>WNGR01001130.1_pt1 | contig 50650 bp, 50 predicted proteins | sample 5407581 | NCBI WGS metagenome assembly WNGR01 (sample SAMN13153383, study PRJNA577476) | soil metagenome | isolation source: 80 cm soil or saprolite under Garry oak tree replicate 2 | place: USA:California | collected 2016-06-15 | reverse complement strand
TCCGTGCGCTTCCGGGGGATGACCCTGTATGAGGCGCACGGATGCGACGAGTGCCATGGCACCGGCTACCGGGGTCGTGTTGCCATTGTCGAACTTCTGGAACTGAATGACCAGATTCGTGATCTCATTATTGCCAAAGTTCCCGCCACTCAATTGAAAAATGCCGCCCGTGATGCCGGCGTCCTGTTCTTGCGGGATTCGGCCGAAGAAAAGCTGGCGGCCGGCATTACGACACTCAAGGAGATAAACCGCGTCACGTTTGTTGAATGACCGGAACAGGATAAGCCATGTTGTTTGCCAGTAATCCAATCGGAGTTGAAATCAGCCAGCACGGTGTGACCTGCGCCCAGACCTGCGGCAGTCACGCCTCACCTCGTGTAGAGCGGGTGGCTCATGGCCCCTTTTCTCCGGACACACTGCAGCTTTCACTCCGGGAACATAACGTTCTTGATCCCGATGCATTCGTTACTGGATTGAAATCGGCCTACAACCTGTTGCTCTGCCGAACTACCAGGGTGGCGGTGTCATTGCCTGATGCGACCTGCAGGATCATGCTGCTTGATCTTGAGGGGCGGTTCAAGAGCCGCGCAGAAGCTCTGGATCTGATCCGCTGGAAACTGAAGAAAAATATACCGCTGGACAGCGCCGATACCCAGCTTGATTATCAGCAGTTGACGGTTCGAGAAAATGGTGATCTGGCGCTTTTAGTGGCAATCGCATCGCGGCATGTTATTTCCCAGTATGAAGATTTGATTATGAAAGCGGGGCTTTCTCCTGCACACATTGATTGTAATACGTTCAATATCTGCCGAACTTTTGATCGTCGCCTGGCGCTGCAGGATGATTGTATTATGGTATCGTTTTACGGCAGCACCTTGTCAATAGTGGCCTTTGCCCAGGGGATCCCCGAGTTTATCCGTACCAAGGACCTCACCGGGACGATTGCAACCGACAACAGGGTGTACATGGAAATAAACAGCTCCCTGCTGGTTTACAAGGAACGATTTCCTGACAGGCCGGTAGAGACAATTTTCTGCGTAGCGGCGCCGGACGTTGCCCACAACTTTCAGGAGATGGTCGCCGAGGCAACCGGGATAACGCCGGTTCTGCTTGAAACGAAAGGTACGGTTATCCCCGGAAATGGTGCGCCGGGAGACCAGGTACGGCTATTTCCCTGCACTGCTGCCATTGGCGCGGCTTTGAGGAGCCTCTGATGCGCTTCACCATTAATCTTGCTACTCGCACCTTCATCGACCATCGCCTGATCAACAGGCTTGCGTATTGTGCTATCGCGATGCTTCTGGCCTTGCTCGCATGGAATGTCAATCGGGTTTCATCAAATATGGGCGAGCAGAGCCGACTGCGAGCTGAAGTCGCCGCAATCCAAAGCAGGCTTGGGTCCAGGCCAAGCGGCGTTTCCGAAGCCGATTTCAGCCGCCAGAAGACCCGTATCCGCTTTTATAATGAAATTATCGAGCGCAAGAGCACAAACTGGCTCAAGCCGCTGGAGCTGTTTGAAAACGTTACCCCCGAGGGGATTGCGCTGTCATCGCTCACTCAGGGCAAGAAACAGGAAGAGTGGAAACTGGAGGGATACGCCAGATCTTTCAAGGTTGTGCGGCAGTATCTTGAATCTCTGGAAGCATCGAAAGATTTTTCAAATATTTTGCTGATATCCCACCAAAATATGACTGCCGGTGGAAGAGATCGCGGCGTAAAATTTACGATCACCTGCAAGGTAGTGAATTAATGAAACAATTCGTTTTTGAAATAATTCGTCAGAAATGGCGACTTCTGAGTATCATTCTGACCCTGCTGCTGCTTAACCTGGCACTTTTTGCCGTGGTATCCGTTTATCAGCTTCCGTCACTGGCGGACCTGCAAACGAAGTGGAGCAGCCTGCGCAGTCAGACTGCTCGTGCCGGATTGGTGAATGCTGCGACTCTCCATCATCAGGGCTCCGTCGATCTCGAAAAACTGAAGACGCGGATACCTGAAAAGCGGGAATTTGCCAGGGTGTTGAGCGAGTTGCTGGAATCCGCAGCGAGCAGCGCCGTCGAAGTCGGCTCAATCAGCTATAGACCGGTGCAATTAAAGGAAGAAGCACTACTTTCCTATCAGTTATCATTTTCGGTAAGCGGTCGCTATGCTGCTGTAAAAAGCTACCTTTCCGACCTTCTGAAAACCCCTGAACTGATCGTGGTCGATTCAGTTGCTTTTTCAAATAACGACCTTTTTGTCGAGAACGTGGTCATGGATCTTCGCATTACGGTTTATCTCCGGGGGGGGGCATGAATCGTCAACGCCTGATTCTGTTCATTCTGGTGATTCTCTTTGGAATTGCCATACTCTGGAGTTACAGTGCAATACCGCGCCCCAAGACGGTCAGTTCGTTGACCTATAAGCCGGGTCAGCAGGCAAAGCCGCCGGTTGCTGCCGCGGCTAAACCGGCCAGTGATACCGACGACGGCACCATGCTGAAAATGAGTCTGCTTGATAAGGAACCGACAGGGTTCAAGGGGTACCGCCGTAATATTTTCAAGCCTGTTTTTGTCGATGAGCTGAAAATAGTCAAGCAACAAGCTGTGGCAATCATGCCACCCATCAAGGTGCCGGCGGCTCCTGTGGCGCCGGTCCCGGCACCGGTGATAATTCAACCTGAACAATCTGAGACAGCCCAATTGGCGCGCTTTACGTTCCTGGGATTTCTGAAAAAAGGATCTGTCAGAACCATTTTCCTGGCGAAAGACAAGGATATTCTGCTGGTCAAAAAAGGGGACAAAGTCGCCGGTCGCTATGAAGCAACCGATATTTCAGATCAGGCGTTAACGTTGACGGTCACCGATACCGGTGATGAAATTGTCATCCCGTTGATGGAAAACCGGCCGCTTGTCAAGGCCAGATAAACAACTTTATTCCAAGGAGACGCACTCAATGCGCTACCTGAACCTTACCTCACATATTGCCTTGCTACTTGCTCTGGGCCTTCTTTCGGCCTGCGCCTCCCCTGCTGCACGTTCATTCAGAACTGCGGAAAAAATGGAGGCAGAGGGTAAATATGAAGAGGCGATGTACAGCTATGCCGAGTCCTTCAGAAGCGATCCGACGGTCAACGAGCCCCGGATCCGATTCCTGAAAACTCGCCAAAAAGCCGCCGATCAGCGTTTCAAGCAGGGGCTGGACCTGGTGGCACAAGGGAATCATGTCGATGCGCTGCCGGAATTTCAGGCGGCACAGAGCATTGACCCAACCCAGGGCCGCTTCAATCAGCAGATCGAGATATCAACAAGATACAAAAATGGTCAGATGGCGTTTCTGGAGGGGCGCGACTTTGAGAAGGAAAACAAGCTCAAAGATGCCCATCGAGCATATATAAAAGCTGCCGAACTTTTTCCTAAAAATGCGGAATACCAAGCCGCTCTTGAGCGAATTACCCAGTTGCGTAAGAGCAAGCTGGATGGTTATGAGCTGCGCCTTAAATCAACGAGACCGATTACCCTGAAGTTTAAAGAAGCCAAGATGAAGGATGTGTTCAATATTCTGACCCAGCTTTCTGGGATCAATTTTGTCTTCGACGAGGGTATCAAGGATTCACCCGTTTCAATCTATCTTGAAAATGCGTCTTTCCAGCAGGCGCTTGACCTGCTTTGCAACATGAACAAGCTCAGTACAAAAAATCTCAACGAATCAACCATGTTGATATATCTGAATTCGCCGGAGAAGAGCAAGCAGTACGACGACATGGTTATGCGCACCTTTCACCTCAACTACATGGACGCAAAAAAGGCCATCAACCTCATCCGCACCATGATTCAGGTGCGCAAGGCGTATGTGAACGAAGATTCAAATTCGATTGTCGTACGTGATACGGAAGATATCGTTGGGGTGGTTGAAAAGATTCTCGATGCCAACGACCTGCCCGAGGCTGAAGTCGTACTTGATGTCGAGGTGATTGAAGTCAGCGACAAAAATGCCGAAACCTTCGGATTGCTGTTGAGTAATTACAATGTGCAGCTGGGAGCCTTTTCCCCTGAGGGTAATGCCTTGGCCACGACCTTGGCGGGGGCGACTACTTCAACTACTACTACCGGCACTACCACGACAACTAATGCTGCTACAGTCGGTAATCTGGTACGTGCCTTCACCATGAAGGGCTTTGGCGGGTACGTCACCGTGCCGAACGCAACCTTCAATTTCGGGAAATCTCTCGCCAATGGTGAAGTGCTTTCCAATCCGAAAATTCGCGTAAAAAACAAGGAAAAAGCCAAATTCAACGTCGGTACCAGGGTGCCTATCACCACTACAACGCTGAACGGTACGGTGTCGCAGGTAAATGTCCAGTATGTGGATGTCGGTGTAAAGGTCAATGCCGAACCGACCATCCAGCTAAATAACGAAATATCCATCAAGCTCAATCTTGAGGTGAGTTCGATTCTGACTAAAGATAAAGTAGGTGCAGACGGGCTAACGACAGTCGTTACCATTGGCACCAGAAATATTGAAACGGTACTCAGTCTTAAGGATAACGAAACCAGCATCATCGGCGGTCTCATACAGAGAACCGACAATAACAGTAAAACCAAACTGTATCTGCTGAGTGACATTCCGCTGATCGGTCCACTGTTTACCAACTCTGACACATCCAAGGACAAGACCGAGCTGATGTTGGCAATTACGCCCCGCCTCGTCCGAGGAATCCCGGTGCCGTTACCCGGTCTTGCATCGTTTGGCTCCGGCAAGGAGGATCATCCGTCGCTTATTAGACCGATGTCATCATTTGATCTGGAGCCGGTTTTCGAGGGAGAAGCGCAGCCGAAAGGTGTTGAAAAGAAAGCCGGTATACCTGTGTCGGTGACTCCAAAAGCCTCTGCTGTCTCCGAATCCGTGATGCCTACGACTCAACCGCCATCATCTGCACAACTTGCACCACCGGCACCACCTGTACAACTCGCACCACCGGCACAACCCGTACCACCTGTACCACCTGTACAACTCGCACCACCGGTACAACCTGTACAACCGGTACTACCGCTACCACCTGTACCATCGGTACAACCGGCACAGAAGAAACCTGAACCGGTTGCGACCCAGCCCGTTTCGGTGCCGCCCGCAACACTTATACCGGCGCCGGTTCCCGCTCCTGCTCCTGCTCCTGCTCAACGGTCGCTTCTGCAGATTGCAGCTCCTTCGTCAGTAAATGTTGGTCAGCAGATTAGTCTGGATATAAAGATCAGTGATGTAACGGATCTTGCCAATGTGGCTTATGTACTTACATATGACCCCGTTTTTGTCGATTTTGTGGCAATCAGCGAAGGCTCTTTTATGAAGAAGGATGGCAAGTCGACGGCTTTTAGCAGTAAGACCGATTCTGTTGCCGGAGCGGTGACGGTCTCGTTAAAGCGGACAGCAGGAAACAGCGGGGTATCAGGCGGTGGAACACTTGTAGCCGCGTCATTCAGGGCAAAAAATCAGGGGCCGGCAGGTTTTGGCTTCAGAAATACGGAATTCACAACTTCTTACGGTTCATCCCTGAACATTCTCCCCTTCAGTACGGCGGTGGATATTCGCTGATGAAGGCCACGGCGAATCAGTACGGTTTTACCTACATTTTTGTTCTTACAATAGTCATGATTATGGGAATCATGCTCGGCCTGGTTGGCCAGTCATGGAAAACGGTCAAACAGCGGGAGCTTGAAGAGGAACTTATTTTTCGCGGAGATCAGGTCGCGGAGCTGATTTATCAGTTTATGATCTACAAGAACTCAAATCTAACTCAAAATACGAACCTTTTCATGTGGAATATTAACTCACCACAAGGAACCATTATCGATGAACTCGTGAATATTAAAACAGAAACTTTTTCCGGTAAACCCCCCAAAAAGTTTCGTCTCAGGCCTTCAGCTGCAATCGATCCAGTGACGAACAAACCGTGGAAGATTGTCAACCCTGTCGGCGATACAACCCGCTTTGCAGGAGTAGCGAGCGAAAGCACAGAAGAACCGTTCAGAAAGAGTTTCAAGGATATCTATGATTCAAATTTGCTTGATGAAAAAAAACAGTACAGCGACTGGCAGTTTACGTGGGAATTGAAGAAGTCGGTACCTAAATAATTAGAACCTTCCGAGATGATATGTTTGCTAATTTAAAGGTCTGCAAGGGGCTATCGCTCATCGAATTGGTCGTAACCATGACTATTCTGGGTATTCTGGCTGCCGGGGTTATGCCGCTGACTCGCATGGCCGCTCAACGGACGAAAGAGATCGAACTTCGCAGAAATCTGCGCACGATTAGAGCAGCAATTGATGAATTCAGAAAGAAGTGCGACAAGGTACCAGCGAATGCACCGCCTCCTGAAAATTGTATGCCGCATAATTACCCAAAGACACTTGCTATACTGCTGGAAGGCGCGGATTTTGGCGATGTAAAAGCGGGAAAAATCAGATTTCTACGGCGTAAAATCTTCGATCCTTTTCATCCGCCTGAAAGCGGCAGTGAAGATACCTGGGGTTGGAATTTGCGTTCCTCGGTAGACAAGCCCGATTCATCCACATGGGGCAAAGAAGATGTCTTTGATATTTACTCGATGAGTGAAGGAACAGCACTTGATGGTAAAACTAAATATAGCGAGTGGTAATGTTCCGGACCAATTTGTTCTGGCACCCGGTTCCAGAGCAAAACGGAAATTCAACCGGCGTGGCTTTACGTTGATTGAACTGATGATTGTTATTACGATCATCGGGATATTGGCCGCCATCGCCGTGCCGAACTACCAATGGGGCGTCATAAAAGCGCGAGAAGCGGTTTTGCGGGAAGATCTGTACAATTTCAAGTCGGTTATTGACCAATTCCATGCAGATCAGGGTAAATACCCGGATTCAATTGCCGAATTAAAAGAAAAGAGGTACCTGCGGGAAATTCCCAAGGATCCTTTTACCGGTACCTCTGATTCCTGGGTGGTTGTTGCACCGCCTGCAGATCCAGTCGGGGCAGCATCTTCGTCATCCTCAAGCAGCACTTCTTCAGGAAGCCTGTATGACGTTCATAGCGGTTCAGACCGGGTTGGTTCGGATGGGAAGCCTTACAATGAGTGGTGATCTATGATCCAGCTGCATAACGTTTTTCTTGCCTATCAGCAGGATGCTTCGGCGCTGAACAATATCAATCTTAGAATCGGCAAAGGGGAGTTTGTTTTTCTGACCGGCCCTTCCGGTGCGGGTAAAACCTCTCTGTTGCGCCTTCTGTACGGGGCGCTTACTCCGAACCGCGGGCAGGTCCTGATTGACGGACAAAATATTACCCGTTTGACGCCATCACAGATTCCGTTGTTGCGTCGTTCCATCGGAGTGGTCTTTCAGGACTTCAAACTCCTGCAAAATCGCACCGTATTTGAAAATGTCGCGATAACGCTGGAGGTGCTGGGGTGGGGCAGGGCGGATATCGGCAAGAAGACCATGCACATCCTTAAACAGATGGGGATCGAATCCAAATATAATCTTGCGACACAGCGTCTTTCCGGTGGCGAGCAGCAGCGGGTGGCTCTGGCCAGGGCTCTGGTAAATGACCCGAAAATTCTGCTGGCGGACGAGCCGACCGGAAATCTTGATGATGCAAATAAAAACCAGATTCTTGCCATATTCAAAGAGGCAAACATTCGTGGCACAACGGTAATAGTTGCCACTCACGACCGTCGTCTGATCGAACAGAGTCATAAAAGACTAGTTTCGTTAAACAAAGGGGAAATCGTTGAACAGATGGAAAAAGAAGCAGCAGGCGACGATAAAGCCTGTTAAGCGTCCGACGCTTGCAGGTGATGGTTTCGGCGGCAGAGCCGGGTTCTTCCTTTCCCGGGCTGTAACCAATATCCGTCAGAATGTTTTTGTCAATGTCGTAACGATCGGAACGATCACGCTTGCGCTGTTGATCGTATCCCTGTTTCTGCTTGTTTATGTCAATCTTGAAAGCGCCGCAGAAAGCTGGAGTGAGCGGGTACAGGTAACCGTATATTTTGACAAGGAACTGACAATCCAGGATCAGCGCGTACTGCGAGAAAAAATATCTGCGCTTTCCGGGGTGTCCCGCGTCGGTTATGTTACGCGTGACGAAGCTCTAAAACGTTTTAAAAGCCGCTTGCGAGGTCAGGAAACCCTCCTGGAAGGGGTGCGCCCCGAGGTTCTCCCTACTTCATTCGAGATCGCACTGAAACGTTCCCATCGCGATACGGCCTCTGTCGAAAATTTTGTCACTGCGTTAAAACGGATCTCCGGTATTACCGAGGTTCAGTACGGCGAAGAATGGGTGCGTCGTTTTAACTCGTTTCTGAACTTTATGCGCCTGCTTGGCGCTCTGTTGGGCGGATTCCTGGTGATTGCCGTAATCTTTATCGTGTCGAATACGATCAAGCTTACTATTTATTCCCGCCGGGATGAATTGGAGGTCATGGCTCTTGTAGGGGCAACCCGTTTTTTCATCAAGGCTCCGTTTCTTCTGGAAGGATTGATACAGGGGGTGGCGGGATCGGCTCTGGCAGTTGTCCTGCTTTTGGGTCTGTATGAAGGGTTTTTGCATAATGCCGGAAGTTTTCTTACCTTTAATCCTGCCACTTCCGGATTGAGTTTCCTCCCGCCGGAGTACATTGCAGGATTGCTGCTGGCCGGTGCTCTGCTCGGCTTCATCGGGAGCCTTACTTCGTTGAAGCGCTTTATCAATGTGTAACTGATGAAGCGGATTGTAGGTATACTTGTCCTGCTGATGATGTGCGGCACTTCAGTTTTGGCACAAAGCCCGAACGATGAGTTAAGCGGTGTCAAACGGGAAATCAAGGCTAAAAAACAGCTTATAACCAAGACCAGAAAGGTTGAGGCCGTTGTTTCGACCGAGTTGCGGGAAATTCTTCGCAACCTCGAACAGAAAGAGTCCGATCTTGGCCGGTTGAGCCGTGACCTGCGAGGCGTTGAATCGAGTCTTGACCGTACCGGGCGCGAGATTGGCAAGGTTACTGAAGAAGCAAACCGTAAGAGGGTGGAAATAGAGCGTCGATTGTCGTCATTATATAAAGCCGGTGAAATTGGCGCCTTACGAATGTTTTTTTCGGCAGAGTCGTTTCCGCAGCTTGCCGAAAATATTCGTTACATGAGATCGATTCTTGACAACGACAAACGGATCTTTGTTGAGTACAATCAAAAGATTGATCAGCTCAAGATTCTCAAGGCGGATCTTGAGCGCGATGCCTTAAAAAAAGAGCACATTAAGAGGGGCATTGAGCAAAAAAAACGTGAGATAGAACAGGAACAAAACAAAAAAACCGCCTATCTTGGCAAAGTGCGTCAGGACCGCAAGAGTTACGAAGCATCCCTGAAGGAATTGCAAGCCAATGCTTCCCGACTGCAGACCATGATCAGCAGGTTGGAGGCCTTGAGTCGCCGCAAGCTTTCTTCCCGTCATGAAAAACCCGGAACTAAAATGAGACCGCTTGCGGAATTACCACCGGTACCTGATCGCGGTTTCGCCTCGCAAAAAGGACGTTTGAATTTTCCGGTCAAGGGCGAAATATTAGAGTCGTACGGCAAACATAAACATCCCGATTTCAATTCGTTTACCTTCAGCAAGGGGTTGTCGGTTTCTGCTTCATCCGGGACCGAAATCAAGGCAATTTATGAAGGTACTGTTATTTTTGCAGATTATTTCAAAGGATTTGGCAACATGATCATCGTCGACCATGGTGGCGGTTATTTCAGCCTGTATGCCCACGCATCGCGGCTGGCAAAAAAGGTAGGTGCCGAGGTGGCACGCCATGAAACGATCGGAACAGTAGGTGATATTGATTCAAGCAAGGGAAGTATGTTGTATTTTGAAATCCGGTATCAGGGCAAGCCGGTTGACCCCGCCGGATGGGTTCGCTGAAAATTCTGCTACGGGAAGCATCAATATATCGGAGGAAACTAATGAGAGTACCAAGCAGTAAAAAAACGAGAATGATCACCGGTTTTGCAGTCATTGTGACATTTCTGTCAATCTTCATCATAAGTTCCCAGCGCCATAGTTCAGCAGAGGGGAAGGGGAGTGACTATGAATCTATTGAACTCTTTACGGATGTCATGGCAATTATCAAGAAAAGCTACGTAGAAGACGTTGATACAAAAAAACTGGTCTACGGCGCTATCAACGGGATGCTTTCGTCGCTCGATCCGCATAGTTCCTTTATGCCCCCCGATTCCTATAAAGAGATGAAAATAGATACCAAGGGTGCTTTTGGCGGCCTGGGAATCGAAATCTCCATAAAGGACGGAGTCCTGACAGTAATTTCGCCAATCGAGGATACGCCTGCATTCAAAGCCGGGATCAAATCCGGTGACATGATTCTCAAAATTGACGACAAATTTACCAAGGATCTGAATATCAATGACGCCGTCAAGCGTATGCGGGGCAAAAAGGGGTCCAAGGTACTCTTGACCATCATGCGTGAAGGGTTCGACAAGCCGAAAGAGTTCCCGCTTGTCCGCGATGTTATTCAGGTCAAGAGCGTCCGGTTCAACCTGATGGAAGGTGGTTATGGCTATGTACGCATAGCCCAGTTCCAGGAAAAAACCGATGACGACCTGTTGAAGGCTCTTAAGACCATGAAGGAGGAATACAAGGGCGAGCTGAAGGGGCTGGTACTCGATATGCGCAATGATCCGGGCGGCCTGCTTGACCAGGCGGTCAAGGTTGCCGATCATTTTGTTTCGGAAGGACAGATGATCGTCTATACCGAAGGACGCGAAAAAGATTCCAAGATGCAGTTTACCGCAAAGAAAGGTAGCAAAGAACCCAATTATCCCATCGTGGTCGTCATCAATGGCGGCAGTGCCAGTGCATCGGAGATTGTTGCCGGAGCGCTGCAGGATCATAAACGTGCCATCATTCTGGGAACACAGAGTTTTGGCAAGGGATCGGTACAGACGATCATTCCACTGTCGGATGATTCCGGTCTCCGTTTGACCACCGCCCGCTACTACACCCCCAAGGGGCGTTCAATTCAGGCTAAAGGCATAACACCTGATATCTTTGTCGAAGTGGTTGAGCTGCCCAAGACGACAGCAAAAAAAGATACTATGCATCTGCGCGAAAAGGATCTTGAGAACCATTTTGAAAGTGAAGACAAAGGAACTGCAGACGTTAAAAAAGATGAGAAAAAGAACGATAATAACGATGAGAAAGCGGATAAAATCTCTCTAAAACCGGAAGATAATCTTAAAAATGATTATCAGATCCTGCGGGCTCTTGACCTGCTCAAAGGGTGGGAACTTATCAAATCAATGAGTAGCGAAAAGTAATAAAAATACCAGCAAGGAATTGCGCGCCTTGAGTAATTTGTGCTTTATCCTGACAATGCTACTTATGACGGTTCTGGTTGTCGCCTGTAATTACGGGAGGCGGCAACCAGAACTGGAAACGGCGCCGCCGGTTAACTAATGGCCATTCCAACCAAAAATAAGTCACGAAAGAGTTCGTCCGGACCCCTCGTAGCGGCGCTGATTGTTTTCATTTTGATCGTTGGCGCGGTTGCCGGTTATTTATTGTTTTCTCCGTCCAGAAAAGCCGGCATGACTCCGGCAAGACCGGAACTTTCGCAAGCCAAACCGGCTGTCCCCGCTGTATCTACCCCGCCGTCCGTCACGACGACGCAACCTGCGGTGCCTCCATCCCCACACAAAGAACAGGGCACGTACTCTTCAACCGTTACAACCTCCCCCCTCCGGAAACCCGGCGCCGGGGAAAATGCTTCCGGGAGTCTGGCGATTATTATTGACGATATGGGGAGCAGTTTGTCAGAGGCCCGAGCACTGTCCGCAATCAAAGTACCGTTGACGTTTTCGATAATCCCGGGGCTGCGCGTCGATAAGGAGGTGGCGGCATATGCGGCCACTAACAAAATCGAAACCATGATCCACATTCCGATGCAGCCCAAGGGTTGGCCGGCGCGTCGTCTGGAAGCGAATGGCCTTCTTGTGTCAATGGATGCTGACGAGTTGCAGGAGCGGGTGTCCGGTTTTGTACAGCGGTTCCCAGGAGCGGTCGGGGTCAATAATCACATGGGTTCGGAATTTACCGAGCAAGAGGAAAAGATGACGTCTGCGCTTCAACCCCTGAAAAAGAGCAACCTGTTCTTTATCGACAGCGTAACGTCTCCGAAGAGCGCAGGGTTAAGAGTGGCTCAGCAACTGGGGATCAGGTCGGCACGGCGGAATGTGTTCCTTGATAACGAACAGGTGAGAAGCTATATCCTCGGTCAGCTTAATCAGGCGGTCAGGATGGCCAGGAAAAACGGTTCGGCGATAGCAATCTGCCATCCACATCCGATTACAATTGCGACCCTGGCGGATGCTCTTCCTGGACTTGCCGGCCAGGGTGTGCGGCTGGTTCCGGCGTCACAGCTGGTTAAATAGGCAAGATCGCAGCAGCGAAATATTTCTGTAACCGGTGGATGGTTTTGTACGACTCTTCATGCAGAACGGCCTCAGGGTTGTCCGGATCAACCGGATAAACCGACAGCCAGCTCTCTTTGCGCAATGCACCTTCAAATCCCGCCAGAGCTTCATTTAGCAGCAAGTATAAACGATCATGCAGGCCATTGAATTCTCCGGCGTCAAACCCCGGCATTTCCACATTCTTCTGCAGCAGCTGTTCGCCAGCCATGCTGAACTGTCTATAATCAAGCCGGCATGTTTCGGAACTGATTCGTGGCAACAGGAGTGATACGGCTTTGGTGATCTTGTCGGCAACAAACGCCCTGGCCGAGTCGAATGTCGGGTCGTTTTCCTGCAGGCCATAGAGTGCCGAACAAAGCATGCTGCTGACGCAGTTACCATGCAGGAAGCCGCGGGCGGAACGATCGGACGTTTCAAAATAGAAACTGCGGTCATCAGGGGTCTCGGCAAGGATAGCACCACAGATCAGGCAGCGCTCCGTCAGCCCTTCCAGTCGCGCCAGATAGGATTCTTTCTTGTGGGTCTCCTTTTCAAGCAGCCAGGTGTGATACAGGCACGCCCTGGTTTCCTTTGTTGCATCGATACTTCGGAGGATGTCGCGGGTGATTTTCATGAACTGCCCATGAACTTCGGTGCCGCGAGCGTGAGTCAGGATCGGATAGATTTTACCTTCTGGATTTGTATTCAGGCTTTCGACTTTCGGACTTTTTGAAATATATGTATCCAGACAACTGTAGCCGCGATTGACTGCAATTGCCCTCAGGAGCGTTTTCTGATCCTTGAAGATTCCGTCAAACTTGATGCGCGAGTCGATCAGGCAGGGGATAAGCGCCAATGATTTTTTGTCGATGCCTCGCTGCTCGAACAGTGCAAATATGTTCTTGCAGTTTTCAAGGCTGGGCAGATCCTTGACCGGAATCAACACCCGGTCGGCTGCATACAGGGCATTCTGGGTCAGAATGTTAAGATCCGGCCGCGTATCAATAATGACAATGCCGGAAATGCCGGACTCGGCAAGCATCCGGGTCAGGGTCATCGGCCCTTTGAAACGTTCATGAATATCCCCCAGCTCGGTTGAAGAGCGGATAAAGCCGACTCCATACTGGCCGGTCTGAACAACATCGTCGGCTTTTGCGCCCATCAGCAGGGTATGGACGTCCGGAACGTCATCGGTACGTTTTTGCAGCTCAAACATCTTGTCAATTGTGAAATGATTGTCAAAGGAGAAGAGTGTTACCGGCAGATCCTCGCGCATCGCTTTCAGATAGATTGCCAGATTGGTTGCGAGGGTTGTCTTGCCGACGCCCCCTTTTTCAGAAGAGATTGTTATGGTATATGGGTATGCCTGCATGAAATATGGTACCGCCATAATAGAGTTGAAGTTGACCTGAGTCGGGTTGATCATACTAGTCAATTTGCGGTAGCCGGTCAATCGTTTGCTATGAATCGCGAAAATAATGCAGTTCCCGGCGTAGCTTGCGTCCCGAAACAACTAGTCTTATCTAGCGGTCTAAGGTTAAAATCTTTCCGATCAGGAGAAAAATGATGCGTCTGACACCGGCAACCGAGCTTGAATACCGCTGTAAAAAACTTCAGGAATATATGATATCCGCGTCACTTGACGCGGTTATAATTATCCAGAATGCCGACCTGTTTTATTTTACCGGTACCGTCCAGAGCGGTAATCTGTACGTTCCAGCTTCCGGCCAACCTCTCTTCATGGTTCGCAAGGAAGCGGGACGGGCACGGATGGAATCCGGTCTCAGAGAAGTTTTACCCTTTGGCTCGATGAAGGATATTCCTTCAATTCTCGAGCAGTACAAATACCCCGAGCCGAAGCGGATCGGGTTGGAGCTGGACGTTCTGCCGGTAAATTTTTATGAACGATATCGGAGGCTTTACCCCAACGCCGACTTTTCTGATGCAACCCCGTTGATTCGCAAAGTCAGGATGATCAAAACGCATTACGAAATTCACCTTATGAAGGACGCCGCCGATCAGGTAGACCTTGTGTACCGGCGTGCCCGGGAGATCATCCGCGTCGGCATGACAGATCTGGAAGTAGCCGCAGAACTTGAATACACCGCCCGCAAGGACGGTCATCAGGGGCTGCTCCGCATGAGGGGGTTCAATTCCGATATCTGCTATGGCCAGATATTCTCCGGAACCGACAGCGCCGTGCCGGCCTATACAGATACGCCGCTTGGGGGGATGGGGCTTAATCCTTCTTTCGGACAGGGCGCCGGTCTGAGACGGATTGAACCTCATGAACCGGTAATTATTGATTTTGCCGGATGTGTGGACGGATATCTGAGCGATCAGACCCGCGTATTTTCAGTCGGCGAGTTGTCTGACCGATTGCGGAGAGCATATGATGACATGCTGGAAATTCAGACGTTGATGACGCGGGTTGCTGAAGTGGGAATAGGCTGGGGAATGCTGTATGATGTCTGTTTCAAGCGTGCGGTTGAAATGGGGTATGCCGACAACTTTATGGGGGCGAAGGGTTCGCAGGTCTCCTTCATCGGACATGGGCTTGGTGTGGAAATTGATGAGTACCCGTTTATTGCCCGCGGCTTCAATCAGATGCCGCTGGAAACAGGAATGGTATTTGCGTTCGAACCGAAAGTCGTCTTTCCGGGTGAAGGGGCAATCGGAATCGAGAATACCTTTTATTTGAGTGATGACGGGCTTAAGCGCCTTACCCACTCCAGTGACGAACTGGTAATTTTGAGCTGATTTGATACGTCAAAATTTTTGTTGCATTTCTTGTATACGGTCGAGTATAACTGCCGTACAAAATCGTATACAGTATGCTAAAAAAGAGTCCAGTTTCTCCCCGTCAGAGCTGATGGATCAGATGTTAGGAAGCCGAAAAAGCTTTTTATCCGGGTACAACCCCACACAACGAAAAGGAGAGTAAAACAATGGCCCTGAAAGACACGCTCAAGCTGAAGATCGATGAACACCGCCCACGTACCACAAAGCTTGTCAAAGAATTTGGTCAAGTCGTTATCGACAAGGTAACTATCGATCAGTGCATCGGTGGTGCCCGTGATATCCGTTCGCTCGTAACCGATATCTCCTACCTGGATCCACAGGAAGGCATCCGCTTCCGTGGCAAGACCATTCCCGAGACCTTTGCGGCTCTGCCAAAGGCTCCAGGTTCTGCCTATCCGACCGTTGAGTCCTTCTGGTACATGCTTCTTACAGGTGACGTGCCGACAGATGCTCAGGTTGCCGAAGTTGTTGCCGAGTGGAAGACCCGTCAGGTTGTTCCTCAGTATGTATTCGATGCCGTTCGCGCTCTGCCGCGTGACAGCCACCCGATGGTCATGCTTTCCGTCGCCATTCTGGCACTGCAGAAAGACTCCAAATTCGCCGGTTTCTATAACTCCGGCAAGTTCAACAAGATGACCGCCTGGGAATATGTCTATGAAGATGCGTGCGATATCGTTGCCCGTATTCCGATCATTGCTGCCTTCATCTACAACCTGAAGTATCGCGGCGACAAACAGATCGCCATCGATCCGACCCTCGACATGGGCGCCAACTTTGCCCACATGATCGGCCAGAAAGAGGAGTACAAGGATGTTGCCCGTATGTACTTCATCCTTCATTCCGACCACGAGTCAGGCAACGTATCGGCTCACACGACTCACCTGGTTCACTCCGCTCTGTCCGACCCATACTATGCATACTCCGCAGGCCTGAACGGTCTGGCCGGCCCGCTGCACGGCCTTGCCAACCAGGAAGTTCTCGACTGGACTCTCAAGTTCCAGGAAAAATACTGCAAAGACGTCGAGCCTACCAAAGAACTGATCAAAGCTGCTCTTTGGGATACACTCAATGCCGGACAGGTTATCCCCGGTTACGGTCACGCCGTTCTTCGTAAGACCGATCCACGCTATACCTCACAGCGTGAGTTCTGCCTGAATACTGAAGGCCTCAAAGACTACCCGCTGTTCAAAGTTATCTCCATGATCTTCGAAGTTGCTCCAGGCGTTCTCACCGAGCACGGCAAAACCAAAAACCCATGGCCGAACGTTGACGCACAGTCCGGCGTTATCCAGATGTACTTTGGTTTGACCGAGTTTGAATTCTACACCGTTCTGTTCGGTGTAGGTCGCGCACTTGGCTGCATGGCCAACATCACCTGGGACCGTGGCCTCGGCTACGCTCTTGAGCGTCCGAAATCAGTTACGACAGCAATGCTCGAAAAATGGGCTGCTGAAGGTGGCCGTCAGACGGCATAATTACCAGATTTCAAATGTCCGTATCAAGGGGGGGCGCAGAAATGCGTCCCCTCTTTTTTTCATGCTTGCAAAATAATTAATGTGCGGTATAAGGGACAACATCAGTCGTGTTTGAATTTGATTACCTAGCTGGAATTAGTAATACCAGAGCCCTGTTTCAGTCATAGATAAACGGGGCTACTTTTAATGTCAGAGGAGAAGAACGATGGCAAAATTACTTGAAGTCTACAAATGTGAGTTGTGCGGCAATATTGTGGAGGTTGTCCATGCGGGTACGGGTGATCTTGTCTGCTGTGGCGAGGAAATGAAGCTGTTGTCGGAAAATACCGTTGACGCCGCCAAAGAAAAACATGTCCCGGTGATTGAAGTCGGAAATGGCAGCGTAAAAGTGACGATCGGTTCAGTTGCTCATCCAATGGAAGAGAAGCATTACATCGAGTGGATCGAGCTGATCGCTGACGGAAAAGCGTATCGTCAGTTCCTTAATCCCGGGGATGCTCCAAGCGCTACATTTAACGTCACGGCAAAGAAACTGACAGCCCGCGAATTGTGCAATCTGCACGGTCTCTGGTCCGCACAGGCCTGATTATTGCGCAATAATGGTTTGTGGCGGGAATCCGGAGACGGGTTCCCGCTTTTTTGTCTGCTGAGCGCTTTACACATATCACTCACTCATGTATCATCCACACCGTGAAGCGTATCTTATACCTCTACATAATTCGCGAAATTTCCTCGCTCTTTCTGCTTGGTATTGTCATTTTCACCCTGGTTCTGCTGATGGGGCGCTTGCTTACGCTGACTGATCTTGTCGTTTCGCACGGTGTCCCGCTGGCTGATGTAAGCAGGATGATCCTGTATCTTGTTCCGTCATTTCTGGTGGTTACGATTCCAATGGCATTTTTGCTGGCGGTGCTTCTGGCGTTTGGGCGGCTTTCGGCCGATAACGAGATCATTGTACTCAAGGCGAGCGGCTTAAGTCTTGTTCAGGTGATGCCGCCGGTAGTCATTTGCGCGCTGGTTGCCGCGTTGTTGGCTCTGGGTGCAAGCACTGTCGGTGTACCATGGGGTAACAGCGCATTCAAGGAACTCAGCTTTCAGGTGTTAAAGCGAAACATTACGGCCACAATTCGAGAAAAGACCTTCTGGGACGATATTCCGGGTGTCGTCATGTATACCGATCAGTATGAAGAACAGAGCCACACTTTGCGAGGGGTCGTTGTTCACGACGGTCGCAATGCCGACCAGCCAATGACTATTTTTGCGAGTGTCGGAGTCGTCACGAGTGCTGCAGGCAGCCAATCCCTGCTCCTCTCTTTAAAGGATGGTTCCATCCATATGGCGGGCACCGGTGGTCTCTACCGGTTGATCCATTTTGGTGAATACAACATGACGGTCGGCAATAAGGGGGGCGGCACCGGAATATCCCGGAATGGGTCGGATATGTGGCTGTACGAACTTCAAAGTCAGTTAAAAGACCCCGGCACATCTGCCAATGATCGCCTGAAAATGATGACAGAGCTGCAAAGCCGGTTTACCTTCCCATTTGCCTCGCTGGTTTTTGCAATTCTGGCGGTCCCGCTCGGGATACAGAATCGTCGCTCCGGCAAATCGGGCGGTTTTACCGTCAGTATCGCCATTATACTCACCTATTACGTGTTGATGTCGGTCATGCGGACTCTGGCGGAGAAGGGTGCAATCCCTCCTGCCGTTGTGCTCTGGATTCCTAATCTGATTTTCTTTTGTCTAGGATGCTTCTTTTTACGAATGGCATCACTGGAGAAGAGAATCCCTCTTTTCCCGCTGAGAAGATTTCTGGATTATTTCCGGAGAGCGGTCTGATATGGGCATCCTCTTCCGATATATCGCAAAAGCCTGGTTACGCCTGCTAGCGCCCTGCCTGGGCGGTTTCGTCGGGATTTATCTGGTTATTGATCTGATCGAAAAAATTCCGCGTTTTCTGCGTGCCGGTGGAGCTGCCGGCGATATTGTACAGTACTTTCTCTGGAAGCTTCCTGAAATGATCAGCCGGACCGCTACGTTCTCGATTCTTATGGCGACGCTGCTGACGCTCGGGGTGCTTTCGCGCGACAGCGAAATTATTGCGCTGCGCAGTTGCGGCGTCAGTTTGCTGAAAATATCGCTGCCGATGCTGGTGCTGGGGTTTGTTGCGAGCATCTTGTTGCTGATTAATGCCGAGGTGGTATTGCCGCATAGTTACGCACGTACAGAACTTATCGAGCGGATCAGGATCAAGAAAAAAGGTGATCGTGTCACGTTCAAACGCAACAACATCTGGTTTCGCTCCAAGTCAGTAATCCTGCAGGCACGCCTGTTCGAACCCGAAACTCGAACATTGAGCGAGGTAGTTGTCTGGAGCGTTGAAGGCTCAATGAATCCGGTCAGCAGAATTGACGCCGCTTCGGCAGTCTACAGGGATGGCGGCTGGCTGCTCAATTCCACGACGCAGAGAAATTTTCTGACAGCTGCCGGTTACGCGCCGCACTCCGTTCAAACGATGCCGATAGATCTTAACCTTAAAATAGAAGATCTACAGGTTCTTGATACCGATGCCGACAACATGAGTATTCGTACCTTGAGAGAGTATGCGGAAAATCTGAGGCGTGGCGGTTTTCAAGCTTATCGTTATCTGACGCTGATGCACACCAAGATTGCGTCTCCCTTTGCGGCCCTGATCATGGTGCTGCTCGGAATTCCCTTCGCATTGCGAAACAGTCGCTCTGGAGGCATTGCCATGGGTATCGGCGCCAGCATCGGAATCGGTTTTGCGTATTTTGTGGTCAACGCGGTACTGCTCTCATATGGCCGAAGCGGCGTTTTAACTCCGGTAGTTGCCGCCTGGGGCGCAAATGTTCTGTTTTTGCTGAGCGGAATCTGGCTGTCGATGACGGTCAAAGGGTAACTAAAAACTCCATTTCAAAATCGGAGGAGTCTAAATGCCGTTATTATCCTTACGAGCGCTGGTTTTTGTATTCTTGTTTTGTTTGTCGTTCGATGCGTCCGCCGCCGAACGTCAGATGCGGGTAAAGAGCGAAGCCGCGCCGATACCAGTGCCGGCGGCCGTTCCGGTTACCATTCTCAGTATCATCCCGGTTCAGGCCGAGCCTGGTGCAAAGGTGACGCTGTTCGGAACCGGTTTTGGGGAAGCCGTGTCCGTTTTTCTGGGGAGCGTTGAAATTTCCGCCCGGGTCACCGGCGCCAGGCAGGCTGAATTCAATGTTCCTCCTCAGCTCGAAGAAGGTCTGTACGCTCTTTATCTGAAGCGCCCCGACGGCACGACCGGCAGATCCTATAATTTTACGGTGTTGCCGCTACGCCCCGTGCTGAGTTCTTTGCAGCCGTCCCTGATCAGTTCCTGTGCTGCAGGTAAAGAGCGCGAGGTGATTGCCCGCGGCAGTAATTTCGGGAGCGCCTCGATGCTTTTTTTTGATGGCGCCGCGCTGACCAGCACGCTTCTTTCTCCCGAGTCAATTTCTTTTACCGTTCCTAATGTTCCGGGGGGACTTCATCAGGTACAGGTGAAAAACGCACCCGAAAACAGTTCGGTTCCGCTTAACCTGGAGATCGAAACCAGACCGGAAATCGGTCAGGTGACGGTTGGAAGTGAATATGTTAACTATTACGAACTGATCATAACAGGTAAAAACTTCACTCAAAATTCATCTTTATATGTGGACGGGTTGCAGATTGGCGGACGCGGCGGGCAGGAAATAGCCGAGCGGGAAAAGCTTATCTATCTCGACTGTTCTAAACTGATTTACCAGCGGCACCCCTATTCACCGGTTAATAAGGATTTCCGCCTTCAAGTCATTAATCCGGGGGGAGAGGGGAGTCAGGTCATTACCGTAACGGCTCCCTGATTATAATTAAAACATCTTTAAAAATTAAAGGACACCATGTTTATGCAGGTTAAAAACAGATTTCATATGTTGTATACTCTCTGGATGATTATTGTTGTTTTTTCGGTTGTTACCAGGACGATTCTGCTGGTGAAGTCGTTTCCTCAGCTAGATCTGAGCCTTCTGCTACTGATGAAAATATATGCGGTAGGGTTCTTCTTTGATTGTGTGACCTTTACCTATTTTGCCATCCCTTTGGTGCTGATATCCATCATTCTACCTGACAGAGTATTCAACAGTACATTTTTCAGGGCGTGTGCCTATACCGCAGGATTCGTGTTTACCTATCTGATGCTTTTCAATGTGGTTGCCGAATACACGTTCTTCGATGAGTTTGCAACCCGGTTCAATTTTATAGCGGTTGATTATCTGATTTATACCAACGAAGTTATCCGCAATATCAGGGAGTCATATCCGGTTAATGCGATTCTCGGGGTGCTGCTGCTGCTGAATGTCTTTGCCTTCCTTCCTGTGAAAAAACTGCTGTCGCTTTCATTCTCCCACAAATCAACTATCGGCGGCCGCCTGAAAATCGGCGGCGTGTTTCTTCTCCTTCCGATACTTTCGTTTTTCGCAGTTGACCTGTCCTTTACACAGATATCTCCGAACAATTATGCGGACGAATTGTCCGGAAACGGTATTTATGACCTTTTCTCTGCATTCAGAAATAATGAGTTGGATTTCAACAAGTTTTACGTCACCAGGAAAGATAAGGAGGTGCTTGCACATCTTAGAAGGTTGCTGCAGGAAAAGAGCAGCCGCTTTGTCAGTAATGACGGTCCTTCCGTTTCGCGGCTCGTTCAGGCTGGTGGAGCGGAAAAGCGCCTGAACATAGTGCTGGTCGTTGAAGAGAGCCTGAGTGCCGAATATTTGACGTCGTTCGGTAACGATAAGGGGCTAACGCCCAACTTGGACAGGCTGGCCAAAGAATCACTCTTTTTCACGCATCTATATGCAACCGGCACCCGAACCGTGCGCGGATTGGAAGCGCTTACCCTCTCCATGCCGCCGCTGCCTGGAACTTCGATTGTGAAGCGTCCCAAAAATGAAAATTTTGTTTCATGGGGCTCGATCATGAAGGAGAAGGGCTATGACAACAAATTCATCTATGCCGGACACGGCTATTTCGACAACATGAATTATTTCTACGAGAACAACGGTTTTGCTTCAGTTGACAGGACAAATTTCGCCAAAGACGAAATAACATTCACCAATGCCTGGGGAGTGTGCGACGAAGACCTGTTTTTAAAGGTCATCAAGGAGGGCGATCTTTCATACGTCAATAAAAAGCCGTTTTTCAGCGTCGTGATGACCACTTCGAATCACCGTCCCTTTACCTATCCTGACGCTAAGATCGACATACCTTCGCATACCGGTCGGGACGGCGGTGTTAAATACGCCGATTACGCTATCGGACGGTTGCTTGCTGAAGCAAAAAAGAAGCCCTGGTTCAATGACACTATTTTTGTCATCGTAGCCGACCACTGTGCCGGAAGTGCGGCAAAACTGGCGCTGCCGATAAAAAACTATGAAATTCCGCTCTTCATCTATGCCCCGGCGATCATCAAGCCGCAGGTCATCGACCGGATGATGAGCCAGATAGACGTCGCTCCAACGCTGCTCGGACTGCTTAATTTCAGCTATACCAGTGCGTTTATCGGCAAGGATATCCTGACCGGCGATGCCTGGAGTGAGCGGGCGTTCATATCTACCTATCAAAAGCTGGGGTTCATTCATGATGACAAGTTGCTGGTTCTCGGCCCGAAGAAAGAGGCGGACTACTTCAGCTTTGTCCGGAAAGACGGTGCAACAACCGTATTGAAGCCGCAGGAAGATCTGCTGATGGATGCTTTGGCGTATATTCAGGGCACCAACTATATTTACAAGAACAGGTTGAACCGCTTGGGAAATTGAGGCACCGCTTCCGCTCAAACTCCTGTTAAACTGCTTTATTTTGATACGACACAACCGGGGTTCCGGAAGAATGCATATTCTTTTGAAATCCTGCTTGACCGGTTTCGGCGTTCAGTGGTAGAGTACCGCACGTACATACACCACCTTTTAATTTAGTCCGAGAGACTAGCAAAGGCGACACAATGACTGCAATAAATTCATACCGGAAGGGTCTTGCCGCTTGGCGCGGGGAGGCTCTTTTTTTATGCCCCGGGAGGGTGCCCAATGGCCGCTGAACAGACCGTACTCATGGATGGAGCAGGAATCAAACGAGCCTTGACGCGCATCGCGCACGAAATTCTTGAACGTAACAAAGGGGTCGCAGATATCGTGCTGATCGGCATCCGTTCCGGCGGCGTATTTCTGGCCGAAGGGATTGCGCAGCAGATCAGCGTCATCGAGGGGGGAGCCGTTCCGGTGGGAGCGGTTGATATTACCCTTTATCGCGATGACTGCTCCGGCCAGCTGCCGCATCACCCGGTCGGCAAGACCGACATCCCCTTTTCCCTCGAAGCCAGGAAAGTCATCCTGGTTGATGACGTATTGTACACCGGCCGCACCATCAGGGCCGCGATGGATGCATTGATGGATTTTGGCCGCCCGCAATCCATTCAGCTGGCTGTGCTGATTGACCGGGGCCACCGGGAACTGCCGATCCGTGCCGATTTTGTGGGACGCAACGTGCCTACCAGCCAGAAAGAGAATGTCCAGGTAGTCTTTGACGGATCAATCCAGCCGATTGAAGTGATACTCGAAAAATAGGGGAGGGTTAACTGATATGGCCGAGTTCAAACACAAGCACATTATTGCCCTGCGGGACCTGTCGAAAGAGGATATCGAACTGCTGATCTCAACGGCCGAAAACATGCGCGAGATCAACAGCCGTGACATCAAGAAGGTCCCGACGCTGCGCGGCAAGACGATTATCAACCTGTTCTACGAAGCGTCGACCCGCACCCGCACCTCCTTCGAAATTGCCGGCAAGCGGCTTTCGGCCGATACCGTCAACATCGCACCATCCAACAGTTCGGCCACCAAGGGCGAAACGCTGGCCGACACGGCCTTGAACCTGCTGGCGATGAAACCTGATATCATCGTCATGCGGCATGCCGTTTCCGGGGCGCACTATTTTCTGGCGAACAAGGTCAACTGCTCGATCATCAACGCCGGTGACGGTGCTCATGAGCATCCTTCGCAAGGTCTTCTGGACATGCTGACCATGAAGGATCATTTCGGACGGCTGGATGGTCTGAAAGTCGCTATTGTCGGTGATATAACTCACAGTCGTGTCGCCCGCTCCAATATCCAGGGGCTGACCAAACTCGGCTCAAAGGTGTATCTGGCGGGCCCGCCAACCATGGTTCCGCCGGGTGCGGAGAAGCTGGGTGACGTTACGGTTTGCGCCACGATGAACGAGGCGCTTGCTGATGCCGATGTGGTCATGATGTTGCGAATTCAGCAGGAGCGGCAGGGGAAGACTCTTATGCCCAACGCCCGCGAATATTCCCGCTATTTCGGGCTGAATCCCGTCAACCTCAAGCTGGCCAAGCCGAATGCGATGGTCATGCACCCCGGTCCGATCAACCGCGGGGTGGAGATGTCTTCCAGCACCGTAGATGGCGACCAGTCCTGGGTACTGAAACAGGTGGAGAACGGCGTCGCAGTGAGGATGGCGATGCTGTACCACGTCTGCGGCGGCGAACTGGAATGAATCGGCCGATATTGTAGGGGCAGGTCTTGACCTGCCCGCCAAACAGGGCGATCCAAGGATGCGCCCCTACATTGACAATTACGAGGTGAATATATGAATCTGCTGATAAAAAACGGACGAGTGATCGACCCCTCCCAGAAGATTGACGACAATCTGGACGTATTGGTGGAAAACGGCCTGATCAGTGGGATCGGCAAGGGTCTGGCCGCACCGGCCGGCGTCGAAACAATCGATGCTGCCGGCACGTATGTGGTGCCGGGGTTGATCGACATGCATGTCCATCTGCGTGATCCGGGGCTGGAGTACAAGGAAGACATCATCTCCGGTACAAAAGCCGCTGTTGCCGGCGGTTTTACTTCGGTCTGCTGCATGCCGAACACGAAGCCGGTAATCGACAACAAAACCGTTGCCAGCTACATAATCAACAAGGCCAAAGCGGAAGGTTTCTGCAACGTGTTTCCAATCGGTTCCATTACCTACGGGCTTTCCGGAGATCGCATGTCGGAGATGGGAGAATTGAAGGAATCGGGCTGTGTTGCCGTCTCCGATGACGGCAAGCCGGTGGGTAACAGTGAATTGATGATGCGCTCTCTGCAATATGCCGCCGGGATCGGAATCATGGTTATTTCGCACGCCGAGGAGCTGGAACTGGTTGGTGACGGGACCATGAACGAAGGCTTTACCTCGACGGAACTGGGGCTGAAAGGGATACCGCGCGTTGCCGAAGATATCGCAACTGCCAGAGAGACTCTGCTGGCCGAGTATACCGGTACGCCGATTCATATCGCCCATGTTTCCACCAAGGGGTCGGTCCGGATCATCCGCGAGGCAAAAGCCCGGGGCGTCAGGGTGACCTGCGAAACGGCGCCGCACTACTTCACTCTGACCGATGACGTGGTGCGCGGCTACAATACCAACGCCAAGATGAACCCGCCGCTCCGGGAAGCCGATGATACGGCCGCCGTCAAGGAGGGGCTGAAGGACGGCACCATCGACACCATCGCTACCGATCACGCGCCCCACCATCAAGATGAAAAAGACGTGGAATTCAATGTGGCCATGAACGGCATTATCGGGCTGGAAACGTCTCTGCCGCTTTCGTTGAAACTGGTGCAGGATGGCGTGCTGACGCTTAATCAATTGATCGAAACAATGTCATGTAAGCCATCAAATATCCTGGGTTTAAACCGCGGCACCCTTAAAACCGGTTCGGTTGCCGATATCACGCTGATCGATCCAAAGATCGAATGGATCGTTGAGGCTGACAGGCTGGCCAGCAAGTCCAAAAATTCTCCATGGCTTGGCCACAAGATGACCGGAGGCGCCGCCGCGACCATTGTGGGCGGCAGACTGGTGTATAAACGTTAATAACTGATTTGGGAGTTAAGTCTATGAAAGCAATCCTTGCGCTCGCTGACGGGCGTATTTTTGAAGGGAAGTCATTCGGAGCACCGGGAGAGGCGACCGGTGAAGTGGTTTTCAACACCGCCATGTCCGGCTATCAGGAAGTCCTGACCGACCCATCCTACCGGGGACAGATGGTCACCATGACCTATCCGCAGATCGGCAACACCGGCATAAATCCCGAGGATATTGAGAGCCGCGGCCTGTTTCTTTCCGGCTTTATCGTCAAGGAGTATCTTGACTGCCATTCGAACTGGCGTGCCACCATGACTCTTGCCTCCTATCTTATGGAGAACGGCGTGGTCGGCATCCAGGGGATCGACACCCGTGCCCTGACCCGTCACCTGCGCGACAAGGGGGCCCAGAACGGGATCATCTCCACAACTGATCCGGATCATGCCAGCCTGGTTGCCAAGGCCAGGGCCGTGCCAAGCATGACCGGCCTGGACCTGGCCTCCGGCGTGTCCTGCCTTAAACCATATCACTGGACCGAAGGTGTGTGGGATCTGGCGGACGGCTATCCCCAGGTGGATCCGGCTGGTCTGAAGTACAAGGTGGTTGCCTATGATTTCGGCATCAAGTACAACATCCTGCGCTGTCTGGTGGATGCAGGCTGCGACGTGACCGTGGTGCCGGCTGACTTTCCGGCCGACGAGGCGCTGGCCATGAATCCGGACGGCATCTTCCTCTCAAACGGCCCCGGTGACCCCGAGCCGCTGCTGCAGGTGCAGGAGGAAATAAGAAAATTTGTCGGCAAGAAGCCGATCTTCGGCATCTGTCTCGGGCATCAGCTGCTCGGGCTGGCTCTGGGAGGCAAAACGGCCAAACTTCCGTTCGGCAACCACGGTTCCAACCTGCCCGTGATGGACATGGCGACCCGCAAGGTGGAGATTACCTCGCAGAATCACGGCTTTGCCGTTGATCTCGATTCGCTGGGCGATGTTGCCTGTCTGGGACATGAGAATCTCAACGACCAGACTGTTGAAGGGCTCCGCCACTGTACCCTGCCGATCTTCTCGGTGCAGCACCATCCGGAGGCCTCGCCGGGACCGCACGATTCGCAATATCTGTTCGGGCGGTTTGTGGAAATGATGGAAAAGCATAAAGGACAATAGAACACGGATGACGCGGATTGAACGGATCATCGCGGATTTTATGTTTTAAACCTGTTATTGATCTGCGTAAATCCGCTAAAATCAGATTTTATCCGCGTTCTATTAAGGTTTTGATTTAATCATGAATTACATTGATCTTTATCATTCAGGCGAATTGTTGAAGCGGATTCGCGAGGCGTACCGGCGGCTGGCGGCTTGTGACCTCTGTCCACACGACTGCGGCGTCAACCGCATCAAGGGCGAACAGGGCATCTGCAGGTCAGGGCTGAAACCCAGGATCGCCTCGGCCAATATCCACCGGGGAGAGGAACCGCCGATTTCGGGTGAAAACGGGTCAGGAACGATATTTCTTTCCGGCTGCTCTCTTAAATGCGTATTCTGTCAGAATTTCCCCATCAGCCAGTTCGGCAACGGCGAAGAGATCACTACGGGGGTGCTGGCGGCGCGGATGTTGAAGCTGCAAAAGCAGCGGGCCCACAACATCAACTTCGTGACACCGACTCACTATCTGCCGCAGATTCTGGCGGCACTATGGCTGGCGATCCCGCAGGGTTTCTGTCTGCCTATAGTCTGGAACAGCAGCGGATATGAAAAGGTTGATGCCTTGCGGTTGCTGGACGGAGTGGTCTCTATCTACCTGCCGGATATGAAATACAACGATGATGAAGCGGCGGCAGAAATCTCTTCCGCTCCCGGCTATTGCCGGATCAATCGGGCATCAGTGACTGAAATGCTGCGCCAGGTGGGTCATCTTCGGTTGGATGAGAGTGCTATTGCCGTTCAGGGGCTCATTATCCGTCATCTTGTCCTGCCCGAGGGGAGGGCGGGATCTTTGGAAACCATCCCCTGGATCGCTGAACATCTCGGGAAGGAAACCCATATTGCCCTGATGAGCCAGTATTTTCCTGCCCATCTGGCATTGAGCATGCCGGGAATGAAGAGCAGGATAAACGTCGATGAGTATAATCAGGTTGTTGATATGCTGGAAGAGGCCGGGCTGGAAAACGGTTGGGTGCAGGATCACGATGATAATTGATCAGTGGAGGGGCAATAAATATGTCAGGTAAAACCATGACAATATCAGAGCAGATTTTGCTTGAGAAATGCAGGGAGATCGAACTGCTCTGTAATGAACTTTATGTTTATTTTGCGGAACTCTACTCTGATAACGAGGAAGCAGTCGGTCTCTGGACCAAGACGGCCGCCGAGGAAGAGAATCACGCGGCTCAGTTTACGATGGCCCTCAGGCTTATAAATAACATGCCGTGTACCATACTGGTTGACGCAACCAGGATTGAGTCGGTTATTCTTCAGTTCAGGAACATGCTTGCAAAGGTAAAGCTGGCCCCGCCCAAACTTGAGGATGCCCTGCACTCTTCAATCAAGCTGGAAAAGCATCTGGCCGAATTCCACCTTGACTGCGTCGCCATGTTTGAGGATGACTCGCACAGGAAGATGTTCAACGCCATGATGTCGAGCGATTATGAGCATATCGAATCACTGCAGGCAGAGTATGACAGGCTGACCGGTGCCCAGGAGTGGAGTTACACCGATTGATCTTGAGAGAGAGCCGGCGATGAGAACGATAGTACTGCTGATTATATCCAACGTTTTCATGACCTTCGCCTGGTATGCACACCTCAAGAACCTGCGTACCCGCCACTGGCTGATCGCCGTAGCGGTTTCCTGGGGAATCGCCTTTTTCGAATACCTGATCCAGGTACCGGCCAACCGGATCGGCTATGGTAGGTTCACTCTGGCCCAGCTGAAGATCATGCAGGAAGTCATCACTTTGGTGGTGTTTGTACCATTCGCGGTTTTGTATATGGGCACAAGTCTCTCATGGAATTACCTCTGGGCCGGCTGCTGTCTGGCCGGAGCCGTTTTCTTCATTTTTCGATAATCACGCCAAGGAGTAATGTATAAATGCCTAAAAGAACTGATATCAAGAAAATACTTATCATCGGCGCCGGCCCGATTGTCATCGGTCAGGCCTGCGAATTCGACTATTCCGGCACCCAGGCCTGCAAGTCATTAAAGGAAGAGGGATACGAGGTCGTGCTGCTGAACAGCAATCCGGCCACCATCATGACCGACCCCGATTTTGCCGACCGCACCTATATCGAACCGGTGACACCGGAAATACTGGCCAGGATCATCGAGAAAGAGCGTCCTGACGCGATACTGCCGACACTGGGCGGCCAGACGGCGCTTAATACCGCGGTGTCTGTCGCCGAGATGGGGATACTGGAAAAATTCGGCGTGGAGCTGATCGGCGCCAAGCTGCCGGCAATCAAGAAGGCGGAGGACCGCACCCTTTTCAAGGCGGCCATGGAGAAGATCGGGCTGGCGGTACCCAATTCGGGTTTGGCGCATAATCATGCCGAAGCGATGGAGGTTGTCAAAACGATCGGTTTTCCGGCCATTATCAGGCCATCGTTCACCCTCGGGGGGAGCGGCGGCGGCATCGCCTACAATCTCGAAGAGTATGAAAAAATGGCGATGGGGGGGATAGATGCCTCGCCGACGGATGAAATACTGATCGAGGAATCGGTGATCGGCTGGAAAGAGTACGAGTTGGAAGTCATGCGCGATACCGCCGATAACGTCGTGATCATCTGTTCGATCGAGAACTTCGATCCGATGGGGGTTCATACCGGAGATTCGATCACCATTGCTCCGGCCCAGACCCTGACCGACAAGGAGTACCAGATCCTGCGCGATGCTTCGCTGAAGATCATCAGAGAGATCGGCGTTGATACCGGCGGTTCCAACATCCAGTTCGGCATCAATCCGCGTGACGGGCGGCTGGTCGTGATCGAGATGAATCCGCGGGTGTCGCGTTCATCGGCGCTGGCCTCCAAGGCGACCGGTTTCCCGATCGCCAAGATCGCCGCCAAGCTGGCGGTCGGCTACACCCTTCGACTATGTCGTCACCAAGATTCCCCGCTTCACCTTCGAGAAGTTTCCGGCGGCAGACGCAACACTGACCACGCAGATGAAGTCGGTCGGAGAAGTCATGTCGATCGGAAGAACCTTCAAGGAATCGTTCCAGAAAGCGATCAGGTCGCTTGAAATCGGCGTCAGCGGCTTTGACTCCAGGCTGTTTGAGCTGGGGAGTGAATCCAGACGGGCCCTGAGCGCCAAGGAACAGCAGCTGCTGCTGGAAAAACTGCGGGTCCCGAACGCCGACAGGCTCTGGTATATCGGCGATGCACTGCGCAGCGGCATGAGCGTGAAAGAGATTCAGAAACATACCGCCATCGATCCCTGGTTCCTGCACAATATCCGTCAGATCATTGAAAAAGAGGATGAGCTGAAGACTCTGACTCTTGCAGAAGTCACCACTGCCGTACTTCGAGAAGCCAAGCAGTACGGTTTTTCGGACAAATTTCTGTCGAAACTCTGGAGGTCCGGTGAGGATGAGGTGCGCGAACTGCGCTGGAAGCTGGGAGTCCGTCCCGTCTACAAGCGTGTCGATACCTGTGCCGCCGAATTCGTCGCCTACACCCCGTACATGTACTCGACCTATGAGGAAGAGTGCGAGGCGGCGCCGACAGACCGGAAAAAAATCATGATTCTGGGCGGCGGACCAAACCGGATCGGGCAGGGGATCGAGTTTGATTACTGCTGCGTGCATGGCGCCTTTGCGCTGGCTGAAGACGGCTATGAAACCATCATGGTCAACTGCAATCCGGAGACCGTTTCTACCGACTATGACACTTCCGATCGTCTCTATTTTGAACCGCTGACCCTTGAGGACGTTCTTGAAATCGTGGCCAAGGAGAAGCCGGTCGGAGTGATCGTGCAGTTCGGCGGGCAGACGCCGCTGAAGCTTGCCGTTGCACTGGAGAAGGCCGGAGTGCCGATTATCGGTACTTCACCGGACGCGATCGACCGTGCCGAGGATCGGGAGCGTTTTCAGGAAATGCTTAACAAGCTGGGACTTCTCCAGCCGGAAAACGGTACCGCCCGTTCTTTCGAGGAAGCGGAAAAAGTCGTGGAACGCATCGGGTACCCGGTTGTCGTTCGCCCTTCATACGTACTGGGGGGGCGAGCCATGGAAATCGTCTATGACCAGGAAAACCTGGAGCGCTATATGAAAACGGCGGTGCTGGTCTCGCCGGAACATCCTATCCTGATCGACAGCTTCCTTGATGAGGCGATCGAGATCGACGTTGACGCACTCTGTGACGGGACTGATGTCGTGATCGGCGGGATCATGGAACATATCGAGGAGGCGGGTATTCATTCCGGCGATTCGGCCTGCAGTCTCCCGCCATACTCGATCAGTCAGGAAATCGTTGCCGAGATCCGCCGCCAGACCGTTCTGATGGCACTTGAATTGAACGTTATAGGGCTGATGAACGTTCAGTTCGCGGTAAAGGGTACTGTTGTCTATATCCTGGAGGTGAATCCGCGCGCCTCCCGGACAGCGCCATTTGTCTCCAAGGCGACCGGAAGACCGCTCGCCAAGATTGCCGCCCGCATCATGGCCGGGAAGTCCCTGAATGAGCTGGGTATTGTCAGCGATATAATTCCAAACCACATTTCAGTAAAAGAAGCGGTCTTTCCGTTTGTGAAATTTCCGGGTGTCGATACCCTGCTGGGGCCTGAAATGAAATCGACCGGTGAGGTTATGGGGATCGGAGCAACGTTTGCCGAGGCCTTTGCCAAATCACAGCTGGGGGCAAATGTAAAGCTGCCGCTGTCCGGAAATGTCTTTATCAGCGTGCGGGACGCGGACAAGAAACATGTTGTCAGCGCTGCCGAAAAACTGTATAAATCCGGATTCGGTATACTGGCAACAGGCGGAACTGCCCAGTTTCTTGAAGAAAAGGGAATTCCGGTCCGGCGGGTCAACAAGGTGCTGGAGGGGCGTCCGCATATTGTCGACGCCATCAAGAACGGCGAGGTTCAGCTGGTGCTCAACACCACCCATGGCGCCCAGGCGGTGGCTGATTCTTTCTCGATCAGGCGGGAGGCGCTGATGCATGGCCTCGCGTATTATACGACCGTTGCCGGGGCAAAAGCGGTTGCCGACAGTATTCTCTCCCTGCAGACCCAGGAGCTGAGCGTCAAGCCGATTCAGGATTATTTAAGTTAGAAGTTTTATTTATTACAGGAGCAGACTACTCGATGTCCCATTCAATACCGTTAACAAAAGAGAGCTTTGAAGCGTTGCAGGAAGAGCTGAAGCGGCTTGTCCGTGAGGAGCGTCCCAAGGTCATCCAGGATATTTCCGAAGCCCGTGACCATGGCGACCTGTCGGAAAATGCCGAATACGATGCAGCCAAAAACCGCCAGGGTTTTATCGAAGGGCGCATTCAGGAAATTAACGGCAAGTTGGCCAGGGCTCATGTCGTTGATCTCTCCGGCTTGAAACCGGATAAAGTCGTGTTTGGCTGCACGGTGACCGTATACGACACGGCTTTGGAAGAAGAGGTAACCTACAAGATTGTCGGTGAGGATGAAGCCGATATAAAATTGAGGAAGATATCCTGTACGTCACCGGTCGGAAAAGCGCTGATCGGCCACAAGCTTGATGATTCGGTCAGGGTTATTGTGCCGTCCGGAAAAAAAGAGTACGAAATAATCGATATCAAGTACGAGTAGGCGCTGGATAGAGCGCCCCGTGAATAAAAGGAGCCGCCATGGCAGACAAGATTTCCAAAGAGATGACATTTTTTGAGCTTATGCGTACCTATCCCGAGTCGGTCAAGGTTCTCCAGAAGCATAACCTGGGCTGCATCGGCTGCATGGGTGCCCAGAACGAAAGCCTTGAACAGGGAGCCCGGGCTCACGGCCTGGATATCGAAACCCTGCTCGCCGATTTAAACGCGGCCATAGGTTAGCAGAACTCCCCTGATACTAAACACGACCCCCATGGACTGTTTCCTGGGGGTCGCTCTGTTTGACGTTGTGCCCCCGCTACATCATCCGGTTACCGAGGTTGCATGTGAATAGATCAGTTCAGCCCCATGCTTTCACGAATGTTTTCGAAACACTCTCCCGTGACTATCTGCAGGGCAAGGAAGAGGTCCTGCGTCTCTCCGTGATAGCCCTCCTCGTCGGTGGGCACATTCTGGTCGAGGATCTGCCCGGTCTCGGCAAGACGACCGTAGCCCTCGCACTTGCCGGGGTTACCGGACTCTCCTTCGGCAGGGTACAGTGCACCAGCGACCTCCTTCCCTCCGACATCACCGGACTATCGATCTTTAACCGCGAAGAAGGTCATTTCAGTTTTCAGCCCGGTCCGATCTTCAATAATATTGTTCTGCTGGACGAGATCAATCGTGCGATGCCCCGTACACAGAGTGCCATGCTGGAGGCGATGGAGGAGAGGCGCGTGACGATCGAAGGGGTCACACACCCGCTGCCGGATCCGTTCATGGTATTTGCCACCCAGAATCCCTCCGACCAGAGCGGCACCTTTCTGTTGCCGGAATCGCAGCTTGACCGTTTCCTGATCTGCACCGGTATCGGCTATCCGGCGGAACAGCTCGAACGGCAAATAATAGCCGGCGGAGGTATCCGTGAACGGGTCGGCAGCATGACGCCGCTGGTGACGTCCGCCGAAATCAAGGCTGCCAGGATTGAGGTTCAGGCGGTTTATCTCTCGGACAAGGTGCTTTCCTACATTCATAATCTGGTGCTGGCGACCCGTTTACACGACCTGATCCTGACCGGCCTTTCAACCCGTGCCGCAATAAATCTGGCTCTGGCGGCTAAAGCGGCCGCTTTTCTGGCCGGGCGTGACTATGTCGCCCCGGATGACGTCAAAGGTATTGCCGTAGCGGTTTGTGCCCACCGGCTGGTAATGCGGAGCGAGATGTCCACCGTTGACAGGGGAGGGGTGTTACGAACGATCATCGCCGGCATAGCGTTGCCTTTGGCCTGAAAATCAGCAAATCCGGGGCGCTCTATGTCCTGATCACGCTGCTGCTCGGATTCGCGGCGGTCAATACCGGTAATAACCTGCTGTTTCTCGTCGTTTCCGGACTGTTGGCATTCATGTCGGTGACCGGTCTTGCCGGAATGTATAATATCAAACTGCTGGGCCCCGATCTGCACCCCCCTGAAGAGATCTACGCCGGGATTCCGGCTCCTTTCCACCTGTCGGTTCGAAACGGCAAACGCTACCTCCCCTCATTTCTGATCCGTCTTGAGTGCCAAACAGGCCAGGCCCTCGTTTTCCCCGTGGTTCTTCAGAACTCGGCGGATCAGGAGACGGTAATGCTTACCTTCGACCGGCGGGGACAGTTTCCTCTGGGCAGGGTAACGATAAGTTCACCATATCCGGTCGGTTTTTTTACCCGCTACTGGCATTTTGAGATTGACAGTACCGTAACGGTATTTCCCCGGCCGATCGCTGCCGATTCCGGCGGAGGCGGGGACGAGTCTCCGCATGCCGGGGCCGGATTGCGCCCGGAACGGGGATTAAGCGGCGAATTGGAGCGGATATACCCCTATTCCGGCTCGGAGCCGCTCCGGCTGATTCATTGGAAACATTCCGCCCGCAGTCACGATCTTCTGGTGAAGGGCTTTGGCAGGTGTGTGGTCGCTCCGCTGGTGATCAATCCGGACGAGTTGCCGGGACAGGCACGGCCTGAGGCTGCTCAAGGAATTGGCTTTGTATGATAGCGATTAGATCACTGGCAACGATATTGACTTATGCCATCGGCTTGTGCGGGATGATTCCGCTTTTCCCCTGGCTGTCAACATTTCCCCGCGTGATTCTGGTGATCGGTCTGGTATCCGGTCTCTGGCAGGATCGCAGGGGAAGTTGGCAGCTGCAACCATGGATGCAGAACGCCGCAATCGTCCCGGTTTTTCTGTATTACGCCCTCCAGTTCAGTCGCGCCAACCCGGTAGAGCCGGTGACCAGTGTGCTGGCAATCATGCTGGCCGTCCGGTTAAGCGGCGAAAAAACGGTTCGCCACAGCTTGCAGATATACGCCCTTTCGATGTTCTGCCTCGCCTCTTCCTCGCTGTTCGATCTAAGCCCGCTCTTTCTGATCTACCTCGGCCTGCTGCTGTTCATGGTTGCTCTTGCCCTGGTGTTGCTGACATTTCAGAATCAGGACCGATCCATGACGGTAACGATGCCGGAGCTGAAAAGGATTCTGCTTTCGGCCCTTCTGATGCCGGTATTGGCGGTTCCGCTGCTGCTGCTCTTTTTTCCGATCATGCCGCGTACCCAGCTGCCGCTCTGGAATTTTCTGAATCCGCCGGCGACGCGTGCAACCGGCTATTCGGACACGGTAGAGCCGGGAAGCCAGAGCAGTATCGCCGAATCACGAACGCTCGCTTTTAGGGCCGAAATGCAGCGTCTGGGGCAGAGCCGGCTGTACTGGCGAGGAACGGTATTCAACCGGACGGACGGAAACAGGTGGACGCGCATAAGTCAAATACCAAGCGAGCGGCCGAAATTCACCGGGGAGACGGTGCGGCAGGTTATCTATCCGGAACCGTCTTCCATTCGCACCCTGATAATGCTTGATCGACCAACCGCCGTTTCTCTGCAACGCGTGACTAAATCGCCGGACGGTGTCTTTGAGCTGGCGAGGTTCGGCGGCGGCCGCTTGAGTTATGCCGCCGAATCGCAATCAAACGGTTTAACAGCTCAAAGCAACCCGATTAACAGGCGGTTTTACCTGCAGCTGCCTGACAATCTTCCGGCCCGGATAAAGACTCTTGCCGCGAAAACGGCCCGCAGCGGGAAAGATGACCTTGCCAGGCTTCAGTTTTTGGAAAACTATTTCCGCACCGGAGGTTTCCGCTATTCAACGAGAGGTCTGGCAACCGGCGACAGGGCTCTCGAGCGCTTTGTTTTCGAGACAAAACAGGGACATTGTGAATTTTTTGCGTCCTCATTCGCCCTGCTGCTGCGTGCCGCCGGCGTGCCCTGCCGACTGGTCGGCGGTTATCTGGGCGGCGATTATAACGAATTGGGAGGCTATTATCTTGTCACCGATGATAAGGCTCACGTCTGGGTGGAAGCATACATCGAGGGGGACGGATGGCTGAGAATCGATCCCAGCAGTTTTGCCGCCAACGCCGGAGATGTCTGGGCGGCCGCCAGGCCCCGCAGCCTCATGTTTCGCATGGCACTCGTGATCGACTCGTTTAATTATGTATGGAACCGGTCGGTTATAAGCTATGACTTCGAGCAACAGATGAATATTGCCCGTCATGTCGGTTCACGTCTGCAGGGGATCAATCCTGCAAAAATTATCCGCGGTATCGTACCGTACATTACGGGCGGTCTGCTGTTTGCCGGCCTGTTGTTTGCCACCCGGCACGCCTCGCTTTTCCGCTCGCGTGAGCAGCGCATCCTGCATCGTTTTCTGCGCACCGTGGGGCGTGATTTCAACATTTCCGGCGGTGAAGGCGGGGCGGGCTTGTTTGAGATGGCTTCGGCTCTAGATAACAGTCAGGTTTCCGCTTTTGTCGTGATTTATGCCGCGGCGGTCTACCACGACCGGAGTCTGACTGATGGCGAGTATCTTCAGTTGCAGAATATACTTCGGATCTTGAAGGGTGGGAAGGCAAAAAAAACTTGACTAACTGCCACCGTTTAGGCTATTAAATCACCTCTTATATGGTGGCTGTGGTGAAGCGGTTAACACGTACGACTGTGACTCGTATATTCGAGGGTTCGATACCCTCCAGCCACCCCAAAAACTCAAAAGCCGCGTCCTTCGACGCGGCTTTTTTTGTTCTCTCTTCCCATGACCTTCTGCTCATTACTATCTGTTGAATTCAATCTGTTTTTGCGCTACGTTGAAAAAAATTAAAGAGGAGGGTTCTGCCATGAATCTCGCAACCTGTTTACGTTCGATTTCTCAGGGGATCAAGATCTGCTTCTGTTCACTGCTGGTCGTTTCCGTGTTATACGGCATAGGTACCGCCGCTGAAAGCAAGGTTGCGCTGATTGTCGGGATGGAGCTGGCCTACCCACCCTTCGAGATGACCGACACGAAAGGTCAGCCGACCGGCGTGAGCGTAGATCTGGCCAAGGCGCTCGGCGCGGCGCTGGGAATGCAGGTCAAAATTGAGAACATTGCCTTTGACGGCCTGATTCCGTCCTTGAAGACCGGCAAGATAGACCTGATCATCTCCTCCATGACCGCCACGGCAGAGCGGGCCCAGTCGATCGACTTTTCCGATCCTTATCTGCGGACCGGCCTCTGTCTGCTGGTGCGGAAAAATTCTCCCGTCCAGGGGATCTCCGACCTGGACAAGGCGGGGATGACGGTTGCGGTAAAAAAAGGGACAACCGGTCACAGTTATGCCGGCAAACAGCTGAAAAACGCCCGGGTCCTGGTTCTGGACAAGGAAGCGGCCGCTGTGCTGGAAGTCGTACAGGGGAAGGCCGATGCCTTCATCTACGACCAGATGTCTACCTTCAGCAACTGGCAGCGCAACCAGCTGACCACCCGCGCGATCCTGAAGCCGTTTCAGCAGGAATCGTGGGCGGTAGGCATCCGCAAGGGTAATGATCCGCTCAAGGTCCGCGTCAATAACTTTTTGAAGGAGTATCGCGCGGCGGGCGGTTTTGAAAGGCTCGGCGATACCTGGCTGAATGACCAGAAGCAGCAGTTCAAGCGGCTCGGCTATCCGTTCTTCCTGTAGTAATCAGATAAAAGGAACAGCCATGGGACGATTATTGCGGGGGATGTGGTGCCGGCCGGATGATGGCGGCGATGCGCCGCTGATCTCAAGGATTACGGCGTTTGCCGGCGTTTTTTTGCTGGTTGCGGCGCTCTTCTGGTTTGCCTTCAGCCAATTGCAGTATGGCTGGAACTGGCGTGCGGTCTGGCAGTACCGGCAGAAGTTTCTGCAGGGGTGGCTGACCACGGTACTGATATCATCCGCCGCCCTCAGCCTCACGCTTCTGATCAGCGTTTTTTTCGCCCTTGCGCGGCGCTCGCGCCTGCTGCCCTTGCGCTACCTGGCGATGCTGTATATCGAAGGAGTGCGCGGGACGCCGCTGCTGGTGCAGATCCTGGTCTTCTTTTACGTGGTGGCGGACGCTTTCGGCGTCAGCAATCGCTATGCGGTCGGGATCCTGACGCTGGCCCTCTTCGCCGGGGCCTATCTGAGCGAGATCATCCGGGCCGGCATCGAGAGCGTCGGCGAGTCGCAACTGGAATCGGCGCACGCCATCGGCCTGACATCCGTCCAGATCTACCGCTTCGTCATATTCCCGCAGGTGGTGAGGCGGATTCTGCCGCCGCTGGCAGGCCAGTTCGCTTCGCTGATCAAGGATTCCTCGCTGCTGTCGATCATCGCCGTCAGCGAATTCACCCTCAATGCGCAGGAAATTAACTCGTTCACCTTCAGCACGCTTGAAAGCTACCTGCCGCTGGCGGCCGGTTATCTGCTGCTGACCTTCCCGATATCGCTGTTCAGCCGCTACCTCGAACAAAAATACCGTTATGCAACTTAGCCTCTCGAACATCACCAAATACTACGCCCAACGGCGGGTTCTGGACGACATCTCCATCGACCTGCCGGATGTCCACGCCCTGGTCGTGATCGGCCCCTCCGGCGGCGGCAAGACGACCCTGCTCCGGACGGTCGCAGGCCTTGAACGCCCCGATTCCGGGCAGCTGCGCATTGACGGAGAGATGCTGCATTTTGATGATGCCAGCCTTTTGAAGCACCGCCGCAGTATCGGTACGCTCTTCCAGGCTTTCAACCTCTTTCCGCACCTGACCGCGCTTGAAAACATCCTCCTGCCGCTGGAGCGGGCTCACGGCTACGGGCATCTCCAGGCGGTCGAGACCGCGCAGGCCATCCTGAAACGCTTTCAACTGTCCGGGCACGCCGACAAGAAACCGGCCCAGTTGTCGGGCGGCCAGCAGCAGCGGGTGGCCATAGCCCGGGCCATAGCGATCAAGCCTCGTTTCCTCCTGTTCGACGAACCGACCTCGGCGCTTGATCCGGAAATGACCTCCGAGGTGCTGGATATCATCGGAGAGTTGCGGGATGAAGGGCGCGATCTGCTGCTGGTGACGCATCATATGGGGTTTGCACGCTCGGTGGCCGACTATTGCCTGTTCGTAGCGGAGGGAAAGATCGTGGAAAGCGGCCCGGCCGAACGATTGTTCACCGAGCCGCAGAGCGGCGAGCTGCAGCAGTTTTTGGGAAGGGTGATGCGCTATTGACCTGAAAAAACATTGAACCTGTAACTAGCATTTACCAGTTGTTTCCTGGTTCCTACCCGACTTCGGCGTATTCCCGCACACGAAACTCAGCTCCCAGCGATTCCGCCAACACCCTGCAGGCTTCGACATCGATCCCCGGCACCGTCACAGCGCTGGCAGCAACCTGTGGAATATGCACAGTTGCCGCCCGGATAAAATCACAGACACCGGCAAAGCCTGCCTCGCCGAAGGGGGTGTTGCAGATACGGCTGTAAGTAGCGGCATCGGGAGCATTCAGGCTGACCGAGATACTGTCAACGAGGCCGGCCAATTCCGGCAGAATGTCCCTTCCGTGGGTCAGGTTGGCCTGACCGTCGGTGTTGATGCGAATCCGGTAGCCGCGGGCCTTGAGGACTCTTGCCACCTGTTTGACCAGATCCAGACGGTTCAGCGGTTCACCGTAGCCGCAAAAGACGACTTCATCAATACCTTCGGGTTGGCCGACAGCCGCCATAACCTCCTCGAAGGAAGGTTCCCGGTCCAGCAGCAGATTATGCCCCTTGACCGTAAAGTCGTCGAACTTCGCACAGAAGGAGCAGCGGTTGGAACAGGTATTGGTAATGTTAAGATACAGCGAATTACGAATCTTGTAGGCGATCTTGGTTGATTGGTCCCAAAGCCTGATGCCGAACAGGTCACCGGCATTTTTGGTCGTGATGCGGGCGACATCTTCCAGGGTCAGGCCTTTGACTTCGGCCACTTTCTCGGCAGCCAGCTTTACGTACGCAGGTTCGTTGCGGCCGCCACGATGGGGGACGGGGGTCAGGTAGGGACAGTCGGTTTCGACCAGCATGCGATCGATACTGACCGCACGCACAACATCCCGCAGGCTCTGGTTGCCCGGGAAGGTGATTGTTCCCGGGATCGAAATATAGAAACCGAGTGCGGAGGCCTCTGAAGCCATAACCGCATCGCCGGAAAAACAGTGCAGAACACCGGTTCGTACGGCCTCTTCCCGCAGAATCGTCATGACACGATCATGAGCATCGCGATCATGAATGATCACCGGTTTGTGCAGCTCGGCCGCGATCCGGAGAAAACCGCGAAAAACAAGCTCCTGCTGATCTCGCGGCGAACGGTCGCGAAAGAAATCAAGCCCGATTTCTCCGATGGCAACGACCTTCCGGCTGGAAAGTGCAAGAGCCCGGATAATATCGTAACAGGCATCGGTGACCCGCCCGGCATCATGAGGATGGATACCGACGGCGGCGTACAGTTGCGGGTATCTCTCGGCGAGTGCGACCGATTCACGGCTCGACTCGATGTCGGTGCCGACCACCAGAATTGCCGCCACACCGGCATCTTCGGCGCGTTTCAGCATGCCGTCAAAGTCGTCGGCGTAATCCCGGTAGTATATATGGGCGTGGGAGTCGATCAGGACTGGCTTTTGCTGCGACATTGCTACCCCTTTAGTTCCTCTTTGAGACCTTCGATAACCGCCTTGACCTCGGCGATCATGTCGGCAGCCTGGATGGATCTCTCATGTTTCAGATAATTTTCAAAATGCGCTATCGCATCGGCCGTACGGTCCTGGTCCATACAGATGCCCCCCAGTGTCAGGTACGCCATGCTGTAGGCCGGATCATGCCGTACCGCTTCAAGACAGGCATCCTCGGCCTCTTCAAGCTCCTCCAGATCATAGTAAAGTTCGCCCAGATTGAAATGGGCCGCCGGGTCTTCGGGATCTATTTCCACCCCTCTGGTGAATGCGGCGATGGCTCCATCGACGTCTCCCTGCCCGTAAAGCGAATCACCAAGGGCGTTTAGCGCAAAAACGTTGTCCGGTTCGAGTTCAAGAGCCTGCCTGAAGGCACGGATAGCATCTTCACTCCGGTCCTGGCTGTTGTGGACAAGGCCGATACTCACGAGGGCGTCGGCATCCTTCGGGTCAATTTCCAGAACTTTTTTGTAACAGGCGAGTGACTCCTTGTGATTGCCGGCTTCGAGAAGCATGTCCCCCAGCGTCGTCAGAGCATCGACATCTTCGGGTGACAGCTTCAGCCCCTCACGGTAGCGGGCGATGGCGTCATCCAGACGTCCGTCTTCAGCCAATGCATCGCCAAGATAGAACCAGCTGTCAGGCTGATTTTTATTGCCGTCCCAATACAATTCGAAGATGGCAATCGCCTGCTTGGCCTCTCCCTGGTCAAGAAGATCGAGTCCCTTTTGCACCGTCGTATTCAATTCGGCATTACTCATAATCTGCTCCTTTAGATTTCTATTTTATTTATTTATCCGGTTTCCGTAATGACGATGAATCATGCATGCGCATGGCTGGACTTCAAACAGAAGTTACCCGACGCAGACAATATCATACCTGATGCCAATCGGCAATTGATGCAAAAATGCAACAATGAGTTTTGAAACAGACTCCATTTGTGCTAGAATCGGCTTCCCAGTTCGAAGAAAGGAATTCCGGCTGCATGAATAGCAGAGTTTCAAAACAAGAACACAATAAAAGATTTCGTGAAGCGATCGTCATCGTTCTGGCTGTCATTTTAATTATTTTTCTGACCAAGGCGGAAATCAGCCTGACCCAGCTGAGCGCTGATTCCAAACTGGGGAGCAATATAGCTATTTTTGCAGTGATCAATATTGTCATTCTGCTTGTCATTCTTCTGGTGTATCTGGTCAGCCGCAATGTTGTGAAACTTTTTGTCGAAAGCCGTTCAAACCCTCTTGCAAAAAAACTTCGTACAAAACTGGTCCTTTCATTTGTTGCCTTATCGCTGGTTCCCACCCTGCTGCTCTTTTTTGCCGCTGCCGGTTTTATAAACAACACCGTGCATAACTGGTTTAACACCCAGGTTGAAACTTCTTTGAGCGAGTCGCTTGAAGTCGCGCAGACGTATTACAAAAGTTCTGCAGCAAATTCAATTTATTATGGCAAACAGATCAGCAGCTTTATTAAAGAGCAAAAGCTGCTTAACGAGCATAATCTCCCGCAGCTCAAAGTGCTTATTCATCAGAAGCAGAGTGAATACAACCTGGGGGTGGTTGAGGTCTATTCCGCCCAGCGTGAAGAGCTGGTCCGGGCCTCAAATCCGGCGGTACCGAAAGGGGAATTTACCAACCCCTCTTCTGAAGATATCAAGCGCGGTCTGGCGGGTGAAGAGCTGACCAGGGTAAACCAGGCCGGCAAGGCCGACTTGATACGTGGTATCGTGCCGATTCGTTCGACCTGGAACGAGGCGGATATTGTCGGCGTTGTTGTCGTCAATTATTATGTGCCGTATTCGCTTGTGAACAAGATGAAGGAGATTTCGGCATCGTACCATGAATTTCGTCAGCTCAAGATCCTGAAAAATCCGATCCGGACCGCATATATCGTCACACTTTTTTTGATTGCCATGGTGATTGTTTTTTTTGCGTACTGGATGGGTGTCTATCTGGCAAACAGTATGACCCGGCCGCTTCAGGAACTGGTCGATGCAACCCGCGCCGTAGCGGGCGGAAACCTCGATGTCCGGATAGAGTCCTATACCGTTGATGAAATAGGCATGCTGGTTCAGTCTTTCAATCTGATGACGGAGGATCTTCGCACCAAACAGCTCGCGCTGAATGTCTCCAATCTTGAGCTGCTCCGGAGTAACCAGGAAATTGAACGTCGGCAGCAGTATATGGAAATCGTGCTGCGCAACATTGCGGCCGGTGTAATTTCTATCGACAGCGAGGGGGCGCTGCGGACGCTTAATACATCCGCCGAGCGATTGCTCGGTTTAAGTGCAGCGAACGTACTGGGGAAAAACTACCGTGACGTCATCGATGAAAAGCATCTTGAAATCGCCTCGGAATCCATCCGGGAACTGCTGCAGTCAAAACTGGGAACGGTAAGCAGGCAGGTATTTCTGGACCTGCGCGGTTCCCGCATAACCCTGCAATTGCATTTGACGCTGCTGCGCGCCGGAAGCGGAGAGATCCTGGGGATGGTCGTCGTGCTGGATGACTTGACGCAGATGATGCGGGCTCAACGTATGGCGGCCTGGCGTGAGGTCGCCCGCAGAATAGCCCATGAAATAAAAAACCCGTTAACACCGATCCAGCTTTCCGCTCAACGCCTCAGAAAGCGATATCTTGCTCGCTTTAGCGACGATGAGAAGGTCTTTGACGAATGCACGGAAATGATAATCAAATCGGTCGATGAGCTCAAAAACCTGGTAAACGAGTTTTCCAAATTTGCCCGTATGCCCGCTATCCAGCCTGAACCCAACGATCTTAACGGCTTGATTCGCGAGTCTTTAACGCTTTATCAGGAGGCGCATCGCGGGGTGCGGTTCGACGTCTCCTTCGATGCCGGAATGCCGCTTTTGATGATTGACCGCAACCAGATCAAGCGCGTACTGATCAACATTCTTGAAAATGCCGTCGCCGCCATGGCGGAGCACGGCACCGTTGCCCTGTCGACTCACTTTGATGATGTCCTGAAAATGGCGACCGTCAGCATTGCCGATGATGGGCCGGGAATTACACCGGAGGACAAACAGCGCCTGTTTGAACCATATTTTTCAACCAAGAAGGGCGGCACCGGACTCGGTTTGGCCATAGTGAGCAGTATTGTTAATGATCATGGCGGATTTGTACGAATACGCGATAACATGCCGCACGGGGCGGTCTTTGTTATCGAGCTGCCGGCGGGGTAAATATAATGCTGTATGAGGAGTTTTAATGCACCACACAATACTGATAATAGACGATGAAAAAGATATCAGAACCGCGCTGGCCGGAATTCTGGAAGATGAGGGATATCAGGTACTGAGCTCGGAAAGCGGTGTCGAAGGTATTGAATGCGCCCGTCTGGAGCTTCCCGACCTGATTCTTCTCGATATCTGGATGCCCGGCATGGATGGCCTGGAAGTCCTAGAAAAACTTAAAAGTGAGTTTCCGCAGGTCACTATCATCATGATTTCCGGACATGGGACAATCGAGACGGCGGTTCGGGCCACCAAACTGGGCGCTTTCGATTTTATTGAAAAGCCGCTTTCGCTCGAAAAAGTACTGATCAGCGTCGCAAACGCGCTGCGGTTGCAGGAATTAAAGGTGGAAAATGCCGAACTGAAACGTTCGGCATCGGCAGAGTATGAACTTGTCGGCGAATCTTCTGAAATAATCGCCTTGAGGGAACAGATCAGGCGCGTAGCGTCAACATCGGCTTCCGTACTGATAAGCGGTGAAAACGGCTCCGGAAAGGAGTTGATCGCATGTTCAATTCACTGCAACAGTCCAAGGCGTGAGCGTCCTTTTGTAACCGTACACTGTTCTGCTATCCCGGAAGAACTGATTGAAAGCGAGCTCTTCGGCCATGAGAAGGGCGCATTCATCGGTGCGACGTCACATAAGAAAGGGCGCTTTGACCAGGCCGATGGCGGCACGCTGTTTCTGGATGAAATAGGGGAGCTGCCGCTCGGCACCCAGGTAAAAATTCTTCAGTTTATTCAGGAAGGGATTTTTGAACGGGTCGGGGGAAACCGTCGACTTAGCGCCGATATTCGTATTATCGGCGCTACCACCAGACCCGTTGAGCAGGACATGGCCGCGGGAAAGTTCAGTCCTGATCTCTATTATCAACTGAGCACGGTACCATTCAGGGCCCCGGCGCTGCGAGAACACCCGGAAGATATCGGCCCGCTTGTTCAGCATTTTGTCGCCCAGTTTTTCCGCCGCGAAGGAGGCGAGGCAAAGGCGTTTCTGCCGGAGGCGATCGACAGATTACGGCAATATTCGTGGCCTGGTAATCTGCGTGAACTGAAAAACGTCGTGGAACGGATATTGATCGTGGCCCCCGGACGTGTTATCACGGCGGAAAATCTCTCCGATTTTGCGGGTGATCCTCTAACAGGAACAGTGCCTTCTGCGCTGCCGGAAGGCGCTCATACACGGTCGGCATTGCGGGACGCCCGTGAGGATTTCGAGCGGGAGTTCATTATTCACAAGCTCGAGGAAAACGACTGGAATATTTCCCGTACGGCTGAACTGATCGAACTTGAAAGAAGTAATCTGCATCGTAAAATAAAAAGTTATGGAATTGACGTACGGAGATAACTGTAATGCTTCCTGCCTTTAGATTCCGCACCAATAAATTGAAACTGGTGGCTGTATTGGCGGCCGTTGTCCTTTTGACAGTCGTTTTCTACGGTCGCCGCCATGCGAGTCATCCTCCCGAGGATGCAAAAGCGCTTGATCTTCTGCGCGAAGCGTATGCGGCTATTCTGGCCAACCATGTTGAAAAACCGGATTCAAAAAAACTGGTACTTAAAATGGTCGACGGAATGCTTGCCGCCCTTGATCCGCACAGCGCCTATCTGCCTCCCGAGCCTTATCACGAGATGGAAGTCCAGATGTCCGGTTCGTTCGGCGGTGTCGGGATCGAACTCGGCACAAAAGAGGGGAGACTGACGGTTATTGCCCCCATAGATGACACACCCGCCTTCCGGGCCGGCATTCAGCCGAATGATCACATCTGGAAGATCGACGGGACGCCAACCGACGGGATGAATATTGCGGCAGCGGTTAAAAGGATGCGGGGGGAAAAGGGTACGCCGGTGACCCTGACAATAATGCGGGGTGAAAACGCCAGACCACTCGTTTTCAAACTGGTTCGCGACATCATAAAGATAAAAAGTCTGAAAGCGAAGCTGCTTGATTCGGGGTATGGATTCATTCGCATATCGCAGTTTCAGGAGCGTACCGGAGGTGAGTTCAAGGAAGCCCTTAAGGATCTTCACGTGAAGTCGGGTGGAAAGTTGAAGGGGCTGATTCTTGATCTTCGTTACAACCCGGGCGGCCTGATAAATTCATGCGTCGAAGTCGTCAACTGTTTTGTCGGCGATGACATCAAAAATACCGCGATTGTCAGCACCAGGGGACGAACTTCCGAAGCCAATCAGGTGTATAACGCGACATTGGGAGCAAAAGAACCGCGCTATCCGATTGTCGTACTTATTAACGGCGGCAGCGCCAGCGCCTCGGAAATAGTCGCCGGCGCCATGCAGGATCATAAACGGGCCATTGTCATGGGAACACAGAGCTTCGGCAAAGGCTCGGTTCAATCGGTAATTCCGATGAAGGGTAATGCCGCTCTCAAACTGACAACTGCGCGCTATTATACACCCAGTGGCCGCTCGATACAGGCCAAGGGAATTGTTCCGGATATTGCAGTAGCCGCCATCAGACCGGTAGTTGCTCCTGTGCAGTCGAACAGGAAAGAAATCAAGGAAAAAGACCTGGATAACCGTCTGGCGCCGGCTGATAAGCCGGACGAGCCGCAGATCAAGGCGCCCGATGCGGTGCATGGACAGAGTACGGATAAGGAATTACAGAATGACTTTCAGCTCCGCCGGGCGGTGGAACTGCTCCAGTCGCTCGCTATGCTTCAGGAGCGCGGGCTGACAATGATCAAGTAGGTTAATCAGGTCGCAAGCAGTTCCCGAAGCTTATGACCAATATCGGCTTCGCGTATCATGGCTTCGCCGATCAGGTATGCTTGAGCTCCGTCGGCTGAAAGACGGTTGATGTCGTCGCGGTTGTTTATGCCGCTCTCCGCCACCAGCAGTCTATCGGCCGGCATCATGCGGGAGAGGCGGCCCGTGGTGCCGAGATCGGTTACGAACGTCCTCAAATTGCGGTTGTTGACTCCAATCAGGGAGCAGTCGGTTTTCAGCGCCTTCTCCATCTCCGCTTCATCATGAACCTCCAGCAGCACATCCAGATAAATCTCTTTTGCCACAGCGTGGAACTCGCGTAATTGATTCAGATCAAGCATTGCGGCGATCAGCAGGATCGCGTCGGCTCCGGCGGCTCTGGCCTCAAAAATCTGGTACGGATCGCAGATAAAATCCTTGCGCAGCAGCGGCAGGGAGACCGCCTCACGAATAAGGGACAGGTAGCGCAGGTGCAGTCAGCACCGACAGGCAGGTGGCGCCGTTGTCCTGATATATCCCCGCGATCTCCAGCGGGTCGAAGTCCTCGCGGATGACCCCTCTGCTTGGGGAACCCTTCTTGACTTCGGCGATGATGGCGGTCCAGTTCGAGGCCACCGCTTCGCGCAGGTGGCGCTCGAAGCCGCGCGGCACATCCTCAAGGTCATTTATGCGTGCCTTGAGTTCGCGGATCGATACGGCAGCCTTGGCAGCCGCTACTTCTGTCTGTTTGTGGGCGACGATTTTCTTCAGGATGTCGGGGGTATTAGTGGTCATGAGAATTCTTTCTTATTAGTTTGGATAGCGACTGAGAGCTGATCTGCCGGTGGGCAGGTTCAAGCGGCAATTCGCATGTGAACTTCAGCAGGAACTTCGAACCGAAATAAGGCAGCCCGCAAATTTCTTGCATATCATCGGGGATACCTTGCTCTAATTACGCATTCGGGGCATCCTCCTCTTCGGTATCTGTCAACGACCTTTTCCCGCGCTTCATGCCCATTTCCACATACCCACCATATTTCTCTTCTAGAGTAAGGCGTGACGTCTCTCGGCATCCACGACCCGTTCCTTGCCGGGTCCCATTCCTGAGCAATCCACGGAGCCAGGACTTCCAGGCAGTTTTCCTCGGTGGGCTTGCGCCCGGAGCAGTATGGGCATCCCTGCCCTTCGCTCCTGTGGGCGAGCGTAGCCGCCCAGTCATGGCCCTTCCCGCACCGCCACCATACCTTCTTGCCGGAGTAGGGCATCACATCTTTCGGGGTCGTCGGCGCGTTCCTGGTCGGATGCCATTCCTTCGCGAGCTTCGGATTGACGGCCTGGAGGCAGTTTTCCTCGTTTACCCACTGACCCGCGCAATAAGGGCATCCGTTGCCCCCGTTTCTGCTGGCCACTACGGCTTCCCATTCGTGATTATTCCGGCAAAGCCACCAGGCTCTCTTCCCGGAATTGGAAGTTACGTCCTGTGGGGTCAACGGAGCGTTCCTTGCGGGGTGCCATTGGGCGGCAAGAGCGGGGTTTACAGTTTGAAGGCAGTTGTCTTTATCGACCTTTTTCCCTGCGCAATATGGGCATCTCCGCCCTTTGCTCCTCTTGCGTATCGAAGTTTCCCAGGCATGACCCCTGCTGCACAGCCACCACACTCTTTTGACGGAGCCGGGGACAACGTCCTTCGGCGTGAGCAGGGTGTTCCTTTCGGGATGCCACTCCCGTGCCAGTTCAGGCTTCAGGGCTTGAAGGCTGTTGCTTGCGCTCACCTTCCGCATCGCGCAGTAAGGGCATCCCCCGCCGGCGTTCCTGTTGTATAAGGCAGTTTCGAACTCATGGCCTTTCCGGCATATCCACCATACTTTTCTTTTGCCGGACGGCATCACGTCCTTCGGCGTCAGGGGGGCGTTCTTCGTCGGGTGCCACTCACTGGCGAGCCTTGGGTTCACGGCCTGAAGGGAGTTGTCCTCGGACACCCTTTGCCCGGAACAATAGGGGCAACCCTTGCCCATGCTTCGGTCTGAAATTTGAGCCGCCCATTCATGCCCTTTTTCGCAGACCCACCACACCTTCTTGTTTGAGAATAGGGCTACGTCGCCCGGAGTGAGCGGCGCGTTTCCTGTGGGATGCCACTCTCGGGCCAAATCACTGTTTGCATTGGCCAGCGTTCGGTTAAGGTTCTTCATATTGATATTTCCGTGAGGTTGCAATCATTGGATTCCATAATGACTTGCCACCATCGATTTCCTCTGGCCCCCTCAGAATCCATATCTTCCCAGATCTCATTCTGATGTAACCATATGGGATCGGCGTTCCTCTGGATAAAATCATCAAGATTAATGCCGTCAATGGTCGGTGGACGTTTAACTCGTTTTTGCTTCCCGTTCATGAATATTGTCATGTACTCCATCTGACGTTTCTTCTTCTGGGCTTTCTCAGCAGGAGTCAATTTCCGTTTCTGTTTAGTCAATTTCTTATCCTTCAACTTATCTGCGCAACGCCATAAGACTGACCAGCCCACCCAGTCTTTCCGGGCGGTCTGGTCGAGCCGCAAGTTGGACATTCTGCGTTCTCGAAGTTGTAAGTCGCCAGAAATTATTTGCAGAGTCCCCTCATAACAGCCCCAAAAGGGTAATTATTACTTTTATTAATCACATCAGCCGATTCCCATTCATTGCTGTTGTAGTCATCATGGAGGACTATATTTGCAACCCATCCGTCATTAACTGTCAAATCGTATTCCTGACCAAACGCAAATAACTTTGATTTGGAGCAATTCACTGCTACGAAAACCTTATCGGCTAATACTTCTCTTGGACCTTTGCTGGAATAAACAATATCAGGGCTCTTTTTTACTGTGATCATCAGAGCATGGATTACTCCGTCGTTTAATATTTTGTATGGCTTTACCCAAACAGCTAAACTATTCACTGAACCGTCAACAATCCATTCGTTCAAGATGAGCTTATTCGTGTTAGGGTTAGCAGCATTAGCTACATTAGTTATAGTTAACAAAACTATGACACATAAGATTGATAGAAATAATGATTTGATTTGTACCAGAATTGATAAATTGCTTTTCATAACCACCTCCAAAGTTTTAGTACACCGATATTATTACGTTAGTCGCAAGTCGCGCTATTTTATTAGCCCAAACTTCAGGTTCATAAATTGGGCAAGTACTGCAATAGCGATACCTATTGAAAGCAGACCCATTGGGCGTTTATACCATTGGTCTTTTTGCTCAAGTTCAATACTGATTTGAAGGACATCGGGCTTCACACCTGCTAGTTGCCCCTGCTCAGTTAAAAGCGTCTGCTCCCACTTGAGTTCTTCGACTCTTTGTATAGTTTTGGTGATACGGTTGGCTAAATGAGATGCACTATTCCACATGACTCGACCAATAGCGCCGCAGCAAGTGACAAATAGAAAACCGAAATTTCCTGAAGAATTAAGTACCTGAGGATTAAGCGTAGGAGCCAATTTCCATACACCTGAAATAATCTGCGTTCTCTCATACACGAAGAATACGGCTTTTTGGATGGCTTGGCTTAAGAATTGGAAGGGACCAGAGTCTTCTGCCATTCCAGCGTAAAGACCTTTCAGCGTCCCGCAAACAAGCAACAGCACTGATGTGGCTATGATGATTGTTGAAATAATACGCAAAGTTGTCACACGTCTCTGTGCTTCAGATATTTTCATACTCTTCATATATTTCCTTTTTTATTTTCTCAACTCCGTGCTTTCTTACGGCTCTGCAAGCATAAGTGACTTCATCTCATTTTTTCTTTTCAGATCAGTTATTAGCCAGTCCCTTATATAGGTAATCCGGAACCTTTTCACCATTGTTATAATCATACAAAAATCTTTCTCAAGTTCGCCCCGGCTGGAATCAAACGGCGCCTTTCCTCCGGGTCTCATCTCCCACTTGCCGCCTTCAACCTGTCCCTATGAGTTTTACCGGAGAACGGTACTACTTCTCGGAATGAAAACAAAAAAACCACCCCATCGGCACCCTGCCGAAGTGAGCGGTTTCGTCTTCAGTCAGAGACGCTACACTCCTGCATCCACAATCCCTCCAAACAAACAAGCAATTATAAATGCAGATCTGCCCCCTCACCCTGGCCCTCTCCCTCATGGAGAGGGGACCGATTTGTCGCCATAGCGGGAGATTGATTCTAATCGGAAATAAATATTACTACCCCTGGTTGG
>WNGR01002674.1_pt1 | contig 50726 bp, 44 predicted proteins | sample 5407581 | NCBI WGS metagenome assembly WNGR01 (sample SAMN13153383, study PRJNA577476) | soil metagenome | isolation source: 80 cm soil or saprolite under Garry oak tree replicate 2 | place: USA:California | collected 2016-06-15 | reverse complement strand
GGGCTGGCGCGGAAGAGGTTCAGCGCGCCGATGACCTGCTCGCGCAGCCGCAGCGGCAGGGCCTGCACGGCAGCGAAGCCGGCCTGCCGGGCGGCGGGCGCGAACCGCGGCCAGCGCCGCGCCGCGGCGTCGAGGTCGGGGGCGGCGACGGGCTGGCCGGCCCGGAAGCAATCCAGGCAGGGACCCTGGTCGTTCTGTATCTGGAACAGCTCGAGCAGCCGGGCGGCTTCACTGGAGGCGGCCACCACGCGCAGCTCACCGCGCGGATCAGCCAGCAGCAGCCCAGCGGCGGAAACGTCCAGCAACTGCACGCTGCGGTCGGTCAGCACATGCAGGAAGTCGATCACGTCGAAGTCAGCGACCATGGTGTCGGTCAGCTCTACGAACGCTTCTGACAGCAGTTGCGCGTCCATCCCCTCTCACCCTCTCAGGCGATGCAGCAAGATCCGTCACCGGGCCCAGGCGGGGGGCCGTGCGCGCGCTGGTGATCCGGGGAATGCTTCACGCCTCACCATCCCTGAGCGAGTCGAGGTCAGGGCACAACCGCAGGCGGCGGGCCACGATGTCGCGGGCAACGTCGCTCAGCCGCAGATCATTGCTATAAGCATAGGCGCGCAACCGCACAAACGCCTCCGCGATGCCGGTCCCGAGCTGCTCGGTGAGCATCCCGGTGGCCTGATCGATCTCGGCCCGGTGCCGTGCCAGGTCGGCGGGCTGCCCGGCCGGGCTGGTCCCTGCCGCAGGCCTGCCCGCCTGGTCCGGGGACTCGAGCAGCAGCAGGGTCGCAGTATCGGCGAAGATCAGCGCATCACCCAGCTGGAAAGCGCTCAGCGGGCCGGGCCGATCCCGGTACAGGCCCATGACCCCGGCCCGGATCGCCCCTATCCGCAGCGGGAACGCGAAGATCGCCGCCGCCCCGGCCTGGCGGGCCGCCGGGGCGAAGGCCGGCCAGCGGCCGGCGGCCTCCGTGCCGCCCAGGTCCGAAGCCAGTACCGGCCCGCCGGAAGCCGAGGCATCTAGCGATGGTCCTTCTCCCAGGGTCAGCTGGAGCTCGGCGACCTGCTCGCTGACCGCATCAGTCACCCGCATCAGGTGACCCGGGTCCGCTCCGCTCGCCGCGCTCAGCCAAGCGCCGGTGACCCCAACCGCAGCCACAGCCGCCGCGCACGCATCCGCGGCGGACACGCACCCGCCCCGGATGGCGGCCTGCCCCGCGACCAGGCCCCATATCCGGCCCGGCCGGCTATCTGCCATCCGCGCACCCATCGGAGCGAACCGGCCGGGCAGGACCTGGCCCTGGCGGCGTTTCAGGCATCCCGAAGAAAAGCCAGGCCATCCGGGCTGGGCACCGGCCCTTCCGTGCAGCTGAAGGGTGGTCGCGCTCGCGCTCCTCCAGCCTTCCTTCGAAGGTCACGGTGCTCACCTCCCCCGGGCCCGCGTTCCTGGCCGCCTGGCGGCGCGAGGCCGGCTGATCATGCTACGCCACCGCTACAGAACCGGCACGGCCACCGGACGGGAGCGTCCGACGCTGCCAGCCGCCTCGTCCACGCTGGCATGAACGGAGAAAAAATCGGCCAGGCGGGTGATGGTAAGAACCCGCAGGACCTGCTGCTGTGGCGCGGCTAGCAGCACGTCTCCCTCGGCGTGCCGCGCCTGCTTTCGCGCAAGCACCAGGGCTGCCAGGCCGCTAGAGTCGATGAACTCCAGGTCTGCCAGGTCGACGATGACCACCCGCTGTCGGCCCGCGACCGCCGCGAGCGCAACCGCGACGCTCGCGGCGTCTGCTACGTCAAGCTCCCCGCGCAACGCGACGACAGCCTGACCGTCGCCTTCGCGGGTCCTCAGATCCACGCTGACCATGAGAGCGCCCTCCTGCTGCAGCAGCAAGGCGGGGTCTCGACCCAGCGGCTAATTCGCCAGTTCTCACCATCAACACTACGCCCGGACGCCCGCCATTGTCCTGTCTGGGCAACGGCTGGCGCCTGGCCCCGGCAGCATGCTGATGCGCCCGCACAATCGTGGCATCCACCGCGGCTATCCACGCGCCGCCGGCCGGCTCATCACACCCAGCCCGCGGCCGGTCCAGGATCCTCTCCCAGGTCCAGTCCCCTGACCAGCGCCGGTGCCGGTTATACACGGTTTCCAGTTCCCGAACCGCTCCGGCAAGTCCCGCCACGGGCACCCGGACCGGGTCCGGAACAAGATCCCGTCGATCACCAGCCGGTGATCATTCCACCGGTGCCCCTGCCGCGGGTGAGCAGGCAGCAACGGCTCCAGCCGCCCCCTCCGCATCACTCAGGTCATGCCGCCTCAGCCGCTCATCATCCACGGCTCAATCCAAGCCGGAACACCTCACAAGATCTACGAGACACGCTCGAGGCGAGCGGGTCGAGGCGGCAGGTACGCCTCACCCTCCCAGCGACCACAGGTCCGTCCGCTCGTCGGCGAGCAGGCCGCGGCCGGGCCGGGCCCGCGAGGCTACGAGGCGGGCGCAGGCCGCCATTTCCGAGTCATGGTCTAGTTCCGGGTCGCCGCCGCGGTCGAGCCCGACCGCGGCCGCCACCAGCCCCCCGCTCAGGTAGAACCCGATCAGCTTTCCCTCGGCCAGGCTGCCGCGGACCACGAACTCATCCCAGGTCGCGGCGTGCCCGACGTACTCCAGCTTGTGCTCATACTGATCGGACCAAAACGAGTGAATGTAGTCATAGGCAGCGGTCGAGCCGAGCATCGATCGCGCCGCCGCGCGGCCTTGTTTCTCGGCGTTGTTGTAGTGCTCGACCCGCACCCGGCCGAATACCGGGTGCAGGTGGTTGGCGACATCGCCGGCCGCATAAACATCAGGCGCGGCCGTCCGGCACCGTTCGTCCACGAGAAGACCGTTTCCCCCGCCCGCCGCCGCCCCGCGCGCGGCCGGCGGCCCCGCCAGGGCGGGCACGTCCGGGTCTATCCCGACGCCCGCGACCGCGAAGTCGCAGGCCACCCGGACCCCGCTCGCGGTCACCGCCCGCTCCAGCCTCCCGGTTCCCTCGAACCCGGCAAGCTGCTCTGCGGCCAGCAGCTCGACGCCGTTCCCGCGATGGATGGCGCCGATCACCGCGCCGACCTCCCCGCCCAGGACCCTCTGGAGCGGAACCTTCCCAGGAAAGACGGCCGTCACGTGAACTCCGAGCTGAGTCAGGGAGGCCGCCACCTCGCAGCCGATGAAGCCCATGCCCACCACCACCGCACGCCGGCCCGGCCGGGCCTCGCGCTTGATCGCGTCACAATCAGCGACCGTGCGCAGGTAATACACGCCCGGCAGGCCCGCGCCCGGGACCTTCAGCCGCCGGTTCCGCCCCCCGGTGGCGACCAGCAGCCTCCGATACCCCAGTTCCTGGCCCGAATCCAGCAACACCGTATGCGCCGCCGCGTCAACGCTCACCGCACTAGCCAGGCCGGGCCGGCCGACATCGTGCTGTTCATACCAGCCGGCCGGCCGGACATACCAGCCGCCAAGACCCTCCTCCGACCGCAGGTACCCCTTCGACAGCGGAGGCCGGCCAAACGGGACGCCCGGCTCCCCGCTGATCAGCACCACCCGGCCCCGGAAACCCTCCTGCCGCAAGGTCACCGCCGCGCTGCCCCCGGCCATGCCACCGCCCACGATCACAATCGGGCCCCCGCCAGTTCTCTCAGCCACCGGCTACACCTGCCCCGCATAGCGCCGCGAGAAACTCGCCAGCCGCCGGGGCCTCATGGGGTATGCGCCTGGTGCGGCCGGCGTCTGAGGATGACATGGTGGCGGGCGGGAGCTAAAATGACTGGATAGTCAGTCATTTTAAAAGCCCGCCTAACCAGGCACTGTAGGCCGTCCGGGATCCTGCCAGGCCGCCCGTGGCTGCTGAGAGGAGGACAGTTGAGCACCCAGCAAACCCCCGCCACTCCAGCGCAGCCCGCCGACGGCGCGCGGCAGACCCGGGCATCCGATGCCGACCGTGACCGTACCGCCGGCCTGCTCAACGCCGCGTTCGGCGAGGGCAGGCTGACCGCAGACGAACACGATCAGCGGCTCAGCGCCACGTACGCGGCGCGCACCTGGCAGCAGCTGCGCCAGCTCACCCTGGACCTGCCGGCCCCCGCTGGCAGCCCCATGGAGCGGCCGGGGGCGCCCGGGATGTTCACCACGGCAGACCGGTGCCTGCTCTGCGTGCTGCTGATCGTCTGCCCCCCGGCGGGGATCGCCCTGTGGCTGCTGTCCCGGCGCCGACCGCCTACCGATCCGGATCGGCCGCTGACCTCATCCAGAGCCCCGGCTTCCATCGAAAGGCAACGAGCGCTGCGGCGGGAAGGCGAGCATGCCCAAGATCGCTGAAGAGGTGCGGGCCGCGCGGCGGGACCAGATCATTGCCGCCGCGCTCGCCTGCTTCGCCCGCGCCGGTTATCACGCCACCACCATGGCCGACGTCGCCGCACAGGCTGGGGTATCCAAGGGAACCCCCTACCTGTATTTCGCGAGCAAGGAAGAGCTGTTCCTCGCCCTCCACCACAAGTGGGACTGCGGGCTTGCCGAGCGAGTGAACGCGGCGATCGCCGCGCTGCCCGAGGCCAAACGCCGGTCACCCCGCCAGATCCTGCACACCGTGGCCGCAACGGTCGCGGGGCACGTTGTACAGGAGACCGAGACCTGCCGGGTGCTGATGGAGGCCCGGGCACTGGCCGCCCACGAGCCGACGATCGCCGCCGCGGTGCAGGCCGCAGATACCCGGACTCACGAGCAGCTGGAGGACCTGATCACGGCCGGCGTGGCGGCCGGGGAATGGCCACCAGAAACGGACCCGGCGCTGGCGGCCCGGCTGTTCACCGCCGGGCTGTACGGGCTGATGGCCCAGTGGGGCCAGGCACCCGGCGCCGTCGGCACCGTACCCAGCGGTGCTGCCTCGGGCCTACGTCCCTGAGGAGCGCACCAGCCGGCATAGGGCGACGGCCTTCCGCCTGGCGCCAGGTTCCGGCAGGCCTGGCTGCTGCTGGTCGTATCGGCCATGGACGTTGTCGTCGGGGGCCGGTAGTCTGAGGGCATTGCTCTGGACCCTGGCAGCATCGCCCGTGAGTAAGCCGGGAGCGCTGGATCCGGAGTTTTTGTGTTGCTCGCCCCGTTTTCCTGCTGGACTGGCTGTCCGCACGTTGTATCTCCGATAGCTGAGGAGCTGATTGCTGGCGTCTGCGCGCATGCCGTTCCCCGCTTACGGCGGGCGTGATGGCTGAGGCTGAGCCCCCGCAGGGCACCATCAGAGTGCCCGCGGTCGGCCAGCTTCGGCAGCTCGCGGTGAAGGAAAGATCATCATGGTGGTGACGCCCGAGATCGGTTATGACGGCATGGCGCCGCTTCCTGGCACCAGCCGCCCGCCGTGTCCCGCCGGGAGGCGTGCCCGGGCTGGGGGCGGGGTCAACGCCATGCACCGGCCTGACCCCGTCGGCCTCGACAGGCACCGCGGCCACCCCAGCCAAGACCAGCCACAGCGGGTCCTACAGTCGGCAGGACACTGAACGGGGGCGGCCGACAGGCTCGGCCCGCCAGGATGTCACCGCTCGCCGCCAGGCAGGGATCGGACCCGACGGTGACCAACGCCGAAGCGCCAGCCGTAATGCTGACGCCGCGGCGGCGGCGCGGCCGGAGGGTCCTCCGCATCGCCGCGTCAGTCGCCGTGGTCGCCGCCGCCTTCGGGTTCGCTCTCCCGCATTTCGCGTCCTACCAGAGCGTATGGGCCAGCTTGCAGGCGATGACCTGGCTCTATGTCCTGCTTGTCGGCGTCACGGCCGCAGCCAGCATGGCCTCGTACTGGTTCCTGATCTGCGCAGTGCTGCCGTCGCTGCGGCTGCGCGAGGCCGCGGTGGTCAATCTCGGCTCCAACGCGGTAGCGAACACGCTCCCCGCCGGCGGTGCCCTCGGCATGGGGGTCAGCTGGGCGATGCTGTCCAGCTGGGGTGTCAGCACCGCTGACTACGTGCTGTACACCCTGGTGTCGGGCATCTGGAACGTCCTCGCGCGCCTGGGCTTGCCGATCCTAGCGCTGCTGGTCCTGATGACGGCCACCCGGCCCGATGCCGTCCTGATCACCGCCGCAGCCGTGGGCTTGGCCCTGCTCACCGCCATGGCGGCCGGGCTCGGCCTGCTACTGCACAGCGAGTCCTTCGCGCTTCGCGCCGACCGGGCATGGCAGCGCGTGCTCGGCCTTACCTGCCGCCTGGCACGCCGGCAGGCGCCGGCTCAGATCCCAGGGCTGCTGTCCAGCTTCCGGGACCGGGCCGCCGCCCTCGTCGCCACACGCGGCTGGCGGATCACCGCCGCCACGGCGGCAAGCACCATCATCTTGTGGCTGGTGCTGCTGGCGTGCCTGCGCGGCACTGGCCTGTCCCAGGCGCAGGTGCCATGGCAGACCTCCCTCGCGGCATTCGCGTTCGTCCGGCTGCTGACCGCCTTGCCCATTACCCCCGGCGGCCTCGGGATCACCGAGCTCGGCCTGGTAGGCGTTCTGGCCGCGGGTGCCGGCCACCGGGCGAGCGCGCAGGTGACCGCCGCCGTGCTGTTGTATCGGGCCGTCACCTACCTGCCGCCTATTCCGCTCGGCACCCTCGCCTGCCTGGTGTGGCGGCACGCACCCGCGCTCATCCGGGCGAGCCCCACCAGCGCGGGCCCGGCAAGCCCGCTGGGACGCGTGAACAACGGGCGGGACCACACCAAGCCTACGGCTGCGATTACTACCGTCATACAAGTCCCCGCCGCTGACCCGGCCCGCGAACGGATCAGGCCCACGCCGTCCCCGGCGGACTGATCAATAGGCAAGCTCACGGCTGGACGCGAGGACTGCCGTCCCGGCTCCGCAGGGTGGGTTGATCCACCCCTCCGCGTTTCCGCATGAAACGTCTTGACGACGTATGCCGGTCAACCTATATTCATTACATTCATATCCTCCATTTAGGAGCACAGTCTCAGTCAGCGCCGGGCGTCCGGGTGGACTCCGTGTACCTTCTGGCGGGCCGGGGTCTCGGCGACAGGTCGCCAGGCATGGATGGTCCCGGTCCGTTCCAGGAATTGAGAGGTGCCCGTGCAGGCACTGCTCCGAAGGCTTACCCCCGGCCTCGTGATGGCCGCGGCGTCGGCGCTCGCCGTCGCCGGGTGTGGCTCTTCCTCCTCAGGCTCGTCGTCGTCAGGCGGGCACTCAGCTTTGAGCATCGGCGTGATCTACCCCTTCACCGGCCCGAACGCCGACGAAGGGCCCATCGGCATGGCGGGCTGCCTGAGCGGCGCTGACGAGGTCAACGCGGCAGGCGGCGTACTGGGCCACAAGTTCGTCTGCAAGCCCTTCGACACCAAGGGCGACCCTGCCGACGCGGCCACTGCTGCCAACCAGATGATGGCCTCGGCAAGCCCGGTGATGGTGATCGGCGCTTCGGACGACGCCGTGACCACGGCACCGATCGTGACAGCGGATAAGGTGCCGAACTTCGCCACCATCGGCGATCCTCATTTCGACCACCAGACCAACGCGTACTTCTACCGGATCACCCCGTCCGATGCGCTGCAGGGCGTCGCGCTTGGTTACTGGGCGGCGAATCATTACACCAGGACAGCGGCGGTCTTCACCAGCGACCTGGGCGCCCAGACATCGGTGCCGCCGATGCGCACCGAGTACGCCAAGCTGCAGAAGTCGCTAGTGGCCAACGTGACGCTGGCCCCGGACCAGAGTTCCTACCGCACTGAGGTGGCTAAGGTCGCCGCGACCCATCCCGATGCGATCGTCTCCGAGATGGACCCGCAGTCGGCAGCCACGTTCCTGTCGGAGTACGTGCAGCTCGCCGGGCACCTGCCGATCATCCTGGGCACCCAGCGGACCAGCAACAGCGACTGGATCCAGGCCGTGCTCGGCGCGATCGGCAAGGCCGACTACATCAAGTACATCAAGGCGATCACGCCGTATGTCCCGCCGAGCGGGCCCAGCCACACGGTCTACGCGCACTGGCTGATGACCCTGGGCGGGAAGGTGCAGAACCCGGCCCAGTACGCGCAGCACCCGTATGCGATCGCCGACTACGACGCGGTCAATATCACCGCGCTGGCGATGACGGAGGCGCACTCAACCAGCCCGGCCACGTATAACTCGTTCATCCCGAAAGTCACGGCGCCCTCAGCCGGCGCCGTGGTGGTGCATGATTACGCGACCGGCCTGAAGGACCTCAAGGCCGGAAAGCACATCCAGTATGTGGGCGCGGGCGGCTCGCTGGTCTTCGACACCTCCCACAGCGCCGAGCGGCCGTTCTCATACGACAACTTCGACGCGGCGACCAAGTCGATGAACCCGGTGACGCTGATCCCGGGCTCGGTGCTGATCGGCTGAGGGCGAGGGTGGACACCGGCCCGGAGGTGAGCCAGAGGGGCGCTGGAGAGATCCCGGCATGAACCAGCTCACTCTTGCGCTCGGCTTCGGGTTTGTGACCTCCGCGATCCTCGCGCTCAGCGCCGTGGGGTTCACGCTGCAGTTCGGTGTGTCCAACATCTTCAACCTGGCCTACGGCGACGTCATGACCGTGGCCGCCTTCGTGGCCTATGCGGCCGACTCCGCCGGGGCCAGCCTGTGGATTGTGATGCTGACCGGCGCGGCCACCGGGGCGCTTGTGTCCGTGCTGATCAGCAGGCTGGTCTTCGTGCCCTTTCTGCGACGGGGAACCTCCCGGTTCGCGATGGTCATGGTCTCGCTCGCGCTCGCCGTCATCCTGCAGAACGCGATCCAGGCGGTGGCCGGGGTCAGTTTCCGCAGCTATGCGCAGCACCAGGGACGCTCGCTGCACCTGCTGGGCATGATCCTTACCCCTTACCAGATCGTGATCATCGCAGTGGCGGCGGCCGCCATGCTGGCCCTGCACCTGCTGCTGCGCTACACCCGGATTGGGAAGGCGCTGCGCGCGACGGCCGCCGACCCGGAGCTCGCTCGCAGCTGCGGGATCGCGACTGAGCGGGTCGTGTCTGCGGCCTGGGCGCTGTCGGGCGTGCTGTGCGGCCTGGCCGGCGTGGCGCTGGGTCTGGATCTGGCCACCTTCGACTTCGCCTTCGGCAACGCGTTCCTGCTGGTGATCGTCGCGGCCGCGGTGTTCGGCAGTGTCGGCGAGCCCTACGGGGCGATGGTAGGCGCCCTGGTCATTGGGATGGCCAGCGAGTTCGCCGCGATCTGGACCCCGGCGCTCAAGCAGGTGGTTGCGTTCGTGATTCTGGTCTTGGTGCTGCTGGTGCGGCCCAGGGGCCTGTGGCGGCGGAGCTTCGTGCAGATGGACGTGGGGACACGGTGAGCACGGCCTACCAGTACTACGTGATCACCTTGCTGGTCTTCTTCGGGGTGAACATCATTGCCTGCTGGGCACTGAACCTGCAGTATGGCGTCGGCGGGGTAATGAACTTCGCATTCATCATGTTCCAGGCCATGGGCGCCTATATCGGCGGCGTGCTCACCCTCGGCCCGGCCACCTCAGGCAGCTACCAGCAGTACATACTCGGGGCATCGCTGCCGTTCCCGCTGCCCTGGCTGTTGGCCGCCGCCGCGGGCGGGGTGCTGGCATTCGCCGTCGGCCTGTTCGCACTGCGGCCGCCCCGCAGGGACTACCAGGCGATGGTCATGCTGGTCGTGTCGATCATCGCGAGCACCCTAGTCCTCTCCGAGGGCTCCTGGTTCAACGGGCAGAACGGGCTGTTCGCCATCCCCAAGCCGTTCCAGGGCTCGCTCGGCCTCGACGAGATCGGCTACGGCTGGTTCTACGTCGCCGTGACGGCCGCCACCGTGATCATCGTCTACCTGGTCGTCCACCGGCTGACTGGATCGCCCTGGGGACGCCGGCTGCGGGCCATGCGCGAGCACCCGGAGGCGCTGCAGTCGCTGGGCGTCAACGTCTGGGCCGAGAGCATGAAGGTGTACGTGCTCGGCGGCGCGCTGGCGAGCCTGTCCGGAGCCGTCCTGGCCCAGTTCATCGGCGCCTGGTCGCCGGGGTCATGGGCGACCGGGGAGACGTTCCTGTACTTCGTCGCGATCATCGTGGGAGGCGCCGGCAACAACTTCGGCGCCCTGCTCGGCGCTGGCCTGGTCCTCGGCGTGTTCGAGGAGTCGCTTCGCTACCTTCCCTCGTTCGGGTACGCAGGGCTAGCTGAGGCCATCCAGTTCATGCTGCTGGGAGTGCTGATCCTGGCATTCCTGTGGTGGCGCCCCGGGGGACTTGTGCCCGAGCGTCGCCGGCGCCTGGGGGCTTCGGGGCGTGGCAATGCGGTGCCAGCGGCTGCGGGGCCGGAGCCGGCGGCACGCCCGTGAGCGCGAACGGCGGCGCGGCGTCAGGCCCGGTTACCGAGCCAGCCATCGTCGAGGTCACCGGCCTGCGGGTGGAGTTCGCCGGGGTCCACGCGGTGGACGGGGCGGCGTTCGCGGTCGCGCCGGGCACGATCACCGGGCTGATCGGGCCCAATGGGGCGGGCAAGTCGACGGTCATCAAGCTGATCGCCGGGGCCCTGCGACCGGCCGGGGGACAGGTGCGCTATGACGGGCAGGACATCACGGGCCTGCCCGCGTACCAGGTAGCCCGGCGGGGCCTGATCCGGACATTCCAGCTGTCCAGCGAGTTCGCACGGCTGACGGTGACGGAAAACCTGCTGGTCGCGGCGCCTGGTCAGCGCGGCTCCACGCTGCTGGGGGGGCTGCGCGGCAAGCGGTCCTGGCGCGGTCAGCAGGAGGAGCTGACCGGGCGCGCGCGGCAGTTCCTCGCCGAGTTCGGGATGACCCACGCTGCCGACCAGTACGCGGGCGAGCTGAGTGGCGGGCAGAAGCGACTGGTCGAGATCATGCGGGCGCTGATGGCCGCGCCGCGGGTGCTGCTGCTGGACGAGCCTCTTGCCGGGATCAGCCCCAGCCTGCGGGCGTCCATCACCGAGCACCTGGTCCGGCTGCGCGACGGCGGCCTGACCATGCTGATGGTCGAGCATGAGCTAGCCGCGGTGGAGCGCTGCTGCGACCCGGTGATCGTCATGGCGCAGGGCAAAGTGCTGGCCGAGGGGACAATGCGCCAGATCAGGGCGAACAAGGAGGTAGTCGATGCCTACCTCCTCGGCTGAGCTCCGGGAGAGCCGCGCCCATCTGCGCGTGGCGGGAATCGCCGCCGGCTACGGTGCCGAACCGGTGATCAGTGACGTGGATATGACCGTGGCCCTCGGCGAGGTCGTCGCGGTGATCGGCCCGAACGGCGCGGGGAAAAGCACGCTGCTGAAAGCGGTTCTGGGCATCCTGCGGCCAAGCCGGGGCAGCGTTGGCCTCGCTGGCCGGGAGATCAGCGGGCTGGCCACCAATCAGATCTGCCGCCTGGGCGTCGGATACGTGCCCCAGGTCAAAGACGTCTTCGAGCCGCTCACCGTGACCGAGAACCTCGAGGTCGGCGGGTATACGCTGCCCCGCGGGGAGGTCGGCTCCCGCGTGGACGAGGTGATGGGGATCTACCCAGCGCTGGCCGCGATGCGGAACCGGCAGGCGGGCTACCTGAGTGGCGGTGAGCGGAAGCAGCTCGCCATGGCCCGGGTGCTCATGCGGAGGCCGAGTCTGCTGATCCTGGACGAGCCGACCGCAGGGCTGGCGCCGCAGCTCGCGCACGAGCTGCTGGTCGAGCACGTCACCCGGCTGGCCAGCGGCGGCGTTGCCGTCCTGCTGGTGGAACAGCATGCGCAGGAGGCGCTGGCGATTTCGCACTGGGCGTACGTGATGGCGGCTGGCCAGGTGCAGCTGGCCGGCGCAGCGCCCGCGCTGGCTGGCCGCCCCGATCTCGGCGAGATCTTCCTCGGCAGAGCCGCCGGGCCGACGGCCTCCCCTGCCGACCGGTCATAAGACCCCGCGGCGGCGGTCTGGGACCTGCCGTGGCCGTCCGGCGGCTTGCCGTCGCCCGGCTATCGTCCGGCGGTGGCCGCCGGGGGGAGCAGCCCGGGCGGCAGGCCTTCGTGCCGGTCCTGCACCACGTCCACGACGGACGGCCGGCCGCTCCCGAGCGCTCGCTCCAGCGCCGGGATCAGCTCGGCGTCCGCCTGCACTCGCTCACCGTGCGCACCGAGCAGGCGGGCGAAGGCCGCGAAATCCGGGTTGCCGTAGAAGACGCCGTGGTAGCGGCCGCCGTGCGCGGCCCGCTGCCGGTCCCGGGTGTTGCCGAAGCAGAAGTTGTTGTTGATGACGTTCACGACCGGCAGGTCCTCCCGGACCGCGGTCTCCAGGTCCTGGGCGACCATCCAGAAGCTGCCATCTCCGCTGACGGTGACGATCCGGTCTTGCGGCCGGGCCAGCTGCATCCCCATGGCGGCCGGGAATCCCCAGCCCATGCTGCCGCCGCCGGCCGCGTAGTAGGTGCCGGGGGAGGTGAAGTCGACGTACCGCTGGATCCACGGTCCCAGGCTGGGGGCGTCCTGCACCAGCGTTCCCCTCGTGGTACCCAGCACCGTCCGCAGCGCCGCCACCAGCGTGGCGGACGAGACGGTGCCGACGGTAGCCGGGGCGGGCAGGTCCGGCGGGGCGGGCAGGACGGTCTGCTGCCGGTAGCTGGCCCGCGCCGCCTCTGCCCGCCTGCCGCGCTCTGCCAGCACCGCCGCATCGCCGGATCCCAGAGAGTCCACGGCAGCCACCAGGGCCGCGGAGGCCAGTGCCGCATCGGCACAGATCCCGATCTCCGGCACGTAATGCCTGCCCAGGGCCTCGGCCTCGATGTCAACCTGGATCAGCGCGGTGCCGGGGGAGAGCAGGGTCCACCGCCTGGTGGTGAACTCAGAGAACCGGCAGCCCATCGCGAGCACGACATCGGCGTCACCGACCAGGTCCTCGGTCACTGCGACTGCCCCGTACCCGAGCGACCCGAGGAACAGCGGCGAGTCGTTGGGAAAGGCGTTCTTGCGCAGCCACGTGGTGACCACCGGAGCCTGCAGCCGGCCGGCGAGCGTCACCAGGCTGGCGTCGTAGCCGGGACCGCGGATCCCGCCACCCACGATGATCACCGGGCGGCGGGCCGCGGCCAGCAGCCCTGCCGCCGCCGCGAGGGCCTGCGCCTGCGGCGCCGGGGGCGCCAGCCTGGCCCTGGGCTGGAACCGCGCGGGCGCCTCGGCGGTCTGCACGTCGAGCGGCAGCGACACCATCACCGGCCCGGGCCGGCCGGAAAGCGCCGTCCGCACAGCCCGCTGCAGCAGCTCGGGGATCCGGCCGGGGTCATGGACCTCGACGGCCCACTTGGTGATGGGCTCGAAGAACCTGACCAGGTCCATTTCCTCGAACGCCTCGCGGTAGCGGAGCTGGTCCGGCACCTGGCCGATGAGCGCGAGAACGGGAACTGACTCGGCATGCGCGTTGTGCATGCCGATCGCCAGGTTGGCGGCACCAGGCCCGCGGGAGGCCATGCACACGCCGACACCGAGGGTGGCACGCGCGTACCCGTCGGCCATGAAGGCAGCCACCTGCTCGTGGCGGACGGAGAGGTACCGGATGCCGGGATCGCGGCCTGCCGCGTCGATCAGGTGCATGATCGTGGTGCCGGGGAGCCCGGTGATATGCCGGACTCCCTCGCGGCGCAGCGCCTCCACGGCGGCCTGGGCGCCGTTCACCCGGGCGGCGCCTGCGCAACCGGGGCGGGTCGCATGATCAGCCGAGCATGATGTTGAGGGTCTTCAGCTGGGTATAGCTGAGCAGCTCGCCGAGGCTCTCCTCGCGCCCCACGCCGGACCGCTTGACCCCGCCGAAGGGAACCCCCGTGAAGTGCGCTGCCGACCCGTTGATCCAGAGGTACCCGGCGTCGAGCGCGAACGCGACGCGGTGCGCGAGGCGGATGTCGCTGGTCCAGACGCTCGCAGTGAGCCCGTAGTCGACGGCGTTGGCGATCGTGATCGCTTCATCCTCGTCCGTGAACGTGATCGCGGCGAGCACCGGGCCGAAGACCTCCTCGCGCGCGATCCGCATGTCCGGCCGCACGCCGCGCAGCAGTGTGGGCGCAACGAACAGGCCGGGGCCCTCGGCCAGGCCCGCGGGCCGGCCCCCACCGGTGACCACCTGGGCGCCCTCGTCCCTGGCGATCCCGATATAGCGCAGCGTCTTGTCGTACTGCGCGCGCGTGGACAGGGTGCCCATCTCGGTTGCGGGATCCAGGGGTGAGCCGATCCTGATTGCCGACATCCGCCGCGCCACCCGGTCCAGCACGTCGTCAGCGATCGACTCATGCAGCAACAGCCGCGAGGTGGAGCCGCAGGACTGGCCGGCCGACCGGGCGAAGTTCATCCCGGCGACGGCACCCGCGGCCACCGCGTCCGGGTCGGTGTCCGGGAACGCGATCAGGGCGTTTTTCCCGCCGAGCTCCAGTGTCACGTCCTTGACGCCCGCCTCCGCGGCGTCCCGCTGGATCGCCCGGCCGGTCGCGTCGCTGCCGATGAAGCCGATCCTGCGGACCGCGGGATGGCGGACCACTGCCTGGCCGGCCTCCGGCCCGTCGCCCACCACGACGGACAGCACGCCGGGCGGCAGCACCTCGGCGAACAGCTCGCCAATGCGCAGCGCCGACAGCGGCGCCGACTCGGGAGGCTTGAGTATCACCGCGTTTCCCGCTACCAGGGGCGCGGCGATCTTCCCGGCGGCGAACATGACCGGGTGGTTGAACGGGATGATCCTCCCGACCACCCCGAACGGCTCGCGCACTGTCAGGTGCAGGTGCTGTGCCGTTGCCGGGATCGTCTCGCCCTTGAGCTCGATGCCGAGCCCGGCGAACAGTCGCAGCATGTCGGCGCCTATCGCTACGTCGGTGCGCATGCCGGTGACCGGGTGGCCGCCGTCGATGGCGTCGAGAAGGGCGAGCTCGTCGACATGGCGCTCGAGAATCTCCGCGAGCTCGCCGACCAGCGCTCCTCGCTCGCGCGCGGGCACCCGCCGCCACGCCGCCGCTGCCGGACCGGCTGCGGCGACCGCCGCATCGACATCGGCCGTGCCGCCGTCGGGCACAGCCGCGATGACCTCCTCGGTAGCCGGGCTCTCATCGGAGTAACGCCTGCCGGATCGGGCCGGCACCCGGCGGCCCGCAACGTGCAGCGACCATTCCCTGTTGAGAATCTCGCCCAGGCTGGGCACGTCGGTACTCAGCTTCATCTGGCCCCGCTGACGTAGATCCTGTTGTGCCGGAACACGGGTGCTCATCGGCGGCCTCGCCCGCGGCCGCTAGCGGGCGGGGCCCGGTGTGGCCGGCCGTGCGGGACGGCGGTCCGCCGCCGGGCTCTCCGCGGGCTCGAACATCCCGAGCGAGATCCGGTGCGCGTCATGACGAGCAATCGCCGCTTCCAGCGCGGCTGCGTCGCCCTTCTCGATCGCGGCCAGCAACTGGCGGTGCACGCCGACGTTGTCGGCGTGCAGGACCGGCGGGAGCTGCTCGTGCTCGAGGTCGTTCTCGTAGAAGTCAAGCAGCGTGACATAGAGGCTGCGCAGCGGGGCGTTCGGGCTCATCTTCGCGATGCGCCGGTGAAAGGCCGTGTTGTACCGCACATAAACCAGGGGCTGGTCCAGGTGCCGCTCCATGTCGGCCAGGATTGCCTTCAGCGCGCGAATGTCGGCGTCCTTGCGGTGCCGGCCGGCATGGCGGCAGACCAGCGGCTCCAGGGCGCTGCGTACCTCGTGATAGTCGGCCATGGTGGCCTCGGTCCACTGGAAGCCCATGATCATGGGTCCTCGGCGCAGCCGGGACGCGGGGCTGGCCACGAACACGCCGCCTCCGGGGCCGGGCCGGGCCTCGATCATGCCCCGGGCATCGAGCAGCTTGATGGCCTCGTTCACAGTCGCCACGGCGACATTGAACCGCTGGCGCAGGTCGTCCTTGGTGCCGAGCCGGTCCCCGGTGCTCAGCACGCCCATGGAGATCTCGTGCTCGATCTCCCGGGCCAGGGCCTCGGCCCGTGAGATGCGAGACCCCTGCAGAACGAGGCGATCGCTGGTATCCATCACAATAATGATTATACGTCTTTCGCGCCGAGCGAAATTACCACAACGTGTGTGTGAGCTGTTACACACCGGTAAGGGGACACCGTCAGAAGAAGGGGTCACGCGGATTGAGCGGGAACCCGAACGCCATCCGGCCGTAGTTCTCCGCGGCGGCATTGAAGTTGCAGAACACGTGGGCCGCAATAGCGCGCACATCGCGCCAGCCCCGCTGGATCGGGCTCTCGTCCCGGAGCGCGCTGGCGCCGGCCATCTGCATCAGGCCGTCGACGGCGCCCACCAGCAACCTGCCCGCGTAGGTGATATCGCGCCGGTGCCGGACCCGGTCCTCCAGGGTGATCTCCGCACCCGAGTCCACCAGGGCCAGGCAGCGGCGGAGCAGCAGCTCGGCGGCATCGATGCGAGCACCAGCCTCGGCCAGGCAGAGCTGCATCGGGATCGCGGCCGCGACCTGGTCCTGCGTGTAGGAGTGGGATCGGGCGCGCACGTGCTCCTGCCATGCCTCCGCCACGCCGCGCGCGATGCCGATCGCCGGGGAGATCATCGCGTGCCCGCCGTAGGCCATGAAGGGCTGGTTGTACAGTGCAGCGGTGTTTACCTGCGCGCCGGGGCTGCATGCGTCACGCAGCGTGTGCACGGCCACAGTCCGGTGCTCTGGCACGAGCACGTTCTCGGCGACGACGTTGTCGGAGCCAGAACCGCGCAGGCCGGCGCTGTACCAGGTGTCCCTGACCGTCACGTCGCTCGTCGGCACCAGGAACAGCCGGTACTCGGGATGCTCGCCCTCGTCACCCGGGACCATCCCGCCGAGCATGATCCAGGCAGCGTAGCCGACAGACGTCTTGCTGCGCTTCCTCCGGGAAGTGCGCCAGGATGAACGGGTGGTCGATGAGGAAGGAGCCGACCCAGCCGATCGACCCGTAGGCACGCCCGAGCTCGATCGCGACCTCCATGTGCGTGGTCAGGTCGAGCTCGCTGCCACCCCAGCGCCGGGGAACCAGCGTGCGCACGAGGCCGGCGTCGGTGACCGCCTGCACCATCTCCGGCACCAGGTGACGCTCGTCATCGGCCCGCCGGGCGAGGTCCCGGAGGAGAGGGAACAGAGACCTGGCCCGCCCGACGGCCTCATCGCGAGTTCTCGGCTGCTCCGCATAGGCCGTCCCGGTCACCCGGCACCTCCGTCAGCACGGATTCAAGGCCGCTGAAGCGGCCGCCAATCCGACGATATAGACATTTTGATTATAGTCTTTTGGTAAGCGCCCGCAACCGGCCCGTGTTGTCCGCCTGGCCGGTCAGCGGCGTATCGGCAGCCCTCGGCAGCCCGGCGCCCCGCGAGGCACACCTTGACTTATTACATATAATGAAAATACTGATCTGTGGCCCGAGGAGGCACACGGTGGCCAAGATCGTCGGCGCGGTAGGCGTCCCCCACTCGCCGCACTTCCCCGCGATGGTGGATCGCGGCGACGCCCTAGCCCCCGAGATCACCCGCCTGTACCGGGCGGTGGCCGGCCATCTCCGCGACCTCGCGCCGGACGTGCTGATCTTCTTCACCTGCGATCACTACAACAACTTCTTCATCGAGAGCGTCCCGATCTTCAGCATCGGGGTGGCGTCATCCGCGCGCGGTCCCAGCGACTACGCGGAGCTGCAGCAGTACGAGGTGCCCGGGCACTCCGGCCTGGCTCGCATGATGCAGGAGCATGCGGTGCGCACCGGCTTCGATGTCGGGATGAGCCAGGAGTTCGAGCTGGACCACCCGGTCACTGTTCCGCTGCATTTCCTGACGCCGGCGATGGACGTGCCGGTGGTGCCGGTGTTCATCAGCGGTCTCTTCCCGCCGCTGCCGCAGTCCTGGCGGTGCCACGCCCTGGGCGGCGCCATCGGCGAGGCGCTGCGGCAGAGCCCGGGCGCAGAACGGGTCGTCGCGATCGCCAGCGGGAGCTTCTCGCTGGAGATCGGCGGGCCGCTTATCAGCGATACCTCTCATACCGGCGTCCCCGACCCCGGCTGGGTAGACCGCATACTCGGCCGACTGCGAGCGGCGGACGTAGACGGGCTGGTGGCCGAGGCCAGCGAGGAGCAGCTCACCCGCGCCGGGAACGCTGCGGGCGAGCTGCTCACCTGGATCGCGATGCTCGCCACACTGGGCGAGGCCGTGCCTCCGGCGTTCCTCGAGGCGCAGCGCGACCTCGGCCACGCCTACGGGGCCTGGATAGCGCGCGGCGGGCAGCGGCCGGAATGAGCATCTACGCGGTGAACAAGGTCTGCTACCGGATCGTCCGCGAGCCAGGCCTGCGCCGGTGGCTGGCCGAGGAGCCGGAACGCGCGCTGCGTGCGGCCAGTCCCCCGCTCAGCGAAGACGAGCTGGCCGCCCTGCTGGCCGGCGACGTCGGCGGGCTGTCGAAGATGGGAGCCAACAACTTCCTGCTTCACCAGCTCGGCCGGTTCGGGTTGCTGGGCCTTGACCTGCCGACGTACGCGGACCGGATCAGGGCGGCCTACCGGCCGGCGAGAAACGCGGCCGACTCATAAGGACACGGCGCAGCGGCGGGCCCCGGGCGTGCAGCGACCACACAGTAGACAGCCCCCCGTTCGCCACCCCCCTACGCGCTGGTGTGGTCGCGCTCCTCCACGAAGAAGCGGTCGAACGGCGGGATAACCCCTTGTCCACCGCGCTCAGCCAGGCAGCGTGGAGGCATCGGTGGGGCGGGCCGCAACCGAGCAGATCGCGGTAGTGCGCGACGTGTTCGCTTCCTCTTCGGTCAGCACCAGCCCGGCCGGTCCCGCGGCCCGAGCGAAGTGGCGGGCAAGAAGCTCGTCGAACTCCTCGGCGTGAAGCGGCTGCGAGAAGTAGAAGCCCTGCCCGACCTCGCAGCCGAGCCTCTTGAGCCCGGCGACCTGGCCCTTGGTCTCCACGCCCTCGGCCACCGCCGATATATCCATGGCATTGGCCAGGTCGATGACGGCCCCGACGATCGCCGAGTCCACCGGGCTCTCAGCGACGCCCTGCACGAAGATGCGGTCTACCTTTACCTCGTGCACCGGGAACTGCTTGAGGTACGCAAGTGAGGAGTGGCCGGTGCCGAAGTCGTCAATGGCCAGGCGCACGCCCAGCCGGTTAAGCTTCTTCATGACCTCGCGAGCACCGGAAAGGTCTTCCATGACCATGGTTTCGGTAATCTCGAATATGAGCAGTTCCGAGGGCAAACCGGTCGCATCGAGTGCCGCTGCCACCTGCGACAAGAGCCCGCTCTCCTGGAACTGGCGGGGTGAGAGGTTGATGCTGATGGGCAGGTCCACGCGCAACTGATCCCGGATCGAGCGCACCTGCTGGCACGCCTTGTCCAGCACGTAACGGCCCAGCGGCAGGATCAGCCCCGTCTCCTCCGCCATCGGGATGAATGTCATGGGGCTGATCAAACCGTTCGTGGGGTGCCGCCACCGCACCAGCGCCTCTGCACCCACGATGTGCCCCTTATCAAGGGAATAGAACGGCTGGTAATGCACCTCGAGCTCATCTCGGTCGAGCCCTTTGCGGAGGTCGGCCTCGATTTGGAGTCGCTCGGAGGAGCGGGTTCCCATGGAAGCTTGGTCGAACACCTTGTAGATGCCGCCCCGGCCCTTGGCCTTGGCCTCGTACATCGCCACGTCGGCGTTGCGAAGCACGTCGTCGGCTGTCTTGCCTGGCTCCGTAAGGGCGATGCCGACCGACACGCTGGCGACCAGCTCGTAGCCGTCGGGCAGCACCATGGGCTGTTCGACCGCGGCGCAGATACGCCGCGCCGCGGCGACTGCCACGTCCACTGCAGCCAGGTCCTCCAGCAGCACCACGAACTCGTCGCCGCCGAAGCGGGCCAGCAGGTCGTGGCTCCGCACCACACCCTTCAGCCGGGCCCCGATCGCCACCAGGAACCCGTCGCCGGTCACGTGGCCAAGGCTGTCGTTGATGCTCTTGAAACGGTCCACGTCCACAAAGATCAGAGCGTGGGTCTTGCGGTCCAGCGCTGACCGCCGTAGCGCCTGGTCGAGGCGCTCCACCAGTAGCCGACGGTTCGCCAGGCCGGTGAGGCTGTCGTAGAAGGCATGATGGTGGAGTTCGTCTTCGAAGGCCTTCCGTTCGGTGATGTCGCGAAAGGCGATCACAGCGCCCGACGGTGTGCCGTCGCTCAGGACCGCAGAGGCCGTATATGCGACCGGGAGGGTGCCGCCGTTCTTGGCCCGGAACCGGGCGTCGTCCTCCCGGATGGTGCGGCCCGTGCGCATGGCTTCACGGGCCGGTATGAGCAGGAAGTCGGGCGCCGTGAGGGCGCCATCGGTCACCGGGTCGTCGATCGTGATGTTGAGCGACGGCAACTCAATCATGTCGGCCGCGGCCCGGTTGACGAAGGTCAGCTTCCCGTCTGCGTCTATGGCGCAGACGCCTTCTCCGATGTTGAGGGTGATCGAGGAGAGTCTCTCGCGCTCGACGTGGACCTGCTGATATAGCGCAGCATTGCTGAGCGCCCCGCTGCCCACAGCGGCCAGCGCCCTCAGCAGGCCCCGATCGGCATCGTCAAAGGGCTCATCCCGTCGCCGGCCCAACGCCACCAGCCACTGCTGCCGATCGGCCACGGTCATCGGCGCCGCCAGCTGACCAGGCCCCGGGTCGTCCGACGTGAGAGTGGCCCCGGGGCTACGAAGCAACCGCCGTACCGACCCCAAGATCGTCTCGAGCACCGCCTGCTGCCGCAGCCCCTGGTTCGCCTCCAGCGTGACCTCGTACAACCCCTTCATCCGGGCGCGGTCATACAGCGCCGCGAACCGGGCACTAATGAGCCGGCGCTCCAGGACTAGTCCCGGGACTGCCAGCCCCAGTACCCACAGATGAGCCTGTACCGCCAGGGCCAAGACCACGCCAACCAGTGCTGCCGCGCCAGCAAATGTCACTTGGAGCGGAAGATCGTTGGTGAACTCCTTCCAGCTCGTGCCCATCGAGACCTCAACCAGGTCCATGAAAAGCGTATTGACGACGAAGTAAACTGCCACCCCGAAGACGATGGCTGCAATCTGGCCCGCGGTAAGGGATTTCGATGGTGCAGCGATACTGCGGCTCACAGCTAGTCCCAGACCCGCCGCGATCAGAACTTGCCCGGCATTGAAGGCCGACTTCACCGGAGGGCGCCGGCGGGCCGCCTGCGCCAGGACGGTCGCCAGGGCAAGGGTTCCCAGAGTGACCAGCGGTGGCACCAGAAGGGCGAGGATCACAAAGAAGCCCTCATCCATGTTGAAGGCCTCGGATTCGCCTCCCCGGTACACCACGACCGGCCATACCCAGCTCCCCAGGGCAAGGGCGCCCATCGCAGCTGCGACAATCCATTGGCTCTCGTCGACGTGCCCCGAGGTCGATTGCCTCCATCCGGCGACGGATAAGGCAAACGCGCCGCCCATGACAGATGCGGCGACGATGGCCCAGGTAGCACGAGGTATTTTCATGGCTTGACTATTGGTCGGCCTGTGTCAGTTCCATGCTGAGCTGTTCCAGGCGGAACCGGCCCAGGCAGTACCACCCCAGGTCGAGCCGGTCCAGCCCGCGCCGTTCCAGGCCCTACCGGTCCAGTCTTCGCCGTTCCACGCTGCGCCGGTCCAGTCACCGCCATTCCAGGCCCTCCCGGTCCAGACCCAGCTGTTCCAGTCTCCGCCGTTCCACGCCCAGCCGTTCCACGCCCAGCCATCGGGTGGCCCCTGATTCCAGGAGGTCCCCGGCCACAGGTTCGTGTTCCATGTGTCCACGGGGCGGGTGGGCGACAGCGACACCGTGGTGCCACGCGAGGACGGGATCAGGTGGGCGGCCGACTGGTTGAAATTCATCGGGCTCGAGGTGGCCGCAGCGTAGGCGTTGAGGGTCCCGTGCCCGTCGACGAAGGGGTTGCCGACCGGTCCAGGATCGGCATTGCCGAGCAGGCGGGCCTTTATCTGATTGGGGGTGAGACCCGGGTTGGCGGCCAAGACCAACGCTGCGGCACCAGTAGTGATAGCAGCGCTGAACGAGGTACCTGAGCCGACGAAGTTGGCCGACCCGATCCGGGCCGAGGGGTAGTTGTTGTAGATCGTCGAGCCCGGAGCGGCCAGGCTCACAACAGACCGGCCCGAGGTGACCAGGTCAGGCTTGACCCAGCCGTCTGGCGAGGTGGGTCCTGCGCTGCTGAAGTCATTCATCTGGTCATCGGTGATCGACACCGTGGCCATGTCGTCCAAGGCACCCGTGGTGATCACCAGCGGGTCGTCGCCGGGGGACAGGATGGTGCCGTTGAACGGCCCGGCGTTGCCTGCCGACGCCACCACCGCGATACCCGAGTTCCATACCGCCTCTACCGCCTGGTCTACGGGGTTATTGACCGTGCTGTTGTCGGGCTGGAACCCCAGGGAGATATTGACGACCTTGATGCCGTAGCTCCCCTGGTGATCGACCGCCCACTGCAGGCCCGAGATCAAAGTCCCCAGGTGGGTCGTACCGTCCGCCCCGGCCACCTTGATCGACACCAGCTTGGCGCCAGGCGCTTCGCCCGAGTACTGCCCGTTCGACGAGGTTCCATTGCCTGCGATCAGGCCCGCCACGAAGGTGCCGTGCCCGTCGCTGTCCAGGTACGGGCTGTTCCCGTTCGTCAGGTCCACCCCACCGACCAGCCGTCCAGAGAAGTCGGGCAGCTTGTCGATACCTGTGTCCAGCACGGCCACGGTTACCCCCTGGCCGGTATCGCCACCTGATGCCAACCGCGTCGACCCGGTCTCCTGCAAGAACGCGTCCGAGGGCGTGTGGGGCCCGGCTGACTCCATCGTGGACTGAGCATTCACCGAAACATCAGGAGTCACAGTGATACCCGGCAGCGCCGCCAGCACCGGCTCCTCAATCGATGGGATCAAAGCCTCGACCCCATCGATGAGGTGGTACTGCACCAAAACGGTGCCGCCCACTTCCAGCACTGCCGTGACCGGGCTCAAGAGCCCCGTCGCGGTGACAATTACCGTCTCGCTCAGGCTCGCCGACGCAGCCGGGACACCAGCTATCGACGTGCATGCTAATGCGGCGGCTACCGCTGCGCCCGCAGCGGTGATACGGCCCTTCTTCAACCGGACAAGCCGTGTCCGATGGCCGATACCTACGCCGAATGAGACTATATGCCACATTTGGCAGCCCCTCCCCTTGGGTGCCTTTTTGACGTACCTACCGTACGCTGGGGAGGACCGACTTTGGGGGCGAAATTCCCCAACGCGAACCATCGTTTTGGGAATAAGTAACCGATTCCATCGGTTATTGCTCCGGTTCGGGTGCGCCATGGCATCGAGCTCAGATTCCCTGAAAGTGCGGAAGAATCGGGAGGATCAGGAGAATACTGTGATGTGCAGGACGCCCTGATCTTGAGGGTGGCAGCCCGGCCTGGTTTCAGCTCACCTGTGATCGCAAGTATGCAGGTAACCGGTGACCTTTCGGACACACACACTATTTGTAAATAAGCGGCTGATTTCGAGCATCATCTTCCTGCTCATGTTCCGGCTCGGCTGGCTAGCACGGCTCGCCCGGCGCCGCAGCCACTGCGGGAGGAATCATCGCCTCACGGAACAGGTCGCCGATCTCAGTGGCCGGATCATCATTTGTCCACCTCTTTCCGGCCTTGAGGTAGTTCAGAAGGGCGGTCGACCTTGCCGTTCACCACGGGAATGGTGAGAGTGGTGTACTGGAGCCATTCTCTATGAGCAGCCCGGTGATGCACAGGTTCGCCACAGGCAGCCAGACCTGCCGCTCGCGCAGCTTTCCATGGTCGAAGTCTCATGGCCGTCGACAATCGTGTTGTCTGTGTAAGCGACCTCACTGCGGATATACATGAACTCGCTGTCGCGCACGGTGGGGCTGGGCTGGCTCGCTACGCTAGCCCAGCGGCGACGGCCTCCGCCCACCGCAGGTCTGCCTTGCCGGACGGGCTGCGCCGGACGCCAGCGACGAACACGATGCTGCGCGGTTTCTTGTAGTCGGCCAGCCGTTCCGCGACGTGCTCAATCAGCTCGTCTGCGGTCAGCTCGCCGTCGCTGACGGCCGCCACCACTGCAGTCACGCGGTGCCCCCAGCGCTGGTCAGGCAGCCCGACGACCAGGGCATCGCGGACGCCGGGGTGCTCTATGAGGACGTGCTCGACCTCTTCGGCGAATACCTTCTCGCCGCCGGTGTTGATGACGCGGCTGCCGCGGCCGTGGAACGTGATCGAGCCGTCCGCCGCGATCGAGGCAAGGTCGCCGGGAACGACCCAGCGCCTCCCGCCGAAGGTGCGGAACGTCTCCGCGGTCTTCGCGTCGTCGCCGAGGTAGCCGATCTCGTCGTCGGCGGGCGCAGCGAGCATGCCGAACTGACCCGAGCCGGGGACCACATCGCTGCCCGTGTCGTCAATGACCCGGGCACCGGGCAGCAGGTTGAACCGCGCGGTGACCACGTCATCGCCGCGCCTGGTCTCGCTGACGGCGAACGGGCCACCCTCCGACGCAGCCACCAGGTCACGGCAGACGAAGTCGCCGTGTGCCACCAGCCGCCGCTTCACGCCCGCGCTCCACGTCACACCGACGCTCAGGATGCGCCGCAGGCTGGACAGGTCGTACGGCCGTCCGTCCTGCGCCGCCCAGTCCAGCGCGTCGGCCAGCGGCAGGGCGAACACGTCACCTACGATCGAGACCGTGTCCACGCGCTGGTCGGCGACGGTGCGCGCCAGCTCGTCGGGGTCGTAGGAGCGTGCCGTCAGGTAGACAACCCGGCCGCTCGCCAGCAGTGCGCCCAGCGTGGTGTACATGCCAGTCGCGTGCATCAGCGGCGGGGCCGGCAGGCAGACCATCGCATCGCCCCGCGCGCTCAGCCGCTCCGTCGTCGCACGCAGCGCGTCAAGCGAGTCCGGGACCGGCTCGCCGATGAGCAGGAAGCCGTTGGCGCAGGCGACTGGGTACAGCCACGAATGCCGGACGAGCACGCCCTTGGGCTTGCCTGTGGTGCCGCCGGTGTACATGAGCCAGTGGTCCACGCCGCGCGCCGCGCGGGGCAGCGGCCCGGTCGTGTCGATGACCCGCTCATAGGGACTCACCAGGACTCCGGGCGGCGCGGCGGTCACGTCACCGACTTGCACCAGGGTGCGCAGCGTCCGCGCTCTGGCTCGCGCCCTGGCCACGCGCCCGCCCAGCGACGCGTCGAAGATGGCCGCAGCGACCTGCGCGTCGTCGAAGATGTGGAGCATCTCCTCGGGCTGGTACCGGTAGCTGACGTTGACCGGGATGGCCCGCAGCTTGAGCACCGCGAAAACGCTCTCCAGGTACTCGATGCCGTTGTACAGCGCGATCGCTACCCGGGTCTCAGCCCCGACCCCGCTGCCCGCCAGGAACGCGGCGAGCCGCGACGCCCGGTCATCCAGCTGCCGCCAGGTCAGGCTGCGATCCCCGTGCGTGACCGCCGTGAAATTGGCGCGGACGTCCGCCACGGTCTCCAGCACGGTCGCGAAGTTCTCCCTCACGGCCGGCCGCCATCCCGGCCGCCCGCGACCTTGCCGGCGGCGGCGACGCTCCCGGAAAGCCGCACCTGACGCCCTCTCCCGTCGGCACCGCCCGGCCGCGCGATCACCGTGCTCCGGAATCACCCGCGGCCGGTCGCGGCAAAAGCTACTCAACGGAGTGCCGGGCGTCAATCATGAGCTCGGTCAACGCCTGGCTCACGGCCGATCTGAGCACAACCGCTGCTCATCACCGGCAGTCTCCCTGGCGTACAGAACGGCTACGCGCGGCCGGGCCTGGGAGCTTGGGGCGGATTGCCTGGGAAAGCGCTGGGAGGCCGATAGTGGCCGGGTGAGTTTGACCGGCGCGTGCCGGTCCCTCACCTAGGCTGAGCCGCATGAGGCTGGAGTGGATGCTGCCAGTTTCCCCGCGGAGCAGGGCCGCCAGGTTCGCCGGCCTGTGCTCGCGGCGGCGCTGGCCGGATGCGGGCTGGTGCCGCAGGATCATGCGGCCGGGCCCACGGCCTCGGGCACGGTCCCGGCCGGCCGTTCGCAACAGGTCATCGTCGTGGACGGTGTCGCGCGGACGTTTCACCTGTACCGGCCCGCCGGGCTGGCCGGCGGGCCGGTACCGCTGGTCGTGGTGCTGCATGGCGGCTTTGGCCGCGGCACCCAGGCGGAACGGTCCTACCGCTGGGACGCCCAGGCAGATACGGGGAGGTTCCTCGTCGCCTACCCTGACGGGCTCGGCCGGGCCTGGAACGCCGGCGGCGGCTGCTGCGGCACCCCCGGGCGCACGAACGTCGGCGATGTCGGCTTCATCGCCCAGATGGTCGCAGTCATCGAGCGAGAGGCTCCGGTCGACCGGGCGCGTCTCTACGCCACCGGTATCTCCAACGGGGGCATCATGGCCTACCGGCTGGCGTGCGATACCAGGATCTTCGCTGCCATCGGGCCGGTGGCAGCGACCCAGCTCGGCGGCTGCCTCTCACCCGCCTCCATCTCGGTTATCCACATCCACGGCACGGCCGACACCAACATTCCCTACCACGGCGGCGCCGGCGAGGGAGTCGCCCACATCGATGGTCCGGCCATCCCGGCCCTCAACGCCACCTGGCGGCGCATCGATCACTGCGCTGGGCCAGCCGTGGCCACAGCCGGGGTGGTGACGACCTCGATCGCCAGCTGCCCAGGCGGCCGCACGGTGGAGCTGATCACGATCGCCGGAGCGGGACACCAGTGGCCCGGCGCCGTGCCCGACCCGCTAGGCCAGCGGCTGCTGCACCTGGATGCGCCTTCCACCGCCCTCAGGGCGACCAGCGTCATCTGGCGCTTCTTCGCCGCTCACCGCAAATAGGCAACAGGCCAATGCCGCGTCCGTGATCCCGGGCCGTTACCAGGGACTCGCACACGAGTGCCCGATTCAGATCTGAGCGCCATGAGGCGGTTCGAGGTCATGAAATCTTGGGAACATAACCTGGCTCGCCAGGGAAGGTGGAGTATGCGCACGCTGGGAAGCATGACTCAGCTGGACCGGCCCTGGCACCGGCCGGGGGCGGTGTGGTATGCGGTGCGCCGGCTGCCAGCGCTGGTGCACCCGCCTGTGAGTGTTTACGAACCCCCCGCGGGTTCGCTGTCTGTGCTGCGGGATCTTCCGGTGGTCGTGCGCGACGGCGCTACCTTGCGGGTGAACGTCGTCCTGCCGGCCGGCCCTGGACGGTTCCCGGTGCTGATGTCGGCGCACCCGTACGGCAAGGACAACCTGCCGAAGCGGCGCGGCCGCGGCTACCGGGTGTCGTTTCTGTACCGGGTGCTGCGGCAGTCGGACCCGGTACGATTTTCCGCCCTGACTGGGTGGGAGGCACCCGACCCGGCCTGGTGGGCGGCCCAGGGCTATGCGGTGGTCAACTGTGATCTGCGCGGAGCCGGCACCTCGGAGGGCTCGGCCAGCCTTTTGTCTGATCAGGAAGGCGAGGATGTCTGTGACCTGATCGAGTGGGCCGCGGCGCAGCCATGGAGCACCGGCGCCGTCGGCATGCTTGGAGTGTCCTACCTCGCTATCTCGCAGTGGAAGGCAGCGGCACTGCAGCCGCCAAGCCTGAAAGCAATCTGCCCCTGGGAAGGATTCACCGACGCCTACCGAGACCTGATGCGCCCGGGCGGCATCCGCGAGGACGGCTTCGTCAGGCTGTGGAGCCGCGGGCTGCGGCGGGTGCGGCAGCGCTATCGCCTGACCGCGCAACAGCACCGCCACCCGCTGCGCGATGAGTGGTGGCGCGGACTGGTGCCGGCCTTGGAGAGAATCACGGCACCCGCGCTGATCTGCGGCAGCTTCTCCGATAACAACCTGCACAGCCGCGGCTCATTCCGCGGCTGGGAAGGCGTCTCCAGCAGCGACCGGTTCCTCTATACCCATCGCGGCGGCAAGTGGGCCTCCTTTTACTCCCCAGAAGCCCGTGCTGCACAACTCCGGTTCTTCGACCGTTACCTGCGCCGCCACGATGTCCCCGCGCCGCCACGGGTCCGGCTCGAAGTCCGGGAAAGCCGCGACGTGATCACCAGCGTGCGTGAGGAGGACAGCTGGCCGCTAGACCGCACCGAATGGCGGCCGCTCTACCTGACCGCCGCTGGGCTCGCCACCGCGCCACCATCAGCTACGGGCCATATGACCTTCGACATGCGTTCGCGGGGCGCATGCTGGGAATGGACAGCCACAGCGGACACCGAGATAACAGGGCCGATGTCCCTGAGGCTCTGGGTCGAAGCGCACGGCGCCGACGACATTGATCTCTTCGCGGGTGTGGAGAAATGGCGCGGGCGCACCTATATCCCCTTCGAAGGTTCCTATGGATTCGGCCGCGACCGCATCACAACGGGCTGGCTGAAAGCCTCGCTGCGGGCACTCGACGAGCAGAGCTCCCGGCCGTTCGACCCAGTACCTACGTTCAGTCACCGTCAGCCGCTGGCGCCGGGGCAGGTCGTTCCAGTTGACGTGGCCCTCGGCCCGTCCGCGACCTTCTTCAAGGCGGGGGAGACGCTCCGGCTGGTCGTCGCTGGACGCTGGCTATGGCCACGCAACCCGCTCACCGGGCAATTCCCGGCCGCCTACCAGAAAGGCCCGAAAGGCAGATGCACCCTGCACTGGGGCCCGCACCACCAGGCCCGCCTTCTCGTCCCCATCGCTCCCTGACGGGGGCGGACGGAGCCCGGACGTCGATAGTTAACCGCGGCCAGCTCGTGGGCTCCGCGCTTGCCGCGATAATGCGTCAGATCACCAATCAGCCGGAAGTACCAATTTAGTTGGTGAGCTTGTCGCCTGCGGGTCCCAGGTCCGCTCACGTTCTTGTGGCGAGGATGTGCCGGAGCGCGTGAACGGCGGCGGTCAGCTCGGTTGCCTCGATGGCTCCGAAGCCGATGACCAGGCCAGGTTCGGCAGGCTGGGCGTGGAAGTGTTGGCTCAAGCCGGTGGTTGCGATACCGCGGTCGGCTGCGGCGGCGCGCACCTCATCCTCCCGGCGGCCGTTGCTCAGCCGCGCTGTGATGTGCAGGCCGGCTGTGGAGGTGACCGCGGCGAGGTCCGCGCTCAGCGGGCCGACCAGGGCGGTCTGGAGGATCCGGTGCCGCTGGGCGTAGATGCGCCCGGTTCGGCGCAGGTGCTTGTCGAGCAGCCCGTCGTTGATGAACCCGGCCAGGGCCAGCTGGGCTGTGATCGGCGGATGCCAGTCGATGAGCTGCCGCAAGGCGACAATCGGGCCGGCGAGAGCAGGTGGCACGACGGTGAAGCCGAGCCGCAGCGCCGGAGACAGCGTCTTCGAGAACGACCCGACGTAGATCACCCGGCTGCCGCCGTCGAGTCGCTGGATCGGCTCCAGGGGGCGGTCGACGTACCGGAACTCGCTGTCATAGTCATCCTCGATCACCGCGGCTCCGTTCCGGCTGGCCCAGGCCAGCAGTTCGCGGCGGCGCGTCATGGACATCACCACGCCTAGCGGGTACTGGTGCGACGGAGTGAGATAGACGATCCGTGCCGCGTCAGGAAGCCGGTCCACCACCAACCCCTCGCGATCGACGGGCACGCTGACCACGTTGGCGCCTAGCGCCAGGAGCAGCGACACCACCGGAGGATAGCCAGGATCCTCGGTCGCGACCGTGTCGCCTGGCTCCAGCAGCACCCGTGCCACGAGGTCCACCGCATGCTGGGCGCCAGACGTGACAATCACAGTCGTCTCATCCGCGACGACCGACCTGGACCGACCAGCCCAGCGGGCGATGGAGCGCCGCAGGTCTATCTCCCCGGCCGGGTCGCCTGCTGGCGCCCGTCCGGCTGTTGCGGCAGTCGCCGCGGCAAGTCGCCGTCGCCAGGCGTCGGCGGGGAACAGGCCCGGATCGGGTATTCCGGCGCGCAGGTCGAATCGGCAGCCCCCGGCGGCAAGCGGCCCGGGCTCGGGGGCCCAGCCGGAGAATCGACTGCTGGGGGTGATCGCCGCGTGCCGCTGCGTCGGCTGCGGCGGGGGTGCCGGGACCTGGGCGACGATGCTCCCGCCGCCTGCCCGGCCCTGAATGAACCCTTCCGCAGCCAGGCGGCCATAGGCGGTGGTTACCGTGTGCCGAGAAAAGCCTAGCTGCTGGGCGAGGTGCCGGCTCGGTGGCAGCTGGTCTCCTGGCCGGAGCCTGCCGGCCGCTATCCCGTCGCGGACCTGCTCATACAGCTGCGCGCTCAGCCCCCGGCCGCTCGCCGCGTCGATGAACAGGTCCATTGGATCCCCGGTTCGGATCTTCCGGCTGGTGCTGGCCACCCCCGGTCCCTGGGCCCCGGGCCGCCGGGGGCGTGGCCGGTCAGGGCAGCCCTTGGTCCGCGGGCCCGTTGGCTCATTTGGTCTGGTCAGAATAAGCCAGATTGGACCTGGCTGCCAGGCCATACCTGTCGTAGTGTTTCCGCACCGCACCTACGGGAGGGAACTATGCGCCCGCCTCACACCGGGCCTGCCCGGCCTCTCGACACAGACGGCATGCCGTGGATCCCGACCGGCCCGGGGAAGGCGTTCCGTCCGCTGCTCTTCACCGCGGACGGCTGGTCCGAGCTGATGCGTCTGGAGCCGGGCAGCACTGTGCCGCTGCATCGCCATACCGGTGAGGTCCATGCCTTCAACCTGTCCGGCACCCGGGAGATCTTCGGTACCGGTGAGCGGGTCGGGCCCGGGAACTACGTGTACGAGCCTGCGAGCACCATCGACGGATGGGGAGCGATCGGTGATGAGCCGTGCATTGTTCACATCAAGGTTGCCGGCGTCATCGAGTACCTCGACGGCAGCGGCCAGGTCACCGAGACTGCCAGTGCGGCAACCCAGCGCGCCGTCTACCTGGCCTGGTGCCAGGAGCACGGCGTTCTCCCATCAGATCAGATCCTCGGCTGACCCAGCAGCGTCGCACCCGGCACGTGCTGACCGGCCTGGGCGATCCGCGGTACCGACCAGAGAAAGGAGGGGCCCGTGACCATCCCGGTTGACACGATGCGCGCCATGCGCGCCTCGAGCCCGGATCTGGCCAGCCTGACCTGCGAGAACGTCCCGGTCCCTGAGCCGGGGCCGGGTGAGCTGCTGGTTGAGGTCCGGGCCACCGCCCTCACCGCCGACGAGCTCACCTGGCCGGAGGACTGGCCTGCCATTCCGTGCCATGATCTGTCCGGCGTGGTGGCCGCGACAGGCCCCGGGGTCACCGGCTGGCAGCCCGGCGACGAGGTCTATGGCCTGATAGGTTTCGACCGCCCCGGCGCTGCCGCCGAGTACGCCACCGCGCCCGCTGCGGACCTGGCCCCCAAGCCCTCTTCTGTCGATCACCTCGCGGCCGCCGCCATACCCCTCGGCGCGCTCACCGCCTGGCAGGCCCTGCACGAGCACGCGCAGCTGCAGCGCGGGCAACACGTCCTGGTGCATGGCGGCGCTGGCGGGGTTGGCGCCTACGCCGTCCAGCTCGCGGCGGTGCACGGCGCCCGGGTGACCGCCACGGCGTCCGCCCGGGATATCGATCTCGTCGCCAGGCTCGGTGCTGGCGACGTGCTCGACTACTCCGGCAGATTCGAGGACCAGGTCCGAGATGTCGACGTCGTGGTCGACCCGGTTGGCGGCGACATCACGGCCCGCTCCTGGCCAGTGCTGCGCAGCGGCGGAGCCCTGATCGCCATCGCAGAGGAGCCCGATGAGAGCAAACGCGGTCGAGACGATGTCCGCAGCGTGTACTTCGTCGTCAAGCCAGACGGCGGCCAGCTGCGCCAACTGGCCGCCCTGATCGATAGCCAGCAGCTGCGCCCGGCTGTTTCGGTGGTCTTCGAGCTGAGCGACCTGCCGGCAGCCTTCCGGGCCCAGCGTTCCCCCCGGCCGCCCGGCAAAGTGATTGTGCGCGTGGATCGCACCAACTGACGTCAGTCTTGGGAGGAACAAGCCGCCTGCCTGGCCTGCCGTGTCTCGCCTCCTGTCAGGCAGGATACGAGCGATTTGATGCGCCGCGCCGGAACGGGTCACAATCCTCGGGAGGGACCTGGGGGTTCGGGCGATGGAGCTGCTGGAGCGTGCATCGTTTCTGCGGACGCTGGCCGAGTATGCCGGTGAGGCACGACGGGGCAACGGTCGGCTGGTTCTGGTGTCGGGGGAGTCGGGGATCGGGAAGACCGTGCTCCTCGAGGCGTTCCAGCGGAGCATGAAGGGGGCCCGCTGGCTGTGGGGTGCCTGCGACGGCCTGCAGACCCCCCGGCCTTTGGGTCCGTTGTTCGACATCGGCGCGCAGGCCGGCGGGGAACTCGCCGATCTGTGCCGCGAGGGAGCTGCGCGTGACCGGTTGTTCGCGGCCTTCCTGGCCGAGATCGATTCGCCCGCAGCCTTGAGCGTGGCGGTGATCGAGGACGTTCACTGGGCCGATGAGGCGACGATCGACCTGCTGAGCTTTGCTGGAAGGCGGCTCGGCCGAATGACCGCCCTGGTGCTGGCCACCTACCGTGACGACGAGCTGGCCGACGACCATCCGCTCCGGGTGGTCCTTGGTGACCTCGCCACCCAGCGCGCCACCCGGCGGATGCGGTTGCCGCCGCTGTCGCAGGAGGCCGTCCGGGCACTGGTGCGGCAGCGGGACCTGGATGCCGCCGAGCTTCACCGTGTCACCGGCGGCAACCCGTTCTACGTGAGCGAGATCGTGGAGGCCGGGTGGCCGTCGGTGCCCCCGACGGTCCGCGACGCCGTGGGAGCCCGGCTGGCCCGTTCGAGTAGCGGCGCTCGCCAGGTTGTGGAGGCCGCCGCAGTGATCGGGGTGCGGGTGGACCGATCGCTCCTGTCATCGGTCCTAGGTCCGGGCTCAACGGCCGGCGAGTGCCTGACGACCGGGATTCTCATTCCTGATGGGACCGGCCTGCGGTTCCGGCATGAGCTGGTCCGGATGGCGGTGGAGGCGGGTATCGCACCGCACCGCAAGACGGAGCTGCACGCACGCCTGCTGGCCGCGCTGGAAGACCGCGGTGATGGCGATCCGGTCCTGCTGGCCCACCACGCTGAGGGCGCCGGGGATGAGAAGGCCGTTCTGCGTCACGCCCCCGAGGCGGCGCGGCGCTCGTCCGCGCTGGGAGCGCATCGCGAGGCGGCGGCACAGTTCGAGCGGGCCCTGCGCTTCGCCGGTGATCTTGACGGGCCTGCCGTGGCGGCGCTGCATGAGGGCGCCGCGGGCGAGTATTCGCTGCTGGACCGCTGGGAGGAGGCGGAACGAGCGCTGCGTATCGCTCTGCAGTTGCGGCGTGAGCTGGGTGATGACCTGAGCGCCGGAGAGGACCTCCAAAGGCTCTGCACGACGCTGTGGCGGTTGTGCCGTGGAGAGGAATCCGGCCAGGCGGCCGGGGAAGCCGTCCGGGTCCTCGAGGCGCTGCCACCCGGTCCGGAGCTGGCATGGGCCTACGCGAACCTCAGCACCTCATACATGCTGGTGGGCCGGAGCGATGAAGCTGTCGAGATCGGTGAGAAGGCGCGTGCGCTCGGCGAAGGACTGCATCAGCCTGATGTCGTCAGCCATGCGCTGACAGCTACCGGGTCCGCGATTCTGAAAGGTCGCCTGGACGGGCTGGGCTCGATCGAGCACGCGCTCCGGATCGCGCTCGACGCGGACCTCCAGGAAGAGGCCGGCTTCGCGTACTCCATCCTCCATGAGGTTGTCGCACGCCTGCACCGGTTCGAGGACGAGGAACGCTACTACACCGAGGGCATGGCCTATTGCGAGGGACGCGAACTCGGCGTCTTCAGCACGTGCCTTACGGGCTGGCGGGCCTACACCTTTATGCTCCTGGGGCGGTGGGGCAAAGCGGCGGACATCTGCGCCCGGATGCTGGACCGTCAGAGCATCTCGCCAGTGAACCGGCTGAACCCGCTGCGGGTGCTGGGCAGCATCCGCGGCCGCCGCGGCGAACCCGGGGCGTGGGAACTGCTGGACGAGGCACTCACCCTGGCCGAGGGAGCAGCCGAGCCGCGGTGGATCGCGGCGGTGCGGGCGGCGCGGGCAGAGCTGAGATGGCTGTCGGGCCAGCCCGGCCTCGCTGCGCAAGAGGCCCGTTCAGGTTATGACAGTTCCATCGGGCGCGTTGATCCGTGGACGCTGGGAACCCCGGCCATCTGGCTGTCGCGGCTCCAGGCACGGGACGGCGTGCTGACCCACCTGCCGAAGCCATTCGCCCGGGAGCTGGCCGGAGACTGGCAAGGCGCGGCCGCGGCATGGGAGCAGCTCAGCCGACCCTACGACGCCGCCTTGGTTTGGCTCGGCTCCGAGGACGAGGCCGGGCTCAGGCAAGCCCTCAGGACGCTCGACGACATGGGTGCCCGGGCAACCGCCGCCATGGCCAGGCGGCGGATGAAAACGCTCGGGGTGAAAACGATCCCGCGCGGACCCCGCCCTGCCACGCAGGCCGCTCCAGCCGGGCTGACAGTCCGTGAGCAGGAGGTCCTCGCCCTGCTCTCAGAGGGCCTGCCCAACCGGGAGATCTCCCGGCGGCTGTCCATCTCCGAGCGAACCGTGCATCACCACGTCTCTGCGGTTCTGTCCAAGATCGGCGTCTCGTCCCGGACGGCAGCGGTCCTCGAGGCTGCCCGGATGGGCATCGGGGCCCTCGGCTAGGCACTCCCCCCGGCCAAACTAGGCACCCTCTCCCGCCAAGCCGGGCATTTCTCCCGATTAATCTGCCGGCCTGGTCGGCCTACGGTCGTTCATGACGACCCATTGACGACCGGAAGGAGGCCGGCTGTGCCGCTCTTCATGGATGTTCACGAGATCGCCGGCAGCGTGGCCATGGATGACGTGGCCAAGGCCCACCTCGCCGACCTGCAGACGCAGGTTGCCCACAACGTGCGGTACCTGCGGTACTGGGTCGATGAGTCAGGCGGGCGGGTGTTCTGCCTGGTCGAGGCCCCATCGGCGGAGGCCGCGGCCGACGTCCACCGAGAAGCCCATGGCCTGGTCGCCGATCACATCTATCAGGTCCAAGAGGGGTCCTAGAAAGAAGAAAGCCGATGCGAACCAACCGCATGGGCGAGGTTCGGCAACATCGCCGCGGTGGTGAGCTTCCGCCCGCACTTCCGGATCGGGACAACCTGAATCGATCCCCGTCTGAGGCGAGGGAGGTCATCATGAGCCGCGTCCCGCGCCTCCGCCGTTGGATCGGCCGCTGGGCCGGCCGGCTCGCGGGGCTGGCCGACGTACTGCTGGCGGTAAGCGCTGCCGCGCCCGCACTAGCTAACCGGGAGGTGAGACCAGCATGAGCGCGGGCATGTGCTCCGACCTGGGCTGGCTGTCGTTCCGGCGGATCGTTGACATCCCGTTCGAGAGGTGCGTGGCCGCGCTTGAGAACTGGCAGTGCACCGGACAGGACGGCGAACTGCGCATCGGCCGAAGCCTCTTGCACGGGCCGATCGAGCACGATCGCGACACGGGTATATGCCGAATCGAGGTTCGCCTGGCCCGGGGGCCGCTGAGCCCGTTGCTACGCATGCGGCTCGACATCGACCAGTGGTCCACGTCACCCTCAAGGACCGCCCTCGAGCTCATCCCCTCCAAGCGCGTCAGGCCTACCGCAACCTACTTCCGCGCCGGCCACCTCCTGCTGGACTCATTGACTCACTCGCTTCCACAGCATGCCGCTAAGGCACACGCCGCGGTCTTGCCCGTTCACGGGGTGCAGCGGGAGCGACCTCCCCTGGCGGTCGGCCGGTCCCCATCAGAATAGATGCCACGAGTTGACTGACTGCGTCGGTCAGTTATGCGCGGAACGGCGACGCGTGCTGCGGCTGAAGACCGCGGCAACGGGATCACGCTGCCCCGTCGCGCCCTCCCGGTCTTGGCCAGTACCGCGGGCAGCGGCTATGACGTTGGCTATTCCTCCTGCTACCTCCGCTGCGGTACGATCTCAGCCCGTTCTTCTCTGATCTCCTGGGCGGCTTTCATGACAGATTCTGCGGTGGGCCCGGTCGAGCACACGACGAGTCTTGCGCTCCATGAGAAGACAAAGCTCATTAAGAGCCTGCGCCGCGTCGACATGCTCTTGTTCCTGGTCTGCGCCATCGTTGGGCTCGACACGCTGGGCCAGGTGTCGGGCTACGGCGCTCAGACGTTCACCTGGGTGCTTGTGCTCGCGGTGGTCTTCCTCTTCCCCTACGCGCTTGTGATGCAGGAGGGTGGCCCGTACGAGTGGATGAAGCTGGCCTGGGGACGTTTTGTGGCCGGCATCGGGGCGGTGCTCTACTGGGTGACGAACCCGCTGTGGGTCGGCGGCTCCCTCGCCTTCATCGCCACCGAGGCGTGGAGCAAGAACTACTTCACGATCGGCAGCGGGACGGTCGGCGACTACGTGTTCAAGGCGATCTTCATCTGGGTCTCGATCGGGGTCGCCATCGTCGCCCTCCGCCAAGGTAAGTGGATCCCGAACTTCGGGGCGATCGTGCGCTTCGGCGTGCTCGCGTTCTTCTCCATCACGATCTTGATCTATGCGATCAAGAACGGCGTGCACGGGTATGCGGCCGGCGAATTCTCACCCTCGACGGCCGTCTTCATCGGCCTCGTGCCGCTCCTGATCTTCAACTATGTCGGCTTCGAACTGCAGAACGGGGCTGCCGAGGAGATGCGGAACCCGCGGCGGGACGTGCCGGTGACGGTTGCGGGAAGTGGCATCCTGGCCGTCATCCTTTATGGCATTCCGATCTTCGGGATTCTGGCTGTCCTGCCGGTGCAGAAGATCACCGGCATCGCCGGCTTCCTCGACGCGGTCACCGCGACCTTCAGCGTCTACGGCGGCGCGCAGACAGCCCTGGTCGACATCATGACGGCGGGCTTCATCATCGCCCTCGTCACCTCGGGCGCCGTCTGGATGATCGGATCCGACCGTGTCCAGGCGGTATCAGGCTACGACGGCGCGTTCGCGGGCTGGTTCGGGGTCTTCAACCGACGCCTCGGCACGCCGGTGCGGGTGAACGTGATGTCGGGGGTCGCCGCGACGATCTTCATGATCATCGGGGTCAACCTGAACAAGGGCAGCACGGCCTCGACCTTCGTTGTCGTGCTCTACATGGCCATCTCGACGACGCTGATTTCCTATATCGCGATCTTCCCAACGGTGATCAAGCTGCGGTACTCGCACCCGGACGTGCCGCGGCCGTACCGCGTCCCGGGAGGGATGCCCGGCGTATGGATCGCCGGCGGCATCTGCACCGCCTTCATCGTGCTCGCGTCAGTTGTGGCGGTGTTCCCGGACCTGCTCGAGAAGGCACTCGGGGTGGGGTACAACTTCAAGGACACATGGGGAATCACGCCCCTGCGCTTTGAGGTGTTCACGCTCGGGACCCTGGCCGTGATCATCGCCTTCGCGGTCGTCGGCTACTGGCTCGGGCGGCCGGTCCGTGAGCAGGAGGCGGAGGTGGCCCTAGCGCCTTCGCCCGCGTAGCGGTCACGTTGCGCCTGAACTGGCCGGACGGGTTTTGAGTTCCGTTCACCCACGGAGTTCAGCCATGGTCACCTCTTGCGCCCGACGGCCCCGACCTGCGGTATATCTGGGCCGCGGCTGGCACCAGGATCAGGGCGCCAGTCCGCCACCAACACCACGCCTGGCTCTATCAGCTCCAGGCCATCGAAGTAGCCGGTGAATTCCTCCAGGCTTCGGGTCCGGTACGGGACGGCACCAGATGCCTCGTACTGCCGCAGGGCCTCCTCAAGCGCTTCGCTCGTGTTGATGCTGTCGTTAATCGACAGGTAGCTGCCAGCAGGCAAGCCATCAACCAGCCCGGCCACGATCGACCGCGCCTCGGCATAGTCGGTGACGTGACCGAGGACCCCCATCAGCGTCAGCCCGACCGGCTGGGTCAGATCCAGCCACTTCGCCGCCTCTCGCAGGACCGTCTCGGGGTCGCCCATGTTAGCGTCCACGTAATGCGTAGCGCCCTCCGGGCTGCTGGTCAGCAGCGCCCGGGCGTGCGCCAGCACCAGCGGGTCATTATCGACATACACGATCCGTGACTCCGGCGCGACCCGCTGCGCGACCTCATGCGTGTTGTCAGCCGTCGGCAGCCCGGTGCCGACGTCCAGGAACTGCCGCACCGCGGCCTCGCCTGCCAGGAAGCGAACGACACGCCCGAGGAAGGCACGGTCGGCACGGGCAATATCCACGATTCCTGGGTAGATCGCACTGAATTGATCACCGGCCGCGCGGTCGACCTCGTAGTTGTCCTTGCCGCCCAGCCAGTAGTTCCAGATCCGCGCAGAGTGCGGGACCGATGTGTCGATCCCCGTTCCGGCGATGTCATCAGGCGTTTCATGCCCCGCCTCGCCCTGGTCTTGTGAACGGTCAATGGCCACAGGAAACCCCTCGCGAATTGAGTAGTTTGCAGTGATCCAGAAGGAGAACTTCCGAGTTCGGCTATCTCCTGGCATCTGTCCGAGACGATAGCAGCTTCTGGCCCTTGAGGCATCCTCCGGACTGGCCACGCCAGTTCTTTGCCATTCCGGGGCATCACGGCAGTGGGCAACCGGGCGGAGCCCAGGCGGCTGTGAACAGGTCTGTGCATTTTTGCTCGCGGTGGCAGCCTGTGCCAGGTCCACGGGTGATGTGGCCGCCGTGCCGGGCGGTGCGGGCGGCGACGCCGATGAGGCCAGGCGGACCGTGGCACTGCGGGTCTTGTCGCAAGCGAGTCCGTCACGAACCTCTACCTCGTGCCGGTTGGTACGCTGCAGATCGCCGAACCCTTCAATGTCAACAATGAAGATAGTGCGGCGAACATCCAACTTGTGATCCATCTGCTCTCCCCCATGAAACAAGGCAGAGCGAACTTCCGGTAACCCAAGAGAGTATCTCCGGCCTTGCCGTAAGTGCCGACCTTAATCGGAGTGTTCACATAGTGATAATGATGGGGTTACACCTATGCACTCAATCAACCGCGACGACGCTCGAGCCAGTACGTGGTCTTTAACTCAGACTGGAGACTTGTCGGCGAGTCGCGCAAAAGACCTTGTAGGTTTCCTGAACTGTGTCACAGCCTCTGACCTGCGGTGGCTTGGACTAGCTCGTGATCTTCATGCCGCCTTATGGGTGCCGTAATACGGTGTCAGCACATGCGACCCAGGGCGTATTCATCAATCAAACCGCCGAGCCGATCGCCATCGCGGCGGGGCCGCCGCTCGCGGATGGTATGGCCTGTGGCGTGCCAGAACTTGTGCAGAGCGCCTGACCTGGGCTCCTATCCTCGGCGGTCGTGCTTATCAGCCTCCTCTACCTGCTCATGCTCCGATCACCAAGCAGCCGCTGACCAGGTCAGATCTGGCCCGGCCATGACCACGGCCTCGGCCAGCAGTTGCGTCGTGCCCGCGAGCAGGGTGTTGGCCGCGAGCTTGATGACCCGCGCCTCTTCAGCCTGCCCCACGATGACGTGGTTCGGCGTGACGTCGCCCAAGACCGGGAGAGCGGCCGGTCCCCTTCGCTTTCAGCTCAAGGTCTTGCTGGTAGGCGGACGACATCCAGTTGTCAGCACTTCGTTATTTGACGATCCAGGGGGCCGAGTGGCATGAAGACGCTCCGGCAAGGCTCCGTGAGCACTCGCTCTCCCCGGCTGTTCGATCTTGCGTCGGCCTCGCCCAGCGTCCGGCGTGAGCGGCTACCAGAATCCCGCTGACGGCAACGAGGAGGGCGCTGTGGCCAATCACCGAGAGCGACCGGTTTCTCGGACACTGTGCTGCGAATCAGTCGCCGAACGATGCCGACTATGCGTGCGAACCGAAGTGATGTCGTCCGGTGTTCTGTGCGTCCGCGAACTGGCGATCCGGGTCACCCAGGACCAGCGGGAGGCCACGTCGTTCTGGGGCACTTCAGACACGGGCGCCTGAGCCAGGGCGGCGGGTGGTTCCTGGGCGCCGACACGGCTCGATCGTAGTGGATCGCTGACCCGGTGGAGCGTGCCATGGGCAACCGGTGGCTTGTGTCATGTCGAAGTGCTCGACACATGCCGATATCGGAATATAATGAAGCGTGGCCAGAGCTTCCACGACGTCGGACGTCTTCAATGCGGTCGCCGATGTGCACCGTCGCGAAATCCTGGACGCGCTGATCACAGGCGAGAAGCCGGTCGGGGAGATCGTGAGCGACCTGTCGATGTCCCAGCCTCAGGTCTCAAAACACCTGCGGGTGCTCAGTGAGGTGGGGCTCGTCAGGTGCCGGGCGGAGGGGCGCCGGCGGCTGTACTGCCTGGAACCCGCGCGCCTGCGGCCGATGCACGAGTGGCTGGCCAGGTACGAGCGGGCGCTGAATGACCGGCTGGATCGGATGGATGACTACCTCCAGGACCTGCAAAGAAGGGAATGAGTGCGATGAAGGGCACGCGACATGGCTCGGCCACGGTCGGGTTTCCGAGCGACCGTGAAGTCCTGGTCACCCGGCAGTTCGATGCACCCGCCGAGCTCGTCTTCGACGTGCTCACGAAGCCGGAGCACGTGCGCATGTGGTTCGGGGCCAAGGAACTCGAGGTCTGTGAGATCGACTTTCGCGTCGGTGGGAAGTACCACTTCGTGGGCTTCGTGATGGATGGTGACACCGCGACCTGCTCCTTCCGCGGCACCTACCTCGAGATCGAGCGGCCCGTACGGCTGGTGGGAACCTGGGTGTTCGATGGCAGGCCGGACGCCGACGCCGTGGAAACGGTAGAACTGCACGAAGAGGACGGCGTCACGACGATGACGGACCGCCTTGCCTTCAAGGACCAGGCGACCCGCGACTCGATGACCTGGGCCGCGGCAGATGGAGTGCACGCCGACGAGGGCGGCCAGGTGCCCTGGGACCGGCTCGAGGACTACCTCCCCACACTGGCGTAGCCGCGGACACCGCGATCAATTCCGGACATCGGTAGTGGGGTCATTTTCACGTTAAGAAGCGTGCTCTTCGAGCAGGCCGAAAATCCAACAGGAAAGGCATCATGAAGCTTCTTCTCACTTCCGCTGGCGTCAAGAACACGAGCATCCGCGACGCGCTGGTCGGCCTTTTGGGCAAACCGATTGCCGAGTCCAGCGCCCTCTGCATTCCCACCGCGGTGTACCCCATGGGCGGTCCTGCCATGGCATGGCGGCTGATCACCGGGCGGGCCTCCACCCCCTTGTGCGAATTGGGCTGGCTCTCCTCCACGGGTCGGCTGCCTCACGCTCCGGCAAGCAGCGGTGGCGAGTGTGCAACGTCAGATCGGGCTCCGGCAAGCCGGTGTTCGTTTCAACGGACGGATCTAGGAGGAATCCCGTCTCGCATCGCGAACCATGTGATCGCGGGCGGGAACCGGCTCAGCCTTGGCGGATCTTTATGCCCGGGCGCCAGCCGAGCAGGCGCGAGATCCCCAGGCCACTGGCAATGACCGAGGGCAGGGCCGCCTGTTGCTTCACCGAGCCGGACCGCACGATCACTGACAAAGCAGCGACGGCGCGGCCCTCCCCATCGACGATTCGCGCCGCCACGGAATCAGCGCCAGGGGTTAGCTCCTCATGGACGGTGGCCGTTCCAGTCCGGCGGCACTCCGCGAGCTCCCGTCGGAGCGCTTCAGGGTCGATGGTGGTCTGCGGCGTGTATCGCCGGAGCTGGCCGCACAGTACGCTCTCGACCAGCTCGTCTCCAGCGTGGCTGAGCAGCACCTTGCCTACTCCCGAGCAGTGCAGGGGCAGCCGTCCTCCGACCTGGGAGACCAGTCCCAGGGCTTTCGGTGCGGACAGCCTGTCGATGACGACCGCTTCCTGCCCCTCAAGGACCGCCAACTGGACATGCTGATGCAGCGCCGTGTAGAGGTCTTCCATGAATGGCTGGGCTGTCGTCCGCAGCGACTCAGTAAGCGGTGCGAGGGTCCCCAGCTGCCACAGACGCAGCCCGATCGTGAGACGCCCGTCGCTCCTGCGGTTCAGCGCCCCGGCGTTGGTGAGCTCCATGACCAGCCGACGGACGGTGGCATGCGGCAGGCCGGTCTTGCGTTCCAGTTCGGCGAGGCTGAGGTCGGACTCTTCGGGCTGGAACGCGAAGAGAACCTGGAGCAGACGCGAACTCACACTCCTACCCGGCTCGCTGGTCCGAGGCATGTCGCTTTTAGGTCCTTCTCGGTCGTAGGGTGCCCGTTGTCGTACCGATGATGTTCATAGGATGACCATGCTCCCCCGTTCGGCGTGCCGCCCCGGCAGCATGACGCTGGGCAGCCTGCGAACGGAGGAGGACCGCCGGGTGAGCAGCGTGCGGAGATGACCGGCCCGATGGCCGGGACGCCCCGGATCGCGATTGTCGGAGGCGGAATCGGCGGTCTCGCCGCCGCTGCCTTCCTCGGCCGAGCGGGTCTCCCGAGCACCGTCTACGAGCAGGCGGACGAGCTGAAGGAGGTCGGGGCGGGCCTGGTGGTGGCGCCCAACGCTGCCCGGCTTCTGCGCAGGCTCGGCGTGATGGAGGACTTCCTGGAGCGCGGGGTGCAACTGGACGTCGGGTGGGAGTTCCGGCGCTGGCGGGACGGAAGGGTGCTGTCCGCCGAGGACCTCGCCTCCTCCTGTGAGCGCCTTTACGGCGAGCAGACCTACACGGCGCATCGTGCCGACCTGCTGGACGTCATCCGGCTGGCCGTCCCGGAGGGGACGGTCCGGCTCGGCAAGCGCTGCATCGAGCTCGTAACCAGCAAGAATCGTCCGACGCTGCGGTTCAGCGACGGCGAGGCGGCTGAGGCCGACGTCGTGATCGGCGCAGATGGAGTCCACTCCGTCGTCCGCAGCTGGATCGGCGAGTCGTCGCCTCCGGTGTTCTCCGGACTCTGCGCCTTCCGCGCACTGGTGCCGGCGGACCAGGCACCTTCATTCGCCCGCCGGCGCGCGCAGACGCTGTGGATCGGGCCCGATCATCACCTGGTGCACTATCCGGTCGCCGCGGGGGAAATCGTCAACCTGGTTGCTTTCGCCCCGGCCGGGGACTACTCCGTCGAGTCGTGGACGGCGACCGCGACCGTCGGGGAGTTCCTCGCGGAGTTCGACGGGTGGGATGCCAGACTCGTGGACCTGATCCAGGCGGCAGGCACGCCGGGTCGGTGGGCGCTCCTGGACCGCGCCTCATTGCCAGGGTGGAGCCGAGGTCCCGTTACTCTGCTCGGGGACGCGGCCCACCCGATGTTCCCCTTCTTCGCCCAAGGAGCGGCGCAGGCTATCGAGGACGCTGCGGTACTCGCCCGATGTCTCGCCGAGGATGCCGCCAACCCCGTCAGGGCGCTGCAGCGCTACGACGTGCTCCGTATCCCCCGGACCGCGAGGCTGCAGCAGGTGAGCCACGCAAGGGCGCACCTTAACCACCTGCCGGACGGACCCGAGCAGCAGGCGCGCGACGAGGCGTTCGGGGACGATGATCCACTGGTCGCAAACGCCTGGATCTACGAGTACGACCCCGACATCGCGATGTGCGCCGCGCTGTAACCACACCGCGAACTTAGGTGCTGCCCGGCCACCGCCCGGAAGCGAACCCGACCCCGCAACCGCCACGCCCACCGTTCGTGGTCAGGCCCGCATACGCAGCGCAGCGCGGCCTAACCGCCCGCCGAGTGCCTCAGAGGAAGTTGTTCGGCCAGATCATCGTCCGCCACATGTGGGCGACAGGCGAGCCGTCGAACCCGAGCCCCTCGGCGGGCTGCCGGAAGTTCCGGCCTACGACGTCCTCGAACTCGCCGAAGTCCACGGTCACGGCGGGGTCGAAGGAGTAGACGTCGTTGATCGTGATCAGGCGCGACGTCATGTACCAGCGATGCCGCCGCGCCGCCTCGTGCTCGCGGTGGAGGTACTCGGGCGGCCGGTAGTCGGGCCCGAAGTAGTCAAGATAGGCCTGCGGGTAGGTGTACCCGACCGACTCGTCAGGGAAGTACCGGAGCGCCTCGTGCTTCTCTATGGCCCATGCGACTTCCTCGTCGACGTAGGGCGCGACCATCTGCGCGCCCCAGTACCCGTGGTTGGCCGACAGCAGCCCGGCGATCGCGATGTCGTGCAGCAGGCACGCCATGACCACCTTGTCGCCGAGCCCCTGATCGCGCGCGAGCCTGGCGCTCTGCAGCAGGTGCGTGTACGCGATCGGGCCGAAACGCAGCCGGAAGAAGTCTTCCAGGGCCGGGCGTTCGGGCATCCTCGGCAGCTCAGGGTTGTCGCCCATCATCATGATCGTGTCCGGGCGCTGCGCCTCGGCCAGCAGCGCTTTCTGGTAGCTGCTCAGCGGCGTTCCCATGGCCGCCGCGGCCGGGGGAACGATGACGCGGCGCCTGCGGTCGACGGCGTTGTCCAGCGGTTCGCGGATCCAGTTCGCCAGCGCGGGATCCGGCGCGGAATCCGGCGGGTCGGGCGATGGCTTCATAGCGCAGGCGCGGGTGTCGGTGTCCTCGGGCATCTGGCTGACGTCCTTCCAGCGGGATGGCGAGCGCCCGGCGATGCCGCGAGGCCCGCGGCGAACGTTGTCCCTGTGCTCGACTCTAGGCCCGCCTGCGACATTCCGCACTGCCGTACGGACCCTGGCAGCCCCGGTAGCACGCAGAGTACCGTCGAGAGAGCTGATGAAGGAGGCCGCGATCGCGCTCAAGATCATGCCCCATGGCCGGTTGCAGGAATGGGTCGCCGACGAGAAGGGCTACTTCACGGCCGAGGGCCTGAATTACAGCTTCGTAACAGGAGGCGACTACGGCATCCATTCCACCGTGCGCGACGGAGCCGGGGAGGTCAAGACCGGGGCGTTCGAGACCTTCGGCGCCGGGCGCGACGGCGCGGACGTGAGCTGCGCGTGCCACTGGGCCACCGGCGCCGCGGCGAGCGAGCGGGCAGGGCAGCTCGTGACGGCCGCGTACTCGGTGGCCCCGTGCGCCATCTTCGCGCCGCCGGAGTCGTCAGTCCGCCGCCCTGAGGATCTGGCCGGCGTGGCGGTGGGAGTCGGCTACCACTCGGGCAGCCACTTCGCCACCCTGCAGGCGCTCGAGGCCGTGCTCCCCGCGGACCAGATCACGCTGAGCTTCCAGGGCCCGCCGAACGAGCGGCTCGACGCGCTGCTGGACCGCCAGGTCCCCGCGGGAACCATGTGGGGCGTGCCGTACTACATCGCTGAGGCCTTCGGGTTCCGCAAGGTTCTCGACGCCACTTTCATGATCGGCTTCCTGGTGACCGGCACCGACACGAGCAAGGCCGACGTAGACAAGTACCTCTCCGGGCTCCGGCGGGCCCAGATGGAGATCGACCTGCACCCCGAGGCGTACAAGCATTACCACCTGCGCGCGGTCCCGGAGAAGTACCGCGAGCGGATTGACGTCCGTGCTTTCGGCATCGGGGAACGCATCGTCTTCCTGCCCTACACCGGGGAGGCGTTCGCCGCCACCCGGCACTGGGCCGGAATGCGCAACCTCCTCCCTGAGTCCATCGCCCCGGCCAGGTACGACGAAGTCAGCCTCGCCTGAGGGTCGGGCTGATCCCGCGGAGCGCCGGGCAGAGGGCGCTTCCTCGCGCCCGCGGCGTTACAGGCGAGCTGCGATGGGCCCGCCCATCGTGCGGCTGGCTTCGGAGGAGGCGGCCGGCGTCCATGCAGGAGGGTGTGGGCCTTGACGTCGTCACCGCGGGCGCAGCAGCGACCCCACGATGTCCGCGCGATACACGTCTGCCATGAGTGGACCTTCTTTCGCCTTCCTGACGTCACGGCCTTCCGTCTCCCCGGTACAGCAGCGCCTGGAGCGCCTGCCGGAGCGTGTCTTCTGGCGCGCCGGCCGCATCAGCGGCGCGCCATCCCACGAAGCCGTCCGGCCGCACGATCACGGCCCCGGACGGCGAGATCCCGTATGCCTCGAGGAAGCTGCCCCCGGCATCGGCCAGGTCGGCGCCGCCCACCACGTGGGCGTCGAGCGGCAGGCCAAGCCGGTCGGCGGTGGCGGGAGCCGCAGCATGCCAGGCCCGGCCCTCGGGTCCAGTAAGCAGAACGAGATTTTTGCCGAGCAGATCGAGCGTGGACAGCTGGGTGCCGTCGCGGTCGAGGAAGACGTGCGGTGCCCGTGCCCCCGGCCGGCCATCGAACCCGTGGAGATCATGCCGGACGCCGGGCTACCCAACCTGCGGCTCTTCGCCGACCGCTGGCTCTGCTGCGTCTGGGATGGCAACGCCGAGGTCGGTGATTGCATGACGATGGAGACCTACCTCCGCCTCGGGCACCTGGTCTATCCGCGCGCGCATCGCAGAGATCGCCGCCGAACTCGACCGGGCTGACCCCACCGCCTCTTAGCACTGTCATGCTGGACCTGGTCGTGATCACATGTCCCATGAAGTCCAGTTGAGTCTCGCTGCGTCCAATCCCCCGCCGCCAACGCTCACGCCCCGCCGCGGCGGCGCAGCTTACCGAGACGCCGGCCTGCCGCAACGGCAGGGGATGCTCGACTGGTCCTGAGCACCCGGTCGCCTGGACGCCCGCTGACCTGGACAGCGGGTAACCCGGGCACTGTGCGCCTGAGCACGGGCCCGCCGCCGGCACCCGGTCATTGCTGCCGCTGCCTGAGCCTGCGGTTCTTGATCCGGTTGCCGCAGGTGGCCATGTCGCACCAGGTGCCTGCCCGGCTGTGGGAGCGGTCGTAGAAAGCCCACCGGCAGTCCGGGTTGCCGCACGCCTTCAGGCGCTGCCAGGTGCCATCACGCTGGGAGTCGCGGATCACCAGCAGCAGGGCGAGCAGCCCCGCCTCGGGCCGGTCGGCGGGCTCGGGGCCGAGGCTGACCTGCCCGCCCGGCCCGACCTGCAGCGCAGGCCGGGATGCCTGCGCGGCGGCCTGCAAGGGCTGCAGATCGCCGGGCGTTGGCCGGGGCCCGGCGTTGTTGGCCGCCAGCATCGCCCGGATGCCCTCGCGCACGCCGCGGGCGAGGTGCAGCTCGGCCGGCCCGGGGGCGCGCTGAGCGCTCCACAGGCCTGCCTCGGTCAGCCAGTCGCGGGCGGCTGCGGGATCCAGCAGCAGGTCGGAGCCGTGGTCGCCGTCCCAGGTGTTGACGAACGACTGCACCAGCAGCAGCGGCATCGGGGCCGGCTTGATCTCCTCGCCGGGCACCCACGACGGCACGGTCATGAGCAGGAGTCTACCAGACGTGACCATCTAAATGGTTTGACCGGTCTTTCAGTGACCTCTAAAATTGAGTTACTGGTCACCAAGGAAATGGGGTGCCGACGGCTCGCAGGCGGCCTGACCGATCGGAGGTGCACGTCATTGGTCATCCTCCTCGGACTCGCCGCCGCCGTGCTCTACGGCAGCGGTGACTTCCTGGGCGGCATGGCAACACGCAGGGCGCACGTGCTGGCGGTGCTCATGCTGGCCGACACGGCCGGACTGATCGTCGCGCTCGCCGCCGCGGCGACGTCGCCGGGCCCGGCCCGCCTGGCCTGCCTGGCCTGGGGGATCAGCGCCGGCCTGATCGGCGGCCTCGGCCTGATCGTCTTCTACATCGGCCTGGCGACCGGGCCGATGAGCCTGGTCGCGCCGCTGTCCGGGCTGGTATCCACGGTCCTGCCGGTCGCGGTAGCGCTGGGCGAGGGCGAGCGGCCCGGAGCCGGCGTGTACGCGGGCGCGCTGCTCTGCCTGGTCGCGATCGTGCTGGCCAGCTCGGCCCCCCACACCAGCGCAGCGCCGCGGCCTGCCCGGCCGGGGACGGGCCGGGCCATTGCCTACGGCATCGCGTCGGGCGCCGCGTTCGGCGTGTTCTTCCTTCTCATCCGCAACGCAGGGCAATCCGGGGAGCTCTGGCCCGTGGCCGCCGGGCGGATCGGCGAGCTGGCGGTCGTCCTGATCGCCGCCGCTGTGCTGCGGCGTGGCCTGCTACCGCGCGGCGCGAGCGGCCGGCTGCTGCTGGCGGCGGCGGGCGCGGGCGTGATCGACGTCGTCGCGAACATCTGCTACGTGGCGGCCACCAGGACCGGCATGTTCGGCCTGGCAGTCGTGCTGGCCTCGCTCTACCCCGGAGTCACCGTGCTGCTGGCCAGGGTGGTGCTCGGCGAGCGGCTGCGCTGGGTGCAGCGGACCGGCCTCGCGCTCGCCGCGATCGGCATCCTGCTCGTCGCAGCATGAGTCCCCGGCGGCGACAGAACAACAGATCTGGACGACCCTCCCTTGACCCGCACGGAGTTCGCCGCCCGCACCGAACGGCGGCTCGGCGAGCGCAGCCACATCTTTGCGCTCGGGCACACTATTCCTCGGCGAACTCCATCCCCCAGCTGATCACTTCGGTGGGATGCAGCCGGATGATGGGGCCGGCCGGCTCGCCGTCCGCTCCGGTCGCATCCTCGAGAGCCTCGGCCATGCCGCGGATCATTACGCACCGGGGCCGCCACGGTGGCAGCACGTCATCGACCACGAGGGCGACGTTCGGGTTGCGCTGCGCGTTGTGGAACTTCCGGGTCCGGGCGAAGTCCCGGCCGCCAATGTCGATCACGTCCAGCCCGGAGTTGTAGCGCCAGCCAAGGGGAACGACGTGCGGCATCCCGGCTCCATCGATGGTCGCGAGCCGGCCAAGCTTGCCCTTAGCCAGGTAGGTCAGCTCGGCATCAGAGAACACGCTCAATTCGCACTCACCCACCTGCCGCGAAGGGCCAATGGACCAGACGCTACACGCGCCGGGTTAGGACCATCGAGTCCGCGACTCGGGAGAGGTGTCCGGTTCTGCCGCCAAGGGCGGCGTGCTGGCCGGCTTCATGTCTCGCGGAAGGTGAACAGGGGCCCGGAGGGCAGGCCCACGGGTGCGGCATGGCCGAGCCGGCCGACTCCGACAGCCGCCAGCGTAGCGGTGTCCAGGGCGTCGAAGGCCAGTTCCCCGAACCCGGCGTTGGCGAACCAGGCGCGGATGCGCGGGGTCAGGTCCGGCGACCGGCGGTGCCGTGTCCAGATCACCGTCGCGCCCGGCGCGCACAAGGCCGGTGCCGCCGCTGCGGTGCGCTCGATGTCGGCGTCGCTGACGTTGCCGAAGATGCCGCACAGCAGCAGAATGCCGGCGGGCAGGGCATCGGCGAACGACTCCGGCCAGCTGGCGTCGGCCTGGCGCACCTGTACCTGCGCCAGGCCGGCCGCCGCGGCCCGGCAGCGGGCCACCTGCACGTTCCGCGGTTCGGCCTCGACCAGCACCGCGCTCACCTGGTCCCGGCGCGGATGAACGGCCAGCACGCCGACCACATCATCCCCCTGCCCGGCGCACAGGCTGACCAGCCGCACCGGGCCGGCCGCCGCCTGGTCGATGGCCCGTGACAGGTGCCGCCGAACACTGCGCAACCGGGCGCTCAGCCCCGACGCCGGATCCGCATAGGCCTGATGCCACTCGACCCAATCCCGCACGACTCCATCCTGGCCGCTGGCCAGGACGGCAACTGCTGTGTCACGTGTCGATTGTTACCTTGGCCCGAGAGCGTCAGCACCTTCAGCAGCCAAGCACCCGCACGCTCATGCATGACAGGGAAGCTGGAAGAGGTCAAACGTCGCAGTCGGTGACGTCCGGGAAGAGCTGAGCCACCTCGTGGGGTCAGTCGGCGAGTAATCCCTGGTTCCTTGGCGGAATTCCTCGCTTGAGACCAGTCCCGGTCCGCCTCTGCTGCTGGCCGGAGCGCCTTTCCATGCCTCAGCGGGCCGGTGCACTCTCAACGAGCCTGAACACCGGATGCCGGCCGGCTTCCTCCGCGAACTTCTCAACCGGGTCGCCGGGCTTAGCGTCGAAAAACGGGGCCGTTACGCGCACGTTGCGCACGTAGTTCCGCAAGACGGGTGCGGCGGTTTCCGGGTCGATCTCCTCGGCCCGAAGCTCCTCGGTTCTCTTACCGCGCCGAAGCGACACCGCGGGCGTGGTGCGCACATTGTGGACCCACCCCACCATTCCGTACGGCGAGACGAGCCACCGTTCGCTACCGGTCTCCACCAGGATCACCGGCGTTGTTCTCTTCTGGCCCGTCTTGCGGCCGGTAGTCGTCAGCAGGTAGGCCGACTTGCCGCCGACGCCAAAGCGCAGCATCGCCGTCATCACCGTGTTGACGGCCCGGCGGGCCGGCCCGAGCCGGTAGCTCCTCGCCATGGCCACATCCTCCTCCTCGCGTGAAAGTGCGGTAGCCGGATCGCGAACTCAGACATCCAATCGCCCGCCGCCGTGCGGAGTCCGGGGCCCGGGGCGAAGTTCTGCTCCGAAGCCGGAGGACGAGCAGCGGTCACAGGGCTAGTGGGTCCCAGCCGCGCAGGTGCGTGACGGACTGGCGGTACTCCCACTCGATGGCGTCCTTCAGCAGGTGGGCCAGCCGCCCGCCGCTGGTGATGCCGGCGATGTCGGCGACCCCGCGGCGGGGCCCGACCGAGACGACGAACCCCTTGTCATGGAAGGTGAACGCCTCCAGCGGCCGGCCCTCTAGCTCCGCGTCCAGGTTGCGGGCCACGGTCTCGCCCTCCTCCAGCGCCACCTGCGCCAGCGGCGGCAGCACGTGCCCCGTGCGCGGATCGGTCACCGAGGCAAGGTCGCCGGCGACGTAGATCTCCGGGTGGTCCAGCACGCGCAGGTGCCGGTCGACCTTAACGCGGCCGTTGTGGCCGATCGGCAAGCCCGAACCCACCACCAGGTCGGGCGCCTTCACCCCACCCGCCCAGACGAACACGCCGCCCTCCACCAGCTGGCCGCCCTTGAGCCGGAAGCCCTCCTCGGCCGCAGCGGCGACCATCGCATTGGTGCGGACCTGCACGCCCAG
>WNGR01001330.1_pt1 | contig 50895 bp, 71 predicted proteins | sample 5407581 | NCBI WGS metagenome assembly WNGR01 (sample SAMN13153383, study PRJNA577476) | soil metagenome | isolation source: 80 cm soil or saprolite under Garry oak tree replicate 2 | place: USA:California | collected 2016-06-15 | reverse complement strand
GGCATAACGACACGCTGGGCGACTACGAGTCTTCGGCCTTCTTCGTGCGACACGACGCCTCAGGGCGACAGTTCCTCTTCTTCGGCGACGTCGCGCCCGACAGCCTCGCCGCGCGCCCACAGACCATCGACGTATGGCGCGCCGCCGCGCCCCTCATACCGCATGCCCTCTCCGCGCTCTTCATCGAGTGCTCGTGGCCCGAGGGCCGCCCGCTCGAGCAGCTCTATGGACACCTTAGCCCAGAGCACCTCGTGGACGAGCTCGTCGCGCTCGCGGCGGAAGTCACCAAGGCGCGTCTTGCGAGGACCGCCGCCGAGGGTCCCGCCGCCGCCGTAGATGGCGGTGCAGTCGCGCCTCCTCCTCCCGAGCAGAAGAGCCGCCGGAGGAGGAGGAAGCGTCGCCGGAAGCTGTCGCCAGATCCACCGCCGCCGCCCCTGGGACCACTCGCCGGTCTGCGCGTCTATATCATACATTGCAAGGAGGATTTGGAAGGGAAGTATGACGAGCCGATATCCCATGTCATTCGAGATCAAGTGGACGCGCGCGTACGAGCCGAGGGTCTCGGAGCGGAGGTGTTGAGTGCCGAGCAGGGGATGACGATCAGTACGTTTTATTTTTCGTTTGTTTTGAGCACCGTCGTTCTAAGTGCACCTACCTTTCTAGCCATTTAATCTATTATTTACCAGTGTATTATACCATATGTAGCCATACACTCTTTCTTGGATGATCCCCACTGTATCCATAACGTTTTGTTCTTTTTCTTGCTGGCTAGTGCATTGCACCTCGCGTTTTTTTCTTCTTGTTCATCATAGTGGATCAAATTGTAAAGTGGTTAATTATGTGATGGTGTCGGCAGGCCTGTCGTTCTTTAGTGAAATCTCTGACATACAATCATGAGCAGATGGTAAAGCGTCATAGAGTCATTCCGAATAAGTCGGGAGGTATACGAATTATGATGATGCGTATAGCTTAACGATCCCATCCGCACCCGCACTGGCCATGAATGGCAAAGACGGGTGGAACTGCACGTCAAGCACGCCCTCGCTCGCCTTCTTGCGGTGACTCGTAATCTCCTGGATACATGCTTTCGTACCAAGTATGTCCCAAAAGCGGATAGAGCAGTCGTGACCGCCGGATACGAGAGAGAAACCGGCGGCATCTATGGACAAGGAAGTCACGCCATCTAGATGGGCGGGCATGGTGTATGTGCGTTGGCCTGAGAATATTTGAGCACCCAGATGACGTCGATCACTCGCAAAGGGCAACCCACCAGTGTTAATGTCGTATACGCTTATATACTTGTCTTCATGAGCAGTGATGAGAAGGGGCATAGTTGGGTGTGAAACAATGCTGTTTGCTTGCGAAAGGCCCCCATCTGAACCAATAATGAGACGAATACGAACGCTCAAGATATATATATACGACTTACCAGACCCCGATTCGCCATGCAGAACGGCCAACTCCTTCCCGTGCGCGATGTCAAATATCTTAATCGTTGCATTTTGGTATGCAACAGCGACCTTCTTCAGGTCGACTTTGATCGCCTCGACGGCCGTTACACCCGGCTGGTCATCGGTTTCCTCACCGTCATAGTCCACGCCATTATATGTCCATGAAAGGCGTTGCGAACCGCGGCCAGATGGATCACTGACTTCCCACACCTTGACCATCCCTTCGGCACCACCGCTGATAAGCGTGCACTCGTCACGCACAAGCGCAAGATCCCACACGGCATCGGTATGTCCAATGAGCTCTCCCCGAAGTCGCGATGCATCGAACGGGGCATAGGTAGTATGACCTGACGATGGTAGCGCCCAAACACGTATGGTAGAATCGAGAGATGCGGAATAAATAAGTTGCTTCGAGGGTGCGACGATGAGGCGTGTGATGGCTGCCGAGTGGCCACGGAGTGTCAGCTGAGGCTCCACTTCTGTTACGGGTCGAGAGCTGTGCATCAAAACAAAGGTGAGTTCGAACACCGAGCGAGAGCAAACGAGGGATGGCTACGCACTTGGACGAAGCAAGACCGGCCACGTCTGTTCGCCATATTTTAACTGTGCAGTCGTCCCCACCAGTAACAAGACAGAGCTCTGTGGGGTGGAAGGCGATCGCTCGGACAGCATCGAGATGGCTATGACGCTCGTAAGGGCCAATGTGTGTCAAGAGGATTACAGGGCTCACTTTCTCAGTGTCCTCTTGGTTTTCCACACCTTTGTGCCTTCACCTTCGCCAAGCATATTCGACTCGTCGTCCTCGACCTCAGTATCATCTTCCTTAACATCGTCATCGTCCTCCCTTGGACGACGGTCCCAGGCACTGTCTGCCAGAGTGCCCGCATACGGGAGCCCAAGCTTTTCCCTCCACTCTCCTTTGTCATCCGGTCGAAAAATAGAGGTGCGGGAGTGAGCGTCGAGAATTGCCTCTTCCTTGTCCTTTTCTGCGTCCGACGTCTGTCCGGATTGCAGCGGGGTGGGTTGGTTACTCTGCGGCTGAGTCGACTGGTATTGAGCAAGGGGACTTTGTTGCTGTTGTTGTGAAGGTAAAGATACCATGCCAGGTCCACGCTCGAGAGCTGTAACCTGAGGCCCTGTGGAAGAAGGCCCAGTAGCGGAAGTAGGAGCGGAAATGACGTTCATGTTATTTAGAAGCGGGAAATCTTTGCCCACGTCAGGCATGAGCTTTCGCGGGCGGGCGTTGTAACCCATCTGATCGAACGACGGAACATTAGGGAGGGAGACGGGGAGCGTAGGGTTCGTTACAAGTTGTCGTGAGGGCAACGGGTTCAATGCCTGAGGCGAGGTGAGATATTGTATTTCTTGCAAACATCTAGGATGGATGAGAAGATGAAAGGATTCTTTAAAGCCATAAGCGTACTGTTTGAGGTAGTCCCTACTGCGAGCGCGGCTTTTGGGGTCGCGGCCGAGTGATGGTTTACCAATGGCACCCGTCGAGCCGGGGCCATTGGAACTCACCCAGCTAGACGAAGATGGACCTGCCCACGTGCTCGTTCGTGTTGAACCAGCGGCAGGGGCACCATTGGGTCCCCTTTCCGGGGGTATGGGTGAACCTTAGGCACGTCAGTACGAGTAGGGGCCAAGACCAAAGATGGATTACCTTCACTACGAGGAGAGCTGGGACTGCTACCTTCCTTGTGACTAGAAGTCTCGTCTTTCTGTGAGGTAGACTGCAAGGAAGCGACCTTTGTGGGGGGTATCGAATGGGACGCGGAAGGAGTAGGTTGCGAGAGTTGTTTTGAGCTGCTCGCGCGGAGCGTGTCATGTCGCGGAATACCGCAGACCGGAGAAGTTACACACCGTTCGACTCGGAGGGCATATTCCAACATTTTAATGCGACGCATGAGGTCGACTTTGATGTTCTCGAACGAGCGTCGCTCTCCCTCTAGAAGCGCGATGCGGGCCTAAAAAAGAAAGGAATGAAAAGGCGGGACAAGTATATGCCATGGCGAAGGACGAACCCGCATCTCAGCTCGCTCAATCTCCCATTCGTTGCGGTCGCGTTCGTACTTGCGCCACTCTGATTGGAGAAAGTGAAGGACATTTGAAAGTGTAAAATCTTGACCGTTGAGAGGAGGAGGGGGTACGTCGGGGCCACCCTGGGGCTGTTGAGATTGAGGGAGTTGAGGTTGTTGTTGGAGTATCGAGGGGCCTTTGTTCTGTACGGAGCCCAACATTGTAGAAGACAAGACAGCCAATGTTGGTCTGATTCACACGCACACGCCAAACCGTAGTAATTGTAATTGTAATTACCAGATCCATCCATTCCATCTATTTATTTCTTGCCCGAAGACCTGTTATTCCTTTTTTCAGCATTTTCTTTTCTTTTTAATTATGGTTATTTAACTTACTTCTTGATCCCTCCTCCAACCATTGGGCCAGCTGTACAACATAATTTTTATCAGTCTCTCCCTTTCTCCTTCCTCGACTCCCCTTACCTTTCAACGCTACAGTAGTTTTTTTTAGCCGTCAGACTGTTTGTACGGTACAGCTTTCCGTTCACGGACCTTTTTCTTTCGCAGCTTTCAGCGCTTCAGCCTCCGCCTTTTGCTTTGCTTTGAAAGCAGATTCGTCTTCATCATCTGCCTTTTTCTCCTTCTTTGGCGCCTGTAGCGGCTCAGCGAGCGAGAATGTGTGTCAATAAATGTTGTTTTTACCTTCAGAGGCTTGAGCTTGCCACCTTGTCTGCCAGACATGAGAGCGATGGTGATGATTGTACTTTCCAAGTTCGGTTCTCTCACGACTCTTTATTTCATTCTGACTAAATGCACGGCGTTCGTCACTGGTCTGTCCACATCGCCCAAACTTGGGATGTATGCGCTCGATATCTCCAATAGTATGGATGACCGAGCACGCCTAACTTTCCTTGATAGGTCCTCGGTCCATTCCCCATTCACGCGAGGGAGCAGCATTTCCTCTCCCCGTCCTTCCCTCTCGATTGTGCGCATCTCACATCCATTCATCTCCACCACCGCAGTACTTATCCAGCCAAGTGACCAAACCCATCGACCTTGATCTCTCATATCCCTCTTCACTCGCTGACCGCGGTTGTGTGCGTTGGTCGAAAGCTTCATCCGACCCTGACTCAAACTTCACCGTATCGTTCCCTCACATCCGGTCGGCCATTATCCAATCACAGCGTATCTCCCCGTCTCACAGTGTACCCTCAGTTGGGCTTCTCTACGAACGACCGAGGGTTGGGCAGCTCTACAACATCATGTCGTCCTCCGTACCACTCTTACCGTTCTCCCCCCTCGGTCCGACTCGGATTCACAAACACCCGCAACTATTCCAAATCTTCTCCTTCAGATCAAAAGGGGTTCTTTCTTCACTCTCATTCCCACAGACGTCGAGAACCGCGTATTTATCCCGGAGTGGTATTCGGGAAATATATACGAAGTCGATTATGCTCCATCACACCTCGTCAGGTTTCCGACCGTGCCATCTCCAGTATCACCTACCGTGTATCACCTATACATAAGTGGGGATTATGAGGTGCTTGGACCAATTCCCCCCTCCCTCACGCGTGCCTACTAAGGCGTGCGGTCCAGATCAGGTTGTTTGGTGACCCAAGGGATACCGGTTCTGAAGTCCCTGCACTCAGTATATCTGTTAACGTATGCCTCGACCCACCCACCATAGCGATGAGGCGTGAGGCATCCCGCGACGTGGTCCCAGACTTTGTCGATGGGTTTGCCTTCGGGGACGCACTTGGGATCGGATTGAGATGCATGTCGACAAGTTCGTGGACTGTCACGGCACTCTCCCCATCTCTCGAGTCGCGCCAGGCGGTAAGCCGCAAGACATTTGTAGGGCACAGGGTGCTCTTCGCTTATCTTGGCTCAGGGAATTACGCTCTCCCTCCTTAGCGAGACTCGGTTTGTTATGGGTCAGACACGCGTTTTGCCCGTTCGTATCGCACAATCTCGGGCGTTCAGTAGTGATACGCTCTCATTTGACGTGCATGCTACTTCCGGTGAATCATCGCTGGTTCTTCCAGTCCAAGTGCACGTCTCCCAGCTCGATTCCTGGTCCCTGGCAGATGCCACAGCCATCAAAGCGACCTACTTCCCCCCCGACACAGCCCCTCTTGGATTCATCGCCCTCCCCCCAAAGAAGTTAAATGCATCGCATCAGATACCGGGTCCGCCAATACTTGCCTTGCGTGTGTTGTACATTCTCTCGTAGTGACGCAGGATCTCATATGCCTTTGGGGCGGACAGATGGCGCAGGAGTTGATATATTCAAGCAACCTTTCTGGGTCGATGGAATACCCCGCCAGGAACGGAGCTGGGTCATCCTACCCGAGGGCAGGAGTCCGTGGGTACGCTACCATATGTCCACGACGAATTTTCCATCTGATAATCAATCTCTCCAGGGCTTGGATTGGCACGGACCCAGCGCAGATGATGCGTGGGGCACTGTCTACGCACTCGACGTCATCTTGAAAACGTGTTCGAAGCGGAAAGCCTGGGCGATTGCACCAGAGAAGGTCGTAATCATTGGTCACTCAAACGGCGGACAAGGGACTTGGCACAACGCCGCAAGACATCCCGACAGGGTGGTGGCAAGTAAAAAATTGCCATCTGCTTCTTGTTCCTCGGCAGTGATTTAAGCAACGTTTCTCAGTTATTCCTGCCGCCGGTTACATCAAAGCACAGGCCTACGTTCCCTTGACGCAGTCACGGTGAGAGGCACGCATGCTGCCGTCCCAAAGTCCTCGCCTCAACACGCACGAACTGGGTGCAGTTCGGCTCACTTCATAGATCCGCTCCTGCGGGCTATCCTAGAATGCTCCTTCACACCGGACGACAACGATCTGTTCTTATCGAACTTGGTGGACACCCCCGCGCTGGTTATACACGGGTGCGTTCTTCATGTGAGACTTACAAATAAATCTTCGCTTCACGCTTCCCAGTGGTGCAGACAAGAATGTACCTACATGGCACTCGAGGGAAGCCGTTAGCATCTTGAAAACTTGGGCCGCAGATGCGATCGTGGAGTATGTCCACCCCCTCCACTCTTACTTCCATTTCTTTATCACTGTTACGGATCTACTAGCTATCGAGAGGACCAGGGGCAGGGCCATTGGTACCCATCTGTTTTCAGGAATGTGCAGGTGAAGGCTTTCCTTGATTCGGTCCTCGCCGAAAAGCGAGATCCTCCTCGACGTTCTGCCACGTTCACCTTGACAACGGCGGTGCCTGCAGACACTGGATCTCTTCATGGTTGGCGCATACTTAGCTTGCTGTCCCCGGGAAGGTGAGTATTGATTGTCAGGTATAATCCGGTTCTTGACCACCTTCCCGCCACTGCTAGGTTAGCGCGTCTAACCGTAGATATGGTCGACGGTGCGGTTGTGGTCCGCACGTCCAACGTTGGACGCTTCAGCATCGACGTCGCTCTGCTAGACGCTCGACAACTGGACATTAACGGATGTATTATGACCGTCCCCGACGTGTCTGGCTCACGGCTTTGTTTCCAGAACGACTCTGGCAAGTGGAGGGTGAGTTCAAAGCCCTCCCTCCCCCGGCTTCACGGCTACATTCACGATGACTTTGTAGATCCTCGCTACGGGAGAATCTCCAGCAAGGGAGGCACAGAGGTCTACCAGTCCCTATACGATTCTGCGCTCCTCGGGACCACTCAAGATCGTTGTCTCCGGAGGAGGAAATTCAAACCACGAGATGTCGATTGCACGACGACTTGCCCACGATCTGGGCGTGTACTACAAGTTGGACGTCGACATCGTGCTCGAAACGGAGATGGTTCTTCCGTCTCTATCTCCAGGTCGTAGAAGGACCCTTGCCGAATCAGAATCGGGAAATATCGTCATCATCGGTAATCCCAGTGGTCGGTACATACGTCAGTGTTTAGAAAAAGGGAAAACGGCCTTCAGTATTGCGGACAGGCAAGACGGTCCTCCCGTGTTGCAGCTAAGGGGGGAAACATTGAATGACTCAACCCAAGGTATACATATATATGACTTTCTATCACGGTCATTCATCATCGCAAAAACCACTCGCAGGTACCATGTTCACACATCCACACGAAAGTTCTCCATCGTCCACAATGCTGTTCATAATCGCACACGACCGATCAGGCCTGGAGCGAGCCGCGCGTCTCTTCCCTACTCGCACTGGGCTGGCTCTGGCGGATTGGATGGTAATCGGTAAACGGGCAGACGAGGTGGGCGCATCGGGGATACAGAAAGCAGGGTATGAAGAGTCTCTAATTTACGCAAGAATCTGCACCTAACGTTTCACGATTACAGACTTTGGGGATGCTCGTGGGAATATCACAGTGGAATGTCGTGGCAGCATTAATGGGACATACGAGGAACGATATTGCGTTATATAGGTGTGTCGACTGTAATACGAAACAGAGTCCAGATCGTAGAAAGCAGGATGATAATGGCAGTGTGCGAGTACAATACAGTGCGTGATGTAACGGCCCAGAAATGAAGAGGAAGTAGTAGATGGGACAGATGGTGGACACTCAAGAGCACCGTCGTCCTTTTAAGATACAAAGATGGATCTGGCAACCTAAAACAGGGATGTAAGCTTGCGTCCGGTGTCGACAAAGGATGACCTACACTATCAAGCAGCAGCGTAACCTCGGGCGCAGCCCTAACGAAGTTCTTACTCCAAAAATCGTACTTGGGATTGCGAAGCAACTCGATGAAGGTTACCAAAGCTCCCCATGGGTGAGGCCGATGGACAACAAAGCGTTCCATGAGGACCCTCGTGACGATTTCCCGGAAAGAGTCATCGCTGGCATCAAGGAACAGATAAAGAAATAGGGAGCTAAACCAATGGGTGTGCGCGTTAGGGTACCGGAGGTGCAGCACCATCGAACTCAGCAGTAGATATTGACCTGACAGTGTTGTTAGTAGAGAGGTTAGAATAGCATAGAGCTGGGCGCACCATCCGAGTCCAGATTCTTTGCTAAGTACCGAAGGGCCACCACCCCAGGATCGGAAGAATTGAAAAGGGAGGAACCGCTCTTTGCTTTGGCCTGAGCGACAGAGGAGACACCGATATACATCACGAGGGAATTGACGAATGGGATGTCATACGTTTCTGAAGTATCATCAGCTGTTGGCGCGCGAAGACGATCCTTTAGTGATGGCAGATAAGATGGGGAGGCGCGACCCAGGAGGTACTGATCAAGGTAGGTGCGTAGCTCGCCGCTTTGGAGCCCCTGGGTAAAGTCGGATAGGATTGGAGGGATCGGTCCCATCTCTGGGATGGAATCGTAACCACCATTGCGAAGGTAAGGGTCTGGAAGAATGATGGTCGAAGGGAAGGCGCTTAAAACGATATTGCGCAGTTGAATGCAACCGGGGGGTATGGCGTCGCATAGCGTGAAATAGTATTCACTTAGAAATTCGGGAAAGTCGTGGAGAAGTACGAGCAAGAGTCGGAGACAGCCGCGATAAAGGTCTCTAGAAGAACCCCGGAATCTGGTTGATCTAAGGAACGGAGACAAAAATTTGAAGAGCGACAATAGTAATTTGTAGAAGGCGGACCAGCCCTAGGAATTAGGAGTCAACATAGCGAAAGCCATGACTTTGGCTTGAGCCTCACCTCGCGATTCTCGGACATGAGAAGCTTTGGCATGAATAGCCGATGGGAAATCAGGCTCATCCAAGAGAACGCAAATCCTGGGAAGTAAGTGGGCTGCAACGAGCTGAATGTATCGCTGGCTCCGGTATAAGATTAGGAGTTTTCAAAGGTGGTCGCGAAACGGTACCTGATCGCAATGAGCAACTGGAAGTATGCAGAGCCGAGGCTCGCCTCAATGGTGTGCAAATCGTTGATTAGGCTAGAGAAAAATCGGAGGAAGGGTTTCTGTTGGAACGCTTGCCCTTGCTCCTCGTGCATATTGGCCAACACCAGGACGAAAATGGATAAAATTTTCGTCAGGTAGTGTACCTTTGCTTGGTCATTGTTGACACCAGATGCGTCACCGTGATACTTGATGATATAGACGATGAGTCGAGACATGGCGTCAAGGGCGTGATAGGCGTATGAGAAGGAGAAATCGCCCGATGCGACGCTCTTGGTGTAGCTGTTCACACTTGACTCGGCGCATACCCGAAAGAAGAAAGAAGAAACGTCGTCCATCTTGAGTATGCCTTGCTTCGTTAATTGGGTGATGAAGGGTACGAAGGCCTTCTCTGGTGATGGGGAGCGTTGAAAGATGCTCACCCACTGCTGGAACCAGATAAACAGCTTTTCTCGAAGTTGTCCAGCGTCGGTCTTGCCATTCGTTTGCCGTGCGGCGTAGTCACTACCTGGGCCACGTCGCACCCCTCTGAGATCATCCAGTAACCTCTGGGTCCTAGAGCCCAAGTCAGCGCACAGTCACATGTGTCAATTTCGAACCCACTCCTCATTTGCTTTTCCGCTCTGCATGATTTGGCTCAGGACCTCAATCGTGAAGCTGAACTGACTTTGGGAAGCGAGGGGTGGGTCACAGGTCAAGCATTCTCTTATAAGCCCAGCGGCAAAGTTCTGCAGAGTAGATTTAGCATCAGCAAACAAGAACTTTGCTAGTTGCTGATCTTGCTGAGCAATGCTGATCAAACCGCTGCGGAGTAGTGTGGCAGTGACCGGAACATTGAGTTTTCGCTGAGCAAAGCCGCTTTTGAGAGGATTGAAGAATAGCGTGAAAAGTAGGAACGAACCTCGTCATCGGCATAGATAAGCCATGTGATAGCCTCCTTTGCGACGTCTTCGAACGTTCGACAAAGTTGATCCAAAAGGGCCACGTAGACTTCGCGGGTCAACTGCTGAGAAGTCTTGTACAACAGCTGTACAATTTTCTGAGACATCAAAAGAGGGGTGCGGTGTCGATCTGACGATTCAACAGCGAGATAAAGGATCTGCCTGACGATATGCCGGACGTCATGATTTGGAGGGAGTGCAGCTAAGGATTGCATGGGAAGCTGACTGAGTGCCGCTTCCAATTCTTTCACCGAGTTCTATAACCGATTTAATGGAACTAAACCGCCAGATGTCAAATGAATTACCCACATTGAATCGATCCATAGCTTCTGGGTGGGACAAAGCAACAGGTCCAGCCACGCTCTGATCGATGGCGGGGGACGGAGAATAAGTAGGGGCATCGTTGCGGGAATAAGACACGGTTGAGGATGGCCTGCTCGACCAGTGCCGCTTCACATCGATTCCTAATCGACCATCGAATGAGAGTGTGTCATTATACAGAGAGTAGAGATATACCAAAGTCTTCGTAGACACTGATTTGGTTGGCTTGTACACCAGTCGCCTTGATTCGCAAGGGGTCGGGGAGATTAGCAGAGAAGTTGGAACTCAGAGCCGATACATCCCAGAAAGGCTGTCCTCGATTTGTCTATAATGGGGAGTCAGCTTGATGACTGCATACAGGTCTGAGCGTCACTGATACCTGACGATGCCGCCTGCGGAGTTCGTATGAAGGTGCAAAGTTCTCATCGACGTCAGCAACAGCACGGTCCATCGCTGCTTTCTCGATAACGCGGCAGGCGAGCTCGATATTATCCTGAACAAGTAGGAGTACAACCTGATCCGGTGTCGTTTGCTGCGGGAATTCATTAATATGAGTCGAGCGGCGCCAAGAAACGCACCTCCGTAAATCCTTGCTCACTCAAGAACTGTCGCATGTGGCTGGATAGATTGCTCCTCAGGGGCTCCTTGCAGGTCACTAAGGCGAGACTTCCTGCCAATTTCTGGGCCATACGATGAGCCGCTTGACGTAAGGTTTCCTCGTTAGGCTCCGTAGCGAAGTCCTTGGTCACTAACTCTCTTGTCGAGATCCCGGCAATTGTCACAGAACGCTCAACGACTGGTAGGATGATCTGCAATGGGTCAAAACTTGGCCCGCTGGATCTAAAATAAGTCTACTGACCTCACGAACAGAGCGGTCTACGGCCATCTGGACGGCGCTCTTGAAGGACAGATTAGATGCAAGGGGACCGAGATGCGGACTAATAGAAACATGGTGCACGAGTTCGGAGAGAATCTGCTCTAGCTGGGGACCGACTGCCCGATGAGGTTCAACGGCACCCGAGCCACTCAGTGCCAACACCTGGGAATTCGCGTTCATTTGTGTGTTGGGATCATAACCTCCCATCGGTAAGATATCAATATCTCCGACGTATTCAGGTAATGGTGGCCCAGCTAGTGAGTCAGTAACGGGCCGGTTGCGGAGGATGGAGGTAGCCTCGATAGTGTCGAGTTCGATCCCCAAACCTTTGCATAAGACCTCTATCTCGAACTTCAAATTCAACTTGAGCTCCGCGAAGTGATATAGCTCAACAAGTAGGCTGATGACAGCCATTAACCACGGGTTAGGAGGCCTAAATACCGTTGATCGAGCCGCGGGTTCCAGTGTTTTGCAAACGAACGGGATAGCAACGATAAGCCGCCCACCGTCATACCCCTCAACAAGGAGGTCCTTGAAAGAGATGTTCCGAAATTTGATTGGGCGATCTCGGGCAAGTGTGATCGTCCCCAACCAAGACCCAAGGTTTTTTAATACAGACCGCTCCGAACTTGAGTGCAACGTCTTCTCAGCATTCAACATCACCGCCGACTTGGAGACTGTTTCTTGTAGGATGAAGTTGAAGAGCGACGGACGGTCCAACCCATCTAGGAACTGGAGATACAGTTGATGGTTATTTGGTTCCGTACTGATGCGTTGATCGACCAGATAGTTAGCGAACCATCGCGCATGTTCCTCCTGGAAATGGCCCTTGATGTCTTCCAGTTTTGAGTTGACGTTGACGGGGGCAAGATTGTTGATAATGAACAAAATTTTATCCGAGACTTCCTCCGATGGGGAAAAGAAGGTATCATCATGGCGGTCAGGGTTAATAGCAGTGAAAACGGCCGACGGTTCAACACGCGCAATCGGGGCAATACGTGCGTCCCCGACGTTGTCCCCACCGCTGGCCAACGCACGCCGGAGGAGTGAAGCCAGATCAGGACGCGCTTCCAATAGATGGGGTATGTCAAGGAGGGCCTGACACAGTGGAGCCCACTCGGAAAGCCGAGACTCGAACCGGGACAGCGCTTGGAGGCCGAACTTGAAAAGATTGGTCTCCGGAGGACAATTAAGAGCGTCAACGACGTAGCGTATTGCAATACCCAGTGGGATGTAGTCGACTAGTTCGTGTTGAATTATAGATCCGAAAAGGTACCCTGTCATCGCCAGCTCTCGAGAAGGATACCAAGTCTGGAAGAATTTATACTCGTCGAATAAGAAATGGAGCATGCAAGAGAAGATCTCGTGATCGCGGGAGCTGGACGAGTTTTTGTGGCGCTGAAGCATTGCAATAACGTCATCGATCGTGATTTGCTCGTCGTACATCTGTTTGAAAATACCATCGACTTCGAGTTCTATCTCTGGCGTGTAATTGACAACCGAAAATCCAGGTTCGGAGTCCAGTCCCGGCGTAAGATTCATGAGACGGGGATGGATTTGAAGACAAGAATTTCGAACTTCCAGACAATAGTCAACATCACTAGGACGCATGATATTTGAGCTAGAAGACAAATTAGTAGATGAGAATGGAGCAAGATCAGTACACACTTGTTTCGAAGAACACGAAGGAAGATCGTGATTGTGAGCGGATTTAAGGTCATAGTGCGACTCTCTATGGCAGGGTCTGATATGCGGGTGGCCTTTTCACTTTCCATCTTCGACTCTAAAAACTCAATCACAGCGTGCAGGAACTCGGCGCCATGTGATGCAACATTGTCGGCCAGCCACTTGTCGAGATTGAGATACTCACGCCTCGACGCCAGGGCAGCAACATCGAGGGCGAAGTCAAAAGGCTTTACGTCGAGGAGCGCATCTAGGATCTAAAAGCCCGTCAACTACACAGTTATAAAGATTACGAAGCACTCGCCTTCAAGTCCTGAGCGACGTCGAGAATCCTAGTGATATTGAGGGGACTCTCCTTGTAAAAGGCAGCAAATGCGTTTGTCAAGTACGCTGGACGAATCTGCCAGATCCGCATAAAGACTAGTTGGTGATTGGGGTGCCCAGCCAAGAACATGGCGAGCAGCTTCTGCGAGTACTCGGAACGAATCTCATTCCACTCGGATTGCTGCCAATAACGATCTGTTAGAATAACGACAATATGAGGAAACACAAACTGACCGGGGCCTCGAGTAAACCCATGTGAACTAGCTCGGCACTGATGCGGACAGCCTTGTCCAACATTTCCCGGACAAAACCCCTAACTTCGACGTGCTCCGAGTCTGCAAGACGGACCAGAACTTCGAACAGATCCAAGGAATTCCAAGTTGAACCCTGAACGTTGGCGGCCAAAGCCTTAATGGTGGGGCTGGCGCTAGCTACGTCGTCCATTGTCACGATTCGGCGGCCGGGGAGACTGACAAAGTTGAACGTATCCCCCGGGAGGGAGAGGAGAGCATCCAACAATCGCAACTGGTACAAGGAATTACGCCACGTGCTCCAAAAACCGGCTACTGCGTGGGCATCAACATCACGCGGGGCATTGATTAGTATGGCGATGAGAAGTTTCAAGGTTGCCGTATCCACTCCAGAACGATCGGGGATGTCGAATGCCTTAATGACTTCAACCCAGTTGACGGTACTCGACTAATGCATATGAGTTGAGTGGGCAACACCCATGAAACGAAATACTCACAAAACTACTTATCGCACGCACGAATGACCCAACATCACCTAGTCCAGAACCGTCCGCGGCCAGTCGCGCTAAGACGACCATGTACTCAATTACGGTACTCTCCTTTGGAGGATTCGCTTCAGAGATGCCAAAGCGATGCATCAGCGCCCGAACGGTGTCTGCATCACTTGTAACTTCAGGACCGAGTTGATTGAAAGCCTGAACGAGGGTCGTTCCGGCTGGCAGGCTGGTTGAATATGGCATATGGTCAGCACAGCATAGACAAGGGTAAGGCCGCCTAACCTTAAGCGAGGGATGATTTGTTGCAAAATCGGGGCCACAACTTCTGTACCATACTTTGCTTGTGCCGCCGCGATCAGAGCCTGACGCTGGGGGCCGTCCAAGATGGGTGTCTCAGGAGTTGATAATTCCAGCAGATTGGAAAGCAGCTTGGCCACTTGTGCCGGTGAGAGATCAGCGTGATCAAAAGACGGGTGCTGACACAGCGCGAGAACTGCGTTCTCGAACTCGACACGTATTATGGTGGCAGCTTGAATAGCGAGTTCTTTGCGGGTTGGAGCAGTCACAATCGACGACGCCAGAACAAGACGCTCCAAAGGGCGAAGTCCAACTCGATCCGCAAACCTTGCCAGGTCGAAATGCCGGAAGATGTCACCCTCCCCGCGATCTAAGCCATCACGGAATCTGTCCGCTAAAAACGGATCGCGTGCAAGTCGTTGAGTCTCTTGAACAAGTAGCCGGAAAGTAAGCGAAGTAGAAGTGTCAAAAGCTGACGGCGCAGCGGTGGACTGAAGTCGGGCTTGGGAATGAACGATTAGACGCCGGATAAAATGCAGGTATGTTTCGAGTCCATGCTGTTCAGATAACTACGGACATACGAAGCATGAGAAAACAGTGCGCCAATAAGTAGAACGACATACCGAACGGATTTCAGCTTGATTTCGGTCAAAGTTGTCTTCCGTGAGCGTTGACAATAAGAAGACAATTTGGGCTCTGACGATAGTGTGTATATTGTTGTTGGGTGGATTGTCCATGGCAGGAGACCGAGCTGAAGAAGGCTCCGTCCTTCTACCGCCACTTCCGCCGCCTGGAGCCGTTTTGCGTGTAAGGTGATGTCGAGAAGCACGAGAAAGCGCGTTGTGCACGCCGTCTGCGACGGTGAGCGTTGAGCGGGGAGAAACGTGACTGTCACCACCACCACTCATCAACGCGCGTACGAGTGTGGGAAAGTATATCATCTCCGCTTCAATTTCAGTGGCTTACAGAGATTCAAAACGCTGTTTATAGTTATTTATGTAGGTAAACATCCTGTTTCAGAGCGGAGCACAAATTTAATATAATGCAGGCTTATCTCGGAAAAGCTTCGGCATGAGTGGCCGGAACGTTTGGTATCTTGTTATCACGGCAAGACGTACATAACACCAGACAGATACAAGAAGTACAGTACACACAACTAGACAGTTTCCGTACTACGGACGTATAAACAGTAAAACCAGTATCGCGAAGAAAACAGTGCTCGCGACGGATACATCCAAGCGTCGTCCGTCACCGTTGCTGTCGCCCGTGCTATTTACCACAGCTTGCCCTTGGTTTGCAGCACGACAGAGCTTGGAGCCTTCTAAAATATCATCTGGGACCAGAATAACCGGTTTACCGCCCTTTGAATATTCAACCTCCACAGTTCCACCGCTTCCTACAGCATATTGCTTACACGACAGAATACTAAAGAAAAATCGTGTCAAGATTGTGCACGGTCAAGTTCGAATACAGACTGGACTGACTCTGTACTTGAGAAGCTGTTGGGCCAAGGTGTATATGCGAACATGCTCGTATTTTGCGGCTGCACAATTTCTAAGGCACAAATTCATCATTTTCGGTGGAAACCGAACTTACTGGTGAACCTATGTTGGTCACAATCGTGACTACATTCCCCTTTATAATCGCGAGGCCATCAGAGGTCACCTGGAGGACTTGAGTATGAGACTGCGCCCAGTTTGTGTTATTCACGAGATAATTTCGTAGCTAAGACATGGGATGATGAAAATATTTCTTCGCAAGCACAAGGCAGTACGGACCTTGTTGAGCGTTGCTGTCAGATTGTAAGCAGTAGTTTGCTGATATCCAGACGTCCAAAGGGGGCCACGGTTGTACTAGATGTCTTTGAGTCCTGATTTCCTGGGAGATAAGCACAGACGTACGGGATCCACGGTTCCGTCCAGGCTCTGCTCCTGTCCGTAGTAAACGATAGGAATCCTGGTTACAGTATGAATCCGCAAGTGTGACAAGAGTATATAAGGTCAGTTACCCGTCAGACATGAACGTCAGAACCATGGCATTACTAGGCCATGTTAGGGAGCGAGAAAGTAGACGAGAAAGGATGTGACTGACTAGAGACTCTGTGGATCCACGGACAAACTGTGCCATCGAGAAAGATCATGATTCTCTAAAAAATTGCCGAGTAGTGTAGAATCCTAAAACGACATGTTAGCGTTAACCATCGTGAAAAGAGCGAAATCAACTTTGAAACTGCTTTGAATTTGACCCATGACAGCAACCAAGCCGGACATATTGGCGGGACCAGGAATGCTAAAGGCTTGGACAATGGCATCGTAGAGGGGGTAATTGAGGACAGAGTCCATGACCCGTTGATAAGACGAGGCCATTCTAGAACGATGCATTAGAACCTTCCCCAGACGCGTAAGGCACCATACTACGGACGGGATATCGTCACCGAATACCTCTCCAAGGCAGAATACACCGGCGCTCGCACAGAAAGAGACCCAGAACGGTGCTTGTACGTGTCTGTAAAGTCATTAGGTGCACATGAAGACATTTAACGGTGTCGGCCTCACTTGGCAGCTAACGATGAATCATTTGTCAGATGAATTGAATACATGGGAAATTTCACACACCATCTATACGCAAGCCGTCAATGCCATATTCCTGTACCAAATTGTTGACCCATGTGCCGTAAGTAGAGGCGACAGTTGGGTCCTCAGTGTCAAGGTCTGGAAGCGCAACCTTCGTGTCGCCAAGCCAACAGTCTTGAACGCTGGTCACATTACTCCAGTCAACAGGGCAATATGAATGGTATTGGGTCTCAAGAGAGGACGTCGTCAGATGTATCAAGTTGAAAGACAAAGGCATTACCGCTTCCTTGAACATATAGTTTGAAAAATCGGGAGTGGTGGACGTCGCCATAACGTTATTCGCAACAATATCGACCATTAGATACCTGGTAGAGTAATGGTGAGCGTAGACATATACTATGGGTACTGGTCACGGACATTCCCCGCCTGTGTAGCTCAGCTGAGAGTGCTTTGAGGTCATCGGAGGTGCCAAAACGCGAATTCAATTGAGACGCATCCGCAATCCAATATCCATGATAGGCGTCACCATAAGCCGTGCGAGGACCTTCATAGTTCTGGGAGACAGGACTGATCCAGACTGAGACCTTTTAAGTAAGGACATCCTGGTCTGGAGAGGGCGAACTAACCAGCCGTGAAACCGGCGTTTTGGATATAGTCTAGATTGTCCTTGATTGTGCGCCACGTACCACCGCACCAAGTTTGGTCAGCCGGTTTGCAAGCGTTAACATCAGCACCGTCAGGGAGCGCGTAGCGGTCAGTGATTACTCTGTACTCTAGTATTAATAGATTGGGGACAGCGCGAATAACATTGAAGCCTACTGATATATTGCGCGTCCCCTCCACTGGTCGGCGGTGGCGGCGAGTGTTGAACCAATAAACGCCAGAAATACACAAGGGGAAAGGGAAAGGTGGAACATGAGTCAGGGGTATACTTTTAAAGGAAAGGACTGGATGGGTGGAAGGAGCGACTGAGTGAGCGGGAGAGGGAGGGGGGGTAGCGCCAGAGGGATGAGCTCTCGGCCAGCAGGAAGCTCTATGGGAGGGTATATGAGCAACGGGATAGAGCGAGACGTGACGAAGCTGGCGTGGCGTAAGTTTAAAAGAAAAATCCGATATGTCCACATGGAAGCCAAGACCCAAAACCGGATCCGCGATAATCCACGGTGGAGTTTATTGGGATACTCTCCCCTGGTCATGTGTTTCGCGAGGTCTGACCGGAGTTGCTGATTGGCAGCCTGTGTCCTGACCAGACCAGGTCGGCATAACGACTGGCAAAGATGGTAAGATCATAAGACCTCGTGAGTTTATTGTACTGTACAGTACTGTCAACGGATGGATCGACTGTGGTCATATGTCATCGTGTCATAGTTCGATCACTGGTACCTCGTGGGGTGTGGGGGAGCGAGAATTGTCATTTCTGTTACCGGCAACACGGCGAGTCAAATTCCGGGATCGGGGCGGCCGATGATTGGTCGTGTGTGTCACAGCCTGCGGGCAGGCACTCTCTCCCGCGGCCAACAGTAATTCGGACCCCATGTCTGAGTTGAACGTTGTCACAAAGTTTACGTCCTACGGCTGGCTTGTTTGCATTTGGGCCCTCGTCGTACCCTTCCAGGTAATCAACTAGCTCTTGTGCTTGCTTTCGACCTACATCTCATTAGAACTTCACCTTAGTATGGGTACCACATTTCCGCCCTCAATCAAATTCAAGCTGTATTAACCTGTCGAACAACCGCCCACTCTTCTTCTAATGGGTTATCTACTTGCATATCCATGTCCGATGCAACATTTTCACTTATCACGTCCATGTTTACGGTCGGCGGCTTCCTTGGCAGCTGCACAGCCAGTATTGTCATGGACCGTCGTGGTCGAAAGGCTGCCTTGCAATTCAGTGGGCTTTTGGTGGCAGTAGGCTCGGGTCTAATGGGCGTGGCGTCGTCCACTGTCTTATTACTTTTGGGAAGGTAAGGTCTTGTTTCTTTCGCTGTCTCATTGCCCTGACCAGTTTGTAGGTTTCTGATCGGCTGCGGTGCAGGTCTTGGTTTGTGTACAGTTCCCATTTTTCTTGCAGAAATCGCTCCGCCGAATATAAGGGGTAGCGTCGGTAGGCACTTCAGTCTGCGTCAACACCCCGAAGTTCATTGCTGCGACCAGGTGTCCTTAATCAGCTCGGTATTGTGACGGGAATCATGGTCACCCAACTACTTGGTTTGCGTATGGCGACCCCAACCCTATGGAGATTCGTGTTACTTTTTTCCTCTTTCGCCTCCATCGTGCAGCTGTGTCTGAGCCAGTTCATTGTCGAGACCCCCGTATGGCTCAAGCAACTAGGCAGAGCAGATGACTTGCGTGATGCGCAAAGGTATCTCTTCCAGCAGCCAGGTAACATCAGGTTCGTACTCCAATCCTGTCGACTGGTGTCTCCTCCGTAGACTTTGTGCCAGCGTCGAGGGCCCTTTACTGGATGACGCTGGCGACGCTTCCCAACACGAGCCAGACGATCACTGGGGAACACCCAGGTCTAAGTCTGTCTCCGTAACAGAACTCTTGACAAGTCGCGAGCTTCGCCGGCCCTTAGTGGTGGTTTCCTCTGCCATGATATCTCAACAATTGTCAGGTATGGACGTCTTTCTGTTTCTGTTCTCCCTCGTTCTAATCGCGAATATAGGCATCAACGCAAGTACGGGATCAGGAATGCTGTACCAGCTCGTGCTCATATCAGAAAGTTCTTTATTATAGCAACAATATCCTTTCGCATGTCCTATCCGAGTCGGGAGCATACGTTTCGCTAGGAATCACGATTGTCAATACGCTCATGACATTCCCACCAATCCTTCTCATCGATGTGAGTTTCGCTTGTCACTTTCACTTTCTTTTGAACTGCTAAACGTGGCCACAGAGAGTTGGACGTAGGCAATTACTTCTTGCATCGGTCAGCGGTGCACTGGTCTCTCTTGTTCTCACCGGCTACGGCCTGAACACGGGGATGATGGTCACTTCAAGTATTTCGATTGTAACCTTTGTGATGCACGTTCTTCCCCTCCTTTTTTTTGTGAGTTGCCCAATATATGTTGCAGGTCCTTTGCCATCGGACTGGGACCCGTTCCCTTCGTTATTGTTTCCGAAGTGGCTCCCCCTCATGTACGGTCCTAAGTTCCTTTCGTCGATGTACACTGAGCCATTGAGATATGGTTTAGGCCGTTCCAGCCCTATCATCTGTTGCTCTCTCGTTGAACTGTATGATTTCTGTGCCCCCTCTTTTGGCACGCTTTTTTTGATTTTGTATATAGGGGTCGCCAACTTTCTCGTCGGTCTCGCCTTCCTACCGCTTCGTAACACGCTATCAGGAGGAGATCCAACAAAGGAAGGCAGAGTCTTTTACGTTTTCGCTGGACTTCTGTTCCTGTGCTCTTTCGTCTTTTTCCGGAGCTATCGCTCAAGGATATGAAGCCCGTCATACCGAAAGGCATGCCCCCCTGTTCTCAGCCCTCACTCTGTGTCACCCTTGATAGAGTCGTTAGCCATTTACCTTAGTAGTTGCAGGACGTGATTAAAAACACCATTGATATGCGACGTGGGGCACGTGGACTCGTACAGTATGGCCCGGTACGGTCCGAATATCAACAACCTGGCAGAGAACGAAAGGTTTGATTTGTAGAACACCATCACCGACCAGCGACTCGGAATCGATCACCTGGGGGCCATTTCAACTCTTGTATCCTGGACATGAGTGTAAACCGTTCTGAGGCAAGTGATATGTTCACAGGTTGCGGAAGGATCTCGATAACCTGTCGGGGGATCTTTCTAGCCTTCCCTACTCGAATATCTAGACCTATCTCAGTCGAACTGCCTCAACGAAGTTGAAGACCACAATTTGAAGGGTATTGTAGCGGACAAGATTAGAAACTCTACAGACGCCTATCTGTTAAGCGATACCGATGAGCAGCTACTTCTTAACATTCACGTCTGTTTTCACGTCCACGCTCCGTTGGGCGACTGTGGCTGACAGGGTCATGTAATCAGTTCAATCAGCGTGTCCGGATCAGGAGCATCGTCCTGCATGCTGCCGACCCACAACAAGGGCCCAAGACAATAAAACTGCTTGTTAACCGCACTGCAATAGGTTTCGAGGACGTACTAGATGTTGAAGAACCAGAGGCGGCACAGGTCCTAGAAGTTTCAGACGACACAGTGAGAGAGAGTCACCCGATCGACTTGAGATTTGTGCGATTCCAATCAGTGAACAGTTTGCATGTAAGCATAGCAGCTGCTCCGAGCGACCCTGGTGAACATGTTACCCTCGTAGATCTTCGTCGAATCCAATCACGGAGCAGTCGAACAAACTCGCATAGATTCTATAGATATATTCGGATTCCCAAGCGGGTACGTGGACTAAGCATCTTGTCACATCTGAATCCTTCGCTCAACTGTGCACACCCTGGCAGCGCGACAAAAGATCTGAGCGAGTTGAAGAAGCAACAAGACGATTAGATAAGAGATAGCCGTAGTTGTATTATATAAGCCAAGACAGGCTTCACTGACGGTGACAGCCTGAGTGTCGGTTAACTTGAAGCTTGGACTTTGACCTCACCTCGTGAGATGACAGAATCGCAAAACAAAGAGCTTGATGCATTTTTGGCATACTTTGCGATTTTCAACCTTCATCGCGATGTCACCTCCGCTGCAGACCTGAGCGATGGTGCTGGCCTTTTAGAGATTCTTTCAACAATGTGCGACAATCTAGAACTTGCCATCGCTTCTGACCTCTGAGACGCTTTAGAGATGCCGAATATTTCCCCCAGCCCTCTCGTGGTTCTCAAGAGCCGTCTGACAACTGGGTTCTACGTTTTAACGCCATGAAACGCGTATATCGGCTAATGACTCAATATTTCTCCGATCTGATTGGCCAGCCTACGGATGCTCTCGAGGTTCCAGACTTAAAGGCAGTGGCACAGGACAATGACGTTCCCTCTATTTTGTCAATGTGTCGCCTCACACTTGCGATCGCTGTTCACTGCGACAAGAACAAGGAATTTATAGAGAAAATCCAGGGTTTAAGTGAGGCTAATCAGCACTACCTCATGAAGGCTATTGAACAGGTATGATACCAGAGAACGTTTCCGGTTTCGCTGGCCACCCTTAATGTCGTCTCTGTCCAGATTATGGCCAGAGTTGGTCACCCTTCAGGAGATCGGGGTGTCGGGGAGCGGAATAGAACCGAGTGAGTGATAATCTCACTGCTCCATCAACATCTGAAACTCATTAATGCAGAGACGACCACTATTATCAGCTTCAATCGGAGCGTAGCCGGATACTATCGGAAAAAGCGGCCCTTGAGAAAGCGCACCAAGCACTTATTGAGGAGCACCGTGTGGTCCAATCCCAGCTCGACGATGCTGTGTCAGAACGAGACGACGCATTCGCTCGTGCGCGCGAGCTGCTGCAGCAAGCTGACAGTAGGAGAAGTGACAAGGCAGATGTCATGATGAAGGCAGAGATTGACAGGCTACGCACCGAGTTGTACGTTTTCGTTCCCAAAGTACGTTTTAACATCCTCTCACCGTAACGCCCCTATTTTAGGCAGAAGAGTGAGGAGAACCTAGCCGCCACCGAGTCCGAGCTCGAAAAACAGACCAAAGTTATAGCTGAGTTGACGCATCGCATGGACGAGTTGCAAGGCCATGCGGACGAAGCTGCACGACTCAAGGACCAGGTCGACGAGTAAGCATGCCGACAAGGGTTTGGAATTACTTTTGATGTGGAGAAGACTCCGCCACGCGTCAGATCGACTTGCCAAAACGGAGAATGTGATGGAGAAATACAAAAAGAAGTTACAGGAAGGCGCCGACTTCCGTCAGCACGTAAAGGTATGTTTAGCAACTTTACGACAGGCGCATATATGTCACGTCGCCGAATCACACAGTCGTTGGAAAAACAAAACGCCGATCTAGTAGATAAGAACGTGTCCTTAGAGGAAGAGTACCGCAAGGTAGCCGCATTCAAACCGCTTATGGAATCCTACAAGAGCCAGATTGCAGACCTAGAGAGCAAAGCTGCCTCACGCAACAAGGCGTACGAAACTTCCCTGTTCGAGCTGGAGCAGACACGAACCAAGTTGCGAATAACCGAGGAAGAACGCGCCAAAGATTCCGAGGCTTTAGAGCTGTACCGGCGTGATTGTTCAAGGAGACGAAGATGAGGATATGTCCAAAAGACTGGGCGGCGAACTGGACGACGCACTCTCGGGGACTACTATGACGGATCTGAAACTCCAGGTCCGAAAGCTCAAGAAGGAGCTCGAGGATCTCAGAACGAACCAGCTCGACTCGAGTAGAGTCCTAGTCCTGGAGAACCTTCTGGACGATGCCAATCGTATGAAGGCCCGTTATGAAACGGACTATTTAGCTGCACACCGCGAGAAACTTGTTCTGCAAAGTGAGCTAGAAGAGATTCGCAGTGGGAAGGCTTTAGGAGACGGGTATGTTGGCCCGTAGTCCAGTGGTATTCTTCCTAATCCCTCATTTGCCGCACAGACCCGAGGCAGCTATTGCTCTGCGGCAGCGCTTAAACGAAACGGTTGATGAGCTCGACAGCTTGAAGAAAGAACATGCACAACTGGAGGTTCAGTACAGTACAGCTTCCAAGGAATTGACGATCATGAGATCCGATTGTCCGTCTCCTGTCAGACTCGTCGCTTCATCGCTGACCAGATTGGATCTAGTGGCACTTGTCAACAGGGATCAATTAGATATCCTGTCATCTTTGCGGGAGTCCGTCAATGATGACAAAGTTGCCCTTGAAGAGGAGGTCAATCGTCTTAAGCAGCAATTACGAGAGGCTTCCGAGAAGAACAAGATGCAACTCGAACAGATCAACAGCCTCCTATTGGAGAAGGTGAATCTCCAAAGCGAAGGGATCGGTCAGAGGGAGAAGATGTTGCAGCGAGAACGTGACTTTGGGTGCGTTAGACCAACCGGATGAAGCCTCTAACTGAGCGATGAACTTGACCCACTCCAGCGATTTACGTGCATCGATTTCAGGGAAGGGCGTCCCGGAAGATGTTAAGTCTCGTGTTCTGGGCTTGCATGAAGACAATGTCCAGCTCAAAGAACAACTGAAGACCGTGCAAGACAAACTGACCAAAGCCCGTACAGTACGAGATTTTCTCTTCCGTTTCTTTTTGCATGCTTTATCAACCTCCCCCTCAGTTTATCAAATCACAAGATAAGCTCTTCAAAGAAGAACAGGCTAAACTACGAGGGATATCTCCATCGGTGAGAAAGCTCAGCCACCAAGTCTCCTGGCCGTGCAGAAGGCAGACTGACCGGTGTTCAGGGCGCACTCGAAGAGACCGATAGTCGAACACAGGTTAGGATACTCGAAGATGACGTGAAACGATACCAGGCAAGCGCTCCTAATGAACGCAACTGCCGCGACGTTCTGACCTTGCTCGTCCGTGTAGCGCCTACTAAGCGAAGCGCACCACCGCTACCGGAGGGAGCAGGAGCTGCTACTCAGCGCCGTTCATGGCCTCGGCATGCACACAGCGCGAGATCCATTTGGACGTTCCCATCAGCAGAGTCGGCCGTCACCAACAAGTTGGCTGGGCCAGCAGCGGCAGAACGTAAGTTTCACGATTGCACGTCCTTATTACTAATCTTTCTGATCCTATGTGTGGTGTACAGCTCAGCCCACTGCTTCATAGGTAACTCGATAACGAGCGCTGCCTGTCTTGTTTGTGGGTCGGTTGAACAATTCTATATGCATATATCCTGGTTTCTCAAAATTGAGTGGATGTTTTTTCCTCAACATTTATTAGATATGGATAACAAGCATCGGCTTCCAATATAGCTCGGTCTTTACAGGCAGGGCTGAGGATATGGCGATAGCAGTTGAACGGATAGCTCGTAAGGCTCTAGTCGTGGAATAACGACCATAATAGGGTCCGCTTTATATAGTACCAAGAGTAAACAGTACCAAGAGTAAACAATGATGTACATAAACAAACACTAAGCAGCTGATCGACGGGAGGGGAAGGGGGGAAGATGGGATGTGACTAGACTTCTCACTGGTTCCAGGACAGGAGAGACATGTCACCCAGGCGCCTCGGCTTCATGACATGTCGAATGGTTCCCGCAATCGCGAGAGCCACAAAGAGCGAAGCTGCTGCGACATATGCCCATCCGAGGAAAGGGTTCTTACCCCCCATCCACGATATGGTTGTTATGACAATCGACTTTGTGCCGGAGTACGTTCTAACCGGGTAGTCTAGAACGAATAAATACAGCGTGAGACAGCTAATTGCAAGGAACCTAATAGTCAGACACTCACTCATGTCGATAGTAATTTCGTAGCGTCCTTGAACAAGTACATCATTATTGTTGCGGCCGTATAGTTTCGTGAACGTCGGAAGGCCAGCTGTGCGCATCCAATTTTGGAAGTGCTCGTCAGCGTGGAGATCGGGCGGGGGCTGATCCGTGGTGTAGCCATTGGGGAACCTCACCGCCCAGTTGGGTGGGGGAATGATTTCAGAGAGATTATAACCAGGCGTCGATGCGTATTTTTTCGCTTCGCCTGACCAAGCGATACCATCCTGAGTGAAGTTGTAGGTCGAGGAAGCCCCAGACGGCGGGTTTAGTAAAGTAAGGTTACTGAACGTGTCTGGCTACGGCGTAAGACAGCATTCAAAAGCTGGCAATGGTTCGAACACACCATTGAATAAGGAGTTAGCAATTAGGCCACAAGGGTAGATGACCTTGTCGTCGACGGTTGCAGCGGGCTTGCAGTTGCCGTTCTTCAAATCGTTCACGGTGCGATGATCGCCCCTCAGCTGCTTCCAATCGTAACTCTGGACGTAACGACGGTGATTTTGGAAAAAGTTAGTGAGCTTGTAGTATAGCAGTACGGTGGAGGGAACGTTGAACGGGATGTCGAACTGAACGAGGCACTGGGGAGACGAGGAGTTGCCCTGCGCGGAGACGAACGCGTATTGTGGTGGCGAGAACTGGGCGCCGGCCTCTGATGAACGGAGACGGTAGTTGTAGTTCGGCACTGTGACGAAGCTGGCGGCTGTCCGGTTTGACGCCGGGCTTAGCTGATCGCAATCGGTGTAGTTGATGGTGATTTCGGAGACCTGGGTTACAAAGGCGCAGTTAGATAAGAATACGACCTCGCTGGAGTGAAATGGTGCGGACCTTGCTGCTTCCAATGACCAGGAGTGCACCTATCGGAGCAAAGATAATGCCGATTATGAGGAGCGTCGGAAGAACGGTCTTTGGTGTCAGAATAGGTTGCCATGCTTTCAATCGTTGTTGCTTAAAAGCCGTATCTATGTGAGAGGTATCTGTGAACGGAGAACATTTGGGTAGTCGGAGACAAACGCACTGGCTGGTCGTTTCCAACTGCCCTTTTCTTTCTTGGGCTCCTCAGTAGAATCCGATGCCGGCTGAGAGCTCTTCGCTCTGCGAAAGAGGGCCATGGGGGAATAAAAGAAAGATGGATATCGTTGATGGGGGGAAAGAGGGAGGGCTATGAAGGATCAACCGGGTTCGGTCGGGTCGGGAGATGGTGTATGATGGATGAGTAATGAGAAACACCGTTTTACGTAATCATTCTCGCAGAGTCTAAAGTATTACACTACCACAACAGGTAATCACATAAAAATCACTCCACCGGACTTTCTCCCGTAGAGCCCCGACCGTCTGCCTTCGAGATTGACGTAGAGGAAGATCCCGTTGTGGATGTCTGCCGTCGTAGTGACCGTCGCGGTCGTTCGCCCTTTACCTGCACAGGCGAAGCGGACGCCGACTTGGCGGCCAGACCGGGGGCTAGACTAAAGCGAGGCAGCCTTATTTTCAATGTCGGAGTATTGCTTGGGGCGAGCATCGAAGAGTTGACCATTGAGTTCGGCTCTCTTTTGTCCGCAGATGGAGGTGGGCTCAACTGAGATGCCGGTGCAGTTGAGATAGTGGTTCCAGGCTGTGCGGATGCAATAGACGCGGTCGCAGTTCTTGGCTCTCCCTTCGTTGCACGGGCGGCTTGCGACGACCTTGGCTGTCCTCTCGGGTGACGCGCTCTCGCTCTAGCCTTCCGTTGGGGCTCGCGAGAGGCCGCCGAGCTAGCCGCGAAAGGTTTTATGTCACGCGCGCTTTGTTCGTCATCTCCCGACCCGTTGCTTTCAAAGAGGCTTGCGGACTGCAGACCAATCAAGGTTTAATGCTACTGCGCATTTTACGTTAAAGTCGCCTTACATATCCGACGTTCCGCTTTGACGCCCGCGTCGGCTGCTTGCGCTCCGGGTTCCTTTCGTTAGATTTCGCACCAGGGTCTGATTCTGAGGGAGTCGGTGCCGTCGGTGCTATTATTACAGTGTCCGAACATTTCTGACTGTCCGATGCGTCCTCAGCGATAACTTGTGCAGGATGTTGTATAGTTGTAGGTTCATTCGTTGGGGCGCTGGTTTTTGCCATGTCTAGAAGCAGCTTGTGTGATGTCAGCAACACCACCAAAGACTTGATGAACAGACCAAAGATAACCTACAAGGGCAAGCCGCACATCCTCAACGCCCATTCCCTGCAAAGGGTTTTTGGTCGTCGTTTCGCTCTCGTCACCATCCAGAGAGCTCAAAGACGTAAGCGGTGACAATAGTACGTCTGCGTTGTGTTTGGGCCTGTGAGAAGACATCCTCTTGTGAGCGTTCAACGCCGTGAACACGCTAAAACAAACCTCTGGGTAGGACAATGCATCATCTGAACTCTGTCCCAAAAGTCAAGTTTAATAATTCGCTCAGGTACACGATATCTTTTCCCGTTGATGAAGACCTCGTCGACGGTGAATTTGTCATGGGTTGATGACGTCCCAATATCAAGTATTTCTATGTTTCCATTATTGGCTTCCCCAGGACGGGCGACATCTATCACCATGGGATTTTGTCGTGGAATCCGGTGTTTGATACGCTTTATCGTCGGCTCAGAACAGGAAAGGCCGCTGCAATGAGAGAAGCGCTTACAAGTGTGTGATCCACGTGGTTTGGGCACATCCACTTCTTGTCCAACGGAGGCATAGTTAGCAAAGGCGGGTTAAGACAATCAAGATGCCAATGAAGCGGGCAAAAGTCACAAGAAACAATGCTCCTCCACTGTTCTGGTTCGGGGTCGCGGGTGCTCGACCGCCGTGACCGATTCACAGTAGCAGGCGGATCCTCAGATGCACGCCGAGGCAGTGCAGAAGTGCCACATTGGAAACACAGCACCGGCGAGCCGTTCTTATCCTTCGTACGGTGAGGATCGCGATACTCCATCTGACCGTACCGACTACAGAATATTTAGCCTGATACGTGACGTGTGTGGGCGTTGAAGCCAAGACGTACTTGAGACGTGGCGCTTTAATTAGCGAAGTGTCAACGTATTGCCCACGGGGGTTACTTCCGACTGGGACGCCACACGGTTAGTCAGTCCCGGATGTTGTTGTCAAACAACTCACCAAATTTGAAGTAAGTGCGAATGTCCTCGGGGAGTTGAAACTCCACTGGCGGACAGCTCTGGACATGGTGGATGAGGGGGGACAACACCGACGATGGTGGCTTTGATGGCGGATTCTGGTGGCACACACAAGGGGCGATATATCACGATTAGCTGTGCTTGGAACCAACTCCCTTACCTGGTGTAGTTCACAGCTTGGGCAAAACCACCTGCTCTCTCCCTCCGGAATGTCTGCTGCCTCCATCGGCGGATCGAGACACCAAAGATGATAAGCACGAGTGCAACCATCGCAATACACCAAGGATCCCAAAGAACGACATGCAGAGCAGTGATCCTCGTTTCGCTAATAGAATGAGAATTTCGTGACAGACGGGAGGTGGGGAAGAGTTACCGCAGAAGAGAGGCTGTTGAAGAGCGGAAGTGTGACGGGCAGTGGTTCCTCTTTGACCCTGGTAATCATCTTATCGCCGTCCTTCTCTTTTGTCTTTCCTTTGCCTTTCTCCTTTGTGCGAGCGATCTTTGACCCCGGAGGAGCATCTTCGGGGTATGCCACCGAGCTGCACCGAGAAACAAGATCGGGATCCCAGCTGTTAGTCTGAGAATCCGTTTCCAACTGCCCCGCAGCCATATGCTCGAGGGCGTCTGCACCTGCCAGGACTTGCGGCGGGGTATTAAGACCGCGCGACTGGCAGCGCTGTGCCAGCTGTGAAAGGGACCTGATACGAAAGTGGTCGGCCATGATTCAGCTTGTAAGGAAGTTTGGGAAGTGATCAAAGGGACCCGTTGGGGGGACACCAGGCAAAATACTTCAACACATACCCTTTATCTAGCCTCACCCGTTTTCGCCGTGGGCCGTCCACCTCAGGTATACTTTCCAGACTGCCGATAATGGGACCTGTCAGGACCCCGGCGTACGTAGTCCCAGGGTCATGTTGAGGTAGGTAAGACATGGTCGGAACAGGCTTCCTAGGATCCCGCTTGCTAGAGGCCTGAAGGACAGAGGACAGGGTCGGAGGAGCGGGGAGAACTTCGGTCGCCAGACTTGCGTCCCCTGTTTCCAGCGCAGACCGGGGTGGCTGCAAAACGGGTGCACCTGGTAGCATGTACACCGGGATGCTCGCAACCGATGTCATTCTACATAAGTCAAGAAATTTAGTGAGCATTCATGGAGTGGGGCGAGACATACCCGTGGGATTTGAAGGAAGCTGCTACGATGTAACAGATGTTACACGTAGTGGTGGTGACGGGTTGGGGCTGACAGTTATTGCACAAGCGGGCTTCAACATCATTGGAACCCTTTAGCCCATCTTTTGCTCAAGCATTTCATATTAATTTCGCTACACACATCGATGGTACATCGCCACATATTCATTGTCCTATTGAAGTTATCTACTGTCATACTCGCTCTATAGCACGATGACCAAGCGGAGTCGGGATTGACAACGACAAACCATCCAAGCAACGCCTTCCATTCACCCTGTGAACGTTCGAAAAACCATACCTTTTCTTGGAATTGTAAGCCCTGAGCCTCGAGCTGATGCTCCTGGACCTGAGGCGAAAACGTGATAAAAATTATCATGTTCCTTTGCGTGGAGAATATGACCCACCGACGAAAAAGAAAACGTGGTTGGCACTTCGCTGCTGCGCACAAGGTGTTCCAAATCACTTTAAGCCTAAGCGGCTCCACGAGGCTCGGTTTCTTGTCCCAGTAGCCTGTCGCGCAGAGTTAAACATCCGGCGCGGACGGCGGCGACCTATCGTGTTACATACCATTCCGGTTCGACTTCGGTTAGGATCGACATCCTGCAGACTCAGTGTTATCAAGGAAGAGGCGTTGATCCCAGGACATACTGTATTTTTTTAGTCTCCTCGATGTCGTGGAAGATAACCCAGCCAGAAGAGGGTTTTCTTGTAAAGAGGGTGGAGTTTGGGTGGACATGCAGCACCTAGAGCGCCTCAGACGGAAACGTCCAGAAGGTGTTTCATTGGAGAACTCACGGTGTTGCCTCGAATAGACCTATACGTTCCGTCGGCGACCCAACGTGCGCCGTTCTGTTTGTATCCATTGACCAAGCACTGTCTGAGGCGCTTGGCATCCCCTTGACAACTTTCGATCGGAATGTTGAAGCGCTGCAAGTACTTCTTCAATTGAGCGCGAATCGAAACGGCGCGTGATAGCGCCCTGAAAGACAGCGCATGCGACTTGCACCACGACGATGACTTGCCATGACTGACGAAGGCGTTGTATGCTACTTAGAAGGTCAGAAAGGGGGACGAATAGTCAGAAAGAATATCACCATTCAATAGAGTAAGGTGATCCTGACAAAGTCAGAAACCATCTTCTCATAAGAAGAGTGACGAAAATACCCCTTCCTCAGCAGTGAACTTTCGGCGTTCAAGCTCAGCTACAGCTCCCGCCGCGCCAGATGGAATGATAAACACGTCCTGAAAATACGGTATTTTGATCGTAGCTGACCAAACAGCCGAGGCCCAATTACCTGAACAGCAGTCATTGCGAGGATAGTCAAGATCTCTTCCCCGCATCGGAACTGATGAGAGTTAAGCAACTGAGGGCAGACTGCGTCAGCCATCAGCCGATCCTCGTGTGATGGACTTACTACGCAAGCCGCCTTGACATCTAATGGGATCTCTGCGACCTTGCTGCCAAGAGATGTCAAGCGGCCGTCATCATCTATAATGGAGTGGATGATGAGAGAGCTGAAGCTCTGAGCAATTGCATCAGATGGCGGAATGGTAAGCCATTGCAATTTCATGAAGTTGTCAATGCCCAAAGCTTTTAGCTGGAGAACAGCAGAAGAGAGCTCGGTGCGGCTGATTTCGGGTATGGCGACAGTAGACAATTTGTTGTAGGCGGAGAAAGGGTATAAGCGATAACATAGTCCTTCTGACGTCCGGCCTGCCCTTCCAGCCCTTTGGATTGCGGATGCTTGAGATACGGGAACAACTTTTAGCGATGACAACCCGATAGAGCCATCAAACGTCCGAATCTTAATCGAGATGGTCAATGCAGTTCCGTATGAAAGATAAACTGCGTCAACTACCTTTACAAACCCGCAATCCACGACAAACTTGACGCCTTCAATAGTTATGCTCGCCTGGTGGAGTACAAGTGTTAAGATGGGATGGCGGTTACGGCTGAGGACTGACCTCGGCGATGTTAGTAGCCACCACTACCTTTCTGGAGTCTGGGGGGGTAGGTTCGAAAACCTGCATCTGCTCGGTCATACTGAGACCAGAGTGCAAAGCCACCGGTCTTAGATACGGCCTTTTCTCCGGGAGCCTGTTAGAAGCCGAGACGTTAGGATCATTCCAAGATGTTAGAGGTTAGCATCACCGACGAAGATATAGCATCCATCAGTTCTTCTAGACACCTGTCTATTTCTTCTCGACCGGTTAGAAAGACTAAAATGTCGCCTCTGCCATGCTGGAGTACGTTGGACTGTCTTCGTAGAAGAGTAAGAGGAGAACGGACCTGTCGGTGTATGGAGACCACAGTCTCAGCGGCCTTGCGCACGTAGTCATCGGTCGGTTGATCCAGGTAAGCCATCTGAACCGGATAAGCCCTCCCTTCTAAGCTGACTATCCTAGAATCAATCGGTTCTGGAGGTGAAGAGAAGAACTCCAGGAAGGCAGTGGCATCCAAGGTAGCAGACGATACAATAACTCGCAGCGATGGTCGCTTTCGACAAATTCTGCGGACAGTGTGTTTAATTAGGTGATGACTGGTGCCAGGCAACGCAACAAACTTTTTCAGAATAGCTAAGAGCAAGTCAGTGTACACGCTGCGCTCGTGGGCTTCATCGACCTTGAAAAGCAGTTCAAGGTGGACCTCAGGTATAGAGAAAGATACGCACCATGATGACGCTGAAGCGACTTAAAAGAGGGTCTATAAGAGCCTCCCGAAAAAGTACACCATCCGTCATGTAACATATTCGCGTGAGACTCTTGCTACTAACGTCTTCGAAGCGAATCGTATAGCCCACCTGTTGTACGGTCAGGAGCGATTCAGAATCAGAAGGCTAGTAATGGGCTGACCTCCTCGCCTACAACGGAACCCACCTCATGTGCAGTGCGGGCTGCTACAGAAGTGACGGCGACACGGCGGGGTTGCGTACAGGCTATGACTCTGCCTCCAGAAGACCACCCGGACTCGTGAAGGTATTGCGGAATTTCTGGGAGAGTTGTGACTACGAGTGGGACAGTGTAAAGGAGGGACGTACGGGTGGTCTTTCCACATCCGGTATGTCCGATAACAATGACCACTTGATGATTCTCCACACAATGCATAAGACTGTCCTCTGGAAGCCAGGTTGTAAGGTCGACAGGTGAGCGAGATATGAAATGCTAACTGTGTTTCGCAATCGGTAAGCGGTCCCTTTGAGATGGGGCAGCAGATGGAATAAAACCATCATCCTCGCCAGACGTTCTATCAAGAGAACTGCCTGGCCCTAACGTTCCGGGCTTCCAGAACTGAAGAGTAGCAGACATGAGAGGAATACCAGACCCAGACCCGGACCCGGTGTGATTAGAACGCCAATATATTATATAATCAAGCTTCGCCAACAGGAACAGGTTTGTCTCGGCTTTCACCTCTCCCTCTTCCACGGCCCCTTCCCCTGCCACGCCTCCCCACTCCTCGTCCGCGACTTGTGTCCTCAAGTTGCTTCGCAGTAGGTGCAGATTCTGTTTCACCATCTCCGGTATTTGTTTGTGTAGTTGGTGTCGACGTGGTTGCCGCTGGTTGTTCAGACTTGGCACCCATCGGCCACCGCTCCGCTTTTTTTTCAGAATCCCACTCCCTACTCTGAATCTTGTCCATTTTTCGCTGAGCATTCTGCTCGCGTGTGCGATTGACCGTTTCCTGCACCTTTCGCATCTGCGCCTGTCGCTGTCGTTCCGCCGCTTGAGTCTGCTTGAATGCGTCCTCATCTGCTGCAACATCCTGAGATCGGGTGTGAGGTACCTGCGGTATATATAAGATGTGTGACAACGCACGAGTCTCCTCTGCTTGATTTTTTCGTTCTGTTCCCGCATTCGCGCCATCCTCTCTGCGAGTTCCTCGTCCGTCAATTTGTCCTGAAATTCGAAAATGGGTAAGATGTACAAGCCCGACGTAAGAGCGAGAGAAAAGTCTTCTACCCTAGGCAAACCTCCCGTCTTGACACGTTCGGGATTAACATATGGACTCTTCTTTGAGACGTTCGACTTCGCCACATCTTCAACCTTGGCCACATCTGTTGTAGGTGTTGTGGCGGCAGCGGCAGTGGTAGTGTCGGTATCTGTCGTAGAATCGGCGGTCGACTGTGTCGCCGGTTGGGGGATGGGAGACGATGCCAAGGACGGTGATGATTGAGGGTCCAACACAGGCTCGGGACGAACGAGGTCCAGACCAAGAGAGTTGGGAGGAGGGTCCGGAGTGGCCATGCTCAATGACGAAGCTATTTTACGGGGAAGTAAGGAACTCGAGCACCGATCCGATTGCGGTGTACGGAGCAAAGCGGATAGCAAGACGCAAGGCGAGGCTAGGCACAGGCGAGGCGCACCATCAGTGACGATAAATAGGAGCGTGATTATCAGAATCAACCATCTTCTTGTCGCTCATCGACCCACAAAATTATACGAGCCATGTCGCTCTCCAACAAACTCGCCATTACTGACCTCAATCTCAAAGACAAGCGCGTTCTTATTCGCGTTGACTTCAACGTCCCTATGCAGGATGGAAAGATCACAAATCCTGCTGTATGTGCCCCATCGGCTCGGTTCACTCAGCGCTTGTCTTGAGGCTCATTTTCTTCAAGCGTATCGTCGCTGCTCTTCCCACCATCAAATATGCGCTGGATAATGGTGTGTGCATACAAGTCCACAGTACTAGTTCTGACGCCTTCAAGGCGCGTCCGCGGTCATCCTCATGTCTCACCTTGGTCGTCCGGATGGCAAGCCCAACCCAAAATATTCCCTTGAGCCCGTTTCCCACGAGCTGTCTAGGCTCTCGGGTAGTGATGTCACCTTCCTACCCGAGTGTGTTGGTCCAGACGTCGAGAACGCAGTCTCCAAGGCCCGGGGAGGCTCTGTCATCCTTTTGGAAAATCTCCGGTTTCATATCGAAGAGGAGGGCTCGGTAAAGGACAAAGACGGAAAGAAAACCAAGGCGGACCCTGCTAAAGTCGCTGAATTCCGCAAACAGCTCACACAACTCGGGGACGTGTATGTGAACGATGCCTTCGGTACTGCCCATCGTGCCCACTCTAGCATGGTTGGCATCAAATTACCTCAGCGCGCGGCCGGTTTCCTCGTCAAGAAAGAATTGGAGTTTTTCGCGAAGGCCCTGGAGAAACCGGATAGGCCCTTTCTGGCTATCCTCGGTGGCGCCAAGGTTTCTGACAAAATTCAACTGATCGATAACATGCTCGACAAGGTAATCCAGATCGTTTCCAAGTGTGAGAGAACCGACATGAAAGGGCTTTGTAGGTTGATTCGCTCATTATATGTGGCGGCATGGCTTTTACGTTCAAGAAGACACTTGAGAATGTTTCTGTAAGCTATTGCTCTGTGTGGTTTTGACAAGCTTGTCATGGTGGGCACCAGATCGGAAACTCCCTGTTTGATGCCGCTGGTTCAGGGAACGTCCAGGCACTCGTCGAGAAGGCTCAGAAGAACAATGTGCAGCTCGTTTTCCCGGTAGACTATATTACTGCGGACAAATTCGACAAGAACGCAAATGTGGGTCCAGTGATTGCATATTATTTCCTTTCCCTGACGGAGCCCCTTGAACTAGACTGGCGCCGCTACTGATGAGGAAGGTATCCCCGATGGTTGGATGGGCCTCGACGTCGGGCCAAAGAGTCGCGAAAAATATCGGGAAGCAGTTCTAGCTGCAAAGACCATTCTTTGGAACGGGTTGGTGGCCACTAACTTCCATTCTCAGCATCATCTGATACGCAGTCGCAGTCCTCCGGGTGTCTTTGAGTTCCCTGCCTTTTCCAAAGGCTCAGAAGCGTTGCTTGATGCTAATATTTTAGCCGCCAAGAACGGCGCAGTCGTCATCGTTGGGGGAGGTGATACCGCAACACTGGCGGCACAGTATGGTGCCGAGGGCAGCCTCAGCCACGTGAGCACTGGGGGCGGTGCTAGTCTCGAGCTGCTCGAGGGAAAGGTAGGTTATTTAATACTCGGGAAAACTTAGGCTGACATTTGGACAACAGGTGCTGCCTGGAGTAGCCGAGTTGAGTGAAAAGGAAAAGTAAGGACGTACCCGACGAAAACGAGGGAAGTTTATAGTTAAAGTATTTCCACGGAGAAGAGAAGCAAAGGATGGGTGTATTGTCCGCATTGTTACGTTGCAGTATCACGATGTCTGTGTCTGTCACGGTGTCAACAACTTTGACTCAGAGCCAACTGAAAGCAGGTGGAGCCGATTATCTGATGAATATTTATCATCCGCCACGGAATTGTCCCACACCCCACAACATCACCCCCCATGTTACCAATGTCAAGAGCATCCCGGAGCCTCATTGCTCGCCGTGCCGCTCTTCGCAAGCCTCACCTTCTGCCCACTCTTGCCCTTGTATCTAGGCGAACATATGTCCAACCTTCTGGTGCTGACAGAGCAAATGTTGTCGACATACCATCAGCTTTCCAGGAAGAAAGCCACTTCGCCCCTAGAACCGGCGAGTCTTTTCCTCTTGTACCCTTACCGCACAAGTAAGTGACGCAAATTCGCACAGATATGCTCGGCTTCAAGCTGGAGCTCCCACAGCGGGAAGATGGACCTACCAAGAAGACTCGACCAATTTACCTCGACATGCAGGTAATAGAAGCCGTGTCATCTTTGATGTAGCCTTCTGACTATGCCAAGGCCACTACACCTGTAGACCCGCGTGTCTTGGATGCCATGCTCCCCTACTTGACCGACCAGTACGGAAATCCGCATAGTCGAACACACGCATACGGGTGGGAAGCGGAGAAGGGGGTGGAAGATGCTCGGAAGGTTCGCCATAGCTGTTCACTCTCCACATTTCCTATTCTTACGAATCTTGTCAGCACATTGCCGACCTAATTGGTGCTGATCCGAAGGACATCATTTTTACGTCCGGGGCCACAGAGACGAATAATATGGCCATCAAGGGCGTAGCACGCTTTCACAACGACAAAAAGAGGCATGTCATAACGACTCAGACTGTGGGTCTCATGTTCTTTGTCCTATTCACGACCCTTCTTACTCTATACAGGAGCACAAATGCGTACTCGATTCGTGTCGAAAGCTGCAGGAGGAAGGCTTTGACGTGACATACCTCCCTGTGCAGAAGAATGGCGTTATCGACCTAGAGGAGCTCGAGAATGCTATTCGGCCCGACACTTCATTGATTTCCATAATGGCCGTCAACAACGAGACGGGGGTCATCCAACCCATGAAAGAGATAGGTGCCATTGCTCGCAAGCATCGTGGTGTACACTTTCACACAGATGCTGCGCAAGCCGCTGGAAAGATTCCTCTCGACGTCAATGCCATGAACGTGGATCTGATGAGTATCTCGGGACATAAACTTTACGGCCCAAAGGGTATCGGGGCAGCTTATGTCAGGAGACGACCTCGGGTGCGGTTGGAACCCATTCTGAGCGGTGGTGGGCAGGAAAGGGGATTGCGTAGTGGTACCTTACCTGCTGCACTTGCAGTGGGGATGGGCGAAGCCGCGAGGATAGCTAAGCAAGAGATGGAGGTGAGTGCATTGTCCTGGCTCGCGATGATGTGAAACTGCACGCCCAGCTTTGCTGGACAGCGGGCGGCATACGGAGGACTGGGCTTACCCAGACCTCGTAGTCGGCCACGCAATGATTTTCGTGCAGGGGTACTGAGCGACATTCGTTTTATCTCCTCGTTATGCATACCTTGTGTTTTGCTGACCCGGCGCAGAGAGACCATGCCAGGATCACCCAACTTTCGCAACGGCTCATCAACGGAATCAACGAGAGGGTGGAGCATGTCGTTCGGAATGGTGATCCCAACGGGTTCCCCGGATGTGTCAACCTCAGCTTTGCCTACGTAGAGGGCGAGAGCCTCTTGATGGCGTTGAAGGTGAGTGAATTTGCGATGGCTAGCATCGTATTGCTCAAGTATTGGGCTTGCAGGACATTGCCTTGTCTTCGGGAAGTGCATGCACTTCTGCTTCGCTAGAACCTTCATATGTGCTCCGGGCGTTAGGTCAGCGGGCGCGTTCTTCATTGTCCAGGGAGGTGCTCACGTACTTACATATAGGTGCTGCGGAGGATATGGCGCATTCATCGCTTCGATTTGGTATCGGCCGTTTCACGACCGAGGCGGAGATAGATTTCGTGATTGAGAAAATTGTCGCAACCGTACAGAGGCTGCGTGACATGAGCCCTCTCTGGGAAATGGTGCAGGAAGGCATCGACATTAATACGATTAACTGGGCACAGCACTGAACACCTGGATATCATCTGCTGTATCCCTTCGCACGTAGCTACTGATTCATTGCCTCCGCTCTATGCGGCATGAAACCAACGATCGAACCGCGTGCCATGTTTGTTCACTCTGTAATTTTTAAGCTCCGCGTGGATTTAGCGAGCTCCTCGTTTTTTTCTTCCTTCCCTCTCGTCGCCATGTCTCGCCGTCTTTATCTCGGAAGTATGTGCCCCTATTCATGCTCATGGTTTGTTCTTAAGGCTTTCATGACCATAGAACTTCCTCCGGACACTAGGTCCGAAGATGTGTCCAAATTTTTCGATGGCTATGGCAAAATTGTGGACTGTCGCGTCATGACTGGTTAGTTGTGCGGTTTCATTTATTTTACCCTTTGGATACCTAAAAATGTGTTAGGTTTTGGTTTCGTCGAGTTTGAAAATGCGAGGGTACGCATTACTTTCACACGTCATTATCCGCCTCTGACCTTGCAACCAGGACGCCGAAGACGCCTTACGTGACTTCAACGGCAAAAACTTCATGGGCCAGAAGTTGACCCTTTCCCTTCTCAGTTGGCTTCGACTCAACCAAATTCTTTATGCAGCATCGTTGTTGAATTCGCCAAGGAATCTCGGCCTCGTCGTGAACCGTACGAAGACAGACATGGGTACCTGCCCCCTTCGCTACGGGGTCGTTTTGACCATATGCTCATGTTGAAGTAGGGCTCCTGTTCGTGCTCGCAGACCCCCTGGTATCAGGATCTTGGTTTCTGGTATCTCCAGAGATACTAGCTGGCAGGTACGAAGATTTATCGCATGCTGCATAAGTTATCGTGAGACCACTGCGATATGACTGGGGCTATGACTACCTGTTCTAGCCTTTGATTTGTTCCTTGAACAGTACGCTGATGTCAGTCACACCTTTGTTGCATAGGATCTCAAGGACTTCGGTCGTGAGGCCGGTAACGTTTCCTTCGCCGATATTGACCGCGATACTCCCGGTCAAGGGTACATCGCATCCTTTTGGAGCTAATTTCTGTGCTAAACCGGCTGGTCAGAATTCTCGAATATTTGAGTCGTGAAGATGCCGACCGTGCAGTGAAGGACCTAGACGGCAAGGACCTCCGTGGTCAGGCCGTTCGTGTGGACTTATTTGGTGATGTGTGTTTTTTATATTGACCATGGAGACCTGTTTTTATTATCTTTGGCAGCGCGGCCCTGATAACTACCGCCGTGATGATCGCCGGGAGCATCGGGATGATCGTTACCGGGATGATCGTTATAGAGACGACCGTGTTAGGGATGAGCGCTACCGCGGCGACGGCGATCGCTACGAACGTCATCGTGAAGAAAGGGGTTCCTACCGGCGCGAGAGGTCACGCTCTCCTCCTCGTCGTGGAGAAGATGAACGTCGCCCCAGGTCGCCTCCGGCTCGGAGGGATTACGAAGATAAAAGGCCTGCAGGGTACGATGATCGACGGGGGGGCTATGATGACCGGAGAGGTCCTGACCCTTATTATGATCGTCGCAGGGACGATCGCCGCCGCGACGAAAAGGACGACCGGTATGAAGAAAGGGCTTCCAGACACAATGGGGACGGCGGGTGGCGTTGAAGGCGGGTGTCGAGTGGTCATGGTCCGCGGGCCAAACAAAAATGAAAGGGACGGAACGGAACGGGCGACTGATCCCCTCGACGGACGAAGTCTTGCTTTCATCAGCTTCCTTTGCCTCCTTTTTTCGCGCGTATCCAGTCGAACTGCTCCCATGTTAGCCCGTTGGCGTTGGCATTGTGCACGAGGTCTCGTAGAATTCTGATCGTGGTCGTGGCTTGTCCGGGTTGGCCCAATCCAAGACTTGAGGTTCCCACTTCCTCGCCAACTCCTGCATCTGGTCCACCATGCCTCGGGGGTCCGCAAAAAGACAATATTTAGGCGAGGCCACCTATTCGTGCGCGACTTGGAAATTCAATTTTGAAGAATTACCCATCTCCTTACGTTTGCCGTGGGCACGGAGCCCTCGCTTCTACATGTACCTTCCCGTTCGGATCACGACGCGAGGGTGCACGGTCAATTTTGTATAACGCGGGCTGCATTTCGTGACAAGGGCCATGCAATCAGGTACTGGGATTCCCTGTCGGTTTACGTGGTTGGCGATGGCAATGGCAACGTCACTTGGAGGGCGCCCTTGGTGGTCCTAGTATACTCCTGTTCAAGCGGCACTTGGTCGAACAATGCACCAACGGGCCAGGCGTGGCGCGGGATAGACGATTTGCCGCAATTTTTTCTCTACAACAGAAGACCCGCGGCGTTGAAGCGGCAGTTTTTCCCAGCTTCCAACAGAAAGTGCGTATGTTCCTGTTTATTATGGACAAAAATCGTGTCATATCCCACTAATAAAAGTAATGAAATCAATCGTATTTGCATCTGAGTGTGACCTAAAGTGTCTCGAGACTTCACGACATCTATATTGTCTTGCCGCACTTGCCTCGACGGCTATGATATGGATTATAATTACACTCATAGACAGTGTTTTGATGTATCACTTTTTGACGTAAAGCAATATCTCGGAGTCGTTTCCTACCCACCAGTCTATCTCCTTGTCGTCATCCGTTCCCGCGTTATCTCCGAGAGGGGTAACCTGCCCATCCGCCGTGCGTATCCACAACTCGCTCTCAGCGTCTCGCGGAGCCTTGAATAGCTTCAACAATTTGAGACGGAGGTTGCGTAAAGACGCCGATGACAGCACTTTCACAGGCTTAGTCAACATCAGTGCCTGGGGTGCCGATGACGGCGGGCTAGTTGATGAAAGGCTGGCCTTGATCTCTATGGGGAAAGGAATGAAGATTGTGGAGCAAGGAAGACCGACACAAACCAATGAGGTGATTCTTCAGCTTGTCGTCCTTAGTCTTCGTGCCTGAACCGATGTGCGGAGTACCGTGCACTGCACCAGGTGAAGCGAATGTGAGAGGCAAAACGAATGGTTTGCATCACCCGTAAGCTAGCAATGCCTCCTAACGTTTCAAACATGACTCACATTCGCACAGCTCAACCCAACGTGGGTGAGTTGCGTTGCGCGCAGCATCCGACAAATATGATTCCCGCGCAATACGTGAGAGATAGAAGAGTTCTGCATCAACGCGGTGACGTGGACTAATCTTGAGCGGAGAGAAACAATGTATTGAGCAATTTTGGTTTCAAAAAACATTGGGTGTCAGGCAATAGCCACGCATGAACGTAATACTGTACACTGACAGAGGTTCCATCAAGGGTTCGGAGCCTAGGCAGACGGGCAATGACAATCTGTTGCCAGCCTCGACCCAGTTTTGAATCTGTGTGGTACAACGCAACGCAATCAGACCACGTTGGCGCCGAAAAAAATGGCTGGACCGCGTGGTAGTGGATTCTGGGCGTCAGGGGGTTCGCACCTTCAAGTAAAGGTATTCCATTTAACGAGAGGGATTCGAGATCAGGGCACCACAGATTCAGGGAGTCGATAGAGGACCATTTCGATATACCTGTCGACGAAAGGGATAAGTGTGTCAATTTTGAGTGAATTTGAGAGTCGGTGGGAACGGGTATCTCCTCGAACAAATTCGAGGAGAGGATGAGGCGAACGAGCCTGGCAAACCATCAACGGAAGTCACATAATCAAGATGATGTGAGTACCTCCTGAAAGGAGAAAGTGCCTGAAAAGTCTCGGCCCAACGGGAAAGCTGGTTACAGTCAAGATTTATTGTAGTCACCGCAGGGACTGTGTGTCTTGGGGGCGGGGGTGTCAAAGCTTGGAGGCGATTGTAACCCGACTCGAGGCGGTTCAACCTTGGCATCAACGCGATAACGTCCAGGATCGCTTGCCAAGTCATGAGCGTGCCATTCAGTTGCAACTCGGTGAGACCGGCAAACGCATCCGTTACGAGCTTCAAGTCGGAAGGCGGCCGGAGGCGGTTGTTGCTAATCGGACGGAAATGAATAGAGTACAGAGCGAATCGACACGAATGCATACTTCAGGGAAAGACGCTCAAGTGATGGTAGTTCAGTGGCAATGAGCGCAACAACATCCCAGCTCGGAATGAGACTATACGAAAGGTCGACGCCCTTCACGTCTTGGAGGAGGAAGCGAAACATTAGAAGGGAACACCGGGCTATCGTAGGACTGACTGGGACACCGCTTGCGAGTTTCGCCGGGAGCACCGGGCCCAAATACATTCTCCTTGTCTAGACTGACTTCCTGTAATCTTTCAAGATTTGCGAATTTTCCGCGAATTTTGTCGAGATTAACAGCTTCGACTTGGATGGCACCATTCGAAGAACCAAGGACAACGGTTTCTTGTGTATCCGAACCGTGCAGCTGCTCTATGTATTTGCCGGTGAGCGCTTCGATAAATGTCTCCCCATATTGCAGAGAAGGAAGGGGTCGAATAAAAGAACCTGCACCAGCCGATCTAGATTACAGAGGAGTAGTGCCGTTTAATAGGAATACGCCCAACTCACAGGCATGCGAAGTAACGCTTTCCATCTTTAATGCCGTCATGCTTCCCTCTGTCTGAGTCATCCCATTCTACTCCAAGCCATACACCGCTTGTACCCCCCACCTTGCCTACGTATCTGATGGTTCCGATGTAGCCAGAGAGTGCGAAACGAGTACCCAAACGCGGGAGGTTGCTATCACCAGTTGTCTGAAACATACCGGCCCGGGTTACCGTAAGGGAAATGTTTCGGGTTGTAACGTGTCGGATGCTCCGGTTCGAACTGGATTGAACATGTATCTTCTTCCTCGAATGCCCACTCGGTCCCTTGCTGCAGCTCGTAGGGCCGGCGTTCTTGCGAAGCATATGGCCTCCACATCGGCTTCGTCTGAGCCCCAAGAAGAGGTCACTACACTCCATGACCCTTTTTTCTCTTACTGAATAGTGGGCTCCTAGCCGCTTGTCAAGTTTGAGGAACACCTCGCCGTACGGAGATTCATCCTCAACCGGCCACAAAAGCTCAATGCCCTCAACGCGCCAATGCTGGACGCTTTGGCTTCTCGGATTGAAGTACGCATTGCTGTGTGCCTTCTGATTTTGGCTCATTCTTCAAGCAATGGGACAATGCGGAACTTTGCGGGGTCATTGTAGGCTCCGGTATCGGCAAGGCGTTCTCTGCCGGCGGAGATGTCGCTGGTCCGTGACTCTTCTCGGCGGCGTCTCAACTTCCCATTCACCGTTTTGATTGTCAGGAGTTATTGAAGATGCCGCGCGAGATGCAACCCGTCCTAGGGCGGTCGACTTCTTTCGGCGAGAGTATGACTCAGATATGTGAACGTTCGAGTTGTGGCTGATCGTGACCTAGATACGGGCTGGACTACACTCTTGCTACGCTATCAAAACCATTCGTAGCCATCATGGACGGGCTGACATGTCCGTGTTTTATCGTTGCCTTTTCTCCTCCCCAGGTCTCCGCGGCTCTAATATGCTCTCGAATTTAGTTGGTGGTGGATTTGGTCTGGTGGTGCCCGCTCCGTTCAGGGTTGCTACGGAGAAATGTTCCGTTTCAATGCCCGAAACAAAAATTGGATTTTTTCCCGACGTTGGCGCCTCTTACTACCTTTCTCGCCTCGATGGACATATTGGGACATATCTCGCCCTTACAGGGACTTTGTTATCGGGAAGGGCCGTCTTGTAAGTTGTCTTACTACGTGTTTTTGCCCGAAGTCGTTCTTACAGCTTATCTCAGCGAGCATGGCCTTGCGACCCACTATATCCCTTCTGCACGTGTGCCTCTACTTCTAGAGAGTCTGGCTGGGTTAGAAAAGCCGACGTATACGCAAGTCAACGAGGCTATTGAAGATCTGCACTACGACAGGGAGTCATCAGATCCGGTTGCTCCCCTGAGTGGCGAGATCCGTGTCGCATTGGACTCAGCATTTTCTCAGGCAACTGTCAAAGGCATCATCTCCGTGTTACAAACCTACGTGACAGGTGGAGCTACAGCCGAAGTTGTTCAGTGGGCGAAAGATACGCTCTCAATGTTGGAAGAACGCAGCCCGACTAGCCTTGAAGTCGCCCTCACAGCCATCAGAAAGGGCAAGTCGCTCGACCTCCTTGAATCCTTTAAGATGGAGCTCGGCATTGCAGCTGCGTTTTGTGTAGGTTCTTGTTGAGTCACTTTCACACGGTCAACTTAAACATTTCCCAGCATGGGGCTTCTCCCGATCTCCATACCGGGGTGACCTCGGTGATCGTGGAAAAAGTGAAGGGTCGCCCTGCCTGGTCACCGGCTTCTCTCAGTCAAGTGGACGTGGCCAAACTTGAGGCTGCATTTTTCCAACCTGGAGCGACCCCCCCACAACTCATGCTCCCAGAAGCCTTGCATAAACCTCATCCTCCTCCAACACCTTTCTTGCGATATGGTTTGCCAACCGAGAATGAGGTTCAAGCTCTTGTTGAAGGTCGCCATGCGTCTAGTGGGTCGGGAGCGCTTACGTTGCAGGAACTCATTGTCAAGGCGGAAGACCTCAGAGGGGGTAAACACGGTGTAGCCGAGAAAGTGCGGGAAGTGGTCAGCCGACGCTGCGCTGGCGACAAAGATGGGTATCTCAAGTGGAAACACTGAGCCCGAATTGGGCTGATGCGCCGACGTTCGGTACTATTGTCCTTTCATAACCCCTTGGGACGTACATTGCGTGCTACTTTGGTCACAACACCGACAGTCAGTGCTTACTATCTCTATAGATGTCCCGGCTGCTCTAGACATACGTCTGTCGGCCCTCTCTTGGTAAATCTTACGGATGGCGTCTTATCTTTCGCACGCGTCGAGTTTTCATAGTATAGACCACTAGACGCTTAGCACTGGGGCGAACTTAAACTTTTGAGTCTGCGTGGACTCGTCATTAATTGCCTCCGTGGCTACTGTTCATTTGGGCTCACCGGACTGCATTCTCGCTAACTGAGCTTACCGGTCGCTATGCTTTGATACTTGCCCGTTTAGGCGCCAAGTCGTCTCCCATGCTTAAGGTTGGTCAGTTGACACGGACACACGACTGTCGGATCCGACCGGCACTGCCATACCATTCTTACTAGTCCCGCCAGTCGCACCCCCGCGCCGCATAAGTTTCAGCGCTGGGACAGCGTCTGTCGACAGTTGGATTGGTACATGTTTGGGGTGTGGGAACGGCTTTCTTGGACCGGATGGTTCGCTCACCCGAACCCCGGGTCCGGTTACAACTGGCAGTGGGTGTGCAAGCTGGTTGCATTCACCACCTTTCGCGCAAGGGCATCGGCCACACCTCGGCCACTGATAGTCATCACGGCACCTACGACTCCCGGGCTCGTAGCTCCCGGGCCACAGGGCGTGTGCCTCACATGAGTTAATCGGTTTTGAGGCTAACTTGTGGCTCTCGGCTCGACAGCTGAAACCCGTTCGGATGATCAATGATGAACCTTCGCTTTTTTTTACCAGTAGACATAGGCATTGTACTATTTTTGTATTGTATAGAGCCGTTTCCAAGAGAGTAGTGGCCCTTATTTACATGTATTTATGTTGATGGACTTCCGATTCAGAGCGGAGTGCGAAATAATTTCGGTGGGACAAAATCCCAGCATGAGTTTGCCGGAGCTTCAGGACCTGGTGGCCTGAACTGGCATTAAAAATCTTCAACCTCAGCGCAACCTCGGCCAATACTTTTGGAAACCGCTGTAAGTTACACTAAACATCAACTCTGGAGAAGCCAAAACCCAGCCACGTTGAAAGAGTAAGACATGCACGGAACAATGTTCCGAGTACGAGTCAGAGGTAGATCAGCGGCAATGCACCTGATGGTTCATATTGTAGTAGCGATGTCTTGCCCGGTTGCTCCGATGTCTGGGCTAAAAACTGATGGGATCGCGATACTGGTCACTTGTAAACTCGGTAGTTTGGTGCTGTCCATCATCCGACGGACGGAATCTCTCCAGGTCATGATACGTGATGCACATGCTCTCGAAGGAACTATTTACAGTAAGACGGCGGAAAGGAGGAGAGTGCAGTGCACTTGTCAGTGTATTGTTGGTATGCAGATGACAGAGAGGTCAGGTTCGGGAAAGCATATGTGGTCTAAACCATCTGGATCACCCACTGGTCCGGCAGTGCCCATGTGGCCCATGTGGATGCATGGATGAATGTCTTGATGGATCAACAATCGGGGCCAGGACCAGGGGATAAAATTTGCCTGTGCATCGAAAATCAGTTTCGGCCTTCCTTACGGCGACATTACATTTGCTAATTCTGAAAAGAACAGGGCCCGAAGGAGAAAATTATATGTCCTATGTGATAGAGCCGTAGTCTGGCGGAGCGCGGACACGCCATACTGGGTAGTAGGTACAGTAATCTTGGCAACGTCCATAAGGGGTCGTGGCTCAATCACGTCGTGTGATATTTTTCTTTCAACATCGAAGTATTGACCCCATCTCTTATACACCGGACACTACCTAGTCTGATTCACGACGTTTCACTCGCCCGGATGATGACCAGTAATCATGGCCGCCACATGCCGTGGGAGATTTAGACACTAGTAACGTGGTGGGATTGAGGGCTGGCGCTCAGGCGGTTATACTCGGAGGTGGGTCAGGGGTAAAGGGATGCCGTGCTGTGCTTGCTGCGACCACACGTGTGTAACGTGGGTAAGCGTTTGGACCAGAGTGCACGTTTCCACCTACTGAGATTCGTGCCCAGAACCTTCGCAAAATTAACAGTAACAGGCACGCACAACCGAGTTGATTTGCTCCGTCCATATGGCTACGCCAGGGAATCCAATTGCTACGTGTATGCGGCTATGCGCATATGTCTAATCTATGGTCCGAGGTGACTCGCCAATTGTTATGGGTGTCGACATCATCAATACACTTCGAGAATAGCAGACACCGCGCAACGAATCTCTGGTTCATCAAATCACGGCAACTCGGATGACCGTTAGCTCCAGGTGAGCCCGTGGAAAGTTGAAGTCTGCACTGGGACATGAAACGACTCGCGTAAAATGCATATAAAGCACAAGCCTGCTCGTGTAAGTGTCTCCAGTTTTACAAGCATCTCACATCTCTTGCAAGCATCTCACATCTCGAAAATGAGCTTCATCAGTGGGCTACCTCATAGATCCTCACCCTATTTCTCCGTTGGACACTTCTTCCGGGTGCTAAACGCGTCTGTGTTTGGCCTCGAACCATTCGAAAATACTGCTGGCTTCAAGCTGGAGAACTACGATGTGGACTACGCTACAGGGTTCTTTCCTCCAGAGCCACTGCCGAGGCTGAGCGGCCAATTCGAGCTATGGGAACGAGCACTTGACGACGCAGAAGGAAACATCAGCCTGGGAGAAGACACCCGCGAGTCTGCCAAAGCCAAGAGACCATATGGGGAATCGTGGAGGGAGCGAGTTCGGACTGTGAGTATACGTGACTAGTGAACCTGTGTGTCACAACCAAAACTAACATCTTCCCAGTTCCCCGTGCTCGATATAGATCTCCTTGCTGATGATGAACCTCTCCTGCAACGTGCTCACATGATTCTCGCGTTCTTGGTCCATTTCTACGTCCACTCCCAGCCTCCCGGTGACACTCCCACGCCGGTTCACGTCCCTGAAAGTCTTGCCATTCCAATCGTCAACGTGTCTCGCGCACTTGGAATTGCGCCAGTGCTAACTTTTGCCGACACGGTGCTGTGGAATGCAATTCCAGCAGATTCGCAATTGCCGATGTCAGCCAACAACATCAAGTTTGTACACGCCTTTGCCAGCAACAGCGCCGAGAATAATTTCCACATAGCGTCTGCAAAAGCAGAGCTTCGGGGAGTAGAGATACTGCGCATCATCGAGGACTACGCGCAACTGCCAGATTTCGTGGACGTACACGCCGTCTCCAAGACAGCCAGGGACCTAAGGCGGCTAGTAACGGTGGTGCAAGATTTGACAGACATCCTTCAAAACGTGAAAGAAGCTGTCGATCCGTATAGCTTCTACTGGGAAGTTCGGCCATGGTTCCGTGGAAGTGGCTGCGGCGCTTCCAAATGGATATACGATGGTATCCCGGAGTCGGATTCTTTGGACCTTGCCGGACCGTCGGCAGGTCAGAGCTCCGTCATGCACGCTATAGACGTTTTCTTGGACGTCGACCACCAACTCCATCAGAAGAGAAGTCCGGCGCCATCGGAGGAGAATAAGAGAGCGGACAGAGGCTTTATGGAGCGTATGAGACGGTATATGCCCGGCGACCACCAAGCCTTTCTCAGAGATCTCGCGGCGCTCAGCGTTCCGATTCGTACTCGAGCCAAAACATCACCGTTGCTACGGGAGTCGTACGATCTCGCCGTTCTTGCGTTGAAGAAATTCCGCGATGCACACATGCGGATCGCGTGCCTTTACGTCATCTCGATGGCGAATACAACACCACCCGGTACCCCTGAGGAGGGATCAGAGCGTCAAAGAGCACAGCAAGGACCGAGACAAGGCACAGGGGGCAGCCATATTTCATCACTGCTTAAGGCAGGAAGGGATGCCACCGATCGCTCTTTGCTGGGGAAGAGATGACAGGGGAAATACACGTATTATATAATATGAACACGTGATACGCGTTTCATTATTTGTTTATATTTATGTTTATGATATTGTCGCGTCGCGCTGAGCGCGTTAGTAATTACACTTTGACTTTTACCTCGACCTCGACCATGAGCGGTGATCATCAACTTACAGAGGGTATCTGCCAAAGGCTTAACTTCGGTGACAAAGATGACGAGTCTCTTTGGAACACTAAGCCCACCCTTCAGTTCCTTTCTATCAAAAAGGTCGTCGCAAGCAGTGCTACAAACTCTCCCAACAATCAAGGCGCCTCGACCAATGATAGATACAGAATCATTATCTCGGACGGCCTACACTTCCTTCAAGCCATGCTCGCTACCCAGCTGAATTATCTTGTCGAGGAAGATCGCATCGGTAAAAATACCATCGCCGCCATTGAGTCCATGTCCTGTCAGCACATTATGGAGAAACGGTCCGTCTGTTCTCTGTTACTTTTGTTGCGAATGGCTCATCACCACGTCAGACTAGTGATTCTCCTTAGCCTCAGGGTTTTACAGAGGGATGCACAAAAAATCGGTAATCCAGCTCCTATCCTCACTCAGCAACCGCAAGCAAAAACGGACAGCCCCGTGAACGTGACGACCTCCACCCCTGTGACAACAGCACCAGTATCGGCTCCAGCAGTCCAGAATCGGCAGTCAGAGATTCCTCTTTATCCCATCACTGGTCTTACGCCCTACCAAAATAACTGGCGGATTAAAGTGCGAGTAGTGCAGAAAAGTGATATTAGAACCTATTCTACTCAACGGGGCGACGGTCGACTCTTCAACGTGACCCTTATGGATGACACGGCGGAGATCAAGGCTACTGCCTGGAATGCTATGGTGGATGAGCTATATGAAAAGCTCCAAGAAAATAGGGCCTATTTCATTTCCAGAGCTCGCGTCAACCTTGCAAAGAAGAGGTACTCCACCGTGCAGAACGACTATGAGCTGAGTCTCGACCGTGGTGTAGAAATCGTGGAGGTCTGTTGCCCACCACACTTTCCCGACTGGCGACTAAATTGGTTGCAGTGCCAAGACGCTGATGTCCCTGTCATCCGTTACCATTTCGTTAAGGTGTCGGCTTTGCAAGGACTCGAAAAAGAAGCGATTTGTGGTACGTTTCTCGACAATCCCTAAATTGAAGATGACTTACCTCAGATGGTAGACGTTATTGGTGTTGTCAAAGAGGTAGGGGATCTATCGGAGATCATGACGAGAAACAATAAAACAGTACGCCTCTATGGGTCCGAAGAGCGGACGCGTCTTACTTGATGTGGAATTCGCAGGCGCAAAAGCGCGAACTTAAGTTAGCGGACGACTCGGAATTCGAGGTACGACTCACGTTATGGGGCAAGCAAGCGGAGCAATACGGTGCACCACTAGACACTGTCATTGCTTTCAAAGGCGTTCGAGTCAACGATTTCCAAGGTGAGTGCATTCCTCGGTTCCTAGATCCTTCTAACCCTGCTTCCCAATCAGGGCGGTCTTTGTCTCTCCTGAGCTCCGGGTCCATGGCTGTTAGCCCTGATATCCCAGAGGCGCACGCTTTGAAGGGCTGGTATGTAGACGGAGGCGCTCAAAAGTCTTTCGCCACACACGCTCAGGCGGGGTTGTCATCTGTTTCTGGCGGGACAATCAACCGCAATGAGATGCGAACGATTTTCGACGTTAAGGAAGCTCAGCTTGGCATGTCCGACAAAGCTGACTTCTTTTCTACGCGTGCCACTATCATGCACATCAAGACCGATAATCTCGTATATCCTGCTTGCCCCACGTCACAGTGCAACAAAAAAATGACAGAGAGCCATGATGGATGGAGATGTGAAAAATGTGACCGTAGCTACGAGAAGCCGGAGTATAGGTCAGTGCGGCTCACATTGTCTTTTCTCTATTCCGATGCGAAGGGTTTGTCTGCAGGTACATCATTTCGATGGCTGTTGGTGATCATACTGGCCAAATGTGGCTTTCTGGGTTCAACGAAGTAGGGACTACACTTTTCGGCATGACTGGCAATGAGCTCCATGATATTCGGGCCCAGGTACGTCCATCTGATCGTGGCATGTCGCGGAATCTTTATTTTGTTGTAGGACGAAGCCAAGGTCAACCATATCGTACATAGCGCTACGTGCAACTCGTATAATTTTGTTTGCAGGGCCTCTCAACAATCGTTCAACGTAAGTGGACCTACCCCCGACTCAAATCGAACTTGCTTAATTTTAATGAACAGGACCAAAACCGGGTGAGGTATGGTATCCAGAGGATGCAACCTCTTGATTACCTCGTTGAGATGCGCAATCTTGTCGAGCTCCTTCACTCCCCTTGGGCGCAGTGAAAGACCGT
>WNGR01000348.1_pt1 | contig 50895 bp, 64 predicted proteins | sample 5407581 | NCBI WGS metagenome assembly WNGR01 (sample SAMN13153383, study PRJNA577476) | soil metagenome | isolation source: 80 cm soil or saprolite under Garry oak tree replicate 2 | place: USA:California | collected 2016-06-15 | reverse complement strand
TTTGATGCGATCGTATGACAGAGTCTGCGTGCCAGGAGTGTGCTCTCTGACAGCAGAGCAAACACTCTCATAACTCGCCTGAGAGCCAGGTATAGTCCCTAAGAAAAGCTTCAGACTTAATCTTAAGTCCCTGTCGATGCTGATAGGCTCGGTGAAAGGGGACCGCAAGCGCTCACGAACGTCGGCAGGAATAGGATCATTGTCTAAGGATGCACCTGAGAGACCATCGATAAAATCGGTAGCAATACGAAGTGCCTCGAGGTGGGGCACAATATTATCCGGGTTCCAGTTGTTTGGGCCACCAGGGAGATCGTCGGGTTGCGCATCAGGCCCAGGGTATGCGCTCCCATCCCCTTGTTGGTTATCATCGTCGTCCAAGGGAGGGCTACGCAAACGTTGGGCATCCCGATCGGCGTCATGAGAACCCTCCTGCGTAGTCAAGAGGGGGTCTGTGTCACCATAGCCGGGTTCATGATGAGGGGCCTCGTCACCCCCATCTGCATCCAGAGCCCCCATCTGTGGCGATTCACGGGGTTCCTGATCCGATGGGTCCGGTATCATGTTGTCGTCTTGCGTAGGATACATGCTCTCATCCTCGCGTGGGTGGTCATCGAGAGGCTGCTCCCTCGGAACCCTGTCGTCCGAGTCTAGTCGAGCGCGCTTCCCATTTGCTGTTGTATGTGAGCGTGGCCCAGTCCCCCCAAGACGAGCTGATGGTCCTGGTGTCTGACAGCCACCAGTGCCAGTGGACGACATAGACGCCACTGATACACACGAAAGCCAGTGAGTACGAGAGCCGCAGATCAGGCGATTGCTCGACCTACGATGATCGAGCTCACGATACTTTGCATGGGCGTAAAATGTCGTCTTTGAGACGGGGCGAAGTATCTTGCAGTATCTTGAGCATCCACATTTGTAGGGCCTTGCTCGTAAGTCACACGATGTTGGCATCTAGTCGACCCTAAGTAGAGCGAGAGTCGGAAAGAGATACGGCACCAAGAGCTAGCCAGAAGTACCAAGCGCGTCTAGTAAGGGAGGTCAATGGATTCGGATAGCAGTCCAGCGCGAAAGGGCCAGGGATACACAGCACGAGAAGGAGAGATCGATAACTTGACGCTTGTAGTAGGATTATTCACTCGCATTGAATAATCTGGATCTCCGCGCAATATAGTTCGAGCGGAATCTACACAATTCATTCACCGCACGATCACTTCAATCGCACTCAACCCCGTCCCTTTTCATTCACCGGGATTCTCACTGGGCTTGAAATCCAACTCTTGAGTTTTGGTTCATCGGTTTGAGAGAGTGTCCGAGTGCTCCGGACGGTTGATCTACGGGTATCACTTGTGAGAGAAAGGCGTCGGCGGAAGCTCCGCGGAGGCGAGCTGACTGTACAGTTTAAATGATACCTGTCCCTTGACCTGTCCCTTGACTTGCCCCTTGACCCGCCCACTTATCAATCCAGGATTCCCACGCAACGGGTTCAGTTGCTGACGCAAGTCTGACGCGATCTGTCTGACCCCACAGACGGCCAAGCCACTAGGCATGCTAAGGGTCGAAGCGTAACAAGACGATGAGGTAAGCGAACCTTCCCCAAAACCGGATCGGCTCCAAGTCAACCAACGAGGCGAATTCCAATCGTCTTTGAGATCGTTGAGATTCGATTTCGTCCGCGGGCGGTTCGCCATCTTGAATGTCAACCAAGTAGCAGCATAACCGTCACGATTAAGTAACCGGTAATAGCTACGAAGAACGACACAGACCAACGCCGTAAACCTCTTATCCGCGCAATAATACACCTGTGCACCCAGCCCCGAGGCACACGCCGCACGTAATTGGACCACAGCATGGATAGCCATCCATCGTCCGTAGCTATGACGCGATCCCCACCAGACCCGACCAACGACTCTGGTCCCACTCTTAAGAATGTCTGAACACACCTCCAAGTGGACCAGGCAAGCGGATCGTGAAATCTGAAAAGCCAGACCATCCCGACCTGGCCCGCGGGACCGTCGACGTCGTAGCTGCGCGCCGGCTATTACGACTGGAACTGGCATTAACTTGAGTGGTGCTGGTGGTAGCTGATGGCGCCAAGTTTTGAGTACGTCCCGCAGAGCGTTGCTTGCCTGGAGAGAGCGCTGAGCACGGAGCCAAAGTGTCAAGGACACCAAGGATGCGCATCGACGATGCAGCTTACCCCCAATCTGGATATAGCCGCTGCACGGCAGATCTGCGATGCCCATAGTAAAACGACTTGATGGGTCAAGGGTTTGTTGAAAATATGGTGAAGGTGAAGAAGAGCGAGGAAGGCGCACGCAGTACGTTAGAAGAAATGAGAGACTGTACGACCAACTTGGAGCACAAAGTTTATAATTGAAAATTGGGGGTAGACACAAACTGGGGGTCGTTAGCTCGCTGGCGATAGTCACAACTCTATTTAAAAGCTTTATAGCCGGCTGGTATTGCCAATCACAAAGTCTGCCACGAAATGAATTGTCGGGGTGCGCACTGCATGGCACGGGATCCGGGGTATCCAGTTTCCGATGGGTTAGCTTCTTTACAAAACACTCAATGCATTTTATATCCTGCTGTAACTCAATATAAGAATGAGAATGGAGTCCGCCGTATAACAGTAAGAATGCTAAAACCTACCTTGACACGTGATCGCGTGATCAACTCCTGGGGCGCACAGGCGCATGGATAAGAACTTTTCCTCACTGATGCATTTCCGCGTCAAAGCTCCGTCTTCTTGGGAGTACAAAACGGAATTGTGTTGAGCACGGTCGGGATGCAAATCATTGTTGCCCAGGCAAAAGGGTCCCTTGTAGGATCCGAGGGCATATTCCTTAGCGAGGTGAAGGATGAAAGAAATGGCGGGTACGTTTGCTCCCTGCGTATCTTCGTGGGGTCTGCCCGACTGTGTGTGTAGTAAGGCGTCACAAGATAAGGAACGCTTCAAAGTCCGTGATCGTGGGGGCCGCGCCTGAGCTCCAACCTCCTTGGTGGTGGGAGTGGGAGGGATGGAGATGGCCTTCTCCGAGTCAGACATGGAGGGTGAGACAGATTTGCCCTTTCTTCCCGATGGTCCAGGAACCCCTGATGGCCAAGGCGCTCCCGGGACTAGAGGCATTACTGCAGTCGCGGCGGGGGTGCGACCGGATCGCGTGTTCTGCCGCGAGCTTGCAGAAGTATTCTTGGGGCTGGTTTCTGCCTTGGAGGCCTTTGCAGAACGATCTAGTCAGTGTGTTTTGGAAGCTGGGGTTAACACAAAATACGACGGATGGACGTACATTTGTCACTGTCAGGAGTTCCAAAAGGACGGCACTGGATTCCCATCACTGAACTCGGAGACGGGTTAGATCCACCGGCAGAGGAATGACGTGGATTTGAGGCTTGGAGGTCACACAACTGAGAAAGAGTCTCTTATATCCTCAGGTTTGCCTATACCCGGGTTTTAATCCGATACGGATCATTGGCACTAGTTAATTCACCAATCGAGCGGCTCCATCGTAACAGTTATCGAAAAAAAGAGCGCGCGAGGTAGGAGCAAGTAGTGCCAGTGCCAACGACATGAGTGTACCCTGAGAGTGCCAGTGCCAGCCTGAGCTTAATTAGTCATAGTTTTTGGACGACTCCAGTAGCGCCCAACAAAGCCCAAAGTAATGGCACCGGGCCGTGGTGTTCGACTCAGTTTGTTGGACGCTCAGGCTTTCCCTAGGACAACTTGAACAGGTTTGGCTTCCCGGGTCGAAAATACCTTGTGCTCCCAGTTCAAGAGGGCAGTGGCTTCCAGCTAGCAAAGGTGGTACCAAAACCGTGTCGGCGATCGAGCAGGCGGTACGGAACCCTTAGGAACGTGGGCCGCGGCGGCTCATGCTAGTATTTGTCCCCTCGCCTTCAAGTCGTGGTGCCATTGATAGTGACAATGTGGGAAGGGCCGAAGATACATAGCTCATAAAAAGGTGCTTCTCTGTTCTGTTTCTCGTTATAATTCTTGTAGCAGGGGGCACCGGCAAATCGCCCATTTAAGCACCCACCGTAGAAGCGTATTGGCGCCGCAGGTTGACGTGGGACCCCTGTGCCCTGAGCGCTAAATGGAGAGCCCACGTGGTGAGCAGCTTGTCTTCTTCGCACTGTAGATGGTTTGCTTTCCATTGAAACGTAGGGTCCTATAGTACTACTTCGCGACCACTGTGAACGTGGCTTAGGATGGATTGCATCCAAGGAGACGATGAGTCCTAAGATTTACTCTGCAGTTGACTTATTAAGGGCCATCCTAGTTACATTTACTGATAATCATCCCAAAAAATCATCCAATCGCTTTTGGGGTCATCCTACCTGTCATCCCTTGGAAGAGGACATAGCCGTGGCCTTATTTAACTATATGAGCAATATACAAACCAACCGATCGTTTCTGGCAACAGGAAGGCGAGGTGGGTTGGCACCGAACAAACACTCGGAGAAGACAATGGTGTTCGTACCAAGGCACAGAGATAATAACATTCTCAATCGCGACAATGGGAGAGATAATAATAGAGAAATTTGCAATCGTCTAAGAAATCTTGAGTGCTACGGACATTTGATCATGCTCAGTGGTAATTTCATCGCCCAGTGCGCATCAAATACCCTGCTTACAGTAATGGCATTTCGGCCAGTCCTTGTATCACAGCCCGACAGCGGCCAACAGCTTCGCCCAGTTCAGTGTGCCCAGTCCAGTCACTTGTAGTCATAGACATAAGTACATGATCGGCCACAGAGCGGAGATAGACTCACAGGACCCCATCCCACAGTTGCAGGAAAGCTATGTGATATCGTTCAGGGCGCTTGCGCCGTCAGTTGAGTATAATAAAGGGTTCAGGAAGCCGAGCACGGGCTGGCCGGCCGAGATGAGGCGATCGTTCAGCAGCGAGACGACGCTCGGGCGAGCGCGTGCCGTTGACGGTGACCGGGAGCTCCCCCCAAATGATCGCGAAGTTGGTGCCCGCGGCGGGGACGTCGGGGAAGCCTCTGCAGGAGGTGTTGAATAGCCCCGCGTAGGTGCTGTTGAGTTTACCGAGGTAGGCTTCTGTGGCGGCGGTCTGGTACGACGGTGTATCAAAGTAGTTCGAGAACCCGCTGAACGAGAAGGGGGCGGAGGTTTCCGGGTTGAAGTCCTGTGTTGCTCCGACAGAGGTCACGCTTGGTTTGCGGAAAGGAGTTCAGAGTGGTGGAACTAGGGTGCCCACGAGGAAGGGAAAGACGAACAATGGGTAACCGGACGGGAAGGTGGGCGCGAAGGTCGTGCATTCTGTGCGTTGTGAACCTGAAACACCGTCGTCGCCAGATGACTCGGAGAAGAGGTTGCTGACACTTCGGGCGCCGAGAGACGCATAGGCATTGCACAGCGTGCTGAACAACAGGGTTAGTAAGAAGCGGGATTTCAAGAGAGCTTGATGCATACTAGGCCAACGTGCGGGAGATGGTGTTTTCGTCACATCCGTCGCTGGTGGTGAGGACCTGTGGGGGTGCACTCTCACCACTCAAGAAGTTGATGATCCCTCAAGGTCGCCGTCCTGGAATTGGTCGCCAGCGGAGATGAAGGAAGTCGGCACGCCCAACGCAATACCGATCGTGTATTGTACGTCAAGGTCCTTCAGAGTTGTGATAATTTATGTAATTCGATGTGGCGAGCTGTCGATGACAGTTACTCACAGCTTCGATACTGTACCAGCTCGGAAGGGATCCTGTCGGTCTATGCCGCCATCGATTGTTTGAAGGGTACTGTAAAGGTGGCGTCTTGGGATAGATCCGGGTGGAAGTCTGGAGGAATTCCTGAAAGGATAATTTTGTGACGGAGTTACTTGCTTGGCACATACCCTGAGATCGGCATTATTTGCAAATTCCTCAAGGAACCCTGAGACAGCAAGCTTGTTCGACGACGGGGAGGCATTCTCCCTGGGGATGTAGTATGGTAGCCGTTGGAGGCGTCTAGGGGTCATAAGTATGTCGCAAGATTGGGTGGGTTCGTCTGCAGAAATTAGGTTTCCGGCAGGCACGATCTTCGCAGGTGAACTGAGGCGGTCCAATGTCGTTCGGAGATGGGAAGCTGCGGACGACGTCAGAACATCTTGCGATGCTGTTCGAAGGATGGGGCAGATCACGCATGTGATTGTAGGGTGGACGAGTTGGAGGTGGTCCTTGAGTGACGCCGGGATTGAATACGCCAAGGTACGATTGGCCCTCTTCCCGCTTCCATCGTGCACAAAAGCGGAAAACTCGGCATCGAAAAGTTCGATCGCGTGAGACGCGGTCGTCTCGAAACCGATCCAGTCTCCGAACGGCGACAAAACCGTTGCTTTGAGGCCGTTGGCGGACAACCACTTGTTGACCGCGGTGACGGTCTCAGGCTCAGGAGTCATGAAGGTGCCGACCTAGTGTAGGCGGCGTCTGGCAATCCACGATGGACGGACAGCCATTGGCCGTACTGCGGGCTGCTTGGCGTGTTGACGTCTATGAACTTGGTTTGGAGACCCTCAATTTCATTCTGGAAAAGTGCAATGCGGAGACGCAGGGCGGCATTTCCAGGCGCGGGGCACTTGCTCGTGAAGGCGCTTGTCGCGTTTGAAGTGGGACGCGAGTGCAAGCAAGAAGAAAGACGGGAGAGTGGCGAGTGCGTTTACCACGACTGCTGAGAGCTCGAAAGCACTGGTGATTCTCCTCGGGACCCGTAGTTATGATAGATTTCAAGAAGTAGCGAGTCGGTACCAGGACAATAGTGCTGTTGCGGCGGGACCGCAAGGATATCAGTGGATTGTGTTGAAGTTCCATTGTTGTCGATTCCACGAAATATGCATACTCAATAGCGATGCCAACCACGCGATCGAATATAAGCACCAGTTACGAACAGCGTACTCGCAGCAGCGACAGGTTGCGACAGGTATGACGTTTTTCTGTGAAGAATACACTATCGTGGTCTGCGTTAGTGTTCAGACTTCGAGCACAGCGGCGTAGATATCATACTGGTTCCAAATGTCGCATAGTGGCTCCAACCGGAGAAGCATCGATAAGTGCCCCGTGAACATGTCATACTCGGGAATTACCCAGGAATTACCAGGGCTTCTAGGCCCGTGGTCCAACCATCGGAAGACCAGGGATCGCGTGAGCTGGTTTCGACAAGCCGCGGCATGAACCTTAAGCCATTCTCAGAGAGCCTGTGATACTGCGGGGTATGATAGATAAATAGAGACCACTTGGGAGACCATATGCTCGTTCAGCTTGGCTGATACAGTAAAGGGAGATGAACAGTGAACGATAACACCGCGAGAAGTAACGAACCCATTCAAGTTTGCGCCATGCCACCGCCGGTCCGCCACCGCCAGCTTGCGACAGAAGTGTGGGCTGTTACTGAAGGTGGTGTCAGTCAAGGAGATTTCCGGAACTGGACACGACTAGTTCCGCGGCCACATTCGCCACAGAGGTGATACTGTATACCGTGACACGATACGGGTCCCACGCTCTTCAGTTTTTACTTCTATTCCTGACCACAGAAAACTGAATTCGCGCACTTCGAGTATCTCATAACTCCAACAGCTGTGCAACACGATCTACATATCAATCTGCCAGTCTGCTGAAATTCGGAGCAGCCATCTTGGCACTGACGCCTCAGGCCTCAGTCTCCACGCGTTCATCGTCCCTGTGCCTCCAGTTTTGGTTAGAGGCGCACTTTTGCAACTCAAAAGGATCGTCGCTGCTGCCACGCCAAAAAGACAATTCTACCCTACATGCGAAAGGTAAAACGCAGCGACTGAGATTGTGTGGATACGTATGAAAAGTATGGAAAGGTCGGACAGCTGATTGGATGGGCACCACAGTAGGACCCGGTATAGCCCTAAGGCTGCCATTAATTTAGCATATATCATTCGGCGGCGCCGACGACCCACAGGTCGCATAACCAAGTTCCTGGTCTGTACGTCACGATGCAGAACGACCCCGCGGCTGGGTGGCCAATGGGGACCCGGGTTGGCAGTTCTGGCAGACGACAATTGATGGCCTCAGGCCCAAGACTCAGTATACTCAGTACTCAGTACTCGTCTTCGGCCACTTATGTCTTGCCCAAGAGTCGTCCCGCCAGTGCGTCTGAGTCACAGATATCCCAGCGTTCCGCCTTGGCTTGCATCTCCACCTCGTTCCCTACTCCCTCTTCGTCCTCATCTCCGTCTCCGTCTTCCTCTCAGATCGGTGCTCACGTATTCACTTCACTCGCACTCTCGCACTTCAGTCTGACTAGGATGCACTTCCCGTCCGTCTCCGCTGGGAGGCTGGCGAGCAGGTGATGTCTTTCGGAGCAGCCAGCCTAGGCCGCGCACAAGGCGGAGTCTCTGATAGATCTATCCCGGGATTATGTACTACTTGGGATATTGGGGTACTTGTACAGCCCAGTGGAGATTGTTTCCAGAGCAAGCTCCGCTTGGCCCCGATGTCCCCCGACTGCGGCCGATTTCATCCAGATGTAGAAGGGCACCATGCCTGAGTAAGTGGAGTCCGCGTTGAAACCTAGGGTCATATACCTAGCGCCAGCCTGAGCACATCCTCTCGGTGTCGATGAACGTCCTGGCACACACAAAAGGCTCTCGCTGCGCCACGAACAGCTCGCGGTGGTCCTCTGCCCTGCCCTTGATGGTGCGAGCCAGGTCCGTGTGTGCTTTCCGAGTTCTTCACGAACGCACGCGTGGGCACTCCCAGCCCAGTCCATTTAGGGATGTCGATGGGTTCCATTCAACTCCCGGTCCTCGCCGACGCAGTGCGCAGTATAAGTCATGAGCTTTGGGTCAAGTGCCTACAGTACTCGGTTCGGATTAAGTGTCCGGCTAGGTCAATACAGTTGATGTATAGGTAATCGGAAAACTCCCATTCCCCGTTACTTTTGGCGCGGTCCCCACCAGACCAATGGCGCTCGCACCCGTCCTTAACGCCCGAGAATTTTTCCAAGTGGACCAGGTAAGCCGCCCGTTAGGTCTGAGAAGCCACACCATCCCGACCTGGCCCGCGGGGCTGTCGATGTCGTAGGTGTTGGCCGGCGCTGGCTACTGGAGGAGTGGGAGTCAGGTTGAATGGCGCTGGTGGTGCCCGGCGACGCCACGTTCCCATTAGGCCCTCGTGTTTGATCCCCTTGTTTCGCTGGGGCGTGTTGCTGGCCTGGAGAGAGTGTGCTAAGCATGAAGACAAGGACGTCGCAGAATGCCCGTCGATGGTGCGGCTCACCCCCGTCTTGGATACCGCTGCACGGTAGATCTGCGATGCCCATCACAAAAGAGGATGACAACTTGATCAGGTGACGGTGTGTCGAAAACGGAAAAAAAAAATGTCTGCGAGGGGGAAGAGGTGCGAGGGAAGATGTGCCGCCCTGCCCAAGGTGAGAGAGTATACAACCGAATACAACAAACACTCACAAAGTTGAAGTGGAGGTGATAGAGGGGCTTTAGCGGTGACAGGAGTGCTAAACGCATACGCTAACTGGAGGCCTTAAGGTCGAGGGCAGGGCTGTGAACAGGGAACCTGAGTGGGCACTGCCCCCGGGCCTTCCTATGAAGCTAGACTCAGACGGGATGCGAGCGTCGGATCCGACAAAGTCCGCTTTCCTATAAAAGAGATTATGCATTTTATATCCTGCTGTAGCTCAACATAATTTACATGGAGAGTTTGAGTGAGAATGAGAACGGAGGCTGCCGGGTTAAGAATGTAGAGGAAGGGTATGGTGAAGGGGCTCGGAAGGTGGGAAATGGAAGGTGGGGAAGTTGGCACGTGATCATGTAATCGGATTGAAGGTCCGAATGAGGCGATGACGGCGATGGTAGCTACTGCGCCTCCGGGTCAACCGCCACCTCTACTCCGTTGATATGGCCTTCTCACGACCGGTGAAAGAGACAGATTTGCCCTTTCTTCTCGGTGGTCCGGTGGTTATCTCGCGGAATGGGTGGTCTTGCTAGTGGTAACTACGCTCCTTGAGGGGAGTGCGACTAGATCCTGTGCTCTGGTGCGTGCGGCTTGACTAGGGCATCGTCGTTGGGGCTGGTTTCTGCCTTGGGGTCGGTAAATGTGTGTGGATGTGAATATGGCTTCTCGCGACCGGCGGGTGAGACGGGCTTTGCATTTTCTTCTCGACGACGGCCTGGGAATCCCTGGCGGCCAACTCGCTCGCTCGCTCGCGGAAGCGGCGGCCCAGTCGATCGCTGCGGTCCTTGAGCGAGTCGCCCCTCCGGTCTGGTGCGACTTGACGAGAGCGTCGTCTGGGCTGGTTTCTTCCTCGGAGGGCTCTGCGGATGGCTTCGAAACGAAAGCGATTTTAGTGCGTGCGGTTTACATCGGCAAATGCGACGGATGTGCGTACATCGGCGAGCAGTTCTGGCGGGCGGTCGCTGGCCCTCATGGATACTAGGATATGGATTGGTCCCGCTGGTACTGTGTATAGGGTGATCGTCTGATTGCGAGTCTTTTTTACGGGTCACAAAAGGTCTCTTATATGTGCCTACTAGTCCACGTTCAGGCTCAGACAATGTGACCCGGGTCTAGGGTGGGAAAGGGATCATTGGCACTTGTTGTTATTTCGCCACCCAAGCACATCACTGCGAGATCGAATCCGAGTCATTTCCAAATCGGTGTCCTGTATCCGCGGAAAAGATACAAGGATTGGTGTACGAAGGTATAGAATGCACCGCTAACAGAGAGGATCTAGATGTCGCTGTGCCAGAGCCAGTTCCCAGTTCCGCATGTAACAATTATGTACATATTGCGGTATACAAGTGTGGACCAGAAGAAGAAAAAAAAAATAGGGCGGGGCCGAAGTGAGGTCTTCTATCATTTGAACGCTCTCTTTCCAAAAGTCAACACGCTGGGTCCAACGGCCAGAAACACACATTCAGTCCCCCCGGCCGCCAGTCCAAGAAAGTCGCGGATTTCACTTGCAGCTGGGATCAAGGGGTAACCGCAGTCGAGCGGCAGGCAGGCATGCCTTGAAGAACGCGGTAGCCACGGTGTAACACCCTTCGCCTTCTCGAGCTGTGGAGCCACAGATCTCATGCTATCGGAGTGACTACTTGTAAGAACGAGCAGGTCTCCTAGGCCTATCTCGCTGAGCAGCACGCAGGTTGGAGTCAGCTGTTAGGGCGCTAATTGGGCAATCACGCGCCAAGGACATGTCCAGAAGTTGTATCATACGGCGCTGCAGCCCAAGTTTACGTAGGTTCCTCTGCCCTGGGCACGACAAGTGCGGAGCTGCGAGCGAAGGCGCTGCTTGCCGGCACGTACACCGTGTTTCATTTCATTTGTTGTGTGCAGCCTGCTGTCCGTTTTCCATCGGAACGTTGCATTCCCCTCGTGCACGTACCACTTCGCGACGGCATGTTGTGCCTCGGGAGAAGACAGAGCTGCATTCGCGACTGATTATATTTTAATTTGTGCGAGTCCCTAATCTTAGTGTGAGGGGCAATGGGCGGCTAGGGGAGGGCCGGATAGACAGTCGAGAAGGAATCAGTACTCGTAGATGTAGCTGGCCTCCTCATCTTGCAAAATTATCCCTCTCTCGTCTTGCCCAAGTTTCGTCTCTCGGCCATAACCACAACCACAACCGCGTCCGAGACTCCGACATCCCGTCTCGTCTTGCGTGACCACCCCATCTCCTCGTCACCTCCCGTCGACGCCTTTCTCTCGGCTCGATCCTCCCGATCTATGACAGCTGTCTTATTAGTGGGGTTTCTCATCACCGCGCCACAAAAACGCACACACACCTAACATGCACAACCCAAGGAACGCTCATTGCAACGCGGCGGTGACGAGTTCGAGAAGCTCCCTCGGCGACTTGCCGCGGTTTGCGTCATCCTTCGCGAACGCCTGCCACGTTGCGCCATGGTGCGGTTCCGCAGCCGCACAGCGCACGGCGACGTCCTCCGCCTGCGCCGCGCTCCCGTGCTGCCGCTCGAACCTGAGCCACCATCCCCAGGCGTCGCCGACATCGGGGCCCGCCCCAATCGCGCGCTCGAACCACTGCCGCGCCTTGTCGATCTTGCGCTCCGCCCAGAACAGCCGCGCAACCGTGCAGATCACGAGCGCGTCGTCCGCGCACTTCTTGAGCGCGTCCACGCTCCGAGCCTTGCGCTGCGGTCGCGCCTCCGCCCAGATCGCCAGCGACCACAGCAAGCCCGAGCCCGGGCATTCCTGCAGCGCCCGCGCGAGCAGCGCCTTGGCCTGCGCGGACGCGCCCGAGCGCTCTTCGATGCCGACCGCCTCAGCCCAGAGCACGTCGCTCTTCGGGTTGACCAACCGCGCTTTCTCGATCAACGCGCGGGCGCGGATGCTCTTCCCGTCTGCCTCCTCGAGCCGGCTGGCAAGCACCCAGAGGGTGATGTCCTTCGGCACAGCCTTGAGCCCTGCAGCGTAGGCCGCACGGGCGGCGGAGTAGTCTTTGGCAGCTTGATGGATCTGCCCCTGGATCATGTACAGCTTGGCGAATTTCGGGTACTTGGACAACGCAGTGGAGACCGTCTTGAGCGCGAGTTCCGCTTGGCCTTGCTGTCGCTCGAACACGGCCGATTTCATCCATATCTAGAAGAAATGTCAAAGTTGAGTTCGCGCGGGAAGCATCTGGCGTAAGCGCACCCTCTCAGTGTCGGCGACTGTCCGGGCGCGCACCAAAAGCTCCCGCGCGACGGCCAGCTCGCCGTTCTCCGCCTCGAGTTTGACGGCGGCGAGCCAGATCTGCTCGCTCTCCGAGTTCTTCACGAATGCGCGCTCGAGCACTTCGCGCGCCACGGGCACGTCTCCGCCGAGCCACTTCTCCTTGGCCCACATCAGCCAGAGCACCTCCGCCTGCGGACAGCACTCGACCGCACGCGCGAGCAGCTTGTCGAGGCTCTCGCGCGTGCCGTGCGCCTTCTCCAGGTCCGCCGCGCGGCGCCAGAGGTCTCGACGGTCGGGGAACACGCGCAGCGCGTAGGCGAGTACCGAGCGCGCGGTGCCAACCCGCCCCCGAGCCTCTGCGGCCTCTGCGTCGCCGAGCCACGTCGCCAGACGGTCTTCTTCCTCCACATCCATCGCAACGGTCGCGGACACGATCGCTTCGCACGTACGTGGCGCGCCCTCCGCCTCGCATCGCTCGGCCTCCTTCAGCCATTGCTCGCGCGTAAGGAGCACGCCGTGCGCACGCAGCGCCCGGACAGCCGCTACCAGCGTCTTGTCAACGCGGTCCAGCTCTTCGGCGCGCTTCTCTTCTAATGAGTCGGCCGCGTACGCTTCCTGCTCGATGAGGCGCCCAGCAGCAATCCAAATCTCATGCGAGGTGGGCACCGCTTTGCGTGCCTTGTTGAGCACTGCTTTGGCGTTCTCGGGTGTTTCAAGGCGCGCAAGAGCGAGCCAAAGTTCAACAGAAAGTGGGATTACCTCGACTGCCCGAGAAAGTATAGTACGCGCGTCCGCAGGCGAGGTTTCTAGGTTGACGGTCTCTTTCCAGAGGCGCACAGAGTTAGGGATGTGTTCGAGCGCTGCGTAATAGTAAGAGATGGCAAAAAAAAAAAAAAGGGTCTAAGAAGTCGTACCTCGCCGCAGTACGCGCTTTCTCGCTTTTGCATCATTTTCAAGGTCTGCGGCCGCTAGCCAAACTTTCACACTTTGTCCTACATGCTGGACGGCATTCGCGAGAATAACTTTCGCATCGTCATTTTGCTGTGTGGTGGAGGTATAAGCACGTCACATAGAGGAAATCGGGACGCCGTACATGTAATCTCGCAGCTTCTAGCCAAATGTCTTCGCTCTTGGGGCATTGCTCACAGCCTTGCTTGATGAGTTTTCGCGCGGCTACCATGCGCCCTGCATGTTCTTCTAGGGCGGCGGCTGCGATCCACCCCGGGGCATGTTTTGGATTAGACTTGATAAGAGAATCGAAGAGCATGCGCGCGCGTTTGATATCGCCAATCTCTGCCTCTGTCTTGATAACTTGGCTGTCGAGTGATGTGAGATAACCTTTGGGGTCTATTGATGTGGCCGAGCCAGATGTCGAAGTTGTTCCTGATACCTAATGCATAGTCAGCCCCCCACACAAGAGGAACGGCGAGGACAAAGATAGATAACTACCTGGTCGAGCTTGAGGGACAAGACTTTGTCTCGCGCCTGGCCGATCTCGACGAAGTTCGTTAATGCGCCAGAGTCGGCGGGAGTCTCGAATCCTCCTTGGTCCTGCGCATCGAAAGTTCATACGGACTTGGTTGTTCTCTAAACAGATCAAGCACGCACCTGCTGCCTCGAATCCAGAGCGTTTTCATACTCCCCCTTCGAGCGGTCGCCCACAATGATGCTGTCGGGCACGGCGAAGGTGCGGTCGTCCCTCCTTCGCTTTCTTCGCGTAAGGTTACCGACCTCGGGGATGTTCTCCCACTCTGAGTCCGTCACGACTGAAAGCCCGCGTTTTAGATCTGCAAATTGCTGCTGTAGTTTTGGGCGCTCTGCGCGATGCTTCGCCAGTTCCGCCTCTTCGCGGGCCTCGCGACGGGCGCGTCGGCGCGAATCCATTGTCCGGTCGACCTCCTCGTAGATTTTGTCAGCTTCCTCGTCATCAGCCTCGTATGTAGTGCCGGCAAAGAGGCCGTACTCGTTGTCGGGGTCCTGGAACTGTTCAGGATCGACGTCCGGCTCTTCACCCCGCCTGGCTTGCGCCTCGCTGCGAACACAGGATTTAGAGTCAGGAATGGTCCGAGTGAAGGGCCACGCACGCGATAACCTCAGCTGAGGGACCTTCTCTGGCGGGACCGATATCTGAACGAGTAGTGAAACCGGATGCGCTAGGGACGTACGTGAGGAAAATGCAGGGTCGGATGGGAGAACAGAGAGGGGCTCTCACCCTCGTCCAAGACCAGCGACATATGACGCTGGCGCTGGCATAGACAAGAACGCGAGCTTGTTCTTATTTGACGCCATGGCTATCCGTTTCGCAGAGTCAGAGGGCAAAGTGTTGCGATGCTAGAGTTGTCGGGATGCGGTTGTGGTCGGTGGCGGTGTGTGGGAAATGTTTCCCAAATCAAGGAACGGGCTAAAGGGTCGTTGTCGGGTTGGTGACGGCCCACATCTTCAAGTTAGCTCGGGTCGGCCTGGGGCACATCCCTAGCTCGATGGCGTCTTTATTCCGTTCTTTCAAGTCAGTCTCTTGCTCCTGCTTCCACTAATTCTCAACAAAATCCAGTAACCTGCTCCTTAAGAGACCACTTGCCACACAATGCGCGACTTCGGCCGTCCTGTTCGCCACGGGAGACGTCATCGCCCAACAAGTCATCGAACGAAAACACTCCAAACACGATGTATCTCGATCACCTTTTTCCCCTGTGGTCTTTTGCCAATTGATTTCTCTAGTTTGCCCGAACGGCGCGTCTCACGTTTTACGGAGGTGGCAGCAAATAGTACAGCTCATGCCTGGCTTTACACGCTAACAACGAACCCCGCCATCTGCAAACACCAGGCTGCCTGCTCGGACCTCCCGTTTCGAAATGGATCGCGTTTCTCAACCGTCTGCGCTTTGCAACGCCCACCAAGGCCGTGATCTACCGCGTGCGTCCCTCTCCTCGCCCCCATCCCCGATTTGTATTTTTATATATGCCCCGCAGACGTGGCTGGATCAGACGCTCATGGCACCGCGTTCGTCCTTTCGTTTTGTCTCTGAGACCCTCCCGAGGTCGGTCTGCGTGCCTTCTCTCTGAAACCCATACTCCGCTCTACAGTCGTCGTGGGCTGGTTCTTCGCGTCAATGTCCCTCATGGAGGGCAAGGGCGCCTCCGGCGTCGCCGATAGTCTGAGCACGGTACGTGTCTCGTTGCTCCCCAGCCTTCGGTAGTCGGTCCTGTGTATCTTTTTTTGACTCTCGGTCCCAGATGTACGGGCCGACACTCATGCGGGGCTGGTGCGTGCTTTGTGGCTCCCTATGATTATCCTCGAGACCAACTATCGTCCCGCAAGGATGGTGTATACCCCCACGCAGATCGTCAATTTCACCATCGTGCCCCCCCAATTCCGCTTCGTGTTCGTCGGCGCCGTCAGCCTCGTTTGGAGTGCGTCGCCGTCCCTGGTCGGAAGCGCAAGCTCGACCCGACCCTGACCCTGTGCATTGATCATGATTGTCGTGACCAGATACCTACTTAAGCATCGTCAACGCGAAACTGAGCAAGGATATCGCCGAACCCGTAGGCTACTAATTAGATCTCCCAATTTGGTGCGTTTTTTTTTCAATCCTTTATTTATTATTTACGTTTTCCCATTCTCGCTAGAGTTCGCTTATCTACGGGCACTTGGGTACGCTCGCAGCTGAGATTCAATTCCAAGCGGCACTCAGTACCGCTAGGTGGTGTCCAAGTCGAGCAAGGTGGCCTCCCTTGGACGTATTAGATGTTCCACCAATATATACGACTATGATCAAAAATAGCGAACTCGGGCTGCGCATCTGACTGCCCCACTCGCCGCGATGTGGCCCAGAGAGATACAACATCTGTGACGTTAAACCGGGTTTTCTTCGATGCCGCATCAGTGTCCTTACAGTGGAACAAAGGGTCCCCTCGGTCTTCCCTGTAAAAATCCTGACAGGGCAGGAGTAACAGTAGCCACCCACAAATACTCGTTTGTAATTATCCCCGCTCGACAAATCGAAAGGTATGACATCAGATCTCGTATGTGCAGTATCGTCGCTAGATCGATCTCTCTCTACTATACCCCACCCTACAACACGAACTCGATCGTCATTCGTCCGAGGTGGGTGGACTCGGAAGTGAAGGCGAGTGCTAAAAATACCGCCGACGACGGTCCTACACAAAAAGAAGAAACAAAAACAACAAAAAAAGGGGGGGGGTGGGGAGCGTGGGTAGCTCAGGACGACGCGTTCAACGCCCCGAGTTCCATTCGAATATCCGCCTCGCTCTCGATCTTCTTGAGCTGGGTCGCCTCGAGGCGCTCGCCGCGTGCCGCCTTCTCCTTCAAATCCTCGATCGCCTTTAGCTAAAAAAAACATCGGCGGTGTGCCGCGAAGTGAGCCCGACACCTGGACGAAGCGAGTAGCGTTCCCACCTTTTTGTTCAGATTCCGGACTTTCTTCTGCACCGGGTCGAGCGGTTCCACTCCCGGCGTGGGCGGCACCGATTCCTCGTTGTTAGCCGCGAGGTCGCCTGTTTCGACTGCGAGAGCCGGCGCAGCCGCAGACTTAGACTCGGACCCGGCGGCTCCGGCCCCGGCACCGCCATCGCGCCGGGCGGCGGCCCCCTCGCCCCCCTTCTCCTTGGGGCCCTTGCGCTTGCGCTGCTTTCCGCCGTCGGTGTTCGGGGGTGGAGACGCCGCGGCGGCGCCGGGGACGTAGCGGCGGCCATGGCCGTTCTGCTGGGATGCGGGGGAGCGGGCTTGGCGCGTCGGGGTTGCCGTGCCGCTATTGCCGCCACGCGGCGTGCCTGACGGCGAGACGCTGTCTTCCTCACGGCTGTAGGCCAGCGAGGCAAGCTGCCCGCGGGCGCCGGGGGGACGGTAGGCGCCCGGCGCCCGCGCGGGGGACGGTTTTGCGGTCGCGGTTACGGCCTGGACGCTCGCGGAGGGTGAGGGCGCGGGCGGAATTACGGCTGGGAAGGGCGGGGCTGAGTCGACGGGGGTGGGTCGCCAGCTCGTCTGGTAGAGCTCCTCGCAGTCTTGGACGTGCAGGAGCTGGCCGAGGAGGTACCATATTTTGATGCCGTTGTCGACGCGCAAGCGCGGCGAGAGAGTGGCGGTGAGGATGAACTTGCCGTCGGGGGACCATTCGCAATGCGACGTGTTGGAGGCGTCGATGGTCGATATCTTGGTCAGCGAGCGCCTGTCATGGATGTCGATTTTGCCCGCGAGATTGCCGAAGCCGCCGAGGAGGACCAGCCGCGACTGCGGGTTGAACGAGATGAAGTTGTAGAAAGACGTCCCAAAATCGTGCAACGTCCTAACGCGCTGATCGAAGAGCATCACTCGCGCGGGCATGACTATAAATAAGCCGTGAGGGGGAAACAGCAAGGGGTAGATATGCGATCTTACAACCATATACAACTCCAAACTCCTTCGAGTTGGGACTCCAGGCGAAGTCGTGAATCGGGCCCTCCTTATCAAGAGAGACGCGGCAGTCAAAGTTACCCGCGGCGCTAAGTAGGTAAAGTCCCGATTGCCCGTAATAACTTTTGTTGGTGTTGTCGACATCGGTCTGCGTAAGGACGAGGACTTGAGTGCCAAGGTTATTCCACTTGATTTGGGACTTTTCTGCCTTGAAGAACGTCTTCTGACAGGTAGGTGGGGCGCTTAGGCTGTGCAAGGAATAGACGCGAACGCTCGCCGGCTGGCCTTTCTTTTCGGGTACGAAGATAGCAACGGACGGGTTGAGGCCGGGACTAAGCGTGATGCCGGATGCTCCCTCGACCTTGAGTCTGTCAACGATGCCCTTTCCCCACTCTGCGGGGTTGAACACGTGAACCTCCTGGCCAACGAGACGGATGGCGTGGGATTCTGAAATGGTGTACTGAACGTCCCAGCCGTCTAGGGACTTTTGAGAAAAGGAGATGAGCTCCTCGCCTGTGGAGACAGAAAATATGCGCAAATTCTTATGTTGCGCGCCGTCTCCGAGCTTGACATGGCGCTCCCAGAGGGAAAGGTACGTCCCGCGGGGAGAAAATTTAAGCTCGACAACGTTGGGGATCGCGAGCTCCTGGAGGAGATCGGCCGTTTCTGCCTGATGAATGCGCACACTACAAGCGCGTGTCAGCGGCGCTTATCGATAAAGGATCGCGACTTGACACACCCGGACGGCACTGCGAGTGCAAAAAACCTCCCATCTGGGCTGTATTGGTACGTACGGGCCGTGGAGTCCGGCGCCTGGAAAGCCCCGATGGAATCATAGGTAGGTGTTCCGCCGACGAGGCCAACAGATTTTTGGGTGCGAACTGTGAAGAAATGGCTGTGGTTAGTGTACGGGAAGATAGAGTCGTACGGAGGGAGCAAGGGAAGTAGCTCCAAGCTCCGACATAGAGCCTGGCTAGGCGGGGATAGAAGGGGTTGCGTGCGATGCGTGGTAGGATCTAGCACCGCGGCCTGCCATCCAACATGCCCAACAAGAGTAGCACAACTACAGCGCGTGTCCTCTGATATGCAACACATTGCAAGCAGGATGAATCCAGCGCGCGTGCCTCCGAGTTGAAATAGACGGATAGATAGAAGGTAGCACTGAGCGAAAAATTCACGCACATGCGTACTGCTGGGAGATCTGCTGGGACATGACGACGACCTACAAAGTGCGACAGACGCGGAGGCGGGGGGCGGGAGGCGGAAGGGGAAGGGGAAGGCTGTAAAGCAAGCTAATGCTTCACAACCTGGCGGGCGACGATGACGGTCAAGACAAGAGCTCTGATTACATAATAAACTGATACCCGCTGTTATTTAATTGCACCGCCGGGGCAAAGCGAATGATGGTATCATAGTGTAGTACCATGCAAAAAGCCACAAGCATTGCCTGCTCATCGATGCTTTGACCATCCACAGGACTATGTGGCACGGTGTTGTCTGCAGGCCTACATAAGGATATCGTTGTGGCAATCCAGGTGGCTAGTGACTCACTATTTGTTGTTCCACACTCCACAGCCCCGCCCGCCTCCGCACCTTATTCACGGCCATGCCACATGTCCTTGCGCCTACGCTAACCTCATGCTACTATAAGAAACACTTCTCCCTACTGGACTGACACAACATCAGCTTCCCACCTTCTCTTCATTTACTATGGCCTCCTCCTTTTCTGCTCCTAGCACCAACTCAACTCATGGCCCACCGTCGAACAACAAACCACAGCCCATGTCCGTTGATCCTCGGATGACAATTCGCGACCCCTCTGGGCCTGGGGTGAGTGCGCCGCGTTTTGCTTTCGCACAACCTACCCCCTTTCATATTGAATTACCAACAAACTTACGTTGCACATGTGACCCTGGCCAGTCTGCGTATTACGTCCGGCCCTCTTCTATCAGCCGATCGGAGGAGAACACTTGCGCCCCCACGACGCGATGTGTGGACGTCGGACCGCCAAATTACGCCCCGGCGCCCAATCACAAGAGCGTCGATTTCTGCTCACGAGGTGACGCGGACCCGGCTTCTCTGTCCCGCGGAATCTCTCTTCCTTCGTTCTTCGAGGAAGACCTCGACGAGCTCATGGAAGCCGCCGACGATACACCCCTCGCGTCGACGCCCGCAGCGGAGGGAAACAGCATCGTGCTAGAGTTCCACGTGCGTCGTCGCTTCTTGATTGATCGTTTGTCCTTGGGCGCGTCCTGAGCGGCATCGCAGTGGCCTGGCTACCTGCGTTATTCCGTCAACGTCGCCACAGCATGCCGCAGCACAGTGAACGGGCGCTTCGTGCGCCGTCACATCTCGCGTTCCTCTCTCGGGCAGGCTGTCGCGGAGCATGCAATCCGTTTCGTCAGGATGGCACAGGTTGGTTCAGCTCACATCATCCGACGCTGAAGTTCACTAATGCAATAAAACACAAAAAAAAAACACAGTTGGAGACCCACGCGCCCCCGGTTCCCCTTGGCACGAGGTCTGCGTCGGGAGTCACCACAAACGATCTGCTGCTGCGGTCCCTAGACCCGTTAATCTCTCCAGAGGGACGTGTGGTGTGGGTGCCCCACTTTGCCGTTCGGTATCCTCTGGGCAAGGGTCACGTCCGCCCTTACTGTCAGCGCACTCGCTGGTGAATCCCGCGCTATCCCCTCTGCGTGTGTTACAGCCCTGGTGGCATCTCGCTTCTTTTTCAGTCCCGTGGAGCCGTATATATAATGTCCGGTAATCTAGGTAAAGTAGCTAACTGTATTATTGGTTAATGACTATCCATTTAAGGGGATTTCACGTTGAACACCGTGAGAGCACCGCCGGCGGAGTGTTCGAGTTGCAAATTTAACAGATAAGGATGGGGCTCCATTAGCGACGATGTGGGCCTACCATCGTGGTAACGCGCAAATCTGTGAACAATATTCTGAGAGAAATTCAGTCTTCGATCCAAACTATACACTGTGGGCGACTAGTCGGGACCTCGCATAAATACGCCCTCAGCACCACCGGCTCTAGGCCGTGACAGCTTCCATTGTATCGTGCTCCACGACCTACTGCCCTGCGAAAAATATTCACTTGCCGATATTCCTCCTAGACCCGTCCCTCTTCTCTCAGTCCGCCAGGTCCGTCGTGGGGAAGAACTCGAGCACATCGTGCAGGGATGCGTCGTGCGCGATGACGACGAGCACGACCGGAATCGCGTCGAACGCCTTGAGTGCGTCGAGCGTGGCGCGGTTCGCGACCGTATCCTTGGTCATTGGCGCGGTGGCCCCGTAAGAGCGGCGTAGGACGGGAAAACCCTGGGCTCGGGTGGACCTGCTCGAAGAGCGAGCAGGGGCAGACCGACGTGGACGTCGGCGGCTCGAACGGGGACGGCAAGATGGTGTCCGGGAGCGGCGTCGTGCGGAACTCGCCGCAGTGGTGCCCACTGTCCCCTGCGAGGAGCATGAACTTGTCCGCGGACGTGCGCGCAGCGTCATGATGTGGTCCTAGTCAGTCGTGTGACCGGAACGCCTCGAGGAGGTAGAACCCGTCGTCAAACTAGTCGATCTCCCGCAGCCCGCCAGCGGGAGCGCACTGCTGCGAAAGCCTAACTCGATGAGCTCGTTGCCCTCAAACACCCCCCGGAGCGTTTGGGCGTTGGGACGCGTGGAATAACTGTGGGACGTCGAGGCTGACGGCGCCACTGGGTTTGATCCGTGGAAATTCCCACGGGTTACTAGTCATTCTGGATAGAAATGTGGACGGCAGGTCCTTCGGACACAGGAATGGTGTTACGGTAGCACCAGTGGTGAGATTGTTACACTGAGGCGGTTGTACGGTGAATAGAACATGATTGTAGTCTGTAGATTGGAATCGATTTGCTTTCGGATTGACTCTGGCATATATCTGATTAATATTACAGTTAGTAGATACATTGAATTTGTGAATATAATTGAACATCGACCCGAAGGCGGCGGACTGTACCAAATCTACCAAGATGATTTGCTGGTGGCAGGCTTGTCATTGCACGGTGTGTCTGAATGGAACCATCAGTCCGGTTCCAAGCCAAACCCGAACCCTAAACTAGCGTTCGGTCTGGTTAGGTATGACCGTTCCGAAGTTCCGAACCGAACTATCCCATCACTGTGTCTATTCGTGGAATCGGCAACCTCGTCAACAACAATGGAACTTCACCATGATCCACCGATGTCCTTGCGGTCCCACCGCGACGGCATCACGGTCCTGGTACCAGCTTGCTACTTGGAACCTATAAAATTACGGTTAGCGTCCTGAGGAGAATCCCAAGTGCTTTCGAGCCCTCAGCAGTCATGGTAAACGCACTCACCGCACTCCCGTCTTTCTTCTTGCTTGCACTCGCGTCGTCCCACTTCAAACGCGACGTGCGCCTTTATGAACGCCGTGATGCCGTCCCAGAAGGCTTCACGAACAAGGGCCCCGCGCCTGGAAACGCCCCCCTGCATCTCCACATCGCGCTTGTCCAGAATGACATCGAGGGCCTCCAACCCAAGCTCATGGACGTCAGCACGCCGAGCAGCCCGCGGTACGGCCAATGGCTTTCCAAGGAGGAGGTGCGCCCATATTGATGGCCGTCCGTTTATCGTGGTTTGCCAGACGCCACCCACACTGGGTCTGTACCTTCGTGACTCCTAAGCCAGAGACTGTCGCTGCGGTCAACGAGTGGTTGTCCGCCAACGGCCTCAAAGCAACGGTTTTGTCAACATACGGAGACTGGATCGCTTTAGAGACGACCGTGGATCGAGCGAGCGAACTTTTCGATACTGAGTTTCCACTTTTGTGCACGATGGAAGCGGGAAGGGGGCCATTCGTACTTTGGCATATTCAATCCCGGCGTTGCTCAAGGACCACCTTGAACTCGTCCACCCTACAATCGCGTGTGTGATCTGCCCCATCCTTCGAACAGTTTCGCAAGACGTTTTGACGTCGTCTGCAGCTTCCCATCCCCGAACGACATCGGGTCTCCGATCTTTAGTTTTCCTGCGAAAATCGTGCGGCGCGCCGGAAACCTAACTTCTGCAGACGGACCCCCATCTTGCGACAACTTGATGACTCCGGGGTGCCTCCAACAGCTATACGGCATCCCCACGGAGTCTGCCTCCTCCTCGTCGAACGGGCTTGCAGTCTCACCGTTCCATCAGGGATCTGCTAATAGGGCCGATCTCAGAGTATGTGCCAAAGCGAGTAACTGCGTCCCAAAAATTAAACAACTCTCCTTTCAGAAATTCCTCCCGACCTTCCGCACTGATCTACCCCCATCCACCTTTTCCGATAGATCAATCTCTGGCGGCTCCAACTCACAGGATCCCAATAAAGCTGGTATCGAAGCTGTGAGTACTGTGACTTTTTATCAACATCAGATCACGAAAACTGACGTGGTTCTTAAGAACCTTGACGTACAATACACGATCGGCATTGCGTCGGGCGTGCCGACTGATTTCATTTCCGTTGGCAATCTTCGGGATTCTGAAAGACTTCGCGACCTCATCAACTTCTTGTTAGGTCAGGGTAGACCTCCACAGGTCCTCACCACCAGCTACGTATGGGACGAAAATACCGCCTCCAACGCGTTTGCCAAATACTCATCGAGCTCCCTTGAGAGCCCGTGTCTCGCTAATCCCGTTTATTCAACAACCTGTGCAATAGCTTCATGGCTCTCGGCGCCCGAGGTGTAAGCATCCTCTTCTCATCCGGCGACGGCGGCGTTTCAGGTTCACAAAGCCCAGGATGCACGACCTTCAAGCCCACCTTCCCGTCCGGTTGCCCATAGTATGTCTTCACCCTTGCGCCGCTCCCACTGCAGTTTCTCCATTCCCGCTCTAACCTCTTCCCGCACGAATCAGCGTCACCTCGGTTGGGGCGACACAGAACATCAACCCGGAAACCTCCGCCCTCTTCTCGTCCGCGGTTTCTCGAACTACTTTCCTGCGCCGTCGTACCAAGCCGCCGCCAAAGTAGCATATCTCAATAAGCTCGGGAGCACCTACGCTGGGCGATTCAGCACCTTCGGCCGAGGGTTCCCCGGTGTCGCCGCCGCGGGCACCAACCTCGGGATCGTGTGGAAGGGCAACGTGACCAGCGTCACCGGCACGAGCAGCTCAGGCGTCGTTTTCGCGAGCGTCGTCTCGCTGCTGAGCGATCGCCGCTCATCGCGGCCGGCAAGCGCCCGCTCGGCTTCCTGAATCCATTCTTGTACTCAACGGGCGCGAGCGCGCTGAACGATATCACAACTGGTAGCAACCCCGGATGTAACACGAATGGTTTCCCTGCAACCGCGGGATGGGACCGAAATGCCACTAAGCGGGACATTTGATCACTTCCACCTACCGGGCGATGAAATTACTACTGAGCGTGATCGAATGTACATTGCACCAAGGTTTCTTATGCGACCGCAAATTTCTCTATTATCGCGCTTGGGACTGTTCAGAGTAATCATTATCTCTGTGCCTTTGGTATGACCACCGTTGTCTCCTTTCCGGGTCTTTGTTCGGTCACGCGGTGGAACAGGCGGTGAGTGTTACCCTGACCGTACTTAGGACACGATACGAGTACGGGATTCCTCCTTCAGATCGCAGACGTAATCGAACATCCAACAACTGTTGCAAAAACGTAGACATCCCTCAGCTTTCTTGTTGCTGGCCCGAACCAAAAATAGACCACCACCTCCAGCCCAGCCTGTTATCGTCGTCACCCCTTCTGGTATCTCTTCTCTCTTTCAGTGGTCCATCAGCGTCCATCGTTCATGTTCGTACTGCCGCCGCGTGGGGCTCCATGATCAAGATTGTCATCACGACACTCTTTACACACGCGCTTCGGTTCGCAATCAAGGACATACATACATAGCAATCAAAATGCGCCGCCAGCATTGTACCGTCGCGGTTTCCTCATTCGTGTCTTACTCCTTTAGCACACCCTTGCGAAAATCATTCAAGAATCTCCACCGGCCGATGTCCTTCCTCGAGGGCTGCTTCTCCCACCCCGTCAGGTCTGCCTTGGGGAAGAATCCGAGCACGTCGAGCAGGGACGCGTCATGCGTGAGGATGATGAGCACGTCTGGGCTCGTGTCGAACGCCTTGAGTGCGTCGAGCGTGGCGCGTTTCGCGACTGGATCATTGATCTGGTGCGCGGCAACCTCGTAAAACGGCGTGGTGCGGAAGGACTCCGGACTCGGGTGAATCGGCTGGAAGAGCGAGCAAGGGCAGGATGACGCCGACGTCGGCGGCTCGAGCGGGGACGGCGAGATGGTGTCCGGGAGCGGCGTGAGTGGCGTCGGGCGGAACTCGCCGCAGTGGTGTGCGCCGTCACCAGCAAGGAGCACGAACTTGTCCGCGGACGTCCGCGCGAGCGCCATGATGTGGTCCGCCGTGTGTCCGGGCGCCTCGAGGAGGTAGAACGAGCCATCGTCGAACCAGTCGATCGCCCGCAGCTCGGCAACTTTCAGGGTCGACGCGCTGCTGTTGAAGTCCAACTCGATGAGCTCGCGGCCCTCGAACGCCTCATGGAGCGTTTCGGCGTTCGGGCCCACGGGTTGGCCGGGGTAGGTCAAGGGTTGGGTCTTGAAGCCGGGACCGACGACGAGGGAGGTGCTCGTCGGGAATAGGGTGAGATCTCCCGTGTGGTCCGGGTGGTGGTGAGACCAGATGGCGAAGTCGATGGACGAAAGCGGGACGGAGGCGGCATTCAGCATGTCGGGAACGTCCGCGGTAATATTGATGGTACCGCCGACGCTCTGAACCATGCTCACCACTGTGGAGGGTTCAAATCAGCATCACTGGTTTTTACACCCGCTGAAACGACCCGTAGCACCGATGAACAAGAAAGGCGAATGGCCCGAAAAGTTGTGATGAAAAAGTAGGGGCAGTGACTGGGTGACGTACATTGCGGCAGCTTTTCCTTCCAAGCTTTCATTATACCGAGCTCAAACAGCACTTTCTTCCCCGCCCTTTCGTTTTCTACCAGGAAGCTATAGGTAGGTACGTCAACTGTATCGTGTCCAGGTCTTGGTGACTGTACAAGGATGGCAGATGGCGCCACCAGATGTCCTGCATCCATGACGGAAACGCGGACAGTAGATCCTTTGAACGCGGGAAGAGAAAGTGGCGATGTAACCTCAGACATATCGAAAAGTGGTGGAACAGGCAGTGAGCGGAGGTTGGCACAGTTGGTTGTCACGCCCAGTAAAGCGTGTTGGAGTTTCGAGATTCGAAAGCGAGCAATTACCTCGCAAAGTCAGGCTTCACAAGTAAAGTCCCCGTTCTGAACGAAGGCTTCGAGTTCGAGACAAGACTGGCCGTAGGAGGTCGAGCTTGAGACTTCCCGCCGAGCCACCTGTAGCGTCTTAAATACACAGAATCCAGTACTACGTCACCTGAGCCATGACCGTCATCCTATTGCAGTCGTCATCAATCGGATAAAAAATATTCACGTCCAGACCCATGGAGAGCGAATGATCAAAGATATTGCTTACGCGGCCGATTACATTGTCATTTTTCTGCACCCCGGCATGCACCGAAAAGGCAAATGCCAAGAACTCGTGATCACGTCAACGACTTGCAGGCGTAACCCGATAACCCTCATACCCGATACTGTAGCTTTTCATCAAAACAAGAGGGAATGACCGATAAGTGTGCAGTACCCGAGACCATTTTGGCTGAGGTTTGGCCAGGAGCCGGAGTGTAGTATCACCAGCTCAGTTGCTAATATCCTCCTTTGAAACGAACTACTGCGGCTCCAAATAGCTAAACACACGAATTGTTACATCGGATACGGCTTGTCACGTCCTAACCTCGAGGTCTTGAAAAAGGCCTCACCGCTCCGAAAACACGGCATATCGCTACCAAGAAGCATTCTGGCCTCTTTCGGTGGTCAAGTGCCAGTGGTGTCAGAGCCACGACACGAAGATTGATAACTTTATCAAGCACGTAACTATTATTTCACGCTTTGGGACCTGCTTTGGGAGCATATAATTGTGGAAGTAGAAACCAGAAATTGTGCACTTGGACCATTTTTGAGTCACTTTGTGTGATAACTTTCTAACCTGATGGTTTCACATAACCGATACATTTTGAAAGGGAATCGGTCATGGTCATGAGTCGATGAACAAGATTGTGGGTGTCCGAGTCAGACTACTCTACCACTGGCCAAATGCAGCCGTAGCTGCCGCCGTTCCTGTGTAGACACAGCACGAAGCTGGTGCCGTGGCCTACTAAAAGATCAGGCAGTAGCCGAAAAATGGTGTCAAGCACAATCGTCACGATTGCGCCGTGGGTTTCGAGGTGAGCCATCATGCATCCGAGTCAAGCGTGTCAAACACTGGCAACCACTAGTATGGGCTCGGACTGAGAACTCCTTCAAGAACCCCCGCTACCCGGAGATCCTTGGCATGCGAATCAGGCTACCTATCCTGCTTCTCCCAGGCTGTCGGCTCCGCATTCTGAATCGGGTCGAACCGGGCAAATCAAAGAGGGAACTTGGGAAGAGTTGTGGGTGATGATGACAAACATGTCTGAACTCACTTCGAACGTCTCGAGCGCGTCGAATGCGACAGGATTGGCTGCTGGCCCATTGCCCACGTAAGATGCGGCTTTGTAAAAGTGCCTAGTTCGGAGGAAACCGAGGGACGGATTCAAAGTTGTATGAACTATGAAGAGGCGGAATTGAGGATGTGAGGTATGTTCGCCGCCACATCATGCCAGTGGCCGTCTCGCCCCCGAGTGCTATAGGAATCAGCAAATCAGACATACTACATTTCCTCCGTGGAAATTTCCATAGGCTGCGGAAGAAATAGTTCGAAAGCCACAGAGTATCTGGTACAGTGTTTTGAGCTCGGACGGGACCCGCAAACCGGCCACTTCTCTTTATGGAATGGAACAACATATTTCCTAGGAAGCGACCCACGAAGTATTTAACATTCACCCGTTCGTACGAAGTAACGAATCAAGACGTATTGTGGATTTTTAATATGTACTCGCACTTCTAATATTCACACAAGAAATGTGTTGCCTTAGCGCTTGCCCAGGCAAAGCGCAGGTTCACACACTAATCAGTACAGTACCCATATACAAAGAGGAACACAATCGCAAATGATGTGGGAAAATTCCGTGATATAAAACTTGATGCTACGAAGATCTGGAGAGGGATGCGGGAAGTATGATCGCCGTGTCGAAGTGTGAGGGCAAAGGGGGAATGCCAGTGGGTGAGCCTCCAGATAGGAAGGAGATCGCAACCCAACGTCACGGTATGCGTATTATTTCCGCCTTCTCTTAGGCATCTCCCAGGCCGGCATCAGGGGCGACAGAAACGCTTGCATACGGATTCGCGAAAGTAACGAGGTGGTGGGAAGAGACAGTGCACTGGGAATGGGAAGACACATCCTGAAGGACAGGGTCAAGGTTGCCTGTGTAGGCCAAAAATGATAATGAGTGTGACTCTGTGTCTTGATGCATGGGGATGTAAATGGTACGGATGAAGGAAAGGATAAGCATCGCATTTGATCTAAGAACTGGGTTCTGGCGCCGGACTTGCGTCCCAACTACGAGCTGATTCCAAAGGTCGCAAAATTCGTGCCGGAGTTCGGGTGTGGCGGTTTCTACATCCAGTTGACGCGCCACCTGCAGCGAATTGCCAAATATTTTATGAAAGGAGGGGGAGTCAGAATCGCGGCATGCGGTATGTAATTCCCGTGCAAGCCGAACGAGATTGCGGAGTTTGATGCTATCGTGCTATTTGCAGTATTTGGCAAAGAGGGCTTCCGACCAATTCAACCTTCGCTGGACTATGCCGGCCCAACACTCATCTGAGTGGTAATCTGTAAGGCGGTTGATGGTGACCGTGATTATACACCTTGCAAGGGAGCGAACATTCGGATCCTCATCGTTGGTGTACTGATCCGCAAGGATGACAAAGTCGATGGACTTGAGGATGGCAGATTCTATGGAGGAGAGAGCGTGATAGAAAGTGCGTTGAAGAAGGTAAGGATCTGTCTGGATCACCTTTAGGGAGACCTTGATTCACTGCTGCCTGGTCGTATCTGAGAGGAGATTGGAAGATAATGAATGATTCATGAAAGCCACAATTGCCTCAGGAAATGTGTCTGTATTTGCCCCTCGGAGAACCTGTGCTGGGTCTTCTACCCACGTTGATTTGTAGAAACCAGGGATTCCCGTTAGAAACTGCTCCAACTCTTCTGCGTGAGCCAGAGAATCGAGAAGCCATGATATTGCTCCAGTGTCCAGTGTCGAGGTACGAGAATTGGCGTGCTTCTCAACCTCCCGTGCTGTACAGTGCAATGTTTCCCAGCCAGGGGGTTGGACGCCGAAAGCACGGCGCCATATCAGCGACAATGGGGTAACAATTAGACTATAGGGGCGGTGGATCGATTTCCCGGAGCAATGCAGGTAAAGATCCGACGAGAAGATTAAACTAAAAGTGCCACCCACATGCAAAGACACATCACCAGGGTCGATAGCTAGAAGAACGAGTCCTAGGAAGAAAAGGTAGATAGATGTGTGCAAGAGAAAGTTCAAAATGTTGAGGAATAGTGGAACAAACTTGAGAAATCCGTCCTGCGTTATACACGCTCTAATACATGCACATCTGTGCGGACTGTATTGTAGCTGAGTCAGGAGCAGGTATTGGCGCACCCATTCTTGGGCCAGGGAGGCAGATACGGCACATAAAAGGCACATCGACAAGCTTAAAAACCAGAGCACGTGTGAAGCTCGGGGTACGCCAACCGGTTTGGGAGGAGCTTGTGCCAGTGGAGTAGCGGAACTGTTCAAACTAGCCTGGAGCTGGTAAAGCTGAGAAAGGTAGAAGGCCGAGACGTCCTGAGAGGTTGTTAGAGATGAAAGATAAGACTGACAAAAATCCCGCGACGGTAGCTGATATTAAACCACTCTATCATGGAGTGGTGTAGTCAGACCTGAGGTACTTAAATGAAAGGGGCAATGGTGACTTATGAGGAGCATAACGCTGTTTGCATCTTCCCTCCAGTTCTGGATGAGCTTCGAATCAAACTCGAACATTTTTTCATTGTACATGGAGAACAAGGTGTCAGATCCATCTGTGAAAATGGTCTCTGCCTGTGATGAGTTGCGATTATGGGTGGGCGGAATCTGATCTTGCGAATTAGTTGGGGCGCCTAAGCACCCACAAGTTAGTACTGACGTGGTGACGAAGGTGGGATGAAGATAGTCACCAACGGTCGCGGCTTCATGAGACACACGACTGGAAAAGGGGATGGGAATACACCAGTGATCGGGGGACATTGGAAACTGAGGCTATGTGGAAGGGTTTTGAAGAAAGGGGGAGGAGTGCCAACTTGAAACTGGTATCAAAGTTCACACCCAAAAACGGCCGTAGTAAGTTAGACGCGTATCCAATCCAGCCTCCCCTCGGGTTTTCGGAGATGCCAGGACGGCAATTTTTCGTGTGGGCATTGTGCGGGTTGCATGATTGTACTTTGTCGTGATGACACTCTTTTGCACACACGCTAAGGTTCGCGATATAAGAGTAGTTTACGTACATAGCTATCAAAACACGCTGCCAACGCCAACTTACCAGCATCACACCGTCGCAGCTCCTTTCGAGCCTTGCTCCCCTAGCGCACCCTTGCGAAAATCATTCAAGAATCTCCACTTGCCGACGTCCTTCTTTGAGGGCAGCTTCTCCCAGCCCGTCAGGTCATCCGTGGGGAAGAACCCAAGTACGTCGAGCAGGGACGCGTCATGCGTGAGGATGACGAGTACGTCTGGGCTCGCGTCGAACGTCTTGAGCGCGTCGAGCGTGGTGCGGTGCGCGACGGGATCCTCAACCATTAGCGCGGCGGCCCCGTAGAACGGCGTGGTGCGGAAGGACCCCGGGTTCGGATGGACCCGCTCGAAGAGCGAGCATGGGCAGACCGACGCCGACGTCGGGTGCTCGAGCGGGGACGGCGAGATGGTGTCCGGGAGCGGCGCGAGTTGCGTCGGGCGGAACTCGCCGCAGTGGTGCGCGCCGTCCCCCGCAAGGAGCACGAACTTGTCCGCGGACGTGCGAGCGAGCGCCATGATGTGATCCGCCGTGTGTCCGGGCGCTTCGAGGAGGTAGAACGAGCCGTCGTCGAACCAGTCGACGGCCCGCAGCCCGCCAACTTTCAGCGGCGACGCACCACTGCTGAAGTCCAATTCGATGAGCTCGCGGCCTTCGAAGGCCTCATGGAGCGTTTGTGCTTTCGGGCCCACGGGATAGCCGGGGTAGGTCAAGGGACGGGACTTGAAGCCGGGACCGACGAGGAGGGAGGTGCTCGTCGGGAATAGGGTCAGATCTCCGGTGTGGTCCGGGTGATGGTGAGACCAGATGGCGAAGTCGATGGACGAAAGAGGGACGGAGGCGGCATTCAGGATGTCAGGAACGTCCGCAGGAATATGGATGGTAACGCCGAAGCTCTGAACCTGACTCAGTACTGTGGAGGGTTCAAGTCAGCGTCACTGGTTTTTGCATCAGCTGAAACGACCCGTAGCCCCGATAAACAGATCTAAAGGTGCGATGTAAAGCTTCGGCGATGACCGAGCGACGTACATTGTGGCAGCTTTTCCTCCCAAGTTTTCATCATACCAAGGTCAAACAGCACTTTCTTCCCTAGCCTTTTGTTTTCTACCAGGAAGCTATAGATAGGTGCCTCGATTATATCGTGTCCAGGTATTTGTGGCTGCACGAACATGGAAGATGGCGAGACCAACACACCAGCATTCAGGATGGAAACGCGGACAGTAGATCCTTTGAATACAGGAAGGGAAGTATCAGACATCTCGAAGTGGATAACGGAACAGCAGCGAGCAGAGACCCGGTTTGGCACAACCGCAGCCATTTGAACCCCAACCTAGCCCTCGCCCTCGCCACTTATGCGCATCATTACCCGAGCCGCGGAAGCGTAATGCGGCCGAGTAGAAGAGGGACTAGGCCGATCTAAACCCTGTACTGTACATACTAAGATGTTCCACAGGCATCAAGACTGGCACCGCATCAGGCGCCCAGTTCTTATTTCCGACTCGGTCAGGTACGCGCCATCTTAACGCCAATCGCGGCTCCCGCCGTTCTTGGGACAGTTGGCTTTGAGGCAGTTGGCCCTGTCGCAGGTGAGTAACCGTACAGTAGCTCACCATAGAGGTTCGGGGTAGATTTCAAAATCACTTTGTTTGTTTTCCCCGTCTGTGTGCTGGAACCAAGGCTGGAACGAAGAGACGAGCCACCACGTAGAAGAAACGAGTAGCTAGCTTGAACTCGGACCTGCACTCGACTTTGAGGTCGCAGGCTCCTCCAATCATGATCGCCGTGTAAGTTAATCCCACCGCGACACTGAAGGGAGGAATTTCCGGCCGACATATATGGTATGGAAGACTTCATTGAGGAGGCGCAGACCGGAAGCTATATAGAGATGCAAGAAAAAGCTTTTGTTCCTTGTTATGGACGAGAGTCAGGGTGAGATAGGAAGATATGAGCAGATTGCTAGAACAACTGAAGTATAGGGCCCGGGGGAGAGAGATTTTCTCGCGATTGGGACTCGGAGGCGCAACCAGAGGACACACGCGCGTCATGGCGACATGGGTCTGCTGCAACAAAAGAAATCGAGCCGACGATGACTAATCATGTTGAACATCTTCTGCCCCGGCCCGGACAGGGCCAGATTTCCTTGTTAGATTTCGGTGGATTGTGGGTCACAATGACATGCTAGTAGTGGGTCATCCTGGCTCGCTTGTCCATCTGGAAAGCAGAAACGTGCCGAAACTAATTGTTGATCCACATAGGGAGACCGGGGAGCGCCATGGCCCACATTGTGAGTCATTGTGTGAAGCAGTTGTGAAGCTTGCACGCTGCTTCGCCAGCTTCAAGTTGATCTGACTGATATTTTTACCTCTTGTGACCCACACATTCAGACTGCATTGCTCTCGCGAATCATTTACGATCGCTTAACAGTCATGACGCGTCATGATCGTATAAAAACTCGTAGTCGTCTGGCATTGCTTCAGATTTCCTTGTGCCACTTCCCCAATTCAAGTTATTGACAGCAAACCGAGTCACTGCTATGGCCGCCCCTGTCGTAACAAAAAGGATTCCCTACGGTATGGCTTCGCACCTTGAATATTTTTGAATGGAGTTTGCTGACACGAGGGATCCACAGTTCGTCTAGGAAAGTCGGGATTGAAAGTGCCCAGGATTATTCTTGGCATGATGTCCTACGGCGATCCTGGTTGGCAACCATGGGTCCTCGGCGAGAAAGAGGCCATCGAGCATGTAAAATTTGCGTGAGTACGCCCTCTTCGCCCTCCTCACACGTACGACTATCTAACGTGTGCCATTTAAGATATGAGCACGGCGTGAACGCCTTTGATACTGCGAACATATACTCAAATGGCCTTTCTGAGGTGTATCTTGGTAATGCCATCAAAGCGCTTAATATACCACGCGAGGAGATCGTGGTCATGACAAAGGTGTTTGGACAACGGTCCGCTTCCATTTCGACGTACAGTCGATGTTAATAAACGCTTCGAAGTTGTTCGGAGCAGTTCAGAAAGCAGGTGAAAAGCCAAGACCCTCCGCTGAGGATGACCAGCATGGATATGTGAATCAGCATGGCCTTAGTCGCAAGGTATACACACACATCTCATCCTATATGCATTGTTTATGATCCCTCGTCGCAGCATATCTTTGATTCGGTAAAGAAATCACTCGGGCGTCTGCAACTCGACTATATCGACGTCTTGCAATGCCATCGTTTCGATCCCAACACGCCAATCGAGGAGACAATGCAGGCTCTACACGACGTTGTCAAGGCGGGATATGTTCGATACATTGGCATGAGTAGTTGCCACGCCTGGCAATGTATGTTCTCGTCCACGCGAAATCTGCGACAAGTTCACTGACCATCATTGGCCCAGTCCACATCATGCAGAGTGAGTACAGTAGCCGACGCCCGACCTCCGGCCATACCGCTGACGAGTGAAACCATAGACTACGCTATTACGAACAATCTCACGCCTTTTATCTCGATGCAGGACCATCACTCGCTTGTATACCGTGAAGAAGAGCGCGAGATGTTCCCCACACTAAACCACTTTGGTATGGGTATCATCCCGTGGTCACCGCTTTCGCGCGGCCTCCTTACCCGTCCCTTCAAAACTGACGAAGCCACAACGCGGGGTAACACCGATCCGTGCGTGTCTCTTGATGCTCTCTGCGCCATACACCTGACTCCGCTGGTGCTTACAGATTCCTTGCTAATTATCTCGAAGGAGCAGGTACCCAGGAGATCGTCAATAGGTCCGTTCTTACCCGCGTGGCTGTATGATTTTTGGTCTCACGAGGGCTCCAATAGGGTCGAAGAGATCTCCAAAAAGCGCGGGATAAGCATGGCCCAGGTGTCCTTGGCGTGGTCATTGACGCGTGTCACTGCACCCGTTATCGGCTCCACGAGCATCAAGAACCTCGAAGAGCTTATAAGTGCGTGCAATCACTACATATCAAGACCAATCCCTAACTTCTTTGCAGATGGTACCGAGATCACTTTGACGCAAGAAGAAATCCGGTATTTAGAGGAGCCGTACAAGGCACGCTCAGTGTTTGGACATTCTTAAGAATTTCAATTATAAGTTATGAAAAAGAAAAGGACCGCACCGGTACCCACCGTGCATCGTTACCGATTGGTGTTGACACGATTTTCTTTTGAACGCTATATTACAGAGTCATGTTTGTGTGAAGTACCTGTTTTGTGGAAATACATGGGGTTGATTTGGCGCTATTTTGCGTGTCTCTGATCCCGTCCCTCTTTCTCCCCGAAGAGTCCAACTTGAAGCTGGGTCTGACAGCGCGTGTGATACTTTCTCGTCCCACCGCCAAATGAACGCAGCGGTCTAAGGTCGTCGTGGGATCACTGGCAGCGCGTGCGGCAGCGCGTTCGTCTCGCTCCATTTTCCGTCGCGGTCTACAGTAGATCGAGCTTCATGGACCGAAGCTTGAAGCGCGCCTCCATAGTCACGGTGCGCCAATTGCGGTACTGGTTCCAAATGACGCAACAATATAATCCCCACAAGGCAGTTACGGAACGTCGACGCCTTTCCCGAGTCATCTCGGCTGCGACTCAAAACGATAGCGAGTGGAGTGGCGTGTGGGGTGACGACCTTTCGAGACCCAGCCCGCCGTAACGCCCGAGGCGATCCCCGTTTGTCCGTCTGAGATTAGTGTTTCACAGCAATATAATGAGTTGGTAGGATCGGAACGCCACCGCCACACAATTTGCCGTTCTGTAGATTTTAAACCCTACTAATTGAATCAATCAGACCCACCCTGAGGCTTCAGGGTACTGGTTATCAAGTGTCAGACCCTTACAGGGCTGCTACACCATGACGTTCCTGCGACTAGGCACTGGCAGGCCACCGGTTGGGTCAGGGCAAATCACACACATTCCCAGGTCTCTATTGCGGACCAATCAGCAGAGATTCCGCGCATGGCAGGCAAGCTACGCCTTAGGACGAAGTGGGAAGACCCTCCGTTCGTCGATCGATTAGACATTACCAAGAAACTGTCCCAGCCCTTCCCCGACAAAACGTTGCGTGCGGTGTCGGAGTAACTAGACGCGACATACCAGACTAACTACTCGTAGATCCAGGAGATCCTCGTGAACGATAAACATATCTTACATACGCGCCGTCCACTACACCGCCGCGCCGCGCCGCTCCTCCACGCCCTTCTGGAAATCGCCCAAGAAACGCCAATGTGCGGCATCCTTGCGACTATAGTGCCCAGCGCTGGCGTCCTCTCCACTTGCCTCTTCCCAGCGCGCGAAATCAGCAGCCGGGAAGTGAGCACGTGACTCGCGGAAGGCCGGGTCGTGAGCGAGTACGACGAATACGTGCGGGCTAGCGTCGAACGCCTGGAGCGCACCGAGCGTCTTGTGGCCCGCTGCGGGGTCAGGCATCCTGAACGGCGTGGGCTCGTAGAACGGCGTCGTGCGGAAGGAGGAGGAGGAGGATGGATGGACGTGCTCGAGGAGGGTCGTCTCGAATGGGGACGGCGAGACGGTGTCCGGGAGCGGGCGTAGTGGGCTCGGACGGAAGATGCCCGCGTGGTCCGCGGCGTCACCTGCGAGGAGCACGAACTTGTCCGCGGAGGTACGCGCGAGCGCCATGAGGTGCTCTGGGGCGTGGCCGGGCGCCTCGATGAGGTAAAGCGAGCCGTCGTCGAACCAGTCTATCGCGCGCAGGCCGCCGACTTTGAGCACGCCGCCAGTGCTGAAGTCGAGCTCGATGAGGTCGCGGCCCTGGAAGGCGGTGTGGGGCACGTGCGCGTCTGGGTTGATGGGGAAGCCCGGGTAGGTGGATGGGTTGGACTTGAAGCCGGGGCCGACGACGAGCGAGGTGGTTGGTGGGAAGAGGGAGGGGTCGCCCGTGTGTTCGGCATGATGATGGGACCAGATGATAGAATCGATAGACGCAAGCGGGATGGAGGCGGCAGTTAGGATCTCGGGCACGTCGGTAAGAACTTCGAATGTGGCGTTGGCCCTCTGCGCCCTGACCAAGACTGAATCACAAGGTCAGGTCAGGGCGGAAGGGAAGGAGGTGGGACTCACGGTCTGGCTGCTTTTCCTTCCACCCTTTCATCAGGCCAAGGTCGAACAGCACTTTCTTGTCCGCCTTTTCGTTCTCGATGAGGAAGCTATAGAGGGGCCAATCCAGGGTATCGTGCCCGGGTATTGGCGTTTGGATGGTCAAGGACGTCGGCATAGTCACATTGCCGACGAACAAGGCAGAAACGCCGACAGTAGATCCTCTGTAGGCGGGGAGTGATAGGGGGTCCAATGCGCCAGACATACTGTATCAGGTTTCGAGACTTGGGTAACACCACCCACGCCTACTCATTTATACTCACCGTTAAGACTCCGCCAAGTTTCCCAGACCTACGAGAAGAACCGTTATAGCATTTTGAGAGCAGAGCAAGATGTGGAAGGGTGGGTCAGATGGTGGGGATGGTAAAGGAGCCCGCTGTATCCCGCGGCCAGAAGTGGTGCGGACGCCCGGATCTCACTGGTGGTTCTAGCGCGCGTGACTAAACTCTCAAACTGAAACCCAACCACGTACCTACGTACACCAGCCATGGCGACCGTGAAGATTGGCACACTCCTGATTCGAGTTAAGCAAAGAACACTCTAGCTCTTACGTGCCATCTCTAACACCCACCCAGACACTCGCCAAGCCCATCAGCTCACGCATCAAGACCCAAGCGAGAGAGTAAGCACTCCCCCACAACCACCCAAAACACTGACGACGACCAACGCAGACACGAGCGCTTCCGCAACCTATGCGTCTCGCTCGCGCAGACGCTATACCGGTACGAGATACGTCTGCGCACAGGGCTGCTGGGCGAGCCCCCCTCCGCGCGCCACGTGCGCCCGCTCTCCGAGACGCGCGCGATCGAGAACGGCGCCAACTTCCTCGCGGAGGGATTCCTCTTCGCCGTAGCCGCAGCGCTCGTCGTCGGCGAGAGCTGGCGCTCGTCACGCAGCGAGACCCGCCGCCGCGCGGACGTCGGTGAAGCACTCGATGCGCTCCAGGTGCGCATGGGCGAGCTCGCTGCGCGCCTCGACCGCTGGGAGGACGCGTCGACAGAGGAGCGCGAGCGGTAATTATCGACGCTAGCCATCGTGCATTCCCCCCCGCTAAATAATTTTTAGGTCGCGGGAGCTCGCGCGGATCTTGGACCGCGTCGTCGAGATTGGGCTGCGGGGGGGCTGGGCAGAACTGCAGGATACCCCGCTCCAGATACCTCGCATTCAGTTGAACATACCGCGCCTGACAAACACCGAAAGCGAACCGTCGCCACCTTCCCCGACCGACAGTAATACCAAACTAGATTCCCAATAACGTATGCCCGAAACCAATAGAGACAGTGCTGAGAAAAGTCCGAATCCCCCTCCTCACTCCGATACAATCTGTACTATACAAGGGCATGACTAGTGAATACACAAAGCGTGTTCCTCCCAACCTGCTATTAGAAGACTCCGTGATCAAAATAAGAACCGTACGTCTAGGGTAGGAGGGGAATATGTTGAGCAAAAAGTCATAAGATAAACTACTAAGCACTGCGGATCGTGTAGCGTCGCGCACACCTGCGCACTCACATCACACAACACTCGCTCATACACCGACAGAGCCGCTCCCACAGGCCCTGGTGCGTCCGCTCCTCCTTCGTCACGATGCGACCGCCGCGCCGCGCCACGACGATAGTGTACTCGCGATCTGGCTCGCCTGGCCGTGGCACCGGGTACCACCATCGCAACGTCGTCCCGTCCAGCTCCCACCGGCCAGCCGACACAAACACAGCCGCCGCGAGGCCGTTCCGTAGGGCACGGGGAGGGTAAGGAACTGGCGGTAACCCGCGCAGCGTCTCGCTGGAGCGTGAGCGCGCCGGCTCCTCATCAGCGTCGGAACACATGTCCTCCCTCTGTCTCGACTTGTACATAAGCGGGCCGACTGTGCGGTCCGCGGCGAAGTGCACAATAGGCAAAAAGATCTCCGTTGGTGGCGGCTCCACTTTCGGATCGTCATAGGTAGAGTAAGAAGACGAGGAAGGTGTGCCGGGACGCGTTGTCGGTGCCGATGGGAGAGCCACGGGTGCGTCTTCTGCGCGCACGCGGACGACCAGGCGGAACTCGGCTTTAGCGATGTTGAACTCGATGTTGATGGGGATACCGACGGTGGCTATAGGATACGGCCGGCTAAACGCTTTCACCGCCCGCGCTCCATCGGTCAAGAAGTCGAACGTACTGTCCCACCGGCTGAAAGAGGTGATATCCGCGATACCCCCTTCGTCATCAGCCGCGGGTGGGATGGTTGCTAATGACAGCTGAGACTGATATCCTGGGGTGAAGCTGCCAGTACCGCCGAGACGCGTTGTGCTGCGCGATCGTGCTGCACGGTGTGGACCCAGTAGCAATGCAGATGACTTGTCACCGCTGCCTTGATATACGCTAGCTTCACCTCGACGACGCAGGTCATCGACGCTCCACAAACTAAGATCTTCCATGTTCCACAGGTCACCCCACGAGTGCACGTTATCCGGGCAATACGTCCATACAGTGTAGCTTAGCGCGTTTGGCCCGTCCGCAGCGTTGAGACTAGCATCGAGTGCCCGTTGCTGACTGGAGTAATCCCCTTTGTGACGACCTCCGTCCGTCCAACCATATGCCTTGCGCCCATCCATGTCATAAGGGATGCCGATTTCTCCGATCATCGTTGGGAAGGGTCCAAGAATAGGGGCGTCTTCCTTGAGCATTCCCAACTGAGCCTGGAGCGAGCGTCGGATGGCGCCTTCGCCAATTTTAAGCGCCTGGAACTTGCTCCGGTACTTCCCGCGTAGCAACCCAAGCGCGTCCGCGTTGAACCAGTTCCAATGCCGTGAAACGAGCGTAAGCCCATCGTAATAGTGTGCCGAGTACGCGCACCGTCCTGCCAGGTCTTCATAGGGGAGTGGAGGAGGCTCGGCGAACACGGGAGGCGCGACGAAATGGATCGCCTCTCGGTGGGCCTGGCGGATGCGTCGTCCCCATGCTTGCCAGTGTGGCGCCCAATAGTCGGAAACGAATTCGACCTCGGCCATCTCGTCCAGGTCTTGCGGCTGAGAAAACTCGGCTGCGGGGAAGTAACGGAAATAGTCGGGTCGCATCACGTAACCCGTCTCGATGTCCCACACGCCGTGCTGTGCCCAGATATCAACGCCAAGTTGCCAGTCGGGCCCACGCTTCCACCCGTATCGTGGGTGCACACCATCTGGTTCTGTCGAAGGGTCCGCCCAAATAGTGAGGCCCTTGGGGTCGATCGTCACAGAACCCAGACGCTGCGGTCCAAATCCGCCGAACGACCAGTTCTCGACCGTCTGAGCTTGTCCCATTCCGAGGCGTAATGACTGTGCCGGCGTTGGCGTGGGTCCTTTTTTGAGCGTCGAACCCTGACGGGTCGGCAATGAGAGCAAGTCCGGATACCCCACCAAGCCCTCGGATGGCTCGTTCAAACTATCCCAACCGATGACGCAATCATCCAGCAAGTCACCAGCATCCCGGATCCTATCTGCCAGTTGTCCAAAGGCCTCGATGTAGTGTGATTGGAGATAGTCCTGGATATTGGAACCGTCGAGGATACAATTAGGGGCGAAATCACGGCCGGCAAAGAACAATGTGAATAGGGTTTGTGGGGCAAGGCGTCCATAATTAGTGGACCACGTCATAGCAGGGACAGAGGCGGGATCTGGGTCATGTGCAAGGGGGTACTCATTGTGGAGGATGGTTGACTGGGTGGCCGTAAAATTCCGCGGGTTTATACCACAAGCTGCAAGTGTCCAATATGGTGCGCCAGAGCCGCCGCAATATCGAGACCACTGTAGAATAGAGTTTAAGAAAGCGGTGCATTCCAAGAAAGGAAGGTGACAGGAGTAACGTAAGTCCGAGATTGAGAGCGGCAGGCAACCAGAGCGGTAAGCGTCAACGGGGAAAGGTCGACAAATATGGAGGGTGGTGTTTGCCGATGATGTTGCGCAAGTGGAGAGAAGAACGCAGATGATCGGGAAAACGCGGCACACACGGAGAAAAAGGGTGAACCACGGAGGGAAAGAAGCCAAGTGCAGAGGGGCGGATAGCAAATTTTTTGCCGTGAGCATGAGTAAGAGTGTGGAGCCGCAGACACTTACGACGTCTTGGTGGGGGTCCATGTACACCCTAAAGCCATACTCTTTACATTTCCGCAGGACGCGAATGGTGTAGTCCATGAAGTCATAGTCATAAAGCCCACTAGTCCAAGGCGGTCACAGTCAGAGACAAGATGTCGGGGATATAAACAGGCAACCATATCGAGACTTACGGTCCTTCATGCTCCAAAGCTTCCCAAGTCACGGGGTAGCGCAGTGTGTTGAAGCCCCAGCCACGGAGGCGTGCGAGGTGAACGTCGGCCGAGCCGTCGTCGAGGTTCAACGGGCGACAGTCGAAGCTGTTCCCGCCAGCTTCGGCGTTCTCCCAAAAACCGTCCAGGAGGTAGGAAGGTTCCCCGATGGGAGCCTTTGAGGAACCAGACAGATTTACACCACGCATCAAAAGCGTGCGTCCGTGGGAATCGACGAAATTGCCATCGACGGTGTGTACAAAGCCTGGAGGTGGACGGCTGCCAGTGGCAGGGGAGACAGCGGGTATTTTGGGCATATTGCTGCGCTGTCGGGGAGGGGGAGGAAGGGGGAACAAAGAAAGAAAGGCAAGCTCCTGAGCGGGTCACAATAAGTCGTACCACCCGTTGTTTAATTTAGGGTTAGGGTTTCCTTTTCACCCCGGGCCGTGTCTCGCCGGCTAGGCGCTTGTAACAATCTTGGTAAGGAACAAATAAGCTCGTGATAAGAGCCAAAGTTCGGATTCTCGAGGTCACCTTGAAACCGATCAAGGAGCCTAGGGCTACGAGCCATCTCGTCGGTATCCCACGTGGTCGTGCCGACTCGGAATTGAGGTTCATCTTCACCAGATGGCTGTGCACCCGAGCTGGTCCCAGGCGCCCGCCACCCAACTTTACTCACGCTGGGATCAGAATACTGTATTCTGATGCTCACGTCCCACTCCTTTATCTGCGGGACTAGGGCACTATGGACCGATCGTACAATATAACCCCTTTCCCAAACGTGCCGCATCGCCGAAACAACGAAATCGCCATTAGCGCCCAATGTACCAAAGAGTATTTGGGGCGAGGCCTCCCTACAAAATAATGTGATAACATCGGGTCACGTATTCACAAGTGATGGCTTGTGTTGGGCAGTCCAACTGTCAAGCGTCTTCCAAAAGTAGGCAACGGTGGACTTGTCCACGTGTCTCCGGTGAGAGTCGATCTACAAGTGTTCATCAGACCGACAAAGCTTACGAACACCAAGACGTCATCCCTTACCTTGAGTTCGGTAACGTTCCAATCTTTAATTTTCGGGTTTGGTGGGTCATTCGCCCACGAGACGTACATCCCCTTAACTGTTCCCACCCCCCCATCGCCGCATCACCAGACAGAATAAATCAAAAATGACGATCAGGTAACCAGCACACAGCCAAGCACTCACCGTGATGGAACAAAACGCGCGGCTCGCTCCATTTATACGGCCGGAATTGCCACACCTGGCCCGTCGTGAGAACGCACACGACCCGGTCCCACGCATCCCCGCCGAACTTGTTCAGGGCTTCGACCGAATCGACAACGTAATACCGTTGGGAGCTTGCGCGTGCTTGGCCGCCTGGCTCGATCGTGGTGCGCTCGCGATAGATAGGTATCAGGTCTTCTGCTTTGGTGGTACCCTCGGCGGCTAGACGCGAGCGCGCCTCTGCGGATGGCTCAAAACTACCGTCATGTCAGTGGGTGGCCCGTGATATCACGGCAAGGGACGTACATGGACTCTTGGAGGAAACGACGAACGTTGTACATGGTGATGAGGGACGTGGGAGATGAGGATATCATGATAATTGGGTACATATTTTCTGCGTGGGGGCGTCTCAGGGGTAACAAAGAGGACAAGAGGGAAGAGCCCTGACGCACTTTGTTTACGTGACTGCGCCTTTGGGTCTGCAAGCGGGACGATGAGCTATGGGTCCAACTTTATATGGTGGGTGCAAGTGGCGCACCAGATAGTGGTACCACGGCAGGTGCGACCGTTCCTGGCTTTTTGGCCTCCTTCAATGTCTTGAGCTTGGCAACAAACACATTGCGAACAGAGGAGAAGTTCTACCAGAGCACCCGCATGAGTGATTGTGGGGACACCCTAGAAAATGCGTACATTATTTTTGATACCGCGTAGCACGGTGTTGTGGTCGCGGAGTTCGACCTCGCCCTGGCGGATCTTCTTCACGACCTCTACATCAGCGGAATCGGGCACGTAGCGCCGCTTAGTAGGCGACGAGGTCGTTGCGGCGTCTCCACGGGAGCGGCCTGACGTAGGTGTCGACGTGTGCGCATGTGCGTTAGAAGCAGACGGTGCAGGCAGACGGCGATAGGCGGAGGAGGGCGGTGAGCCGGGGGGCGTTGTCGACTCTTTTTTTTTGGACACGTAGTGTGAGACGGAACGGCAATAGAAAGAGCAGGACAACACACAACGCACCTGATAGCGGAACGATGCTGTCGAGCGCGGAAATGGCGCGGCGCAGCCAGTCGACGATACTCTTCCGCTCCGTGAGGCTGACGAACCCACCCGCGGGCAGACCATGCTCGCGCGCCTGCCGCATGTACTCCCCGCCGGGCGTGTCGCGCAGCGACCAGGCGAGGTAGACTGCCTCGAGCATGAAGAAGCCGTCTGGCTGCGCGCTGGGGTCCGTCGCGCTGCTCCCTGCCTTGCGCAGACGGGTCGGCGCGCTTTTCGGTAGCGTCGTCGCTGCTGAGAGACGCAGGTGCGTGGCAGAGCGGAGAGTGCCTGCGGGAGCGCCCGAGGCCGTCACTGGTGTGATATCGGATTTTGCGCTGATGGCCGCGCGAAGGGCGTCGAGTGGGTCTGTCGTACTCATCGTCAAAAGTTGAAGAGGCACTGTACTCGGATGCGGTGATGCGGTGGGTGGGAATTCACAGGGAAGCGCTTACGTAAACATCGATCCAATAGGCTTTGAGTCCAACTCGAACGCCATCATCCAGTGTAAAGTACAATAACCCAACCAGTAGGCCCCAGATATGTGATCCGAATTTAAATTACGCGCGTGCTTTCAACGCCGCCGCTTTTTCCGCTTCCCTGCACTTCCAACTCGTCATCTCGATGTCCGTCATCCAGTGGTGGCGCTCGCGTGGCGAACTTGCCCGCAGCGTGATTTTGTCCCCGCCGCGCGGGTATGCGATCGATAGCTGGAAGGACACCTCATCTGCAGTTGCACAACATTAAGGCGACGGGAGAAAAAGACGAATGACTTTACGCACCTCGATGCCGCGGAGCCTCGTCCACGCGAATCTCCGTCAGCGGTATTGGCTAAATGTCAGGATCGGGCAGTGTGGGCTGAGCCATCTCGCCACTGTCAATACGCAAAGTCTTTGCACGCACCATGCGGTACAATATCTTGTTGGGCTCGTCCGTCAGAATCAGTATGTCATTGCACAGGAACACGCGCAATTTGCGCCCGCTCTTTGCCTTGCTCAGGAGGCCCTCCCTCAGCAGCTTCCGGTCGCCCAAGTATCGGGTCGGCGCCGTCAGGTCCAGCCGCCTGCGGAGCACGGCTGTGAGGACTGCATTTTAAGGAGCTCAGAACTTGGTGGCACGCACCCTTGGCCGAGCCAGAGGTACTGCGAGAGTACTTTGAGCCGATCACGGCCCTCCTGCTCCCGGACCGCCTCGTTGATATTGCCCAGGATCCGCTGGGCAGTGCGTAGCGCGTGCTCCGTCAGCGTCCGGTCTTCGTCGGGTTCCGTGTACTGGATGATCTGCTTGATGAGCAACGGATACCGCGTTATGCGCTGCACTGTTGGGGCGGTTGGTGGTGGCGGAGGTGAAACGAGAGCGAGTCTGTCAAGACGTACTGGGCACGAGGAGGTAGCTAGAAAGGTCGAGATTGCGCACGGCGGGGTCCTCCCGCAATCGCTACGAGATCCCATTAGCCCCGCAAAGTACGTTTCTGCGAGAGCGAATTCGTGACACGCACTTGCAAATGGGCAGAGAGATCTGCGTTCCTCTCTCGTAGCGATTGCAACGTTCGGATCGCGTTCGCATGGTTGAGACAATAAGCCTAGATGGGGGTTCCCCGTAATCAAATGACATGCATGGAGAATGGAATCAGCAAGGACGTGCCCTATAAGAAGTCATATTTGTCAGGTGTTTGTCGAGGATGTCCCCGATATTATCGATGTACAGCCGGCAGCTGCGCTGACGTTCCTCCAGCGAGCTCAAGAACGTCGTGTTTGTCAACAGGATATCTTCGACGTTCGCGAATATCACCATGATCGCCTTGGGTTCCAGAAGCCTCAACATGCTCGAATAGAATATCTATGTGAACAATAATAAGCGACGTCGTGCCAGCGAGCACCCCAATTTACGGGATACACGTAAACGCGCACGCACCTCGACGACGAGCTGCAGATCCCGCACATACGCACCCTCCGTCGCAATGAGCTCGAAGATGGCCTACAGTAGCCCCACGCACGCGGACAAGAAGCGCAAACACGAACCGCGTCGATGTCGAGCCCAGAAGTCCGAAGGTGAAAAAAACAAGATGGACAGAGAACACACGCACCTCTTGCCTGCGGCGCTCACGATCCGGCAGACCTTCCAGCGCGGACTTGTCCACCAGGCTCGCCCACGACTACATGCGCAACAACCCCTGTCAGCAAATAGCCCTCTGAGGAATCACGTGCCGCACGTCGACTCACCAATCCAAAAGCGGGGCTGTCCTCCCGCACGGGTGTGCCTAGCGTTCCCGACGCAGACGAGCTCGCGCTCAGGATGGGCGCGGAGATCGTCGGCAAGACGCGCGCCTCCGGCGTGCGCGACCGGGCGAGCAGCTGCGAGAAGCGGCTCCCATACGACGACGTGGACGGCGCCAGCGACGGCGACGACGCCGAGGAGGCGACGCCACTCTCCTTGACCCTATCCCGGTCCCTCTCGCGGTCGGTATGGCTCTCGCGCGAGGCGAAGCTGATCACGCTCACGGGCGACCCGGGCGTCAGTAGCTGCTCGAACGACGATACGGACGCGCGCGAAGCCTGCTTCTTGAACGCCTCGTAGCGCTCGTACGCATCGTCGAGGTGTGCCTGGGTCCGTGTCGGCAGCTGCGGCTGCGGCTTGTCGAGGTCGACCGGTCGCCCCTGGCCTGGGCCTTGGGCGGTCAGAATCGGGGTCGGAGTCGGCGGCGCAGGCGGCGGGCGGTGCCTCGGCCGCTCGACCGGCGTGGGCGAGCGCGTCCGCTGTACGCGCGGCGGCGGTGGCGGCGGACGCATCTCATCCCGCTTGGCGGCGACGACGACAATCCCTGCGGCCTCGAGGACGAGCTGGCGCTCTGCGGCGCGCGTCTCGCGCTCGAGCTTGCGCTCTTCCTCCGTCATCGCCTCCTCGTCGTCCTCCGAGTCGGAGTCGGAGTCCAAGTCCGAGAACGAGTGGTATTCGGACACGTGGCCGTCCGATACGGCCTCGTCATCCCCGGCTTCGTCTAAGTTGTCTTGTGGTACCTGTGATAGTCTTACACTCTGTAAAGGGGACAAAGATGGTACTTCGGAGGGTTCTGATATCGCCTCCTCGCTTGAGGACGACAATTGGGGCGATGGCGTCGACATCGACTTGGACGAGGACGAGCGAGTATCTGGGGACGGAAATAACCAATGTTCATATTTCGGGGGTGTACATGTAAGGAGAAAATATAAAAAAAAAGTATTTTAGCCTGAATCCAGCCAAAGAATATGTAAACGACGACTCAGGAAAATGGAAGCTCGACTAACCCTCAATAATCTCCAGATATGCAGCAGGAACGATGAAGATAACCCCGTCCTTCTCAGCCTTGTACCAGTCGCTGTCCGAGCGGTCTACGATAGATATCTCGTCGCCTTCGGAAAACGGCAGCTCGTCGGCGCTGCCTCCCGGATAATCGTATAGACCTTTCGCCTTAGCTGCGAATAACGTTACTCAGAAGAGAAGATAACGGCTCGAGTGCGATCTCCTACCAGCTTCTAAATCCTGAACATAGGTCTTCGGGAAGAATCCAGCCTTGCCGCTACTGGCGACGATGCCGTACCACCAGTCGCCTCCTGTCTTCGATGGATGAGCAATGATGACGAGATTCTCGCCAAATGCTGCAACCGAATAAGTAGAGGGCTACAGAGAACGCAAAGATAACCCACTCAGATCCTCGGCCCGCTGACCATCATATGGATACAGGGACCTGACACGACACTCTGCATTATCCACCGGAATCAGCACAAGCGACAGACCAGCTCTCTGCGAAATGACATACCAGTGCCGCGGTCTATGTCCGCAAGGGGATCCGACTGAGCCTCTTCCGCAGGCGCGATCTGGATATCAGGTACGGATACCGCGTGACCGTTCGCTTCCTTGCGCGTCAGCTCTTCCTCCTCTTCGCCCATCGGAGGCAAACTCGGCTCCCGGCTGGCATGAGGACCTTGATCCGCGGCGAGCCCCATGTACCAGTCTACGGACTGCCGGCTCGGATTGACACCGACGCCGGGGTCTGCGTGCGAAATCTCGGGAAGTGGATTGCTTGCAGCGACACTCACATGCGATGGCGGTCCGGCGTCGCCAATGACGCGCCCAGAGACGGCAGAACCGCTGCGGTCATTCGTGACTGCCTTGCGCAGGCGCGCGCCGCTCTGGATAGCGTTGAGTAGCGCGTTGCGGTCTCCCGTGGGGGCTGGGGCGACTGCAGCAGGTGCCGGGGGTGCTATCGGAGCTGGAGGCGGAATAGGTGCCGGGGGGGCAGCGGGAGCTGGCGGGCCAGGTGGGGCAGACGATGGTGGGGGCGGTGGTGTGGGCACAGAAAGGGCCGTCGGGGTAGAAGCCTGAGGTGTCACACTTGACCCCGCAGCGGCAGATTGAGGGCGCGGCGGGCCACTTGCCGGGGGGAGGATAGAACCGAACAGTTGGCGCGCGAGTCTGTCGCGTGTGTCGCGCGACGAGTTGAGTTCGTCCTCGGAACTATCATCATCGTCATCCTTTTCCTGTCCCCATTCGTCTTCGCTGTCGCCGGGAGCGGTGTGGTACGAAGTCTTGACGACGGGTGGTGCGGGGCTTTTCGAGGTGGGTGGTGGGACAAACGCAGGCGGAGCAGGCGGCGGCGCAGGGGCAGCGGGAGTTGGAGCAGTAGTTGGTGGGGCGGCGGGCTGCGACCTGAAGAACGGATTGTTGCCACCATTCGCCGCGGGAGGAGCGGGAGGAGCTGACGGAGCACCACCGCTTATCAAGCGATTGAAAGGATTGTGCTTGCCTCTATCTGCAGGAGAGGCGGAAGTAGCTGCAGTGGTCGGAGGTGCTGGTGCTGGAGGGGCTGGTGGCACAGGAGGAGCTGCGGGAGCTACGGGAGGGGCTACGGGTGCGGGCGTTCTTGCTCTCCTCGCCTCTCTTGCCGCTTCTTCGCGCTTGACCTCCTCCGCCTCCTCCTCTTCCAAGCGCTTCAGGCGCTCTAGGCGCTCCTGCTTTGCCATACGCGCGGCTTCTTCTTGCTCCCTTTGCAGACGTGCAGCTTCCTCGCGCTGCTTTTGAGCTTCCTCCTCTTTTTCTTCCTCTTCGAGGCGACGCAGGCGCGCCAGCCGCTCCTCCTTCTGTTTCCGCAGGGCCACCTCACGGGCGCGTAGCTCCTCTTCCTCATGATCAATGGCAGGCGGTGCGGGCGGGGGCACAGGTTTTGGAATAGCTGGAGCAGCAACTGGTGGACTAGGCTTGGGGGGAGCGGGGGCACGGACGGCAACGCCTTGACCGGGCTTGCGTGGCGGAGGCGGCGCAGGAGCGCGGGGCTTGACAGGAGGCGGGACCCTCGGTGCGGCGGCAGCAGGAGCATGAGGCGTCGCGGCTGCTGGACTCGCGGGGGTAGACGGTCCCCCGCCGCGCTCATTTCTCAATCGCTCGTCTCGTTGTCTGGCTCTTTCTGCGGCGGCCTCCTCCGCAGCCCTTGCTTTTTCCTCGGCTTCCTTCTTCTCGCGAGCCAACCTATCCTCGGTGCTGGTGTCAAGGGACGGCTTTGGGGTCGTCGAAGAAGGGGGTGCCGAAAGACCCATGGCAGCCATGCGCTCGGCAGTGCGACGCTGAGCTTCGGCTTGGATGAAGGCACGCCTCTCCTCTGGAGTCATGTTCTTAGTATTCGGCGCGGGAGACCTGCCTGGGGCCGGGGGAGCTGGAGGGGGCTTGGAAGAGGAGCGGACTGGAGGTGCGGTAGGCGGTGGTGGCGGTGGAGACCGTGCTGAGATAGGAGAGCGCTTGCGCTCACGCTCGTAGTCACGATCCCGAGAGCGCGAACGATCGCGGTAGGAACGGTCCCGGTCCCGGTCAAAGTCACGCGAGCGGTCGTCGCGATAGTCTCGATCGCGGTCTCGATCCCTGTCGTAACTGCTGCCATAACGGTCGCGGTCGTCGCTGCGCGAGTAGCTACCGCCGTACCGGTCCCTGTCGCGGTCGTCGAACCGGCCAAACGTATCGTTCCGTCGGTCGCGGTCACGATCCCACTCACGTTTCTGCCTCTCACGACGCTCCTCCCTTTCTGCCAACTTCTTTTCAACAGCTGGCACGCGGTCGTGCATGAGATCGAGGAGTTCACGCTCTAGTCGCCGACGATCTTCATCGGCACGGTACGATCGCGGTCCCCGGGAGACATACTCGAGGTCCTCCTGCACCCGCTTGACTTTCCATTTGAGATCCGACATCTCACGGTCGAGAGCGTCATCATCCGCGGTGCGTAATGCACTCTCCTCTGTTGCACGATCGAGCATACGTGCGGTGTTCTCAAGTCGTCGCTTCATGTCATCCAGATCGGCTGAAGGCGAATCCTGCTCAGCCGTTGCGCGCACGGCACTGCGGTCCACATGTCGTGAGCGAGGTGTATAGTAGCCACCAGCTGGCTCCTCATCGGTGTGTTTATATACCGTTGCATCTTGACGGCCTCCTGCACCAGGGGCGCTGGAAGCGTGGAGGGAGCGATTGGGAAGACGCGAGACGGGAGCGTCAAGCCCTGCAGGCGAACGTGCACGTGATGGCTCATTCTGGAGGAGATTTTTGACGAAATTAACGGAGGTGTCCAAGTCGCGGTGAGAGGGTGGCACGAGTTCTGCAGGGAGCTCGTCCGGGATTTCGTTTCCATTGAGTTCTAAGAACAGTGTCACTCATTATGAAGGTCGCCATCTTATAACGACGACGTACTGCGATAAATTAAACCCATGGCAACATGAAACTCGGCAATATTGAGCTTGCCACGGTTGTCCACATCGGCCAAGGTCCTGGAAACATCGATGAGTACAAGTTAACAATAAACGAAACTAAAACTCACCAAATTCTGGCAAGATCGTTCTTATCTAAGCCACTTTGCCCAAAGACTTCAATCGCCGTCTTTCCATCGATGAAGCCAGTGTTAGAGGTATCCCACGCCCTGAAAATCTGATCGTAGCTCTTCTTCTCTGCCTTTGCAAGAGTCCATGGCACAGCGGGTGCGACAGTACCCTTGACTTCTTGGTTATGCTGCTGGAAACTTTGCTGCAATGACAAGCCCCCGAGTTGTTGCTGGGGCTGCAGCAGTTGCGGGGCCCCTAAGGGATTGTACGGTGCAGCGAGGTTGGCCGGAAGGAAGGTACTGGACATCATCTGGAGACGGGGGTCGATGAAGCCAGTGACCTGGGGAAGGAGGGGTTGTAGCCCCCCGCCGCTTTGGCCGGGAAAACCAATTTGTTGGGACGGAAGGCCAGAGCCGCCAAAGGCAGGAGACGAACTGGCGAAACGGTTCTGTTGGCCAACGGCTAGTAGATTGGACGAAGGAGGGAGTGGTGGTGGCTGCTGCTGGAACTGGGACGGTAACGGAGGTACGGGTGGAATCGGGGGTCGTTGTTGGTGTTGGAAGCTACCAGGGAACCCTGTCTGCTGTTGTACCAAACCAGGACCTGCTCCCGGAAAGCCAGTCTGTTGCGGTTGCTGAAAGGGTGGACGCTGGCCAGGAAAGCCAGTAGGCTGCGGGGCGAGACCACCTTGAGGAAAACCGGGCTGTTGGAAAGTCTGGTTCTGACCAGGGAAACCGGTTTGTAAAGGGTATTGATACCCTGGCTGACCCTGGCCCCATTGCGACATAGCAAAAGTAAG
>WNGR01000332.1_pt1 | contig 50954 bp, 39 predicted proteins | sample 5407581 | NCBI WGS metagenome assembly WNGR01 (sample SAMN13153383, study PRJNA577476) | soil metagenome | isolation source: 80 cm soil or saprolite under Garry oak tree replicate 2 | place: USA:California | collected 2016-06-15 | reverse complement strand
CGAGCACGCCGCCGAATCCCAGTTCGCGTAACGGCTTGGCTTGGACGATCAACAAACTGCCGAACCCGAGCGACGCGCAAACCATTGACCAAAACGAAGCGGGAAATGTCATGCGCCGGGCGGCTGCCGCGAGATCGGGCGATTTCTTCCCCATCCGGTCGGCAAGTGTCTGCCAGTTGAAGGTCATGTAAACCAAATGCGACAACGCCACGACAAACACGATCGTGCCGAGGTTCACCGTGAGGATGCCGATCTTTTTGCCGAACATTGACTGGAGGAGCAACGTCAACAAAACGGCGCTCGTGCAGGTCGCCAGCATGCCCAGAAACACTCGACCGGATCGGAACATCACCGCCATTGTCAGCCCAAACAAAACGACCGCGGTGAGGCTGAAGTACCAGAAGTCGTGGGCCAGACTGCGCCGGATCATCTCAACGACATAGGGCGGACCGGCAATATGAATTCGAAAATCTTTCTCATCGAGCTCGTGCATGATTCGCTCGAGATGCTTGATCGACTTCTCGGTGTCCTTGCCTTCCATGAACACGATGACATTGCTGGATTTGCGGTCCGGAGCGATCAGGAGGCGGCTCCAAAATGGGCTCGCCAACGCGTCTTGGAAATTCTTCGGTCCCGCAGTCAAACTCTTGACGGCGCTAACTGCATCAATCGTGTTGATTTGCTGAGTGAGTTTTTGGATCCGACCGAGGTAGCGTGGTGACGAAATGTCCCGAGACGACACAGTCAGGATAACTTCAGGCCGCGACGGAAAACGCTGCTCGATCTTTTTAGATTGGCGGAACTGGGGATCACTGGTTGAAAAGAAAAAATTCTCATCCACCACCGGCTTGAGATCGACAAGAGCCGCCACCAGCACGAACAAGGCGACCGTCAGCGCGAGCATCCACCAGTGCGTTCCTAACCGGACCGTCATCTTCGAAACTGTGCTGAGTTTCATCGCTCCAACGCTGGACGATTAGGAAATTGTGGCCAGTCGAAAGGCCGGGTCACCTCGTGCAACATTGCGGGTTAGATCTAAATAATTTTCACTGGACACTTCGGTAGCGCTTGCAGAAATGCGCGCCCGTACGGCTTAGTCACGATCCGGTTGTCCAAAATGACGATGATCCCATTATCGCCCTTTGTTCGGATCAAACGGCCGACTCCTTGTCGAAGTTTCAAGATCGCTTCCGGCAATGAATATTGGGTGAACGGATCGCCGCCGCGCTCTTCCACCAGCTCGAGTTTCGCTTCGATGAGGGGATAATCCGGCACAGCGAAAGGCAACCGTGTGATGATCACATTGGACAGCGCGTCGCCGGGAACATCGACACCGCTCCAAAAACTGTCGGTCCCAAAAAGGACACTTCGCGGTGTTGTTTTGAATTGCTCGAGCAATTTCCCGCGCGGCGCGCCTCCGCCTTGCACAAGAAGATTCAATTTCTTTCGCAAAAAAAATCCCGACATTTGATCGGCCACCTGCTGCATGCCGCGATAATTCGTAAAAAGGACAAAGGCGCGTCCGTCCGTTTCCTCGACAAAATGCGCGATCCAATGCTCGAGCGCTTCCTCGTAACCTGCGTCGCGCGGGTCCGGCATTTGTCGCACGATGAAGATTTTCATCTGCGTGCGAAAATCGAACGGACTCCCGAGCAGTAGCGGTTCGACTTCATCTGCCCCGATGCGCTGGCGAAAATAGGCGAGATCCGGACGGCCAACTGAGAGCGTCGCGCTCGTCATTACGCAGGAGCAGTTTTCGCGAAAAATCATGCGACGCAGCTCGGGCGCGATGTCGATTGGCGCCGCGTTCAGCGAGAGGAACTGCGCGGTCTTGCCGGTGCGCTCAACCCAGTAAACGTGTTCGCGGGCGCTTTGTTCCAGAAAAATGGCAATGCCGTCACGCGCATCGCGAATGCGACGGCCGAGTTCCTGCAATTCAGCCTTTAGAAATTCATCATCGGCGCGTCTGGCGACTTCGGCGATACGCGCCTGCAATCCGGTCAGGTGCCCAGTGATCGTGTCGGGGACAAATTCGGGCGCGCGGACACGAAATTCGCGGCCTTTTCGGAAATCGCAGGCTGATTCAATTGCTGCGAAAAACCTGTCCAATTCATCGACGAGGTCGGCCGCAAATCTCACCCCGGCCGCGTCCCGCATGACAGTGAACAAGCCCTTGCGCGTACGCGCATTGTAGAATCGTTGGATTGTGGATCTTAGTCCGTATTGTGAGATGCCGATGCCGATCTGGCGCGAGGCGACTTGCTCTACCGTGTGCGCTTCGTCGAAAATGATGAAGTCGTTCGGAAAAATGAAACCGCTCTCGCGTTCTTCCTGCACCTCCGGGCTTACCAGAAGAATGAACAGGAGCGTGTGGTTGACCACCAAAACGTCGGCCGCCAGCAGACGTTTCCGTGCTTGTTGATAAAAACAGCGCGAATCCTGGCCGCACGTTTTCTGTGTGCAGATGTGCTGCTCGCTGCAAACCTGCACCCAAACTTTCGGATCAGGCTCGACTGACAAATCGCTAAGCGAGCCGTCGCAAGTCGTGTGCGCCCATTCCGCCAGTCTCGTCAGCTCATTTTGTTCCGGCCCGGTGAAAAGCTCATTTTGCTGCTGGAGCGCGCGTTCCAAACGCCGCGGGCAAAGATAATTTTGCCGTCCTTTCATGAGGGCGGCGTCAAACTCGACCGGCAAAATCTTCTTTAAGATGGGGATATCTTTGTAAAGAAGCTGTTCCTGAAGATTGATCGTGTGGGTCGAAACGATCGCCTTTTTGTGCCGCTCAAGCGCAAACAAAATCGCCGGAGCGAGATAGGCAAGCGATTTGCCCACGCCGGTCCCCGCTTCAACGACAAGATGTCGCTCTTCTTCCAGCGCCCTTGCCACGGCCACCGCCATTTCCTGTTGTTGCGGACGAAATTCGAAATTTTTCGCCTTTGAGAGGCGTCCGTTTTCGGAAAATATTGTGCGAATTCGTTCGACAAATTCGGTGCCAAGAGAATCTTTCAACGCGATCATCGAAATTTAATCTTAATTTACTCCGTGAGACTCATCGATCGCTACGTTATTCGCAATTTTCTGCAGGTGTATCTTTACTGCATCGCGGGCTTTATCTCGATCTGGCTCATCTTCGATATCAGCGACAATATTTCGACCTTTATCGACGAGCACATCAGTGTTCTTCTCGCCGTCCGCTATTACGCCACGCAGGTTCCGCAGGTTTTCATCATTCTCCTACCGGTTTCTCTCCTGCTCGCGCTCCTCTTCACCTTGGGGCGAATGTCGCGTGCGAATGAAATCGTGTCCATGCTAACCGCGGGCGTAAGTCTTCCGCGCGTTCTCCTGCCATTGATCGGGATGGGCCTGCTCACCGTGGCGGCAAGCATGGCGCTAAATTATTCGCTTGCGCCGCACGCGGAACTAGCGCGAAAAACGCTTCTCGAACAAGCGCGTGCGCGGCCGGCAGCCTTGATTGAAGGACAAATCTTTCGCAATCGAACCGATTCCCGAACCTGGTTCGTTCAGAATTTTCGCCACGGCGGCACCACCTTCAACAATGTCCAGGTCCTCCAGCAGGACGCGAACGACAATATCGTTACAAATTACCTGGCGGCCCGCGCTTTTTATCGGCCGGAAACGAAAACCTGGGATCTCCAGAACGTAAAAGTCGTCCATTACGATCGCTCCGGTAATATCATCAACGAACAGATTTATCCTTCGCTCAAGGTCGAGCACTGGAGCGAGACCCCTTTTCGTCTGGGCAGCGCAAACGAGCGGGCGGAGTTCCTCAGCGTACCAGAGCTGCGTGAATATTTGCATTTCAACGCCGATTTCCCCGCAACTTTGCTCGCGCCATTCCGTACTCATTTTCAGTATCGTCTCGCCTTGCCGTGGACCTGTTTGGTTGTTGTTTGTATCGCGGCCCCGCTTGGAGTCGGCTACTCACGCCGCGGTATTTTATCGAGTGTCGCTGCTTCGGTGATTCTCGTTTTCTCCATGAATTTTCTCACTCATCTTTTCCTCGCGCTTGGCGAGGGCGACCGTATCTCTCCTTGGGTGGCGGCGTGGACGCCCAATCTTCTTTTTGCCGCGATCGGCCTTTATTTGCTCTATCTCCGGGCTTCCAACCGCCAAGCACCCGGCTTTCATCTTTTCACAGCGCGACGTATAGTTGCGCGATGAATCCGCTCCCAAACGAATGGGCAATCAGGCACCGCGCGGATGCTTGTGCCGTTACGCGTCGGCCCTTTGCCGCCGGGGAATCTTTCTACACGCTTCTCTTCCACGATGCTGATGGTTATCGCCGTGAAGATTTGAGCGAAGAGGCATGGCGCAATCGGAACGAGAATATTCAGCCGTTTTCATTTTGGAAATCGCGCTACGAACCTCTGCCACCGCCAGCGCCCGAGCCCCTGGCGAAAGAAAATGCCGAACAACTTTTTCGACGCCTGATTACATCGGAGAACCCGCCGGTGAACGCGTGCTACGTCCTCGCCGCCATGCTTGAGCGCAAGCGCGTTCTGAAACAAATTAAGAGTGAAGAGGTCGCGGATGGGCGCGTTTTGATTTACGAACACGACGCGACCGGCGACGTTTTTATCGTGCCCGATCCGCAATTGCGGCTCGATGAATTGGAAAACGTGCAGAACGAAGTCGCGGACCTGCTCCAGACCGCAGCACATCGTTGAAAGATCGACATGCTTCTTCCCTGGTTTTTCGAACAGTTTCCTCTTTACCTCGCGCCAATGGCCGGGGTGTCGGACAAAATTTTCCGACAGCTCTGCAAAGAATATGGCGCTGACGTGCTCACGACCGAATTCGTTTCTGCGGAAGGAATTTTCCGCCGCAATGCGCGGACCTGTGAATACCTCGATTTTGATGAGATCGAACGGCCAATCGGTGTGCAACTCTTCGGTGCGGATGACAAGCACATGGCGGAAGCGGCGTGCCAGGTCGTTGATTGGGTGCGTCCAGATTTCATTGATCTAAATTTCGGTTGTCCCGTCAACAAAGTGGTCTCCAGAAATGGCGGCTCCGCGTTGTTGAAAGATTGTCCGACTTTAGCGAGCGTCGCGATCGCGGTAGTTCGGGCGGTCGCACCGGTGCCGGTGACGGCCAAGATTCGCATTGGCTGGGATGCCGATTCGATCAACGCCACGCGTGTAGCGCGCCTGCTCGTCGATGCAGGAATCGCTGCGATAACTGTGCACGGTCGCACCCGCGCGCAAGGTTATGCTGGCGCCGCGGATTGGGATATCATCGGCGAAGTTGCCGCTGCTGTTCCGATTCCGGTTATCGGGAACGGCGATCTATCCAGTGCCGCCGACGTTGCGAAACGACGCCGTAAAACCGGAGTCGCGGGCGCGATGATCGGTCGCGCGGCCATGAGCGCCCCATGGATTTTCAATCAGATCAAAGAGTATCTCGCCAGCGGACAGATTGTGAATCCACCGAGCTTATCGGAAAAGTGGAACCTGATTCTGCGCCATTGCCAGCTCGCGGTTCGCGAATGGGGCGCGGAGGAACCCGCGATTCGATCGATGCGGGCGCGCCTGATGGCTTACTCGCGGACCATGTCCAATGCGAAACGGTTGCGTGAGCACTTTTCACACGTGTCGACGCTCGCCGAAGTTGAGCTGATCGCGGAGGAAAATATTTTGAATCAAAGAAGTACGAATACGGAGCAGGAAAAAGCTGAAAATCCGATTCCTGCGTTCCTGCTTTCTTAGTTCTCTTCGATGACGATGGAATCCACAGCAATCAATTACAAGATCGGCAACGAGCGCCTGATCAAGGTGACGGATAACGCATCCCGTAAATTACTTTCGTTGCTCGAAAAACAGGGAAGACCAAACGGCGCGTTGCGGGTAGCGGTGATCGGCGGTGGCTGCTCCGGCTTGCAATACAAAATGGACCTTGTGGACGGTCCGGCGAATCGCGACATTCTTGTGCAATCATCGAACGTAAATGTCGTTGTCGATCCGAAAAGCGCGCTGTTCGTGAGCGGTTCGCTTTTGGATTACAGCGAAGACCTGCAAAAAGGCGGTTTCAAGGTTACCAATCCCAACGCAGTCGCGCACTGCTCCTGCGGCGAAAGTTTCGCCGCATGATTGATTACTTTGCCTTGCTGCAACAGCCGCGCCGCCCGTGGCTCGACGCAGAAGAGTTGAAGCAAAAATATCATCAACTCGCAGCGGGGGCGCACCCGGATCGACAATCGATTGATTCGAAAAATCCGAACACCGACTTCGCAAGATTGAATGACGCTTATCGAGTCCTGCTCGATCCCAAATTGCGACTGCATCATCTCCTGAGTTCGGAAGGGATATCCCTCGCTGACGAAGCCGTACCGGACGAATTGGGGAATCTCTTCGTCCAAACCGGAACGTTCATCCACGAAATCGATCGGCTGCTCAAGGAGACCAAGGAAGCAAACAACGCTTTACGTAAGTCGCTGTTGCAATCGGAAATCTTGGAGAAACAGAGGCGCGCGAAAGATCTCCTGGATAAGTTGAACAAGTTGTATCAAGGCGCGCTGCAAGAATTACGCATGCTCGATCGCGCCTGGCTGAACGATCGTCAACGAATCACACCGGCGTTGCGCGATCTATATCAGCGTTTGGCCTATTTGACCCGCTGGATTGCGCAGATTGAAGAGCGCCAGTTCCAATTGTCGATCTAACAGGAATTCAATGTTGCATTCGGCTGGATGAATAACCAGTTTGTTCTCTTTTAATCGCAATGGATCTTTCATCACGAATTGCAATCTCCCTCTCCGTAGTTTCATCATTCCTATTCTCGGTAGCCCCGACGGCAGCACAGAGACCCCCCGATACCACGCGGCTACTCCGGTTTCCTACGACGAACGACCATCAAATCATTTTCTGCTATGCAGGCGAACTTTACACCGTTGGTAAGGAGGGCGGCATCGGCCGGCGCCTGACGAGCGGCGCCGGCTACACTTCGTTCCCGCGCTTCTCGCCCGATGGCGCGCAGGTCGCGTTCACTTCGCAGTACGACGGTAACACGGAAGTTTACGTGATGCCGGCCGAAGGCGGTACACCGAAACGTCTAACGAGCTCGGCAACGCTCGGCCGCGACGATATTTCGGATCGGATGGGGCCGAACAATATCGTTATGGCTTGGGAGAACACGAAGCCCGTGGTGGTTTTTCGCTCACGGATGAAGTCGTTTAATGATTTCATTGGTCAGCTTTTCACGGTGGGCCTGGACGCGGAATTGCCGCAGCAATTGCCAGTGCCACGGGGTGGTTTCACTTCCTTCTCACCCGATGATTCGAATATGGCGTTCAACCGCGTTTTCCGAGAATTCCGCACATGGAAGCATTATCGCGGCGGCATGGCCGATGACATCTGGGTTTACGATTTCAAGAACGGCGCGACGGAGAACTTAACGAACAACCCGGCGCAGGACATCTGCCCAATGTGGGGCCCGGACAACAAAATTTATTTCATCTCGGACCGGGACGGCCGGATGAATCTTTTCTCGACCAATCTCGCGTCGAAGGAAACGAAGCAGCTGACGAACTTCAAGGACTTCGACATTAAATTTCCATCGATCGGCAAAGAGTCGATCGTCTTCGAGCAAGGGGGATACATCTGGCGCTACGATCTGGCAAGCGGCCAGGCCGCGTCGATCCCGATCGAGATCAAGGAAGACTTCGCCTCCGGACGGTCGGCGCTGGTCGATGCATCCAAGCATATCGAGTCGGTGAATTTGGCGCCCGATGGCGAACGGACGATTGTAGTCGCGCGCGGCGATCTTTTCTCGGTCCCAGCAAAAGAGGGCACGCCGCGCAATTTGACCAGGACGTCGAACGCGCATGAACGCGACGCGGTGTGGTCGCCAGATGGAAAATGGATCGCTTACAACTCCGACGCGACCGGCGAGAACGAGCTCTATGTCCGCTCCCAAGACGGCCAGGGGCAGCCGCAACAGGTTACGAGCGGCGCGGACACTTATTATTACAAACCCCTCTGGTCGCCAGATAGCAAGAAGCTGCTTTGGAGCGATCGGTTGCAGCGATTGCGTTATGTCGATCTTGCCACGAAAACTGTGACACAAGTCGATCAGGATAAGTACGGCGAGATCGAGGTTTACAACTGGTCGCCCGACAGTCAGTGGATCGCGTGGGTGCGACCAGAGGAGAACGGTCTGCCACGGGCTTATCTCTTTTCCATTGCCAACAAACAACGGACCGCGGTGACAGATAGCTGGTACGGTTCGGGCGAAGCGGTCTTCAGCGACGACGGGAAGTATTTGCTGCTCACTTCAGCGCGCGATTTCAAGCCAACATTTGGCTCGGAGGAGTTTGAAAACGTTTATCGCGACATGGAACGCGTCTATCTCGTTACGCTCGCCAAAGAAACCGAATCGCCATTGGCACCGCGCAGCGACGAGGTGGGCAAGGCGGAAAAGAAAAGAGAGAAAGAGAAGGGAAAGGAGACTGAGGAAAACAAGCCAGGCGAGAAGCCCGGCGAAAAGAAGCCAGATGAAAAGAAACCCGAGATCGCAAAGGCGAAGAAGCCTGTCGTCGTGAAAGTCGATACCGACGGCATTCAGAATCGCATCGTCGGTCTGGAAATTACACCAGGCAATTACCGGAACCTCCGCATGTTGGATGACCGCATCTTTTATCTGCGCCGCACCGTTGGGGACGAGACCGGCGAAGACGAGGAGGAAGAACGCCGCCCCGACAAGAAATCACATCTTTGCGTTTACAATTTGGAAGACCGGAAAGAGACCGTTCTCGGCGACGTGAATGATTACCAAATCACATTCGACGGCAAGAAGATACTGGTCAAAATCAAGAAAGATTACGCCATTATCGATCTGCCCAAGGACAAGCTCGAGACGAAGGATCACGAGCACAAGATCGAGGGCCTCGACATGCAGCTCGATCGGCATGCGGAGTGGAACCAAATCTACTTCGAGGCTTGGCGGCAGATGCGCGACTTCTTCTTTTCACCAACGATGAATGGCATCGATTGGAAGGCGATGCGCGATAAATACGCCGCGCTGCTTCCGTTTGTGAATCACCGCAACGATCTCACGTATTTGCTCGGTGAGCTGATTGGCGAATTGAACAATGGACACACCTACGTGGGGGGCGGCGAACGTCCCGACACGCCGCGGATTAAACTTGGCCTGCTCGGGGCTGAGTTCTCGCGCGATCCGGCGACCCGGGCTTATCGCATCGAGCGACTCCTACCGGGGGAAAATTGGGACAAACAGACGCGTTCGCCTCTTACTGCCGTCGGCATAAATGTAAAACCAGGCGATTATATTTTGGCGATCAACGGCACGCCGGTTTCCGCGCTGCCCAACCTTTACGACGCACTGATCGGCACCGCCGACAAGCAAGTGATCTTGCGGGTCAACTCCAAACCATCCGATGCCGGGGCGCGCGATGTGACAGTCGTACCGACGGCTGACGAAGCTCCACTCTACTACCTGGCGTGGGTGCAGAAAAATATCGATGAAGTGAGCAAGAAAACCGGCGGAGACGTCGGTTACATCCATATTCCCGACATGGGACGGCCCGGCTTGAACGAATTCACCAAGCTTTACTTCCCGCAGATCCGCAAGAAGGCGCTCATTGTGGACGTCCGCGGGAACGGCGGCGGCTTTGTCTCAGCGCTTGTTATCGAGCGGCTCCGGCGTGCCCTAGTGATGGTGGAGATCGCGCGTAATGGCATGCCCCAACCGGACCCGCCACAGACATTTCTCGGCCCGATGGTTACTTTGATCGACGAATTCTCGGCGTCCGATGGCGACATCTTTCCCTACCGCTTTAAAACGCTCGGACTGGGTAAAGTGATCGGCAAACGCACGTGGGGCGGCGTCATCGGTATCCGCGATTCCCTTCCGCTGGTCGATGGCGGCCAGTTCTTCAAACCGGAATTCGCGCCTTATTCGAAAGATGGCAAAGAATGGATAATCGAGGGCCACGGCGTTGATCCTGACATCGTGGTGGATAATGATCCGGCGAAAGAATTCCGCGGAGAAGACCAGCAACTCGACAGGGCAATTCAAGAAATGCAGGAAGAGTTAAAGACAAAACGCTACGATCTTCCGCCGGCCCCGCCTTATCCCAACCGCAATCCGGGGAGCGGAAGTTAAGCCGTCGGCGCCCAGCCCCTACAATGTTCATTTGAACTTGCATAGGGTATGCCTGCAGCGATCATGAAGGATGCTGACTGAGCGCCAGAAAAACATTCTCGATTTTATCCAGAGCGAGCAGCGCGAAAAAGGAATCACGCCCAGCACGCGCGAGATTCAAAAGCACTTCGGATTCGCGAGCCAGACATCGGTGATGCAGTACATTGCTGCGCTCGAACGCAAAGGTTTTCTTGATCGTCATGCGCGAAAGGCCCGCGCGTTGATTACGCCGGTGCAAAAAGTGCGGATCACCGACGTTCCGATTTATGGGCAGATTCCAGCGGGCATGTCGGCCTTGACTGAGCAGACTATCGAAGGCCATGTCTCTCTCGACGCGCGCTCGGCGAATGCTTCAAGAAATCGCGGCACTTTTGGTTTACGCGTGCGCGGCGATTCGATGATCGGAGCGCACATTGTCGATGGAGACATTGTGATCCTGGAGGACCGCAAAGATGTGCAAAACGGCGATATCGTGGCCGCTTTAATTGATGGTGAAACCACTTTGAAGCGCTATGTGGTGGAACATGGGAGGCCGTATTTAAGAGCGGAAAACCCGCGGTATCCGAATCTGACTCCGGCGCGTGAGTTGAAGATTCAAGGGGTAATGATCTCGTTGGTGCGGAAACAAGAGAGGCGAAAGCGCCATTAACTTCGAAGCTTTCGCGCGAGTTGTTATAATGTTCCCTTGAACATATACCGCACGATGCCATCTTTTCCCCGATGGCTGCCAGCGGCAAAATTGACGACTCATCCGTCGACTCGTCCCCCTGTCCGGCTGCAGATCCGTTTCGCTCGGCTCCCGTCCGCTCCATTGATTCGCTTTCTCCCGAAAGCTCACCCGTACAGGTCGCCCATCTATGTCGCTCGCGTCCCCGCGGCTCCATTGATTCGCTTTCTCCCGAAAGCTCACCCGCACGGGTAGCCCATCTATGTCGCTCGCGTCCCCGCGGCTCCATTGTCGATCTTCGGAAACTTCTGTCTGAGCGTTTTCCGCACGCGCCTGCCTCTGCTTCGACGCGTTTAATCACAGGTTTATCTTTTCTCGATCAAGCAATTGGCGGTGGCTTGCCGAAAGGCGCCATCACGGAATTGATCAGCTCACAAATCAGTGCGGGCAGCGCCTCACTCATTCATGCTCTCCTCGAGACCGCAAACCGTGATTGTTATTTCATCGCGCTGATCGATGGGCAGGACTCCTTTGATCCGTCCCCCTCCGGCGGGCTGGGCAACGCGCGTTTGCGCAATCTTCTCTGGGTTCGCTGCACCAAAGTTCTCGAAGCAATCAAAGCGACCGATCTGCTACTGCGCGATGGCAATTTTCCACTGGTAATTGTCGATCTTGTTCTCAATCCACTAGAGGAATTGCGCAAGATCCCGCAGACAAGCTGGTATCGCTTACAACGGCTTGTCGAAGCCTCACCCACCGCGTGCCTCGTTATGAGCCGCCACAGCATGGTGACCAGCGCACAACTGAAAATTGTTCTCGAAAATTCCTGGACGCTCGAAACTTTTGAAGAGGGCGACGCGATTTCGCGGCTCCGAATTCGTGTTCAACGATCGCATCTCCATCGGCAGGAAACCACCATCGCCGGAGCGATCTGATGTTTGCGACCATTTATTTGCCAAACTTTTATTTACAGGCCGCTCTGCGTCATCAATCCGAGTTGTGTGCAAAACCAGTCGTGCTCATCGATGACAAAGACAAAAAAGTAGTGATCATTCAACTCAATCAGGCTGCCGAAAAAACTGGCGTGCACAAAGGCATGACACCGAGTCAGGGCTTGGCGCGCTGTTTGAGTCTGGTCATAAAAACACGCGCTCAATCGCAAGAAAAATTGATCGATGAAATCCTTCTTCATTATGCATTCACATTGGCTCCGTATGTGGAAGCCACTGCGCCGGGCGTTTGCACGATCCAATTTACCGACAATCGCAATCTTGGGCCGAAGCTTTCGGGCGTGATCGAACAATTGGCTGAATGCGAAATTAGCGCGCAAGCCGGAATTGCTCCTACGCCCGATGCAAGTCTTCTCGTCGCGCATCTGGCGCGTCCGGTTCTGCAAGTCGAGGACCCAAAGCAATTTCTCGCGCCGCTCCCGATCGAAACGCTGCGATATAATCGCCGATAACGGGGGCCGGAACACAAACTTGCAGTCTGTGCGGCCAGCGGAGTTTGCACTCCGGCGAACGAGTGCATGCGGAGAGGATGTCCGCTTCCCGCACAGGCAACATGCCTGTGTTCCAACTTAAGCCACGGGTCTGCGTTCGATCAAAAGACGATAAACAAAACCACCGAGCGCTCCGCCTACAAACGGCCCGATCCAATAAACATAGTGGTCGTGCCAAAAATTTGCCGCCACGGCCGGACCAAAAACGCGCGCGGGATTCATAGCCGCGCCGGTAAGCGTTCCCCCAAACAGGATGTCGAGAGTGATTGTAGCTCCAATGACGAGGCCGGCGACCCGCCGCGGCCCACGCTCGTCAACGGCCGTGCCATGAACCACGAAGACGAGAAAGAACGTTAAAATCCCTTCCACCAGAATCCCCTGCCACGCTCTAAGATTGATGGCGAGTTGCGGAGTGCCATTGACGACCACCTCGCGCCCGAATAAGCCGAGGCAAATCAACGCAGCCGAGATTCCGCCCAGCAATTGCGCAATCCAGAAACGGAATGCATTGGTCCACGTCATGTGACCGCCGCAAACCAATCCAAAAGTCACTGCTGGATTTAATTGGCCTCCCGAGATGTGCATGGTAGCCGAGACAAACGCTGCAATCGTAAGACCGTGAGCGAGCGCAACGGCGAGCACGTCATGTCCGGCCGTTTTCATTGCGCCGATGCCGACGAAGATCAACGCGAAGGTTCCAATGAATTCCGCGAGCAACGGGCGAAGCTTGGCCATGCGTCGATGCAATCAGATTAGGCAAGCTCTGACAACCGAAGCTGTCGATCTAACCTCCGGCGTAATTCGGATATCGTTCGTGTAGCTCCCGGGACAGCCGATCTGCTTCATCGGCTTTGCCAGCACGTTGGTATGCAGACGCGGCTTTGTCCAAAGCCCGCGGCGTGATGGCGGGATCGTCGTAAAGCAACGCGACACCCATGAAAGCTTTGCCGGCGTCATCGAAATTTCCGCGTTCCAATTGGACATCACCCGCCAGCAGACGCGCTTCGGCATTCACACGACCTTCGGGTTGCAACGACATGATCTCCTCGGCGATCCTCTGCGCATCGTCTGGTTTGTGCGCACCGATTTTGACCGCACCGAGCGCAAGCAACACTTTCGCCTTGCCCGCCGGATCCGTGGCGATCTGCAAGTATTTACCAAAGGCGTCCTCCGCTTCAGCCACATTTTTTAGCTTCGTGGCTGCGTCTCCCAGATAAAATAAGAAGTCAGGTTTTACACTGCCGCGATTGTCGATCTTTGCCAAAGCGCTCAAGTACTTCTCAGCCGCTTCATAATTTTTCTCGTTGAAATATTCGATCCCGAGCCATTCCAGAACTTCGGCCGGCACGTTTACAGTCGGACTCGTGGCCATGAAGTTGTTCACTTCCTTGGTGAGAGCAGGGCGAGCTTTCAAGTGAAACTGACACAAAATGAGGCGGAGGGAAGCGAGATTATAGTATTGCTCTTTATTGAGTTGGCGCGCGGCGTTCAGCGCAACCATCGCCGTCTTGTAATCCTTCGCCTCAAATGCGGCTTTGCCGATATAATATTGCGCCTGGGCCGCGACAGAACTCTTGGGGAATTCTTTCAGGAGTTGGCGAAAAGTGTCGACCATGCCCTTTGCATTCTCCTGTTGCCCGAGGATCAACGCCTTCAATTGCAGGGCGGCTTCCCGCTCGTGCGCGCTGGGATACTTGGTGAGAATCAGGTTCAAGTCGGAAAGCGCGGCGTTATAGTTTTTGTCCTGCTCGTAAGCCAATGCGCGCTGAGCCAAAGCGGCAGGCATTTGCGGGTTGTCTGGAAAGGTCTGCACGTAGTAGGTGAACGCTTCGATGATTTCGGAAACGTTTTTCGTCTGCACGTAACATAGGCCAAGCTTGTAAGCCGATTCCGCGCGCAACTTGGAAGAGAGCTGAGAAGCACGCAGTTCCGCATAAACAGGCACCGCCTCCGCGTAATTTTGCTGTTTGTAGAGCGCTTCCGCTTTTAAGAGCTTCGCCTGGTCGGCCCGTTCCCCTGTTGGATCCGTTTTGAGAAACTCCTCCACTTCCGCAAGCAGTGCGGACGGATCCGAGTTATAAACATTAATGAGCCGTTGATAAGCCGCGTCCTTCGCTTCCTCCCGATCCGGGTATTTGGCGATGATCTGGCGATACAATTCTTCAGCTTCCTTCGCGTGACCAAGTTGCCGCTCGCTGTTTGCCGCCAGCAACATCACTTCGGCCTGGGCGGCCTCCGGAAGTTTCTCCCGTTCTTTCTTGTAATCAGCGAGTAACTGCTCGTATTGGCCGGATTGGTATTGCAGGCGGTGCAACCCAACCTGCGCGATCGCCCGGAATTTTCCAGCTTCCGGCAAGGCTCGTCCCTTTTGCAACAGAGTTGTTGCTTTATCCACCATTGCCTTATCGATCTTGCCCTTGTCCGCCTGCACAAGATCGAGAGCGAGCATCCCGCCGCGTACGGCCGCCTCCGCTTTCAAAGCCGGCTTCTGCGTTTCGCTTGAGAGAGCTTCGTATTGTTTCAACGCATCGATTTTTCTTCCTCGGCCAATGAGAATCGGTGCCGCAGTCAGCCGTGCATCCTCACGATACGGGTTCGGATTCGGGGCCTCAGCCACCTCCTGATAGATGCTGCAGGCTTCATCTTTGCGGCCTAGAATTTCGAGGCAGCGCGCTTGGAAATAGTGTGCGGAAAGCGCAACGGCCGCCTGCTTTGATTTAGCGGCGGAACGCTGAAAGAGCGGAAGCGCCGCAGCATAGTCTTTCTGCGTAAAAGCCGTTTCGGCGAGGGCGTACGCAGCAGGTCCGGCAAATTCGCTCTCGCCGTAATCATTCAGCACTTTCTGGAAATTTGTGCGAGCGCTCGATGGTCGGTTGAGATTTCGATAGCATTCGCCGAGCGAAAAATAGGCGTTCGCCCGGCCAGAACGTCCGGGGTAATCGTCCAGATACTTTTGGTATTCCGGGACGGCAAGATCGTAGAGCTTGCGAGTGAAGAGCGCGTTCGCGTATTCGAGCTGGCGGCGGTCGGGCGCTTCGGTGTCACGCGCTGCCGGTTCAGAAAAATCCTCCGCTGAATGGCTCGGGGTTAGCACTGGGGGTTCCTCAACAGGCAGAGCCCGTGCAACCGGTGGCTCATCTACAGGCTGAGCGCGACGCACTTCGGGTGGCCATTGAGCGTAAGCAGTCCCAACAGTACAAAACAGCATTGCCAGTCCTAAAAGACCGGCTGCGCTGCAGGCTGTTTTCATTTCGCTGTTGCGAAGGCCACGTTGGTTATCCCGGCTTCGCTGCAAATGTTTAAGACCCCGATGATGTTTTTGTAGGCGCCGGCCTCGTCGCCTCGGATTACGACGGCCTGCTCGGAGTTGAGTTGAACCAGGCTTTTGAGCAATTCGCTCAATTCAGCACCGCTGAGGGTACGGCGATTCACAACAACGTTTCCGTCCGCTTTCACATTCACAACGACATCTCCAATCGGCGCAGTTTTCTCCTTTGCGGCCGAAGCCTTTGGCACCTTGACGTCCAGTTCGTTCTCCGTACGAGCGGCGTTCCACGTCAACAGGAAAAAAATCAATAACAGCAATAGGACATCGACCAGCGGCGCCAGTTGAATACCGGGATGATGCAGAGGCGCGTGACCACGCAGATTCATATGACCAAAGAGAGGATGTCGATCTTGCGGCTTGCTAGTACGATTGGCAGCTTAAAGTTCGTCCTCGATCAGCACGGGCGTTCGTTCAGTCCGCTTGCCGTAGTGCAAAGAAAGCAAAGCCAAAACATGGGTCGAAGCAGCCTCCAATTCTGAGATCAACTTTTGCGCTCTGCCCCGGAAAAAAGCGTAGAACATCATTGCCGGAATGCCGATGGCCAGCCCGGCGGCTGTATTGACCAGCGCTTGACTGATCCCGCGTGACAACGCCACATAGCGAGCTGATCCAATATCGGATCCGAGTGCGCCGAACGAATGGATAATTCCGAAGACCGTGCCGAGTAAGCCGAGCAATGGGGCGATCATTCCGATATCGGCAAGATAAATAACACGATTATTCAGACTAGCTGCGACTCGTGTTCCTTCTGTCTCGGCGATCTCACGGACATGCTGAAAATCTGCATTGGGGTTCTTGGTGGTGAAATCGAGCATTTTTTGCACGACCCGCGCAATGGCCTCGCCGTGCCGATTAGAAACGGCGAGCAAGCCAAGATAATCGCGTTTGCGCAAAAGTGCGTCGGCGGTAGCCATGTAACCGCTCGAGACCACGGCGCCGCGCCGGATCGTCATGAGATAAACAATCACGAGCATGACGGAAAAGATCGACAGGAGAAAGAGCGGTATCATCACCGGCCCGGCGTTGATGAGTGTATCCATGATCGTCTGCGAGTGCGGAACTTCGGGCACGAGAGGCGGCGTAGCGTTCTGTGCGAGCAAAGGAGGTGCGCCTGCCAGCGAGGCAAACACCAGGAGTGAAATCTTCATGCCAAGAATTTCGTTATGATAAACGGAGCGCTGTCGGATGCAAATAAGCAGCTCAAAGACTAAACACAAACCAACAACCTCGGTTGCTAAACAAATTGATCCCCGCCAGCCCACCGGCGCACCCGAAAGATATGGGCTGGTTGAATTTCCGGGTCGAGTTCGACGTAATTTCGGCGACCCCGCCAGATGTAGCGCGCGTCGCTCAGCAAATCGTGCATTTGATATGTGTCGCTCTCCATTTGGCCGAATTGATCGATCGGTACATCGACATAAGCACTCTGTTTGCGATGCGGATCGAGATTGACGATGACGAAAATGATATTGTCGCGAGCGGCAGTCATTTTGCCGTAAAACAAAATGGCGTCGTTGTCGGCGCCATAAAATCGCAAGTTATCGTAAAACTGGAGTGCGCGGTTTTCCTTTCGAATTTTGTTCAACCGCGCGATCCAGTCCTTGATATTTCCCGGCGCGTCCCAATCGCGTTCTTTCCACTGATACTTTTCGGAATCGAGATACTCCTCACGATCCGGCAGGGCCTTGTTTTCGCACAGCTCATATCCGCTGTAGATGCCGTAAAGAGTTGAGAGCGTCGCAGCGAGAACGACACGAGTCATAAACGCCGGCCGGCCGCCATCCTGGAGAACAAACGGCAAGATATCCGGTGTGTTCGGCCAAAGATTAGCGCGATAATATTCGCTCATTTCTGTTTGCGTCAGCTCCGTAAAATATTCAGTGAGCTCGCGTTTTGAATTTCGCCACGTGAAGTAAGTGTAACTCTGGCTGAAGCCGGCTTTGGCCAGCGCTTTCATCATTTTCGGTCTGGTGAATGCTTCGGCGAGAAAGAGCGCGTCCGGATACTTGTCGCGCACGCCCGTTACCAAATATTCCCAGAAGGCGACCGGTTTGGTGTGCGGATTATCGACGCGAAAGATACGCACGCCGTGCTCGGCCCAAAAAAGGACAATGCTCTTCATCTCTGCCCATAGCTCATGCCAGTTTTCGCACCGGAAGTTCAGCGGATAGATATCTTCGTACTTCTTCGGGGGATTCTCGGCATATTTGATTGATCCGTCCGGGCGCTTGTAAAACCAATCGGGATGGTCTTTGACGTAAGGATGATCGGGTGAACAATTGATTGCGAAATCGAGCGCAATTTCCATTCCTCGCTTCCGTACTTCTTCTTGAAGCCAGTCAAAATCGGCCAGGGTGCCGAGTGCGGGCTCAACTGCTTTGTGCCCGCCCGCTTCACTGCCAATCGCCCAGGGTACGCCCGGATCGCCGGGCTCGCAGGTGATCAAGTTATTGCGGCCCTTGCGGTTAGTATGACCAATAGGATGAATCGGCGGAAAATAAATCACGTCGAAGCCCATTGCTTTGGCGTCGTCGATACGTGACAAACAATCGCGGAAGGTTGATCCACGATCACCGCGACCTTCGGCTGAGCGCGGGAAAAATTCATACCATGCGCCTATCTGCGCCCTGGGACGATCAACAATAACGCGCGGAGGTGGCGCGTATTGTGTTGCGCCCGAGCGGTCGGGATATGTCGCCATTAGCACCTCAAGTTCACGGGATTGCGCGATGTCGTTAATTTCTGAGTTGGCAACGGTGCAGACTCGTTCCGATAGCTCCAGTAATCGTGCGGAGTCCGCGGGGTCGTGCGCACGCTGCGCGGCAGCTTTGAGCAAAGCGGCGCCTTCCATTGCTTCGCTGCGGAGCGGAGAAACGCCGGCCTCAAACTTGGCAGCAAACTCCTGTTGCCATCCGCGAAATGTGTCGGTCCACGCCTCGACCGTGTATTCGTAAATGGCGCTATCGTAAAGAGTACAAACGCCACGCCAGCGGTCGTTATCGACGAAAGTCATGGGCGTTTCACGCCAGTGTCTCTTCCCGACGGTGCGACACTTCAGGACAGCCGCAACGACGTCGTGCCCGTCCTTAAAAATGTCCGCTTCGACTACGAGATCTTCGCCGACGACGCGCTTTACTGGATAGCGCCCGCCATCAATCAACGGTTGCAGGTTCTCGATGACGGCGGAAGGAAAGGCCCGAGGCATGGGCCATGAATCAACCGAAATTCCCCGACGGCGAAAGGAGAAATCTCAGCGATCGGAAAAACGTGGCGGCTACTACACCGCGAAGTAAAAAGCGCACTCGTACAAGCCCGAGTTGCGCGTCTCCTCTCTGCGCACCTTGGTGCCGAGAACAGCTTCGAACATATCCTGCTCGAACCGGGCAATGATCGGATAACGATCGAGCAAATTCATGATCGGCGAGTGACATTCGAGAATCTGCGGGCCACCCTCTCCCGTGGTGGTAAACTGGGCCATGCAGCCCTCACTGTCGCGCACCCGGGCGAGCCATTTGGCGCGTTCGGTCACTGTTTCTCCCTTCGCCTTGGCCGTGAGATCTGCAGCTTTCTTTTCGAAAACATTGTAAAGGAGCTTTTCCGGCGCGTTTAGCCCGTAGATTTTCTGAACGGACGTCAGCAGCTCAAGGGTGAACTGATTGCTATCGGTCGGGAAAAGCTCATGGGTGCGGCGCGTGAGCCGGTAAACCATTTCTGGACGACCCATCTTCTGCGGACGGCGCCAGGTATCCAGATAACCATCGCGCTGAAGGGTGAGGCAGTGCTGCTTGATGCCCATATAGCTCATGTTCATTTTTTCCACGAGCTCGTTGACAGACAACCCTCTGGTCCGCTTGAGGGAGTTAAGAATTTCGAGCCGCTGAGTGCGGCCAATTTCTGCGATTAAACGTTGATTCATAATTGGTAAAAACGGAAGTGGTGGACTTTACACGTCTCGATCTTCAAAATGCAAGATTAAATTACGCAAATAACGAAAACAAAGAGATTACTCTTTTTGATTGTGAGATCGCGATGGCTTTAGACGAATGGAAGCGGAACCACTTCTACACGAATCGCCGTCCCTGCATCAGACCTCTCCGGGGCGAGCGCATCCAGATCGGTGCCGCTATTGTTAAAGCCGCGTTTGACATACCCGAGCGCAATTTCCCTTCCAATTCTCTCACTGCGCGTTGCGCTTGTAATCCAGCCGGCTTCCTTGCCTTTTTCTAACGTGGCCGTGAGTTTCATGCTGGCTAGGAGCGGCTCTTCACGAATCGAGACCAAGCCGCACAATCGCTTGTTCGTTTGGCCAGACATTTTAATTCGTGAGACCACTTCCTGGCCGATGTAGCAACCCTTCTCATAATCGATCGCCCGGCCTTCCAAGTTCGCTTCGATTGGGATGATCTCTTCCGTCAGCTCGTGGCCCCAGCGAGGAATACCCTGTTCAATTCGAAAAATCTCCGCCGCAGAAGTGTCGAAAAAGCGAAGCATTGACGATAATTGTTGCGAAACAGGATCATGAAGGACCGAGTCGGTCCAGATGTCCCAACCTGGTTCAGCGAAGCGGCGCGTGGAGACGATCCGCCGGCCGTCGCTTAAGTTCGGCACGGTTCGCGACAATACGTGAAAGATCGACAATCGATCAGTGACGTTTTCGATCTGAACATCGTCAGCGATCACATAGCGCTCGAGTCTGGCGGGGAGTGCTTCGCGAAGTTCGGCCGCGGCGTCGATCCAAAAGCAATCGGGCCCGGCGGAAACAAAGACATGGGCGTTAATCTTACCTTTCGCGTTGAGCACGCAGCCTTCGATTGCGGCTGATTCGGTAGCCTTGCGCACATCATTCGTAATTTGTCCATTCAGAAATCGGAGACGATCGCTCCCCGTAACCCGAAGTTTGGTGCGACCGGAGAAATCAAAAAAAACGCCTTCCCCGGTTTGGAGTGGCGCCGTCATGCTCCCTTCGACGGGCTAGTCTGTTTCAGTAGTTGCTTACCGCGGCGGAGGAACCGGTTAAGAAAACCGTGACGCGATTGTGTTTCCTCTTCCGCCTTTTTGGCGGGAAAAGCCGACATCGTTACTTCTTCACTAGCCGTATTCCTATTTTCCTGTTCAGGTTTTGGCCCTTCCACATCGGCTACAGCAGCCGTGGGCTCGGGAGTTAGTAACAATTCGCCTGTGTGCGCTTCCACATTTTGGTCTCCCCTCCCGGGTTCTTCCGGCGTGGCCAATCCGCGATCCGGCAAATATTTTCTAGCGACCGCCGAGTAGTCCTCGTCTCCGTAGCCCCATTGCATTTGCTCAAGCAGCTGATCGCGCGCAGCGGCGGTCACCCCTAGTTCAAGGTAATGCGACGAGCCCAGGTGATTGGCGATCTGCATGTCTTTGAGCATGTGCTTTACGGAAAAGTGTGGCTCAAAATTCCTTTCGATCATTTTTGGCATTTTCATTGCCAGAGCCGCAGAATGACTTGCGTTGCCTTTCATCGCGCGGACGAACTTTTCCAAGGGCAAGCCTAAAGCTCGCACGATCCCCAAAGCTTCCGCCGCCGCCTGAACACTCGCGGCCGTGACCATGTTGGTTGCGATTTTGATCGCTGTCGCCTGGCCTACCTCGCCGATCTCAATGATCTCTTTGCCGCTCGCTTCAAGAATAGGGCGTGCCTCCCGTAGCGCCGCATCAGTTCCTGCTACGTAATAAACCAATTCTCCCTTTTCCGCTGCAACCTTGCTGCCAGTGAATGGCGCCTCGACAAAACGCGCGCCGCGACGTTCGACAATTTCCGCAGCGGTCCGCATGGAATTTGGAGCGACAGTGGAATGCGCAATGACGACATGGCGCGGTGTTAGTGTTCCACTGAACTGCTGAACCGATTGCAGCAACGCGTCATCATCCGAAACAAAAATCTGGATGTAATCACACATTTCCACCACTTCCGTGGGTGAACCCAAAAAGTTTGGAACAGGACGGGGCGTTCGGTTCCAAACGAAAACCTCAAATCCCTTCCTGCGCAGATTCGTCGTCACTCCACGACCGATAATGCCGAGGCCGATCACTCCAATAATTTTTCGAGCTGGATGGGACATGCGCCGTTACGCGCTCCGAAGCGGGAATTCGCGCGCGATCAAATTGCGGGCAAAACCGCCGGCAGGCAATGCATAAGTTTGTGGATTTCTAAGGGCTTCCACTTCATAGATTCCCACGCCCTGTGCGATGGCGAGGAGATGTCCGCCTCCACAGCAAATCCCGGTCGCATCACGAAAGGCGGACGAACGATAAACTAATCGGCCGCAGGCAATGCCGGCAACGCAAGCGCCGGCAAGCAATATTGAAATTAAAAATTTGCGTTTCACTTTAAGGCGGATTCAGACAGGTAATACGCAGCAACCGAACCGACAATCTGGAGACTCTGGGCGCTTAGCTTGTCGATGGTGTCATCGGCCGTATGCCACCACGCAAAATCAAAATCGATCACATCGATTGTCGGAATTCCGATCGCGTTCAGGGGCGTGTGGTCGTCGGTCATTTCGCGGTCGAAGTAGCTGAAATAACTTCGCAATTTCAGGGCATCGGCCGATGCAAAAATATCGCGCGCCATTTCCATGGGTGAATCTGTTGGCAAAGTGATGTTCAGGGAACGGTCGCCCACCATGTCGAACAAGATGCCGCCGCGAAATCGCTTGCCCGTCTTGGCATCCGCAAGTTGCCGGGCAAAATAGCGGCTCCCGTATAATCCATCGGTCTCCGAAAAATTCTCGTAGGCCTCTTCGCCATCAAAGAATACCAGCTCCACCTTGGCTGCCAGATTCGTATGCTGTCCAAGAACCCTAGCTAATTCCAACAGCAATCCAGTGCTTGAACCGCCGTCGTTCGCTCCGACAAATCGGATGGTCTCGAACGGTTTTGTGTCATAATGGGAGCACAACAAAAAAGACGGCGCCGTATTCCCCGGCCCCGGAAATCGCGCAATTAGATTCACGAAATGAACTTTGCCGCGCGGCGTGTCATCCGCGAATACCTGCCGCGTTACCTGCCAACCTGAGAGTCGGAGTTGGTTCTCGATGTAATCCCTGGATTTTTCGATCGCTTCAGAACCTGGCGGACGCGGCCCGAGATCTACGAGTCGCTGAACATGAGCCAAGGCCTTTTCACCCGAAACCTCCTCCCAAATCTTCGCTTGAGGCGCGTGTGGCGAATCAGCATGAAGAACTGAGACCAGCGCAGCCGAAGTGAAGACAATAAGCAGCACTGGAGTAGTGGAGTTATAGAGTGATGAATTCACTTCAACCAATACCAACAGTCCATCACTCCAATAGCCTGGAGATTCAGCTCTCGCTCGGCGTCAGGCCAAGAGCGGTAACGATCCGCTGCAGATCATCGTTGCCGTAGTACTCGATCTCGATCCGTCCGCGTTTTTCTCCGTGATGGACGGTGACGTGTGTCGCAAGGTGCTGCTGTAAGCGATTCTGCAAATCCTCGACTGCCGCTGACGTAACGGTTTGCCCGGCCGCGCGCTGCTTCCGCCGCGACCGGCCAATTCCGAGTTGTCGGGCGACAAGCCGTTCCGTGGAACGGACCGTGGCATTGCGACGCAAAACTGTCTCCGCTGCCAAGAGTTGTTCCTCTGGCGCTTTTAATGCGAGCAAAACTTTCGCGTGACCAACCGAAAGCAAATCCTGAGCGAGCCAGACCTGGATTTGTGGATGCAGATCCAATAGGCGCATTGCATTAGCAACTGCTGCCCGGCTGCGCCCGACTTTTAGCGCGATGTCCTCTTGTCGCATCCCAAATTCGCCGGCTAATCTGGCGTAGCCCTGCGCCTCTTCGATCGGGTTTAGATCGGCACGCTGCAAGTTCTCGATAAGGGAAAGTTCGAGCACTTCGAGATCACTTGCGCTTCGAATAATTATCGGCACCTGCGCAAGACCAATCTCCTGGGCCGCGCGCCAGCGGCGTTCCCCCGCGATCAATTCAAATCGAGCGCCGACTTGGCGCACAATGAGCGGTTGGATAATGCCATGTTGGCGAATTGAATCAATTAGTTCCTGCAAAGCTTCACGAGCGAAATCTTTGCGCGGCTGCAAAGCGCTTGGGATAATGCTTGCAAGAGTGATTTGGTGAACCCTCTCTCCTGATTCGGCGTCTCCTCGCGAAGCGACCGATGGAGTGCCAATAAGTGCGCCAAGACCTTTGCCAAGACCGGATCTCGCCATGACCGCTGAGGCTACCGGAACAGTCCTACTAACGCAAACCGCAACTACGACACTATGTCATTGCAAGGATCTTCTTCGCTTTCTCATTCCAAATCGCCAAGAAAAATTTCTCACGCCGACTGTCAAGGCTCATCAAATTCTAAATGGCGCCTTCATAATTGAATTCGGGGCTGTCGGGGCATCGCGAAAGGCTGTTCAAACATCCAGGCGCTGTGTCAAAAGTGAGGACTGACCCCTTTTCCCCTTTTCACTAACGCAAACCGTACGCAATACGCAGGAATTCGCTCTGGCCCATGACGTGCGTGTCGCAACATCTGGTAATCCCGCCTACGCTGGCGACATTGAACGATGTTCAATTTATGCAAACCGCGCGGAATGGGCCATCTGAAAATGGAAAATGAAAACGGGGTCAGTCCTGGGGGTCCTAAGGTCCGTCCTCACTTTTCACACAGAAAGACGAATCGACGCGCTCGCCGCATTGCGGTAACCGGTGAAACGGATAGCGTCCGGCCATGGCGGTGGAGCGCGGTGTTTTTACATTGGGTCATTCACCTGATCCGGATGACGCGTTCATGTTCTATGCGATGGCCGAAAATAAGATCGATCTCCGTGGTTATCGATTCGAACACCGACTGGAAGATATTCAAACGCTGAACGAGCGCGCACTGCGGGGCGAGCTTCATATCTCTGCCATCTCAATTCACGCTTACGCGTATATCGCAGACAAATATGCGCTGCTGCCGTGTGGCGCGAGCATGGGCGATGGGTATGGACCGATCGTCATCAGGAAACACCGAACATCGAACATTGAACATCGAACATCGAAAGAAAGGCCTGCGTTCGATGAATCGGCAGCACGAAAGTTTTTAACTGGCAGGAAAATCGCGGTGCCGGGCAAGATGACGAGCGCTTTTCTCGCGCTTGAGCTTTTTTTGGGAGAATTCGACTACGCCGTTGTGCCGTTCGATCAAATCTTCGAGGCGGTAAAAGACGGCCGCGCGGAAGCCGGTCTAATCATCCACGAAGGGCAACTGACTTATGCGCGCTCAGGTTTTCAGAAAATCCTCGATCTCGGCGAATGGTGGAAGAGTGAAACAGGTTTGCCGCTCCCGCTTGGTGGCAATGTACTGCGGAAGGACATCCCGCAAGCAGTGCAGCACGATCTGCTCGAGATTATCCGCGAAAGCATCGACTTCGGCCTCGCGCATCGGGACGAGGCAGTGCGCCATTCGCTTCCTTATGCTCGCGATATGGATGCGCAGCTCGCCGGCAAGTTCATCGGTATGTATGTGAACGAATTTACGCGCGATTACGGTGAGATTGGACGCGCGGCCATCCGCAAATTCCTGGGCGACGCGCGTGACAAAGGCTACATCAACGCTTCGACCAAAGTGGAGTTTGTAGAGTGACTGGGCCGCTATATCTCAAAAACGAGGAGAACCTGCCGCACTCCACAGGGGCGGCTACAGCATGTTTGAGATCGCTTATCAGCGCTATTTCTTCGGTTTCTGGATTTTCTCTGTCTGCTTCACGACGAAGGATTTCAAACGCGCAAACTCCTTCCTAGAACCGTTCGCGAAATCACGTGGTCCGTACTCAAAGAGCACGACGAAGCAAAAAGCCAGAACGATGAATAAGACGAGCCAAAAGAGCCCGCGCAGTAACGCCATGGTCGACAGACTAACTTGCTCGAACGAGAGGGTCAATGTCGCGGCGAGTCGCTCGACAAGTTCGCCGCAGTCCGTCATGTGGCGGACAAGTCGCTTTTCGGCCGGCACAGTCTGCTCGCCGCAGCAAATCCATCCCGCGTCGGAGAAGTCTATCTTCCTTGAACGGTATAGCGAAACTGCCATGCTTTTCGTGTCATGCGCGTGCCGCTGCTCGATCTCAGCGAACAATATCGAACCCTGGCCGAGCCCATTCGGGAGTCAATCGACACCGTTCTGACAAGCCAGCGTTTCATCCTCGGGCCGCAGGTGGAGGCGTTCGAGAAAGCAATTCGCGCCTATTGCGATGCACCGTACGCCGTTGGGGTCTCGTCCGGGACAGATGCTCTTCTGGCCATCTTGATGGCGCTTGGAGTCGGTCGTGGCGATGCGGTGATCACGACGCCTTACACCTTTTTTGGCACGGCTGGCTGCATCGCGCGCGTCGGCGCGAAGCCGCTTTTCGTGGATATAGATCCGACCACTTTTAACATCCGCCCATCAGCGATTCAGGAATATATCGAGGAAAATTGCCGGACCGATTCGAGTGGCGAACTGAAAACAAAGAGTGGCGAAAACGTTCGCGCCATTGTCCCGGTCCATTTGTTCGGGTTGTGCTGTGACATGGACGCAATCCATCGGATTTCAGAACACTACCAGCTTGACGTAATTGAAGACGCGGCCCAGGCGATTGGCGCGGAATATCCGTTTGGTGGAAAAACCGTTAAAGCAGGAACGATGGGCGAAGTTGGATTCTTCAGCTTTTATCCGTCAAAGAACCTTGGGGCTGCTGGCGATGCGGGAATGATTATTTGCAGGGATGATCAGTTCGCCAGGGAATTGCGTATTTTCCGCGAACACGGAATGGAACCACGTTATTACCATCGCGTCATCGGCGGCAATTTTCGCTTGGACGAAATCCAAGCTGCAATTCTGGCGGTTAAACTTCCGCATTTGGAAAGTTGGTCAGCAGCGCGATGTGCTGCTGCCGATTTTTACCGGGGCGAATTCGCACACGCCCGCTTAGAAAAAAAGATCACTTTGCCAGCGGAACCTTATCGAAATCTCGGCTTAAAGAATCATCACATTTATCACCAATACGTCATTCGCACGCCAATGCGCGATGCTCTGCGGGAGCACCTCGCCAAGCGCGAGATCGAGACGGCGATCTATTACCCACTTGGATTGCACGAGCAAAAATGTTTTGCCTATCTCGGTTACAAGAAAGGTGATTTTGCGGAGACAGAACGCGCCGCACACGAGACGCTCGCGTTACCGATCTATCCCGGGATTTCTCGCGCAGCGCAGCGCCAGGTGGTGGGCGCGATTGCCGAGTTCTTCGAATAGAGCAATCCACGACGCGGCCAATGAATCGTAGCGCCCAAATCACTTGCGGCGCGTCGGGCGCGAGCCTATATCAACGCTCGCACGGACGGGTAGGTTCCGGAGTGGCCAAACGGGGCAGACTGTAAATCTGCTGGCTTTACGCCTTCGCTGGTTCGAATCCAGCCCTGCCCAAATTCCACTGCCGATTTGCAAAAAAAACGCCCGCCGAAGCGGGCGTTTTTCGCAAGTAGTTAGTGACCCCTTCGCTGGCCACCGTCGCGGCGGCCGCCACCGTATCCGCCGCCACCGCCATAGCCTCCCCCGCCCCCTCCGTATCCGCGTCCGCCACCACCGGGCGGCCGCGCCTCTCGCGGACGAGCCTCATTTACCGTCAGTGGCCGACCTTCAATGGTTTGGCCGTTGAATTTCGAAATCGCGTTCTGAGCGTCCTGCTCCGAGCCCATCGTGACAAAAGCAAAGCCACGCGACTTGCCGGTGAATTTATCTTGCATGAGAGTGACTTCCTGCACGGCGCCAGCCTGTGAAAAAAGCTCCTGCAGTTCGTTTTCCGTCGTGTTGAAGGAAAGATTGCCTACGTATAATTTAGTTCCCATTGAGTTTATTCTCGAAAACGCAGCCAGGTCACTGTTCCCGCTTATCGGATTTCAAATCGCCACTGAATAAACTCAACTGACAATCCACCAACTTCCGGGCTTCTGTTTCCGTTTCGGCCTCATTAGTAAAATGCTTTTTTTAAGAAAGCAATAAGAAATAGCGAACCAATTTCTTTGTCTAAAATGCTCAAAACTACCGCCGGGAACGGGAAAAGTGTCCCGGCCCGTGTTGCCGTGGTGGCCGCGGGTGTCGTCAGCCCGCTGGGGTTCGGATTGAGTGAGACACTCGACTCCCTGCGAGAAGCCCGGGACTGCATCACACGAGTGACCCGATTTTCGGTGGCTGAATGTCGATGCAAAACCGCCGGCCAAGTGTCGGACGAGCGTCTGCTCGACGGGCGGCGCGATGCAAGCCGCACGCAATCCTTGCACCGCACATCGCACATGATGATCCAGGCTTTGGGAGAAGCGGTGACCCAAGGGCCTGAGTTCAAACCTGAATTGACGATAATTGGGACAACCAGCGGCGGCATGTCTAATGGCGAAAATTACTACCGGTCATTACATCGACATGGCAACCTGCGACATTCGCCGACTTGGATCGCAAATTACCCCGCGCAAAAGCCGGTAATTGATGCTCAGGAAACCTTTGGGATTTCTGCACCATGCCAGGTGATTGCAAATGCGTGCGCGTCGGGAACCAATGCGATTGGTCACGCGTTCGAGTGTGTACGCTCGAGCCGATACCAATGCGTGTTGACGGGGGGTTACGACGCACTCTCTGAACTGGTTTTCGTCGGCTTTGATTCGCTCCAAGCCTCGACGCCAGAAAAATGCCGTCCGTTTGATCGACGTCGCACCGGCATGGTTCTCGGTGAAGGCGCAGCGATTCTTGTTTTAGAAAATTTCGATGCCGCGCGTGCGCGCGGCGCGCCCATTCTCGCGGAAATAACCGGCTACGGCGCGTCCACTGACAATTTTCACCTCACCCAACCCGATCCCTCCGGCATTGGACCGCGTCGGGCGATGGAGCTAGCTCTCCAGAGCGTGCAGGTTGCGCCTAACGCAGTCGATTACGTCAACGCGCACGGAACGGCGACGCTGTTCAACGACGCGGCCGAAGGCAAGGCAATTGGCGAGTTGCTTGGTCGCGTGCCAATGAGCTCGACGAAGAGCATGATGGGTCACTCGTTAGGCGCAGCAGGTGCGATCGAAGCTATTGTCTGTCTGCTGGCGCTCCAGCATCAATTTCTCCCTCCTAACATCAATTTTCGCGCTCCAGATGAAGATACCGAGCTAGACGTCGTTGCGAACGAAGCCCGGCCGGCGGTTCTACGCGCAGCTCTTTCGAACTCCTTCGGATTCGGTGGGACGAACGCTTCCATTGTGATGCGGAAGTTCGAGGCATGAGTCTGGCAATCGCCGGGATGGGGTGGATCACACCCCTGGGAAACGGCGTTGATCCGGTCTGGCAGCGTTTGCTCGAGGGCGCCGAGGCGCCTGCGGAAAAAATTAGGGAGCAGTTGGGCGATCAATCTTACAGTGTTTTCCGGGTGCCCAATTCGGCATTGGCCAGCCTGGCGCCTCATCCACGCCTGCGCCGCGCCAGTGCAATTTCGCGCTTTGCCGCGGTCGCGGGTTTGGAGGCGTTGCACGCTGCAAGAGTAAAGCTCGGTCCGCAGAATCGGGACCGAATCGCGCTAGTCTTCGCAATTTCAAACGGCGGCGTGATTTATACAAAGCGCTTTTACCGCGATATCGTCGAGACCGGCGCCCAAGCAGCGAGTCCACTGCTGTTTCCGGAAACGGTCTTCAACGCGCCGGCGAGCCATCTTGCGGCGATTCTGGGAATTACAGGCGCCACCTACACTCTCGTGGGTGATAGCGCCGTAGGCCTTCTGGCTATAAGAATGGCGGAGGACTTGATGACGAATGACGCACTAGATTGCTGCCTTGTCGTCGGAGCTGAGGAGGTGGATTGGCTGTTGTGCGATGCGTATCGACGGTGGCGGCTTCTCCGTTTAGAACCTCCGGTCGAGCCATTCAGCGAAGTCGGGCGAGGGATGATTTTGAGTGAAGGGGCGGGCGCAATCGTGCTCACGCGCGATGGTTCATTAATGATCGAGCGTACTCATGCCGGCGGGTATTATCGGAAGCGCACGGAAGCGGAAGAAATTTTAAAGCGAATTATTTGCGATCTAACTGAAGGCAAAATCGATTTTGTGATCTCAAGCGCAAACGGCACATTTATCGATAAAGCGGAATGTAGCGCGCTGAGGCAGACGATTCCGGATGCCATCGTCTACACGGTGAAGCCAGCGCTTGGCGAGAGCGTTGGCGCTGCGGGACTGTGGCAGGTGATCATGGCAGGCCAGGCTTTGCGTTGCGGCGAGCTTCCGCCCCTACTTCATGTAACATCAGCAATTTCGTTGCGGACCCCAGCCTTGCGCATGTCGCTGGCAAGGGCGGGCCACGCAATTGTTCTGAGCTGTGGAGTCAATCAGCAAATGGCAGGTTTGCGATTATCAATCCAATGATTATCGATCCAATTCTTCTGAGCGCGCAGCGCTCTGTGCCTCAGCGCACACCGCTTTTGGCTTTGCAGGAAGGGTTCGCTACGGTACCTTCGGCGTCCGCCATGCGAAAGCTGTTTTTGCTGCTCGCCACTCTCCTTGCGAGCGCCGGCTTCGTCACGGGAGAAATCAAGACTCTGGAGAATGCTCCGATTGAAATCACGTCTACTGGGGAGACCAATTACGAAAACGGTTTGGCGACGGCGCGAGACAACGTCGCCATTCACGTGGGTGACACGGATATCTACGCCGATTACGCGCAATATAATTCGCACACACACGAAGTGGAACTGAAAGGCCATGTGCGGATCTACCGCGGTGTGGGCCTCTATATTGCCGATAGCGGCGTTTATAACATCGATACAAAACAGGTTCGCGCGACCGAGGCACGAACGGAGTCGCAGCCTTACTTCCTGAGCGGTGAAAGTGTGAGCGAAATTTCCGAAAACGGTTACCTCATACGCAATGGAACCTTTACGACGCATGATGCGCCGAACCCCGATTTTCATCTTCGGGCGCGAACAATTCGTCTCTATGAGAACGACCGCGTGATTTTTCGGAACGTAACTTTCTACGTCGGAAAGGTGCCTGTTTTTTGGTGGCCTTATCTGTATCAATCGCTCAATGACGCGTTCAGTTTTACGGTCTCACCGGCGTTTCTGAGCTCATGGGGACCATCGCTTCTCACTCAGGTGACGTTCCCAATCACCGACCAGATCAAAGGCCGGGTCCGGCTCGATTATCGAACTCGTCGTGGCGTGGCCGTCGGATTCGAGTCGGATATTGACTATGGGAAGGACAACAACAGCTCGGCCAAGATCAAAACCTATTATATACAGGATCAAAATCCGCTGCTGAATCAAACGTCCGTGCCACGAAAGGATGTTCCTACCGGGCGATACCGGCTCAGTCTGGAAAATCGAACGAAATTTACCGACGATATCTCCGGCATCGCCAACGTCACGAAGCTGAGTGACGCCTTTGTTATGCAGGACTTTTACCCTGGTGAGTTTCGTGTGGATCCTGTTCCGGACAACGTGGTCGCTCTGACAAAGACGGCCCCCTTTTACACGTTAACGGGGATCGCGCGTTTTCAGGCGAACCAGTTTTTCGAGACAACACAACGCTTGCCGGAAGTAGTATTGGACGTTAAGCGGCACGCACTCTTCGGCGGGCCAATTTTCTATGAAGGCGAAACTGGCTTCGCTGACCTGCGGCTGCAATTCCCTGAAGGTTCTGGCTTTGAGAATTATGGCGCGACGCGTCTGGATACCTTCCATCAGCTACTCTATCCGAACACCTACTTCGGCTGGCTTTCTGTTGTGCCACGGGTTGGCTTCCGAGGTACCTACTACTCGCAAACCCGCGATCTCGGGAACACAATCTTCACCCCGAACCCAAATCCGCTGGTTCCTGATTTTCTCCTGCCCAATCCAACGCTGGCGAACCCGATTGACTTCGGCGGAGACACGTTTCGCACGGTCTTTAATACCGGAACAGAAGCCTCTTTCAAGATCTCGCGGACGTGGGAGGATGTACAAAGCCGAGCGTTTGGCCTGGATGGGCTTCTCCACGTTATCCAACCGTTCACCGATTTCTCGTACGTCGCAGAGAACGGCCCGGATCCGACCTCAATTTTGCAGTTCGATCGCTTTGAGCCTTCCACGCAACTGCGGGCGATCGACTTTCCACAGTTCACGCCAATCGATTCAATCGCTGGTTGGACAGTCTGGCGGCTCGGTGTTCGCAACCGCCTTGAAACACGGCGCGATGATCAGACGAGCACCTGGTTTGAACTCGATAGTTTCGTCGACGTGAACTTTGATAATCCCTATGACCGCACGCCGTATTCAAACCTTTTTAATAATATCCGTTTTACACCGTTGCCCTGGGCATCGTTCACCGTCAACACTCAAGTGCCGGCTTTCGACAAGGGTTTTACAGAAGTCGATACCACCGCGACCATTCAACCGATAGCGAACTTGCAATTAACCGTTGCGCATCGGTATTTGAACAACAACCCCTTCTTCGTCAACAGCAGCTTGTTTCTCGTCGGTGGATATTATCGTCTCAACGACAATTGGGGCCTCGGTGTCCAGGAGCAATACGAAGCAACGACCGGCGTTCTCGAGCAGCAGCGGTATGCTATCTATCGCGATCTGACGAGCTGGGTAGCCTCGGTCGGCGGCGTAATACGGGACAACGGCGGTGTGAAAGAATACGGCGTCCTATTCAGTCTCACCCTCAAAGCATTTCCGAAATTTGGATTCGATTTGAACTTCGATCCCACCTCCGAAGGCGAATGAAGAGGGCTCGCGAACAATGTTGACGTTCGTAAGTTTGACGGTCCACTCACTCCGCCGCGACTGAGTCTGCTGCGCCTTTTTCTACTTATGGATCTTGCAATCATCGGTTCGGGTTATGTCGGTCTTGTGACGGGCGCGTGCTTCGCCGACGTCGGCCATAATGTCGTTTGCGTGGATAATGATCCGCACAAAATTGAAGTGTTGCAGGCAGGCAAAGTCCCGATATACGAACCCGGGCTGGAAGAAGTAATCCATCGCAATGTCTCAGCGCATCGATTGCGTTTCACCGGCAGCGTTCAGGAAGGTGTAGATAACTCACAGATCGTTTTTATCGCGGTTCCCACTCCGCAGCAGCCAAACGGTGATGTCGATCTTAGCTTCCTCGAGAAAGTCGCGCGCGAAATTGCGGGCGTGCTGACTGATTATCGGGTGATTGTCGATAAAAGCACAGTGCCAGTAAAAACAGGCGAAAAAGTAGCTGAATCGATCAAACGCTACAATCGTCACCGCGCAAAGTTCGATGTCGTGAGCAATCCTGAATTCTTGCGTGAAGGTTGTGCGGTCGCCGATTTAATGCATCCAGACCGGATCGTGATCGGAGCGCAAAGCGAGCACGCCATTGATCTGATGAAGAAAGTCTACGAACCCTTCATGGCCCCGATTCTGGTAACCGATATCAATAGCGCCGAGCTTATCAAACATTGCGCGAACTCATTTCTCGCCCTGAAAATTTCGTACATCAATGCGGTTTCGGCGATTTGCGAGGCGAGCGGCGCCGATGTCGAAAAAGTCGCCGATGGAATTGGGATGGATCATCGCATTGGCCGTGATTTTCTGGATGCTGGGATCGGATACGGCGGCTCCTGTTTTCCCAAGGACATTGCCGCATTCATTGCGATCAGCGACCAGCTTGGTGTCTCGTTCGACCTACTGAAGGAAGTGCAGCGAATAAACGCCGCCCAAAAAAAGCGATTCCTGAAAACGATTCGAGAAACGCTTTGGGTTTTGCGGGAGAAACGAATTGCGGTGTGGGGCCTCACATTTAAACCAGACACGGATGATATTCGGTCCTCGGTCGCGATCGATCTTGTCGCAGATCTGTTGCGTGAAGGGGCGCATGTCGTCACCTACGATCCCAAAGGAATGGAAAAAGCTCGCGCCGTGAAAACGATCGCCACCGCGGAGTTTGCGGCTTCCGCGCTCGATGCGGTGAGGGATGCTGAAGCGCTGATCATCGCTACAGAGTGGGCCGAATTTGCCAATGTCGATCTTGCTATCGTGAAGAAAAAAATGACGACACCGATCGTCTTTGACGGGCGAAACCTATTTGATCCTGAAACAATGGGGCAGCTCGGCTTTCGCTATCATTCCATTGGCCGCGCGAGCGTGAAGTCGGACTGAAATTTTCGCGTAGAAAACGTATGGCGCAGCCATCTGCTCGCCAAATTGTGGTGGCGGCATTGCGCGAGTGGCGAACAGAAAGACGCTTCGCCGATTCGACCATCTCCAGGCTTCTTGCCAAGAGGGAGCTGACTGCTTCAAATCGCGCCTTTGCGCTCGAATTGTTTTACGGCGTGCTGCGAAATCTAACTTTGCTTGATTTTTGGATCGGCTGCTTGCGGCCTTCCCCGCTCGACCTCGATCTTCGCGACATTCTGCGAATTGGGTTTTATCAACTTTTCCTTCTAAAAACACCTCAGCATGCAGCTGTCTACGAAACCGTGGAGCTCGCTCCAAAGAGACGACGGGCCGTAATTAATGGCATGCTTCGGAGCGCGACACGAGAACAGGATGAATTGATCACGCAGGCCGCGGCGCAGCCATTATTTGTGCGAGCTTCTCATCCGCAACTTCTGGTCGCACGCTGGCAGCAGCGTTTCGGCGCTAAAGCCGCGGAAAAATTGTGCGAGTGGGACAATGAGCCTCCGCCGGTTTTTGGGCGAATCAATCGACTGAAAATCGACCCCGGAAAATTTCGTCGGATGTACCCGGAATCGCGGGTGGTGGCGCGCAATCCTGACTTTGTAGAATTTCAGACATTCCCGAGCGAAGCCCTCGAGCGGGGTCATTGCTACATTCAAGATCCAAGCACAGCGATTGCCTGCCAGTTGCTTGATCCGAAACCTGGAGAAAAGATTCTCGACGCGTGCGCCGCGCCGGGGGGGAAGACAGGTCATGTTGCAGAACTCATGAAAAACAAGGGCGTGATCCTGGCGTGCGACCGTGATCAACTCCGGCTTCAAATCCTTGAAGAGAATGTCGCGCGCCTCTGTGCCGGAATTGTGCACAGCTTCCGTCACGATTGGACACACGGTCGCATCCCGAAGGAAATCGCGTCGGCCGGGCCGTTCGATCGCGTCCTGATCGATGCGCCGTGCAGCAATACGGGAGTCATGCGCCGCCGGGTGGACGCGCGATGGAGAGTCCGGCCCAAAGATTTCACCCAAATGCCGATTCAACAGTTTGAAATCGCGCGCGCGGCAATCGGGCTGTTGAAACAGGGTGGCGTCATAGTTTACAGCACATGCAGTCTCGAACCGGAGGAAAATGAACAGCTCGTCGAGCGTTTGCTGAACGAATTTCCCCGCATGCGACTTGCGCAGGAAGCATCGTCTCTCCCATTTCGAGATCATTTCGACGGAGCTTTTGCGGCACGGCTTATCGATACCGGTTAGTCCAAAACCGGCCGCGACGTCAGTTGCATCTGGCGCGCTCAGTGGAATCATAACCGTCTTATGCACGATTCCCGGTTCGACGATCTCGCAAAACTCCTGGTGGAATATTCCATCCGACTCAAGCGCAACGAAACCGTCTTAATCGAAGGATTTGACGTTCCCGACGAAATGATCACCGCGCTTATTCGGGCAGTGCGAAGAGTCGGAGGAGTCCCCTTTGTGCAGATTCACCACGGTCGAGTAAGCCGCGCGCTTGCACTCGAAGTGTCGGATCGACAATTGAGCCTCATGGCGAGCCACGAATTGGCGCGCATGAAAAAAATGGACGCGTACATCGCGGTACGAGGCAGCAACAACATCACGGAATTATCCGATGTTCCAGCGGAAAAGATGAAATTGCTCGCCAGGAAAATGCGTCCCGTGCAAGACCAGCGAGTTAAGAAAACAAAGTGGGTCGTATTGCGCTGGCCGACGCCATCGATGGCCCAGCTTGCCGGAATGAGCACGGAAGCTTTTGAAGATTTTTACTTCAACGTCTGCACACTGGATTATCGCAAACTGCAGACTGGCATGAGGGCGCTCAAGCGATTGATGGAAAAGACAGATCGTGTTGAAATCAAGGGTCCAGGCACCGACCTGCGATTTAGCATAAAGGGAATTCCAGCCGTAATCTGCGGTGGCGATCGCAATATTCCCGATGGCGAAGTTTTCAGCTGCCCTGTGAGGGATTCCGTTCAGGGTCATGTTGCGTTCAACGCTCCGAGCATTTATCAGGGCATCGGTTTCGATGGAATCCGTCTTGAGTTTCAGGACGGCAAGATTATCGATGCAACAAGTAACGAAACGAAAAAGCTGAATAAGATTCTCGATTCAGACCCAGGCGCCCGTTATATCGGCGAATTTTCTCTCGGGTTCAATCCTTACGTTTTGCAACCCATGCGGGACATATTGTTCGATGAGAAAATCGCGGGCTCGTTTCATCTTACGCCGGGACAAGCTTATGAAGAAGCCGATAATGGGAATCGAAGCCAGGTTCACTGGGACATGGTAAGCATCCAGCGCCCAGAATATGGCGGTGGGGAAATCTATTTCGACGGCAAATTGGTTCGGCGAGACGGCGAATTTCTGCCGAAGCAACTGCGTTCCCTAAACCGTGGCCGATTTGGTGGCAAACGAGGCTAAGCGAACTGACGAACACGGCCGCCGGTGCGCTGGCGAAAGCGCGATGATTTGCCTCGCCGACTATAAATCTCGTTCCCTATATCCGCTTCGCACCGTGACCGAGCAGATTCAGCTGCATCATGGCTATGTCACCGCCTTCACCGAGCTCCAAATTCGAAATTTCAAACACTGGCGGTCCTTCAGATGGGCTTGGTCCGGCGCCAGGCAGCTGAACGAGAACCTGTTTGGAATTCGAATTCAGGACAACGGATCCAATCTCAAGTGACGGCGAAAACTCGACCGAGGTAATTTGGAACGGGACTGTCACGAAGACGGCGGCCCGGCCCTGCTGCGACGGCGTGAGCTGGACTGGCGTCGCCTCGAAGCTCGGCACGAGATGTAATCCGCCAACCATAAACGAAGCCGCACCGGGCGCGCTTGGCTTCTGCGGTTGAGAGGGAGTCATCCGGATGCTGCCAAAGGTGCCTCCTGTAGGCTGAATTTTTGCGATCTCGAAACTGACTTGCAAATTCATCGCTGGCTGCGGGTGCTGGGAAGGAGCCAGACGCATCGTAACGATTTTGGATGTGGGGCGCACTTGCAAGACGCCCATTTTGAAGGTCGGGGTCAACTGCATACTGGCGATCTCGAAGGAGAAAGTGAGCTGCACGGAGGTCTGCATGGCGCCAGCAGGTTGCGGCTTGGTTACGGCGGCTGGAACTTTACTTATGGGCGCGGTTGGGGTTTGGATCGGTTCAGGCATAGTTGCAGGAGTAGTTGTTTGCGGAAATACGGGCTCGTTGGAAATGGCGCTTGGTCCGGTAACCTCCTCAACGATGGAAGGCTCGGTCCCGGAGACAGGCATTTGGTAGGGAATCGGCTGCCCTTGTCCAATCGGTTCGAAGTCAATTGCTGCAGCTTCCTCATCGCCCGCGTCAACTTCGGCCGGCTCTTCTGCTGGTGCGGCGGACCTTGTGGTTAAATCAGTGATGGAGGGAGCTTCAGCCGGCTCTGGTGTCTGTGGGGCACCCCGCAATGAAACCTCGGCCGTTTCTTCGACCATCGGTCGGGTTGATTCAAAGACCGACTCGGCGACAGGCGGCAACTCGCGATCTGGCTCAGCATACTGATAAGTGGAAACCTCGGCCGCTTGTTCGACAACGGGACTCACCGATTCAAAGACCGGTTCGGCGTCGGGCGGCAACTCGCGATCTCGGTCAGTATCGTGATAAGTGGAAACCTCGGCCGCTTGTTGGACAACGGGACCCACTGAGTCAAAGACCGGCTCGGCAACGACTGGGGCCGAACCGCGATCTGGCTCAGTATCGTGATGACTGGAGGCTTCTGACTCTCCACCGTTCGCATTCACTGGCAGGCCAAAAGCACCGCCGGCTTTTACAAACGGCAAGGCGCTGCGTCGTCGCAACGAAGGCTTCGAAGCGGTTAACTGCAGCGAGACTTGGCGCGGACCACCAAAAAAATGATTTTCTATCTCTAGCTGGTTTTCCGAACGGACAATATTAGTTTCAAGACTCCGAGACTTGGCAAGGAACCCGGGGTGCAAGTAACTCGAGATATTGAACGTCCGGCGCCGAAGCTCGGGAACGATTACCCAGGCTAACAGGAAGATCCCGGCCAAGAACAACCCGCCGACAAGCAACGTCCGTCGGCTCGCCATCCCGCTAATGGCCGGGCCCGACCACTCCCGAGTGCGAGCCGAAGCCGGCACTGCAGCGGCTGTCGCGGCGACAGTAGGCGCGCTCGACACTTGAGTGGATGGCGTTGTTTCACCAGTAACTGGCACTTCGGCGGGTGACGATGCCGCAACTGGGGATCCGGCGATGAAAGCCTCTGGGACCGAAGCGGCGGCTGCGGGGGATTCGGCCGCGGCCAATTCACTCGATGCTCCAACCTGAGGCTGTGCAGCGAAAGATTCGCCCGTTTGGGCTGCAGTCGCCTCCATTCCACCACTCGAAGGACTAGCCGTGGACGGAGAAAGAGGCAGAGATTCGACGGTTGATTCCTTCGCTGGCTTGTTTGCGGAAGCGACCGTTCCGGGAATGGGACTGGGCTCGATTGCCGGGCTGGCCTCCGTTTGCGTCGCCATAGCGCTAGCTGTGTCGATCGCAGGCGCGGGCGCGGCCGCAACCTCTGGAGTTTGCATCCAGCCGAGATCGTAAAAAGCGTCCGCAAAAACGCTATTCAAAGCTGGCGAGTAAATCTTTCTCGCTGAGGCAGTCCAGTCGGCCGCCTTGTCCGGATTGTTGTGCTTAAATTCCCATGCCGCCTGAGCATAGTAGAGAGCTGGCGTATCGCCCGTGAATTGAAACTGCTCCATCATCGCCTGCGCCCGGCTCTCCTTTCCTTCGAGCAAAAGAGTCATGTAAATCTTGAATTTGATGAGCTGGGAGGCCTGATTCTTATCGCCTCCTGGCGTCTGCTCAAACAATGACTCGAAGCGCTCCCGCGCCTTGGTGTAATCTTTCCTCTTAAATGGAACTTGCGCAAGATTGTACTGCGCCTCGCGGAATTTCGGATCGAGCTTGGCCGCTTTTTTGAATGCAGCCTCGGCCCCATCGAATTCTTTCTGTTCCATCAAGATTTCGCCGCGCAAATTGAGAGTCGCCGGCTGATTCGCTTCGGTCTGATCGGCTTCGTCGATCAGCTTGCGGGCAGTTGCGAAGTCGCGCTGTCGCAGGGCTTGTTGCGCTTGCTCGAATCTTGATCGTGCGAGGGCCTTTGTTTTTTCCGAGCGCTCGGCGGCGGTCGTCAACGGCAGGGACGCGCGCCCTTGACCAGCCGGCTTTTGCAGCCAGCCCACTTCATATAGCGATTCTGCGAAAAGTTTGTTCAGTTGTGGAGAAAATTTTTTCTCCGCCGTAGCCACCCAATCCTTTGCTTCTTTTTCATTCTTATGTTGAAAGGCGACCGCCGCCTTTACATAATCAACCGCTGGCGTATCAGGCGAAAGCTCTAGCTTGGCCAGAATGGAGTCGACCATATTCTCTTTACCTTCGAGTAGGTAAGTCAGGAGAACCTTATATTGAATTAGCTGCGCCGCTTCGCTTGCCAGGTCCGACTTGCTGCTGGAAAGAAGCTGCTGAAAACGATTGCGCGCTTCCGTCCAATCTTTTTTGAGAAACGGAATTTCCGCGAGGTTAAAGCGCGCATTCCAAAATTTTGGATCGATCCGCGCCGCTTCAAGCAACGCTGTTTCCGCCTTATCGTAAATGCCTTGCCGCATAAGGATCACACCACGTAGATTTTGGGACGCCGCCAAATCGGGCTGGCGAGCATCGATCGCGTCGAGCTCTTTTAGCGCCTGCGGAAAGTCGTTCGTATCAAATGCACGGAACGCCCTATTGTACATGTCTTCCAGTTCCGATTTCGTCGGGGCGACATTGTCCGCGGCAAAGGAACTGAGCGCCAAGGCTGTAACGGCGGCGATTTTCCAAATCCTCATGTAATATCGATAAAAACTTTCCTCACGCCCAATAACAAGCCCCTATTTTGGCAGAAACTGCGTTCGGCGCAACTCCACGAACCTAATTGATCGGCCCCCCAAGGCTCACCCGAGACTATGAATTCAGATTCGCGACGACCCGCAGCCCTTCCAGAGTCAGGTGCGGACGAACCGCACTGATCTCCGGCAGTTGCGCCGCGATCAACCGCGCGTAGCCTCCCGTGGCCACGATATGAACCTTTCTGCGCGGAAACTGTTCCGATCTGACCCGGGCGATGATCTCGCGGACCAGCCCACGATAACCAAAAATTGCCCCGGATAACATCGCGTCGATTGTCGATCTTCCGATCGCGCGTCGCGGCTCCTTCAAGGATAGCTTCGGCAGCAGTGCCGTTCGTTGATAAAGAAAATTAGTCATCGCTTCGAGCCCCGGCGCGATCACCCCACCAATGTAATTGCAGCGATCGGAAACAATGTCAAAAGTCACCGCGGTACCAAAATCCACGACGATGGCAGGACAGCCATAGAGCGTTGTAACTGCCGCAGCATTCGCCAGCCTGTCTGCTCCGATTGATTTCGGCTTGGGATAATCAATCCCCACTCCCAGATTGAGGGTCGAATTCAACCAGAGCACTCCGATTTTTCCAGCAGCGCTCGAAACTGCAGAATTTTTTCCCGGCACCACTGATGAAACGACCACTCTGCGCACCTTTTGTCTGGTCAGGAATCGCCCAAATAGACGGCTTGAAAGTTTGTCCGTGGCGATTCGGACGGGACTCGAAATGCGCGTTGTCGATGCAAAAGCGAACTTTGTGTACGAATTGCTGATGTCGACCAACAAGTAGTCGGTCGTGCGGGTACGTGCCGAGCGAGTCATAAGGATGGAGACCGGCCTGCCAAAGCACGCGCTACATGGAACTCTTCGCCCCGTCAAGTCCACCACTCGACCGGACTCCTCCTGTGGCGAGCTTGCGACGCGTCCGCCGAATGGGTACCCTTGCCCGGTGAGAAAGTTGGTGCATCGACCACGCCGTTTGCGGCGTTCCCCTGCTCTGCGGAACCTCGTGCGCGAGACACAATTGACCGCGCACGATTTCGTTCTGCCGCTTTTTGTAAGCGAAAAATTGGAGCGGTGCCGACCGATCGCAAGCATGCCAGGTGTATTCCAATTTTCGTTACAAGAGATTGTCGATGAAGCGGAGCGCGCTCAGGATCGCGGGTTACAAGCGATCCTGCTTTTCGGAATTCCGGAGAAAAAAGACGAACAAGCCAGCGGCGCCTACGCGGAAAACGGGATCGTCCAAAAAGCGCTGCGAGCCGTCAAATCAAAATGTCCGGGACTCGTCGTTATCACCGATGTTTGCTTGTGCGAATACATGAGTCACGGCCACTGCGGCGTCACGCGGATTGATGGGGATCATTTCCATGTTCTCAATGATGAAACTGTCGATCTTCTGGTTAAGACTGCGCTCTCCCACGCGGCAGCTGGCGCGGATATGGTAGCGCCAAGCGATATGATGGACGGCCGCATCGGCGCCATTCGCGAAGCGCTTGACGGCGCCGGCTTTGATCAAACCGGGATCATGAGTTATGCGGCCAAGTTTGCATCGGCTTTTTATGGCCCGTTTCGCGAGGCCGCTGAGAGCCCGCCGCAATTTGGCGACCGTCGTTCTTACCAGATGGATTACGCGAACGCAGATGAAGCCCTGCGTGAGGTTGCGTTGGATATCGATGAAGGAGCGGACATCGTGATGGTGAAACCGGCTTTGCCGTACATCGACATCTTATGGCAGGTGCATGAACATTTTGGAAAACCAACAGCGGTTTATCACGTCAGTGGTGAGTACGCGATGGTCAAAGCGGCAGCCGAAAAAGGAATCGTGGATGAACGAGCCGCTGTTCTTGAAATCATGACTGCGCTCAAACGCGCCGGCGCAGACGTTATCATCACATATTGGGCGAGAGAGCTGACGGAATGGGTCCGGGGATAAAGAGCCAGCGCGGCGAAACTGCAGGGCATGCTCGGCTAAAACGTCTCGCTTTTCTGTGGGCGCAAGCGCACGGCTACTCCGCTTGCGCGATGGAAGTTGGTTTGCCGCAATGCCGCTATCGTGCCGATGTGGCCGCCTATCGGCCGACACCAAAAAAGATTGGATCGACGGCGATTTTTGAATGCAAGCACGCGCTCCCCGATTTGCGAAGGGATAATTGCCGCAGCCAGGCCGCACGTGAACGCCTCGAGATTATCTGCCGGCGTCGGCAAATTCTCGAAAAACATTTGCGGGTGCATTTTCCTGACTTACGGATAGCCGATTCGCTCTTCCCGGAATTTGACTCGCACGATTTCGCGGCCATCGGCCACCGTGGTTACGCCCGCGTTTTGCATGAGTTGAATGCGCTGCAAAATCGGCTCTACAACTGCACAAAGTTCGACAAATTGATCCGCTACCGCTGCGCCAATTTGTTTTTCCTGGTGGTGCGCACCGAGCTCTTTCGTGATTCGGAAATCCCGGTCGGATGGGGCACGCTTGTGGAGTCGGATGGCGCGCTCGAGCTCATGCGCAAACCGGTCTGGCAGGAGACCACGCCGGAAAAGCGAATCCACTTTTTGGAACGAATCGCTGCGGCTGGGACGCGAGCATTCAATCGACAGCTGGAAATCACATTCGAAGATTTGGTCTCGGCGGGCTCTTAGTGAAGTGATTTCTTCTTCTCGAAAAAGAAGCGTTGATCGAAATAGCCACTCGCTCGAACATCTAAATTCTCGCACGTCAAATTTTGCCATGCCTGTTCGCACTCGCCTTGTCGCTTCGCTTCTTTTTGGATCTGGATTTTGCGCTCTTATTTATCAGACAACCTGGCTTCGTGAATTTCGGCTAATCTTTGGTGCCTCCACCGCGGCCTCGGCCGCGGTCGTTGGTGTTTTCATGGCCGGACTTGGCTTCGGTGGAATTATTCTTGGCCGCCGTTCGGAAACGAAAGCGCGACCGCTGGAGTTCTATGCCCGTCTGGAATTGCTTATCGCAGCCAGTGCCGCCTTGTCGCCTTTGCTGATCTGGGCGGCGCGGCATCTTTATATCGCTCTCGGCGGAACACAGGCCATGGGAATGGCTGGCGGCACGCTCGCGCGCCTGATCCTGACAGCGATCATTCTCGGGACACCAACTTTTCTGATGGGTGGAACCTTGCCGGCCGCTGCCCGCGCCGCGGTTGCGCCGGACGATGTCGAGCGTCGCGCGGTCGGTATTCTTTACGGGACGAACACTCTTGGCGCCGTCACCGGGGCGGCCTTTGGCACCTTTTATTGTTTCGAAAACTTTGGCAACCGGCTGACCCTCTGGCTGGCGGCGGCATTAAACGTCCTCGTTGCGCTGATTGCGTTCTACATCTCAAGATCAACGCCTGAGTTCAAGACGGACTCAAAATCACCGCGCCAATCAAAGGCAACAGAATCGCGCCAGCCGACTAGCCCGGTGTTTGTGTTCACCGCGGCCGGGCTTGTGGGGTTTGCGTTCTTCCTGATGGAGCTGGTTTGGTACCGAATGCTTGGTCCTCTTCTGGGGGGCTCGACGTTCTCGTTCGGACTAATTCTCGGGATGGCGCTGCTTGGAATCGGCCTTGGCGGCGCCGCTTACGCGGTGCTTGGTCCGAAGCGATCGGCCTCGGTCGAGTTCTTCGCTCTGACGTGCGCTGCGGAAGCATTCTTAATCGCTCTTCCTTATGCCCTCGGGGATCGAATCGCGATGGCCGCGATGCTGCTGCGGTCGCTCGGAACACTGGGATTTTACGGACACGTCATCGCTTGGGCGGCTCTATGTTCGATTGTTGTCTTCCCGGCGGCGCTCATCGCGGGTGTGCAATTTCCGTTGCTCATTGCTCTCCTTGGGAAAGGAAGGAAGGGGGTCGGCTCACAGACGGGGGCGGCCTACGCCTGGAATACAACTGGAGCGTTGGTCGGTTCGCTAGCCGGTGGTTTTGGATTCATCCCGATGTTTTCAGCACCGGGAGTGTGGCGAATCGTCGTCGTCCTCCTTTCTGTACTCGCCGTCGTGGCCGCATGTTTCGCCTGGCGCGGAGTATCCCCTGGGCTCCGACTCATTCCTTCGTTGGCGATGGCAGCGTTCGCCCTTCTGATGTTGAGAGCAACAGGGCCGACCGCATTTTGGCGTCACAGTGAGATCGGGGTGGGCCGCGTCAACAAGTTTCGGGCTACGCCCAATGAAATGCGCGAGCTCATGCAGAGAATTCGGCGTCAAATTTCGTGGCAAATCGACGGCATCGAAAGCAGCGTCGCCATATCGAATGGCGATAGCTTGGCATTCATTGTCAACGGTCGATCCGACGGAAATGCTACTTACGACGCCGGAACGCAGATTATGAGCGGCATGATCGGCGCTGCGCTCCATCCGCGCCCTACAAAATCGCTCGTCGTCGGTTTGGGGACCGGCAGTACCGCAGGCTGGCTCGCCGCCATCCCCAGCATGGAGCGAGTGGATGCTGTCGAACTCGAGCCCGTGGTTCTCAAAGTGGCGCAAGCATGTGCGCCCGTAAACCACAACGCCCTGCTCAATCCAAAACTACACGTGACAATCGGCGACGCGCGGGAATTGCTCCTCACCACCCGCGACAAATACGACATTGTCGTCTCGGAGCCGTCCAATCCCTATCGGGCGGGCGTGGCGGGACTTTTTACCCGGGAGTACTACCAATCGGTCGACCGGTGTTTGCAGCCCGGCGGCATGTTTTTCCAATGGGTCCAAGCCTACGACATTGATGACCGCACGATCCAGATTTTTTATCGAACGCTTGGATCGGTTTTTGCGAACATCGAATCGTGGCAAACGGAGGGTGGCGATCTGTTGCTTCTGGCTTCTCATGAACCGGTCGCGTACGATGCAGAAACATTACGCAACCGTCTGGCGGAGGAGCCCTTTAGATCCGCCTTGGCAGCAGCGTGGCGTGGACACGCTCTTGAGGATTTTCTAGCGCACTACGTGGCAGCGCCAAGGGTGGCAAAAACACTACAGCAGCTCAAACCGGGGCCCCTCAATACTGACGATCGGACTGTCATCGAATTCGCGTTTGCTCGAAGCGTGAACTTGACTAATGGATTCCAGATCGCAAATCTCCGAGCGAGCGCGCACGCCGCCCTTGCTGATCGGCCGGAGTCTACAAACGGAGAGATTGATTGGCCGCGGGTGGAGGAGGCGCGTTTGTCGATGTACGGCTCCCTCAATCGCTCCGACCAAATCCAGGCGATGTTGACACCCGAGCAAAGACATCGGGCTGACGCTTTTGCCAGTTACAGCGAAGGGGATCTGCCCGGGGCGTTGCGTCAGTGGCGAGCGCAGTCGGAAGAGCCAAAGACGCTATCTCAACTGGCCATGGTGGCCGAATGCCTGGCCGCCGACGGTGATAGCGCAGCGCTCCCCTACATCGATAAATTGGCCGCGGTTCTCCCTTCGGACGCTGAAGCAATTCGGGCAGAGTTTTTGTGGAGAGACAAAAAGCCGCAGGAGGCCACCGAGGCTCTCGAGCAGTTTATCCACGGTTTGCGCGACGATCCCTGGCCGGCCCACGATCTGATCAAGCGTTCTATGTCGCGCGCAGAAGCAATCGCAAAAACAGATCGATCAAAAACGGCAGCCCTTTTTCTCTACAATGCCTTGCGCTTGCCTTTCTGCGTTTTTAATAACCAAGGCCATCGCCTCGGGACGACCCTAGGGATAGCCACTTATCTGGATGGAGACCATCCTGGCTATTACACGCTTCCCGCCATTGAAGCTTTTGAGCCCCACATCCTATGGCAAAAGAAATTCCTCAAGGTGCGAAAGGCTTGTTACAGTAGCTTGCAAAAGCCACGCGCAGCCCAAGCGAGCCGCGACTTGGATGATTTCATGAGACAGGAGGCTTCCATGGCCGACGCCGTTGCCGTGACCGAAGAAATCGGGCAGAGCTCGGGCAGTAAAAACCACGCTTCAAGCCAGGCTGAAGGAACAGACTTTCGTCCCTAGCTGAAAACGTCGCGCCCCAATCATTCTCGATCGCGAGAAGAGATTGTAAATCAAGATCGTCAATTTCCAGAAGTCGGCACGAGCAAATTGTGCCCGGTCATCTCCTTTGGCTGCGGCATTCCGAGCAGAAACAAAAGGGTGGGCGCGACATCGGCCAGGATCCCATCTTCGCAGCGAAACAGTGCCGCATCCCTGGCGACATAAATGAAATGCACAAGGTTCTTGGTGTGCGCGGTGTTTGGAGATCCATCGGGATTGCGCATCTGCTCGCAATTACCGTGATCGGCAGTGATGAGGCATTTGCCATCGAGATCGAGAAGCTTCGGGATGATGCGCGCGATACATTCGTCCACCGTTTCCACCGCTTTGATTCCGGCTTCCAGAATTCCGGTGTGCCCAACCATGTCTGGATTGGCAAAGTTAAGTATGACTAAATCGTAATTTGCCACGCGCGCGAGGACTTCGTCGGTCACTTCGCGCGCACTCATCTCCGGCTGAAGATCGTAGGTCGCGACGTTTGGCGAAGGAACAAGTTTTCGGTCTTCGCCAGGAAAGGGGCGCTCGATCCCGCCGTTGAAAAAGTAAGTCACGTGCGCATACTTTTCCGTCTCGGCGATGCGCAATTGTGATTTGCCAGCCGCGCTCACGACTTCGCCCAAAATGTGGACGAGCTCTTCCGGAGGAAAAATGAACGGCGAAGGATAAGTGACATCGTATTGGGTGAGAGTCACGAAGTGGACTTGCGGCCAGACTTCGCGATCGAAGTAATCGAAGTCCTTCAGCAAAAAGGCTTGTGACAATTGTCGCGCGCGATCAGCGCGGAAATTGAAAAACAAAATGGAGTCGCCATCACGTACGCGCTGCTCATCCGGGTAGGAAAAGATAAGCGGCGGCATGAACTCATCGGTTTTGCCAAGTGAGTATTGTCGATCTACCGCGGCATCTGGCGACGAGTTGCAGATTTCTCCTCGACCAAGGACGATCGCGTCCCAAGCCTTTTTCGTGCGGTCCCAGCGACGATCGCGATCCATCGCAAAGTAACGGCCCACAACCGTCACGATCTTGGCGCCGCTCTTCTCGAGCTCCTGAGCGCAAGTTTTTAAATAGCCTGCGCCACCCGTCGGGGATGCATCGCGTCCGTCAGTGAAAGCGTGAACCAAGATTTGCGTGACGCCTGCTTCCCTGGCTGCGTTTGCAAGCGCAATCAGGTGTAAGTAGTGGCTATGCACACCGCCGTCGGAAACAAGCCCGAGCAAATGAAGGCGATGGCCACGAGCGCGAGCCAACGTTTCCTGCACCATTTGGTTGCGTGCCAATTCGCCGTCCGCGATCGCTTTGTTAATTCGGGTCAGGTCCTGATAAACAATCCTCCCAGCACCCAGGTTAAGATGTCCAACTTCCGAATTGCCCATTTGTCCATCCGGCAAACCAACATCGGCCCCGCTGGCGCTCAATTTACCGCCTGGATAATCCCGATAGAGCTTGTCGTGAAACGGCGTCCGTGCGAGGAGCGTTGCGTCTCCATTTTCTTCGCGCTTCTCCCGACCGCCGGGATTAACGCCCCAGCCATCGCGAATAATGAGCATGACTGGGCCCGCCATATGTGGCGCACTTTGCCGACGATTAGGAACATCGACAAGCAGTTCTTTGCCGGCGACATTTGCGACGGTCACAGACCGCCACTACAGGAAAGGAAATGAAATGGCGTAACCAGTTGCTGGCGCTTTTCTGTCTTCTCGCCTTTGCCGGGCTCGGTGTCCTTTATTTCCAACACTGGGTCGTTCGGAAGCCTTTTGGAATAATTTTGTTCATTGGAGAGGGACTTGACCCGGGCCGTCTGGCCCCGGCACGCGCCTACGCCGGCGGGGCGGGCGCGCGTCTGACGCTCGATTCAATGAGCCATCTGGCTTTACTGACCAATTACTCGAAAGATTTCGCCGCTCCGGATCAGGCCGCCGCCGCAACGGCGATCGCCACTGGAGTAAGAGTGAACAATCGAGCCATCGCGATCGATAACGATGGAAAGCCAATTACGAGCGTCGTTGAATTAGCACGGGAAAATGGAAGGGCCACTGGTCTCGTGACAGATGCGAAGCTGACTGACCCAACGAGCGCGGCTTTCTATGGACATCCGGTTGATCCAAACGACGTCGATAGAATCGCAACTGAGTTTGTTGATGGTGGAAAGATCGACATCGCGATGGGTGGCGGGGCAGCGCAGTTTCTTCCCGAGGCCAAGGGCGGAGAGAGACAAGATGGCCGGGATCTCCTGCTCGAGCTGCGTCGCAATGGGTTCGATATTGTGCGCACGCGAGCCGAGCTGGAGGCGATTCCCGCATGGCGCCGGCCGAAACTTTTCGGTGCCTTTAGCAATGCGGAGCTCGCGTTTGCGAACCAAGTCAAAGAGCGGAGCGAGCAGCCAAGTCTTTCCGACATGGTGCGTCGAGCGATTGAACTACTTCAGTACAACGCCGGCGGATATTTGCTCGTCGTCGATGCGGGACTCATGCGCAAGGCTGCGCAAGAAAACAACGGCGAAAGAACGCTCGGCGAAACGGTGGAATTAGACCACGCGGTTGCGATCGCACGACGTTACACCGAGCAAAGATCGACAATCGTTGTTTGCGGTGATGTCGCAATCGGCGGACTGAGCTTAAACGGTTTCCCTTTCCGCAAAGACAGCGGAATCGCGTTACTCGGACTTAATTCTGCCGGCCAGCCATGGATTACCTGGGCGACCGGTCCAAATGGCACGAAGTCGTACGGCGCGGCGAAAATACCAGGCAAGCTGAACGGTAATCAGAATGAGCAACCAGAAGCGGAACAGCTGGAGCCGGCGGCATTCTACACGAAATCAGCGCTAGGCACCGTTGACGATGTGATTGCCTTCGGCAGCGGTCCGGGAACAGACGAATTGGAAGGCTCGGTTGATAATACAATCGTTTTTGAAATCCTTCGCGACGAGCTTTAACGACCGTTGTAATATTCCTGCGCGCGAATCCTGGCGATTAGAACAGCAACCTGATCAAGGGAGGCTCTATTTCGGTACTTCGCGGCCGATGAAAATCGCCTAGTTGCAATCCGTCATTTTTGCCCGGAATAGCACTTTCCGTGACAAACATGATCAATATCCACCGCAAAGTCTTGCGCGTCGCATGGTGGGTTTTGGCATCCGCCGTTTTTGGCCTGACGCTCGCGATCCGAATTAGGCTCCTCGGAATTCCACTCGAGCGGGATGAAGGAGAATACGCTTATGCGGGTCAACTGATGCTGCAGGGTATTCCGCCATACGAGCTGGCTTACAACATGAAGTTCCCTGGGACTTATGCCGCCTACGCTTTGCTCATGTCGATCTTCGGACAAACAATCACCGGAATTCATTTGGGCTTGCTTTTGGTAAACGCCGCAACTGTGGCGCTCGTTTTTCTTCTCGGTCGAAAACTGATGAATTCGACCGCGGGAATTGCTGCGGCGACGAGTTATGCCGTTCTTTCTGTGAGTCCCTCGGTCTTGGGTTTCGCCGGTCACGCAACACATTTTGTCATCCTGCCGGTGCTCGGCGGCGCATTCCTTTTAGTTAATCAGTCGGATCGACAATCGTTCGGACGGTTGTTCGCGAGTGGATTGCTTTTGGGGCTTGCCCTGCTGATGAAGCAGCCTGCGATCTTTTTCGTTTTGTTTGGCGCAATCTATCTTGCCTTTCGAGATATCCGTCGCGAGCTTGCTTTAAAGAAAGTCCTTCAGCGAAATCTGATTTTTGACGCGGGTGTAATTCTTCCCTTCGCGCTTACATGTCTCGTTCTCTGGTACGCTGGTGTGTTCGGGAGCTTTTGGTTTTGGACAATCGATTACGCGCGTCAGTATGGCAGCCTCGTTCCTTTGGGGGAGGCGGCGCAGATTTTTGTTCGCAACATAAGGGAAGTGATTGGAGCCGGCTGGGCGCTCTGGTTGTGTGCTGGAATCGGGTTGGTTAGCGGTCTTTGGACGAAGCGATCGCGCGAGAGCACAGCCTTTTTACTCGGCCTGTTGGCGTCTTCGACATTGGCGGTGTCTGCCGGATTTTATTTCCGATACCACTATTTTATTCTGGTTCTACCATCCATTTCGCTGCTTGCTGGCACTGGCGTTAGCATTCTTTCGGATCGATTGACCGGCCACGGAAAAGCGATTCGAATTCCCGCCTTGATGCTGTTCGGCACCGCTCTGAGCTTGCCACTCTTTCAGGAAAAAGAGTTCTTCTTTACGATGTCTCCAGTCGAGGCTGGCCGGATGGTTTATCCGGAGAGTCCGTTCCCCGAGTCAATCAGGATTGCGGAATATCTCCGCGAACATACAAACGCGGATGATACGATCGCGGTCTTAGGATCCGAGCCCCAGATTTACTTTTATTCGAAGCGGCATTCAGCGACAGGGTACATTTACACTTACGGTTTAATGGAACCGCAGAAGTATGCGAGCCAGATGCAAAGCGAGATGATTCGCGAAATTGAACGGACGCATCCAAAATATCTCATATTCGTAGGGATGAGCGATTCCTGGTTGAAGCGAGCCGGATCCGAGCAGTTAATCTTCACTTGGGCGCATGACTATATCCCGCAAAATTATTCGATAACCGGTTTGGTCGATCTCAGTGCAACCGATCATACCCATTATTATTTCGGGAATATTCCGCGGCCGCTGCCACAGTTGGGAAATTATGTTTTGATCTGCGAACGGAAATCTTGAGCCGTCATTCTCGCGAAATTTTAGGTCGCACGTGCAAGATAGCTTTCCCTTAATAACTCCGCCCAGGACGAACCGCTGTTCGCTGACAGTCGGCGTCTGCATTTTTCTGGCGGCAATTACGTGGATCGTTTTTGGCCAGACGCTCCAGCACGAGTTCATTAACTACGACGATCCGCGCTACGTTTATGAAAATATCAAGATAACCAACGGTCTTAGCATCGATGGGATTGCCTGGGCGTTCACACATATTCATTCCGAGAACTGGCATCCGTTGACAACGATGTCGCACATGCTGGACTGCCAGCTCTACGGGCTAAAGGCGGGAGGTCATCATTTCACCAATGTTTTATTGCATACGATTGCTGTGCTCCTGCTATTCGCCGTGCTGCGGGATATGACAGGCGCATTTTGGCGGAGCGCTTTTGTGGCGGCCCTGTTCGCGATTCATCCCTTGCACGTGGAATCGGTGGCATGGATAGCCGAGCGAAAAGATGTGCTCA
>WNGR01000333.1_pt1 | contig 51177 bp, 36 predicted proteins | sample 5407581 | NCBI WGS metagenome assembly WNGR01 (sample SAMN13153383, study PRJNA577476) | soil metagenome | isolation source: 80 cm soil or saprolite under Garry oak tree replicate 2 | place: USA:California | collected 2016-06-15 | reverse complement strand
TGGAGACGGGACCGCTGCGCCCGACCGGCAACGAGCTGGAGATCGAGGTCACGAACCTCTCGGCGAACCGTATCCGCGATTTGGATGTGCGGCGCGTGCCGTGGAAGGTGTTCGAGGATATCAACTTCGTGGGCATCGATTACAAGCCGTTCGACGCGTCAGGCTGGCCCATCAAGCCGTCCGGCCTGTTGGGTCCCGTGCGCCTCGAGCCGCTCGCGTCCCGAGACCGATGAAGACCCTTGCGGCATTCCTATTCCTCGCGAGCCAGGGCCCAAGAAACCTGCTGACCCGCGGACTGAGCGAGCCGGCCCTCGCCGCCGCCTTGATCCCGGCAGCTCAGTGGCACCCGTATCCCACCATCCGGGATCGTGCAGAGTGGGAGGCGGTTCCGCAGGAGATTCGGGCCGGGTTCATCCGCGAAGCGCAGCAGTACTTGGGCACGACCTGGGAGCGCATCCCGGCCACGGTGACCCTGCAGTACATCCGCACCGGGAACCGGTCGAACTACGACGCGCTGAACACCCGGCAGCGTGAGAAGCTGGCGACGCTGGTCCTCGCGGAGGTATTCGAGAACGCAGGGCGCTTCCTGGATGAGATCGCCGATGGGATCTGGGCGATCTGCGAGCAAACCTACTGGGGATCGACGGCGCACCTCGGTATGCAACGAGCCGGGAATGGACTTCCCGACGTCACCGAGCCGATCGTTGAACTCTTCGCCGCGGAAACAGGCGCGCTGCTCGCGTGGACGGACTATTTGCTCGGGGACCGGCTCGACAAAGTTTCGCAACTGCTCCGAAAGCGGATCCGCGCGGAGGTCGACCGTCGCATACTCACGCCGGCGCTCGAGCGTGACGATTTCTGGTGGATGGGGTTTGGGCAACGCAAGAACGTCAATAACTGGAACCCGTGGATCAATTCCAACTGGCTCGCTGCCGCCCTGCTGCTCGAGGCTGACCCGCAGCGACGAACGCGCTCCGTTTACAAGATCCTGCGCAGCCTCGACAACTTCATCAATATCTACCCCGACGACGGTGCCTCGGATGAAGGCCCGGGGTACTGGGGACGGGCCGGGGCGTCGCTGTTCGACAACCTCGAGCTGCTCGGCAGCGCGACCAACCACATGGTCGACATCTATCGTTCGCCGCTCGTGCGCAGCATGGGGCAATACATTTACCGGGTCTACATCAAGGACGAGTACTTCGTCCCAATGGGGGACGCTTCGGCGAAAATCAGTCCCGATGCCGAGCTGGTCTATCGATACGGGAAACGGATCGGCGATCCGCTTCTGCAGGGATTCGGCGCGCTGCTGGCGCAGCGCCGCGGCCCGTACCGGCCCGGCTCCTCGTCGCCCGGGCGTATCCTGCCAGCGCTGTTCGTCGCGCGGGAGATCGCCACAGCGCAAGCCTCCGAGCCGCTGCTCGGCTCCGTCTGGCTGGCAGACCTTCAGCTCATGGCCGCGCGGTCCATTGCCAACTCGGCGCAGGGCCTGTATGTCGCCGCGTGGGGTGGCCACAACGCGCAGAGCCACAATCACAACGACGTCGGCAACTTTATTGTCTATGGGGATGGTAAGCCAGTGCTGATCGACCTCGGCGTGGAGACCTACTCCGCCCAGACCTTCAGCCCCGAGCGCTACCAGATCTGGACGATGCAATCCGCCTATCACAACCTGCCGACCATCAACGGCATCATGCAGGGCGCGGGACGGCAGTTCCAGGCGCAGACCGTCTCCTTCAACGAGACCGCAATTCGGGTCACCTTTTCGGCCGACATTGCCTCCGCCTATCCGACCGAGGCGGCGGTCCGTCACTGGCAGCGTCGCGTCACGCTCGACCGGAGGGCGCCGGCCGTGGAGTTGGAGGACCGTTACGAGCTAACCCAGTGGAAGAAGCCGCTGCGCCTGAATCTCCTGACGCCTCTGCCCGTGGACGCCTCCCGACCCGGCGCGGTTCACCTCGGTGGTCGCTACGTCCTTACCTTTGACGCACACGAGCTGCACGCCACTGCGGAAGAGATCCCCCTCTCCGACGAGCACCTCCGCTCCGTCTGGGGCGATCGTGTCGAGCGACTCGTGCTCACCACGCAGGGAACGGCGCTGCGCGGCGGCTACCGAGTGATGCTCCGTGAGGCGAAGTGATCGCTACGGCGTGGTCTCGGGATCCGGCTAGAGCAGCCGCGCCCGATGGGATAGGACCACGTCTCCCGGAATCTTCCGCAGCAGCCCGCCGTAGCGCGGCTCCCCGTACGCGATCCGGGCGCGCTCGAGCAACAGCACGGCCCAATCCGGCTCGATCGGCGTGATCTGCCGGCCGGGCCACCGTGTCGCCGGATCGACGTAAGGCGCGACGTAGTCCAGCGCCTTGCGGATGCGCCGTGGAGCCGGCGGCGCGACGCCAAGGCAAACGAGCACCAGCGCTGCGAGGCGCGGCAACGTTAGCGTACTCCCGCGCCGTGTAGATACTCGGTCGCCACGGTCGCGAACTGCGCGATCGCGACCTCCGGCTCGGCGATGTCGGGGTGCCAACGTTTCTCCCACTCGAAGCTGTAGTACCCGCGGTACCCGATTTTCACGAGCGCCTCGATCTGGCGCCGCACCGGCACCTCGCCGGTGCCGGTCAGCACGTAGCGCCGCCCTCCTTCCGTCGCCGCCGGCACCGAGTCCTTCAAGTGGGTGTGCCGGATGTAGCGCCCGAGCTGGCGGACGGTGTCTTCCGGCTGCTCTTTTCCCGAAACGAACGTATGATGCGCGTCCCACAAGAGCTGCACGGCCGGCGAGTCGGCCTGCCGCAGAATCTCGAGCAGGCTGGGCGAGTCCGTGAAGTCACCGTGGGACTCGATCAGGACCGTGACGCCCTTGGGCCGTGCGTAATCGCCCAGCTCGCGCAGGCCGCCGGCGATGTGCGCGAGCATGTCCGCGCGCGGCACGTCTTTCACGTAATTGTTGCCGAACACGCGCACGTACGGCGCCCCGAGCGCCTGGGCGAGGTCGATGAAGCGGCGGGCTTCGGCGAGCTGCGCCGCTCGTTTCGCGGGGTCCATCTCGTGCATCTGGGCCGAGGCGCCGAGGTCAGAGACCGAGAGGCTGTGCCCGGCGAGCTGACGCTTCGCCTCCTCCAGGCGTCCCGGCGCGAGCTCGGGGGCCTGACTCAGATCCATCGCCGTCTGGAGCCCGCGCAACTCGATGGCGACGTAGCCGTGCGCGGCGGCGAAGTCCAGGATCTGGGGCCAGGTCCAGGCCGGGCAGCCCAGCGTCGAGAAGCCGAGCGGGAGCCTCACCCCCTGACCCCCTCTCCTTTCAGGAGAGGGGGAACGTGGGGGCAGGGACAGGGCGAAGATCGCGGCGGATGTCTCGACGAACTCACGACGGGTCGTCATCGGTCGGCTCCTGGCTGGGCTGTGTTCCGCGTTTCGTTGGTATGGCGGCCGCGTGGGTTGTCCCACCCTGAAAGGGTGGGCTCGGCACGGCACTGTGCTAAAGCACACGCACGCTTTAGCGTTGTGCCGCGCGGAGCCCAGGCTTCAGCCTGGGAAACGCGCGACGCGTGAATCCCAGCACTTACTGCTTCACCCATAGCAGCGGCTGACGGATCGGAAAATTGCGGACGACCTCGTCCACGGTCGGATCGGCTGGAAGCGTCTTCCACAGGTCAACGTAGCGCGGCTCGCGCAGGGCCAGCCCCCCGAACAAGAGGGACGGATGGCGGACCGGCCACTGGTCGTAATACATCACGTCCGGTGGCTTCGGCCAGGCACGCTTGTCCTTGATGAAGGGGTACATGAACGCGAGCGCTCGCCGCATCCCGCGCCCGTCGGAAGTGGTGTATGCCCACAGGTCCTCTCCGGCGCTCGAGAGAACCCAGGCGAGCGTCCCCATCACGTCGAGCTGAAACAGCGAATAGCCGTACGGCTTGGTGCGCGCCAGCTCTCGCGGGAAGCTGCCGTCGGCGGCCATCTGTTGCGGGACGAGGGTCTCGCGAAAGAAGCGCCGCATGGAGTCGAGCTGCGCTGCGTCGCCGACGAGCTGCGCGAACGCCGCCACCTGCAGGGCCCAGGAGGCGCTGTGGTTGTTGCCGCTGTTCCGCTCGTCGATCCCATAGGGATGCGTAGTGATCCATTCGAGGTACTGCCGGAACCACCGCTTGGTCCCAGCGAGCGTCTCGCCTTTCAGATACCCCATCCGCTCGAGCACCCAGGCGGCACGCGCGACTTCGACCAGGTGAATCGTGTCGATGATGCCGGTGCCGCGCCCCGTCGCTCGTCCCTTGATCGCCTGCCCGTACAAGAGATTCGGATTCATGCGGGTGCGCCCATTCACGAACCACGCCTCGAGATGGGCGACGGCGTGGCGGGCGTAGGCGGTGTCGTCCGTGATCTGGTAAGCGGCGACGAGCGCCGGGACGATCTGACTCAGACGGCGCATCGCATCGCGGTGCGCCACGAAGGTGCTCGGGTTCGTCTCGCCATCGCGACGGACGTACGGGCTATCGGGGCTGCGTGGATCGGGCCACCAGTAGTCGCCTTCGGAATAGAAGTCGTGCGGTCCCCCCGCGCTGCGCGCCGCAGGGAACGCGGCCACTGTGACCGGCGCCTCCCGCAGGTAACGGTCGGCGGCGCCGAGCACGCGCGCCCGCTCGACCCGGACCAGCTCACCGCGGGTGAGTTGCGCCGGGGTCGGCGCCGCCAGCACGCCGAGCGCCGCCAGGACCAGAGAGATGAGTCTCAGGACTGGACGCCGAACTTGTAGATGGTCCTCGAGTGGTACGATTCCCCCGGACGCAAGGTAGTCGACGGGAAGGTCGGCTTGTTGGGGGAGTCGGGGTAGTGCTGCGTCTCCATCGCAAAGCCCGAGCGGCGCCGGTAGATGACTCCTTTCTTTCCGTGCAGCGTGCCGTCCAGGAAGTTGCCGGAGTAGAACTGCAGCCCCGGCTCGGTCGTGTAGATCTCCATCACCCGGCCGCTCCCGGGCTCGTACACCCGCGCCGCGAAAGTCGGGTCGCGCGCGTCGCCGCTCTTGTTGAGCACGAAGTTGTGGTCGTACCCGGGCCCATAGCGCAGCTGCACGTCGTCCTGGTCGATGCGCGCCCCGATCGGCGTGGGCTTGTGGAAGTCGAACGGCGTCCCCGCGACGCTCTTCAGCTCACCCGTCGGGATCAGGGTGGAATCGACCGGGGTGAAGCGGTCGGCGTTCAACGTGACGACGTGCCCCAGGATGTCGCCCTTGCCGTCCCCCGCCAGGTTGAAATAGCTGTGTTGGGTGAGGTTGACGGGCGTGGCCCGGTCCGTGGTGGCGGAGTAATCGAAGATCAGCTCGCCGCGGCTTGTCAGCGTGTACGTGACCGTGGTCTGCAGCGTGCCCGGGTACCCCTCCTCGCCGCCCGGGCTCGTGTACCGAAAGACGAGACCGACCGAGTCCGCACCTTTGAAAGGTGCGGCGTCCCAGACGACCTTGTCGAAGCCCTTCAATCCGCCATGGAGGTGATTGGAGCCGTTGTTCTTGGCCAGCGTGTACGTCTTGCCGTCCAGGGTGAATCGGCCTTGGGCGATCCGATTGCCATACCGCCCGATGATGGCGCCGAAGTAGGGAGACGACCGCAGGTAGTCCGCCAGGGAGTCGTAGCCCAGCACGACGTCATCGAACCGGCCGTTCCGGTCCGGAACCTTGAGCGAGAGGATGATACCGCCGTAGTTCGTGACTCGGAGCTCCACCCCATGGGCGTTCTTGAGCGTGTAGACGCTCACGGCCTCCCCCCGACTGGTAGTGCCGAACGGTTCCCGCGCCACGGAGGCGGCCTCACAGGCAGTGGTCCAGGCCAGGAGCACACACCAGCCGGACAGTCTCGATCTCATTTGCCTCCGAAATTCACACTGTACGCTCGGATGCGCCACTCGTACTTTCCACCGCACCGGAGGGCGTACGATGGCCAGGCACTTGTTCTCGGCATTCGCTGTCCTAGCTGCGTCCGCCACCCTTTCCTTCCAGCGCCCGAGCCAGGACGCGCGGCCCCCCCTCATTCCGCTCCCCGAGCACCCTCGGCCCGATTTCCAGCGGGAGGAGTGGCTCAATCTGAACGGAGCCTGGCAGTTCCAGTTCGATGCGCCGGACGCCGGCGAGACCCAAGGCTGGTTCCAGAGCGGACTGCTCGCGGCGCGGCCGATCATCGTCCCCTTCCCTTGGGGGAGCCCGCTCTCGGGCGTCCCCGACAGCGCCCCGATCGGCTGGTACGCCCGGACGATCGAAGTGCCGGCCGCGTGGACGGCAGGTGCGCGGCGCGTCTTTCTCGTGATCGGCGCCGCTGACTGGCGCACGACCGCCTGGCTCGACGGCCAGAAGCTCGGCACTCACGACGGCGGCTACGTCCCGTTCGAGTTCGAGCTGACGCGGTACGTGAAGGCCGGGCAGAAGCAGCTGCTCGTGCTCCGGGTCGATGACGCGCCGCGTGCGTTCAAGCTGGAAGGCAAGCAAGGCTACGGCAACGCCCGCGGCATCTGGCAGACGCCGTACCTCGAAGCGCGTGGCGCCGTCCCTGTGCGCGTGCTCCACTTCTCGCCGGACATCGATCGGAAGCGGGTCGTGGTGGCCGTCGGGCTCCTCGAGAAGGCACCCCGAGAGCTCCCTGTGACGCTCCGCTTCAAGAACGCGGTGCTGCCCCCGGTGACCCAGCGCGTACCGAAGGGGGCCGACCAGATGACGTTCGAGGTGCCGATCCCGGACATCCACCTGTGGTCGCTCGAGGACCCGTTCCTGTACGAGGTCGACGTCACTGTGGGCGACGATCGCGTACAGAGCTATTTCGGAATGCGCAAGATCTCGGTCGTGGACCTGCCCGGGACCGATTACCGCTACGTCGCGCTGAACGACCAGCCGATCTACCTGCAGCTCACCCTCGACCAGGCGTTCCACCCGGAGGGGTTCTACACCTTCCCGAGCGACTCCTTCATGCGCGATGAGATACTGCGCGCCAAGCAAATCGGCCTGAACGGGCTGCGCGAGCACGTCAAGGTCGAGTCGCCGCGCAAGCTCTATTGGGCGGACCGGCTAGGACTCTTGATCATGGCCGACGTGCCCAACTCGTGGGGAGCGCCCGACTCGTCGATGCGCCGGGAGGCGGAGTCCACGCTCCAGGGGATGGTGGCACGGGATTACAATCACCCGGCCATCTTCGCCTGGGTGCTGTTCAACGAGACGTGGGGCCTGCTTACGAAACAGGGAGAGAAGGAGGTGTACCACCCCGAGACGCAACGCTGGGTAGCCTCCGTCTATCGCGCGGCGAAGGGGATGGACCCGACCCGGCTGGTGGAGGACAACTCGCCGTGTTGCGGCCGCGGCCACACCGAGACCGACATCAACTCGTGGCACTCCTACCTCCCGGGATGGGCGTGGGAGGAGCACGACCGGCTGGTGAGCGACAGCACCCACCCGGGCTCCTTGTGGAACTTCGAGGCCGGCTACCGGCAGGCGCGTCAGCCGAACATCAACAGCGAGTTCGGCAACGTCTGGGGCTACGAGGGGAGCACAGGAGACGTCGACTGGAGCTGGGACTACCACCGCGCCGTGAACGCGTTCCGCCGCCACCCGCGGATCGCCGGCTGGCTCTATACCGAGCTCCATGATGTGATCAACGAGTGGAACGGCTACTGGCGCTACGACCGCTCCGAGAAAGACACCGGGCTGGGCGAGCTGGTGGAGGGGATGTCGCTCCGCGACCTGCACGCGCCGTTGTACGTCGCGGTGGGCGACGAGCTCAGCCAGAGCGTGCCGGCGGGAGCCAAGGTGCGCGTGCCGTTGTACGCCTCCTTCCTGACATCGAGCACGGCGCTGGGCGACAGCCTCACACTGCGTGCCGAGCTGTACGGCTGGAACGCGCTCGGCCAACGGCGGACCTACTCCGAGATCGCGCGCCGGGTACCGTACCATCCCTGGATGACCGCGGCGCTCGAGCCGCTCCTCGTCCCGATGCCCGACGAGCCCGCCGTCCTCGTCCTGGCGGTGCAGCTCGAGGACGCGACGGGCACGGTGTTGCATCGCAACTTTTGCAGCTTTGTTGTGGAGGGCGACGCCCCGCGGGAAGTCCGGCTGGACAACGGCCGGCGCGCCCGGCTACTGACGATCGACCCCGCCGGCTTCCGTGCGGCATCCTGGTCGCTCAAGCAGTGGAACGTGCTGGACGGACTGAAAGTGAACGGCGCCGGCTCGGGGTTCTTCGAGTACCGGGTCGCCTGGCCCCAAGGACTTCGCCCCGCCGAGCTCGAGAGCGTCGTCTTCGTGGCCGAAGTCTCCTCCAAACAGCTCTTCGGCAAGGATCGCGACAACGCCGGCCGGATGGCGGGGGACTACATGCGAGGCCAGGGCACTTACGACCCGAGCCTCAACCCGAACGCGTACCCCATGACCGACCAGCGACGCTTCCCGAGCGCCGTGACCGTTCGCATCAACGACGTAACCGCCGGACGCGAGCTGCTCGACGATGACCCGGCCGATCATCGCGGCATCCTGTCCTGGCATTTCCAGAAGCGTGACCGGCGACTGCGCGAGGCCGGGTCATACGGCAGGTTGTTGCGGGTGACGGTACCGCGCGAGGCGGTCGAGCGGGCCGCGGCGCGAGGCGAGCTGGTCATCCGCCTCGAGGTCGACCCCGCGTTGCCGGGTGGGCTCGCCATTTACGGCCGGCACTTCGGCCGGTATCCGCTCGATCCGACGGTCGTGTTCGTGCCGAAGCCTTAGCCAGTGGCTGCGGTGGCTGGGACGGTAATGTGTTCCATGGTGTTGTGAGGGACTCAAGTCCCATCTCGGCCCGAGGGTGTCCCTCATAACCGGACGGCCTTGAGCGGGCCTTCGATCCTGGCGACGAACCCTCCCCCACCGCGGAGGTCGATTGTGAGGTCATCCTCCCGGCGCAGTGCGCGGTCGGGCCGTCCGCGATCACTACGAACGAGCTCTTGCCATGCCGCCGCGCAAACGCCTTCACCTCGCCGATCTCGCTGAACGGCAGCACGCGGGTCTCGTCCCATACCGAGGGAATCGACTTGATCAGCTCGGCCGCGGGGTGCTCGAGGATCTCATCGAGCCCACCATCCGGGCCGAAATCGCCAGACGGGCACTCACCCGCGCGGGGGCTGTGACCCCTGTGGTCCCTGAACCGGCGGGGAGCTTGCCCCGGCTGCGCGGGGGCATCGCGCTCGTGGCCGCGCCGGCGTTCGCGGCTCCGCAGATCGGGTGAGTCCACGTCCCAGGCGTAGTTGGGAAGAATCGTCCCGAAGAGTCGCGGCCGAGGCCGCGGCTCGGCCCTGCCGCTGACAGCGGCCACGGCAGGCCCGTTTACGGGCAGACGCCGAGCCGCGAGTTCACTCGCGCACGCGCGAGAAGGAAGCTGCTGCAGACAGACACCCTTCAGGGTCGCGCCGCGCCGAGCCCATCCTTCAGGATGGGAAACGGGTTGCGACCGGGAGGGAGCGCCACGGGGCGTACGTCGGGGAGCGGGCTCGCGACTTCCGGCGCCAGCACCACCGAGGCGCCCCGCCGCAGGTCGATCACGAAGGCCCCCGCGCTGTCCCGCGTCACGCGTGGCGCCGGACCCGTGTGCGCGCGGACGATCGCCGTATCCCAATCCGGTACGACAAGCCGGCAGCGCTCACCGGCGATACTCTCGATGCGGACCCAGGCGGTCCACCCGCCGCGGCGTGCACCGCTGATGAGAAACGCCCCGTCCGCCCGCAGCCGGTCGAACGCGGCGTCCGCCCACACGCTCGGTACCGCGGGGAACACCCGCAGGGCGCCGCCCCAATCCTGCAGGAACAGCTCCTGTATCGACGTAGCTGCGGAGAGCGGCGTTTCGATGACGGGACCGGCCTCCGCGTAGAACGTGTTCGGCTCCATGTAGCGCGGTGCGTCGAGGTACTGGTTCAGCCGAGCCAATGCCGTATCGCCGTGCCCCAGCAGCGCGTGCATCGCCGCGCCACCCGTGAACGAATATCCGCGGAACAGCGATCTGTCGCGCTCCCAGGTTGCGAGCGAGGTCTCGATCAGTGCTCGCTGCTCGGGACGATCGGGCGTGATGAGACGCAGCGGATAGATCGCGAGCAGGTGCGAGTAGTGGCGGTGCGATTGCTGCCACGGCCGCCCGCGGCCCACCATCAGCCCCGCGGAGTCGGTGGGAAACGGCGTGAGGTTGGCGAGCACGTCGCGCCAGCGGGGCAGCAGCGGCTCGTCGAGCCCGAGACGCTCGGCACTGGCGACCAGCGTCTCGAGACCCCAGCGCAGCAGCGCCAGATCGTAGTTCGCGTCCGGCACCGTGGCGAGCTCAGGCGAGTGCGTCGGCGGCAGGTGCCAGCGCCCCTCGTCCCCGCGCTCCACGTACGCGAGGTAATTCCCGATCGCCAGCTTGAGCAGCGGATAGGCGCGCTCGCGCAGCATCCGGTCGTCCATCTGGTAGCGGTAGTGGAGCCAGTAGTAGTACATGGTCCACGGCAGGTCCCCCATCTCATGAGCGGCGTCGCTCTGCGCCGTCGCAAGATCCACAGACCGCACCAGGTCGGGACCCGAGCTGCGACCGATCGCCGCTGCTTCGCCGCGCAGCCGCTCGGGGACGTTGTCGATCAGCGCTTGCCGATGCTGATCCAGATTGCGGAACAACGATTCGGCGAGATCGAGGCGGTTCGCCCGGAACAACGGGGAGTAGGTGAGCTGGATGTTCAGGTTCCACCAGATCGCAGGCCACGGCGTGGCGCTGTACCAGGGGCCGTTCAGGTCCAGGATCGGCCCGTCCGGGCGCATCGCGGAGCCGAGCTTGTAGATCTGAATCCAGTAATACGCCTCGAGGCGGGCGTCAGGGAACGTGAGGAAGCTCGCCGGATAGTAGGCGTGCCACCACTTCCGGTGCGCCGCCGCGAGTCGCGCCAGCCCTACCCGCGCGGCCTCCCCCGTGGCGGCCTGCGCCTCGGCAAGGGCTTCGCGGCCGGTGTTCCCGCGACCGATGCTGATGTAGAAAGTCCTCACCTGACCCGTTTCGTGGGTCCTCACCCCCTGACCCCCTCTCCCTCCGGGAGAGGGGGAACTCCACACGATCGACTCGGCGTGCGCCCCGCCATTGATAAACGTCTGCACGCTCGTCAGACCCGCCGGCGAGCGTGTGACGGTCGGCGGTGGATGCAGGTCCTCCGGCGCGAACGCCTCCTTCCGCGCCACTTTGCGCGGTGGCCGCGCCTCGGCCGGCGCCCAGTCCAGGTCCACGTCGCCCCCCCGCTCGCCGCCCCGTGCGTCGAGCACGATGACGATCACCGACGGCTGAGCGGCAGTGAAGCTACGCCAGCGGACCTCTCCTAGGTCCGTGGTGACCGTCCCGCTCGCCTCGGCGTCCCACAGTGCCAAGCGTGCGTTGCCCCCCTGCACTGTTCCGGTGGTCTTCACGACGACGCGCCCGATGGGGAAGCGCGACTGGTCGTGGACGAAGTCCGTGCGGTTGATGGTCCAGCCAAGCACTCCTCCCTGCGCATCGATTGTGGCGCCGAGGCGCCCGTTGCCGATGAACGCGCTCTCGCCCCAGCGCGTGGGGAGACGGTCCCAGACCAGATCGTGGCGCGCGAGAAACACGGGCCAATCGACGCGCGTCGCAGGTGTCTGCAGCGACAGGAGCAGAGCGAGACAGGATGGCACGATCACGGGAGCATCTTCCATCGGATAGCGCGATAGCTGAACGGTTTCCCGCTGAGCGGTCTGGGCACGCTGCCCTGGAGCTGTCCCGAGGCATCCCGCTTGACCGCCAGCGTACTCCACGCGAAGGCGCCCCGCTCGTACGCGAACGTCGCGCCGTCGTCGTCGTACAGGTCGAAGCGGCCGTCCGCATCGCCGTAGTGCCGCACCTCCAGGTCCACCCGCTCGGCGGGCGCCGGCACCTGGCGTGGTTCGTCGGCGAGCAGCGGGATGATGGCGCCGTCGCGCACGAACAGGGGAATGCGCTCGAGACCGGGGCGTACAGTGATCGTCTCTCCGTTCCCTGCGACGTCCCCGGTATAAAAGTCGTACCACCGCCCGGCCGGCAGGACCACGGTGCGCGCGCTATCCCCGGCGAACAGCGGCGCCACGAGCAGGTCGTCACCCACCATGAACTGGTCCTTGACGTCGCGGTCTGACCGGAACCCCTCGACCAGCGCCATCGCGCGGAACGGGGGCGTCCCCTCAAAGTGGTAATGCGCGAACGCCGTGTAGAGATACGGCAGGAGCCGTACCCGGAGCTTCATCACATCCCGCACTGCGTCGGCCACGTCCGGAAACGACCACGGCTTCGTGCCGTCCGACCAGGCGTTGAGCATCGCGAGCGGGGAGAAGCACACCGACTGCATGCGGCGCAGCCACTCCTCGCTCGTCTTGGACGAGCGGACCTCGGGCGTCCAGAGGACGCCGATGAAGCCGCTGTTCACCAGCGCGGTGATGAAGTCAGGGTGGCTGTAGTAGTCGTTGTAGATCACGTACGGCAGCGGCGCGGCCCCGGCGTTCGAGCCGCGCACGAGACCCCAGGTGCGCCGGTCGCGCTCGTGGAACAGCTGCGCCGTGGCGCGCTGCAGCGAGAGTCCGTACACCTGACGCATCTCTTCCCCGGAGAGGCCCGATGGAAACTCCGCATCATCCGGCCAGAGCCATCTGTCGTAGCCGTCGACCTCGTCGATCTTGTAACCCGAGACGCCGAGGTCCAAGTGCTCGCGCCGGAACAGATCGAGCACGACGGCGCGTGTCTCGGCGAGCGTGAAGTCCGGCACGAGTCCGGTCCAGACGGTGTGCGAGCCGGAGAGCGGCCGGAGCTTCTCGTAGAAGGGCGCCCGGGGCGAGACATACGGGTTGATCCAGAGATTCACGGCCACGCCCCGGCGCTGCATTTGCCGCATGAACTCGGGCGCGTCCGGGAAGCGCGTCGTGTCCCAGACGAAGGTCCCGGGGTACGCCGCGCTCTGCCACCCCGGCTCGAGTCCGATTACATCGAGCGGGTAGCCGCGCGCGACGAACTCATCCACCTCGTGCAGCACCTGATCGGCGGTGTACAGCGTCGGGACGCGATGCAGGAACCCGAGCCCCCACTTGGGCGGGAGCGCGCCGCCACCCGAGAACAGATTGTAGCGTCGCACCGCGTCGAGGGGAGTCGGGCCGGCGAAGACGTAAAGCCGCGCCCCGGCCGATGGGATCAGCACCTCGACGGCGTCGGACCGCGGCTGGGACGACCAGCTCCTGTCGGTATTTCGGTCTTTGACCGGCGGCGGATGTTTCGAATCCCTGCGGACGGCCGTTCCCGCATACACGGTGACGTAGCGCGGCGCGTCGATCAGCACGCCGTAGCCGGCGCTCGACACGTAGAACGGCACCGGCGCATGGGTCCGCCCGTTGTCCGATCCCCCGTAGTGGTCGACGTGCAGCTGCTTCACCGTCCCCCGTTGCCCGACGGCCTTGAAGTTGAGCCCGAGTCCGTAGAGCTCTTCGGACGGCTCGAGCGGGAAACGGAGCGAGACCTTGCGGTCGCGTCGCGACACACGGATCTCCTCGCGCGGCAGCGGAAAGTCCACCGACGGCAGGCGGAGCAGCGCGTCCCGGCGCGGCGCGCCACCAGCCGCGTCGAGCAGGCTTAAAGAGTCGGGCGTGCCGACGGTCGCCTTCCAGACGCCGGGCGCCACCGCGTCCCATACGAGCGGCAGCTCCCCCCGGACGGAAACGCTCTGGGCCGCCGTGACGGGCGCGAGGGCACTCACCGCGATCACGCACGCGGTGAGCGACCGGCACGGCATCAGCGGGCCGGTGCGGGCGGGAGGATCATCGCGACGACCGCCGTCGTCCACTCACCGTGGTTGTTCTTGTATGTCCCCCGCATCCACACGAGCGCCGTGCGCGGATCCTTCCATCTGGGCACGACCGGCCGGAGGTTGTCCATGGTCGAGTTGGCCGTGATCGGCTCCCAGCGCCACGTGGCGCCCGAGTCCCGCGTCGTGCCCCGGAACAGCTCGTGATGGCGCCGGTCGTCGACACGACTGACGAGCGCCGTCCCGGTGACCGGATCCGCGTCGGTCGAGATGTAGACGACGTCCGGGTCGTTGGGATCGAGCGAGGCCAGACCCGTGTAGTCGTCCTCTCCGGCGTACAGCCGCGTTCCCGCGTACGCGATCTCGTGCACCCGCCACGCCGATCCGTCCCAGCGGCCATAGTCAAAGCGGTGGTCGAACCCTCCCTGGCCGCGCGGCAGGCCGCGGCCGTCCTTCTGGACCGAGAACACCACGTACGGCCGCTGCTGCGCATCCAGCTCGAGGTCGCTCATCCACGCCACGTTGTCTGGGTCGCCCTGAAACACCTTGGTCAGGTCCCACGCGTTGATCTCCACGTCGGTGGTCTCGCTGAGCTTGCCGCGGCGCGTGCCGTCCGAGAGGTAGATGGTGCCGTCGCGCACGAAGGCGTGATACAGGCTGTTGTCGTAGTTGCGCGGGTGGTCTTCCGTCATGACGAAGTGGATCGTGCTCACGCCGTCGAAGGCGTACTTGAGATAGGGGCTGTAGCCGTCCTTGCCGTGGGCCACGCGACCGCCGTAGCGCCAGGTGCGGCCGGTGTCGTCCGAGTACATGTAGTTCGGGTCGAGATCGACGCCGCGGAAGAAGTTCAGGATGCGGCCCGAGGACAGGCGGAACAGGTTCGAGTACGTGACGTTGTTGCCGCGCAGCGGCTGGGCGGGGCTGCCCGGCGTGTCGAAGGTCGATGCGGGCCCCCATTTGAGAGGGTTGTGCGGCTCCGACACCGCGTAGTAGATGCGGCGCTCGACCCCGTGCTGCGTGTACACCGCCAGATAGCGGCCATCCGGCAGGGCGAGGAACGCGGGACTCGCGTGGTCGTCCTGCTGCAGGTGGCGGTGCAGCACCGTGTGCCGTGTCGCGCCCGAAGCGAGGTCGTAGACGGAGACCTCGACGTTGCCCCAGTCGGGGGCACGGTCGTTGCGATAGTCGCCCACGGCGCGAACCGACCCCACGATGAGCTGGCCGTCGTCGACGATCGCCCGCTCGTCCATGAACCACGACCACGCGCCGTTGTCATTCAGCTCGATCACCGTCCCCGCGACGTAGTTCGAGGGGAGGTCACGGGTGCCGGCGACGCTCAGCGCTAGCAGACAGGCGATCGTCAGACGCATGCGAGGTATCGCTCCTTGATCAGCGGCAGGAGGGTATCGACCGGCGTACTCCAGACTGCCTCGTTGAAGATCTCGACCTCGATCGGGCCGGCGTACCCGGCGCCCTCGACGGCCCCGCGGATCCGCCGCAGCTCGATCACGCCGTCGCCCATCATGCCGCGGTTCATCAGCACGTCGTGCACGGGCACCAGCCAGTCGGAGACGTGGAACCCGACCAGCCGCCCGGCGGCGCGGGCGAGTTCCTCGTACACGTCGGGGTCCCACCAGATGTGATAGACGTCGGCCACGAGGCCGACGCTCGCAGCATCGAACCGCTCCGCCAGACAGCGCGCCTCGCGCAGCGTCGTGATGCAGGAGCGCTCGGCCGCGAACGCGGGGTGCATCGGCTCGATCCCGAGTCGCACGCCGCGCTCCGTGGCGTACGGCACGAGGCGCGCGATGCCGTCCGCGACCATGCGACGCGCCGCGGCGATGTCCCGGTCGGGCAGGGGCGCGGCCCCGCACACCAGGACAAGGACCTCCGCGCCCAGCGCCGCCGCTTCGTCCACCGCCCGCCGGTTGTCCTCGATCCGCGACTCCCGCTCCGCGTGGGTCGCCGCCGGGAACATCCCTCCTCGACACACGCTCGACACGCGTAGCCCGGCGTCGCGCACCAGGCGCACCGCCCGATCGAGTCCCGTCTCCGCGAGCTTGTGGCGCCACACGGCGATGTATGGCACGCCGTGCCGGGCACACGCCTCGACGGCCTCCACGAGACTCGCCCGCTCGACGGTGATCTGATTCAGGCTGAGTCGGCTGATCCTGGGGGACCCCGCAGTCCTCACCCCCTGACCCCCTCTCCCTTCGGGAGAGGGGGAACTCGGGACGTCCCCCCTCTCCGGAACGGAGAGGGGGACAGGGGGTGAGGACCCGAACGGGTCAGCGGGTGATGGCCTCACTCGACCCCCGCGAGCGCCAGCACCCGCCGCATCCGCTCCGCGGCGCGGTCCGGATCGACGAGCAGCCCGGCACAGTCCGCGAGCCGAAACAGCTCGGCCAGATGCGGCAAGGAGCGCCAGCTCTCGGCACCTCCGAGCATCCGAAAGTGCGTCTGGTGGCCGTTCAGATACGCCAGGAATACAACGCCCGTCTTGTACGCGTACGTGGGGGGCTGGAAGATGTGGCGCGACAGCGCCACGCTGGGCCCCAGCGCCCGGCGGTAACCGGCCACGTCCCCCCGGTCCAAGGCCTGCAGCGCGGCCGACGCAGCGGGCGCGATCGCGTCGAAGATCCCCAGCAGCGCGTCGCTGTGCCTGTGACCGTCTCCCGCCCCCCCGTCTCCCAGTATCAGCCGGTCGTAGTTCAAGTCGTCGCCCGTGTACATGCGCACACCGTCGGGGAGGAGCGCGCGCATCTCGATCTCGCGCTCCGCGTCGAGCAGCGAGATCTTGATGCCGTCGACCTTGGTTCGGTGATCGCGGATGATCCCAAGGCAGACGTGCATGGCCTCTCGCACGTGCCGCGTTCCCCAATACCCGGCGAGCTCCGGGTCGAACATGTCCCCCAGCCAGTGGAGAATCACCGGCCGGCTCGCCTGCCGGAGGATCGTGCCGTACACCCGGCGGTAGTCGTCCGGCGCGCGCGCCGCTCGCGCCAACGCCCGGCTCGCCATCAGGATCACCCGTCCGCCATGCCGCTCGACGTAGCCGACCTGCTCCTCGTAGGCGTGCGCGACGTCGTCGAGCGTCACGCGCTCACCCGGCATCAAATGGTCGGTGCCGGCGCCGCAGGCGATCCTCCCCCCGGTCGCCCGTGCCTCACTCATCGAGCGGCGGATGAGCTCGCGCGCCCCCGGCCAGCCTAGCCCCGTGCCGCGCTGCGCCGTGTCCATCGCCTCGGCGACGGCCAGGCCGAACGACCACAAGTAACGACGGTAGGAAAGCGTGGCCTCCCAGTCGAGCCGCGGTTGCGAGAGCGGATCGCAGTCGGCGAGGGGGTCGCACACGACGTGCGCCGCAGCGTACGCGACGCGGCTCTGGATCGGCCCCGCGGGAGCGCTCCAGGCGACGGGCTCCCGCAGCGTGTACAGCTCGAGCGCGCCGTCAGGGCGCGGCAGGCGGATGGTCCTCCCCCCCTTTCCCCCTCTCCGTTCCGGAGAGGGGGAACTCATGATGTGCCCCCTCTCCCGAAGGGAGAGTGGGTCAGGGGGTGAGGACTCGCCGAGCGAAGGAGAGGGGGCGAGCGACGGCACCTCGACCCAGCGGCGCTCCGCCCACGACTGGAGTCCCAGCTCCGCGAGCTGCACGCCCTTCGCGCCCTCGCAGAAATCGTGTGGGAATGACTCGTCCGCCGCGACGTGACGCAGGAACATTTCCCACTGCACCTTGAAGGCGTTGTCGGGCGGCCCCTCGTCCGGGACCTCTCGCCACTGCGCATAGAAGGCGAACGGGTTCGGCACATCAGGGTTCCACACCGCCCGCGGCGTGTCGGCGCGAGGCTGCGTCTTGCAGCTCCGTAAGCCCGCGACGGCGCTGCCGAGCGTGCCGTCGACCTGGATTTGCAGCAGGTCGTCGCGGTACACGCGTACCGCCCACGAGGAGTTGAACTGCGCGACTATGTCGCCTGCGGGCCCGGCCAGCACGAAGGTGGCGTACGCTGCGTCGTCCGCCGTCGCGGCGTAGCGCTTGCCCCGCTCGTCAACTCGTGCGGGGATGTGCGTCGCGCCGGTGCACTGCACGGCCTTGACCTCCCCGAACGTGTGGTCGAGCAGGTAGCGCCAGTGGGCGAACATGTCGAGAATGATCCCGCCGCCCTCCTCCTTCTTGTAGTTCCACGACGGGCGTTGCGCCGGCGGCTCGTCGCCCTCGAATACCCAGTACCCAAACTCGCCGCGCACGCTCAGGATGCGGCCGAAGAACCCCTCGTCGACCAAGCGCCTGAGCTTGCGGATGCCGGGGAGGAAGAGCTTGTCCTGCACGATGCCATGCTTCACCCCGCGGCGGTGGGCGAGACGCAGCAGGTCGAGCGCTTCGGCCGTCGTGGTCGCCAGCGGCTTCTCGCAGTAGACGTGCTTGCCCGCGGCGATGGCCCGCCGCACGTGGTCGGCGCGGAGGGAGGTCAGCGTAGCGTCGAAGTAGATCGAGTCCGCTGGATTCGTGAGGCAGGCGTCCAGGTCGGTCGACACGCGCTCGATGCCGTGCGCGTCGGCGACTGCCCGGAGCTTGGACTCGTTCCGACCGACGAGGATCGGGTCGGGAAGCAGCCGCTCACCGCCCGGCAACGCTACGCCGCCCTGTTGTCGGATGGCGACGATCGAGCGGACGAGATGCTGGTTCAATCCCATGCGGCCAGTGACGCCGTTCATGATGATCCCGATGCGTCGCGTGGCCATCAGCCCCTCCCTAGGGGCGCGCGTAGGGCGCAGCATGCTGCGCCCCTACAAAGGTGGGGACAGGCGGGGAGGTAGGCGGCAGGAACAGCACTGCGATCGCGCCCGTGATCGCAAAGCCGATCACGGCCGCGAAGCCGGTGGCGTAGCTCCCCGTCACATCGCGCATCCGTCCCACGAGCACAGGCGCGAGCGCCTCGGCAACGCCGTCGGCCGTCAGAACGACACCCATCGCGCGTCCCAGCACCCGCACCCCGAACAGCTCGGCGGCCATGAGCGGGATGACCATGTACTCACCGCCCAGCCCGATCCCGAAGACTAAGGCGAAGAGGTAGATCGCTGCGGGCGTTCCCGTGAGGAAGAGCAAGGGGATCGCCGACGCGACGAGCCCATAGATCAACAGCATCACGTACTTCTTGGACATCCGGTCCGCCAGCCACCCCATGCCCAAACGGCCGGCCAGGCTCGACACGAGCACCAGCGACGCGATCTGTGCGGCCGCAGCCTGCGAGTAGCCGTGATCGAGGCTCAGGAACAGCTTCAGGTGCTGGTTCGTGCCGCCGACCGCGGCGATTGAGCACATGCTGCCGGCAAGCAGCAGGTAGAATGCCGGCGCACGAAGGACCGTGCGGATGGAAGCGGGGCCCGCGGCCCGGGGATCGGGGGTCGGGGTGCCGGCTGCCGCAGGCGGCGCGTCAGGGACAAACAGCGCCAGCGGCAGGGCCGCGACGACGATCAGCACGCCCAGGGCCTGTAGCGCGCCTTGCCAGCCGACTGCCCGCGTCAGCCACACCGCCAGGAACGGCACCATCGCGCCGCCGACCCCGATGCCAAGGTACGCGAAGCCCATCGCCCGGCCGCGCGCCGCGGTGAACCAGCGGGACAAGAGCACCTGGTTCGGGAGCGGCCCGCCGCAGAAGTTCCCAAGCGCGTTGAAGAAGTAGAAGAAGTAAAACCCCGCGAGCGTGTGGATTGCCCCGAGCCCGACGAGCGCGGCACCAGCCATGAGGATCCCCGCGACCATGAGGCGGCGCGGGCCGAAGCGGTCGACCAGCCAGCCGGCGAGGAACCCGAACAGCGGCCCGACGACGAGCTTGCTGATCGCGTTGCCGGAAGTCACCTGGGCGCGCGACCAGCCGAACTCGCGCACCATGAAGTCGTAGAAGAACGGCAAGCCGTAGAGCGCGATCCCGACTATCGAGAACAGCGCCAGGAACGACGTCGCGGCGACCCTGAGCTGTGCGGCACGCGCGGGCTGAGTCACAGGTTACGGCGTTGCAGCTCGCTCACAGCGTAGTCCGCGGCGCGCGCGGTGAGGGCCATATAGGTGAGCGACGGATTGACGCACGATGAGCTGGCCATGCAGGCACCGTCGGTGACGAAGAGGTTCGGCACGTCGTGCGCCTGGTTGTGCGCGTTGAGCACCGACGTCCTGGGGTCCTTGCCCATGCGTGCGGTCCCCATCTCGTGCACGCTGAAGCCGGGCGGCCCCTCGTCGTCGTACGTCTCGACGTTGGTGCAGCCGGCGGCCTCCAGCATCTCGGCCCCCTGCGTCTGTACGTCTTCGCGGATGGCCCGCTCGTTGGCGCTCCAGGCGCAATGGATCCGCAAGAGCGGGATCCCCCACTGGTCCTTCCGTTCCGGGTCGAGATCCACATAGTTCTCGTGCCGCGGCAGGCACTCGCCGTAGCCCTGCAGCGAGATTCTCCATGGTCCCGGCTCGCGCAGCCGCTGCTTCAAGTCCGCTCCCAGTCCCGGCTCCGCCGCGCCGCGCGTCCAGCCCTCCCGACCCGCCCCCGCCTGGATTCCGTAGCCGCGCAGGAACCCGAGCTGCGCCTCCCCCTTCACACCGAGATTTCGGAAGCGCGGGATGTACGTCCCGGTGGGCCGCCGGCCGTAGACGTACTTGTCCAACAGACCGGGCACGACGCCGCGCGCACCCGCCTTCGAGATGTGGTCCATCACGTTGTGGCCCAGCTCGCCGCTCGAGTTGGCCAGGCCGGTCGGGAAGCGCGCGCTCTTGGAGTTCAGCAGGATCTGCGCAGTGGCGAGGGTCGAGGCGCACAGGAAAATCACCCGCCCGGCGTATTCGCGCGTCGCCTTGGTATGCGCGTCGATCACGCGCACGCCCACGGCCCGGGCGGCCCGCTCGTCGTAGATGACGCTGTGCACGATCGCGTCGGTGACGACGGTGAGCTTGCCGCTCTGCCGCGCCGCCGGCAGGGTGGCGCTCAAGCTCGAGAAGTAGCCACCGTAGCTGCAGCCGCGCGCGCACTGGTTGCGCGCCTGACAGGGGCCGCGGCCGTTGTGCGCCCGGGTCAGGTTGGCAACCCGCGTCACCGTCATGCGCCGCCCGCGGAACGCACGCTCGATTCCCTGCTGCACGAGCCGCTCGGCGCAGTTCATTTCCCACGGCGGGAGGAACTCGCCGTCCGGCAGATGCGCGAGGCCGAGCGGCTCGCCGCTCACCCCGATGAACCGCTCGACGTGAGCGTACCAGGGCGCCAAGTCGTGATAGCGGATCGGCCAATCGACCCCGTGGCCGTCGCGCCGGTTGGCCTCGAAATCGAGGTCGCTCCAGCGCCAGCACAGCCGACCCCAGATGAGGCTGCGCCCGCCCAGCTGGTAGCCGCGGATCCAGCGAAACGGCTTGTCGTCAGGGGTGACGTAGGCGTGCTCCCGATCGTTCACGAAGAAGTGTCGGGTCGCTTCGCCGAATGCGTAGTTCTTGCTTTGGATCGGGTAGTCGCGCTCGTACAGCTCCTGGTCGCCGCGGCCGCGCAGGGGGAACTGCCAGGGCTGCAGCCACTCGGTGACGTAGTCCTTGCCGTGCTCCACATGCCGGCCGCGCTCGAGCACGAGCGTGCGCAGCCCCTTTTCGCACAGCTCCTTGGCGGCCCAGCCGCCGGTGATGCCGGAGCCGACGACGATGGCGTCGTACGGTTCGTTCACACGGCCCACGTTCGACCGACCTGTGCGAGCGGGACGCACCCCTCGAAGCGGCCCGGGACCGGGAGGTTGTGCAGCTCGCGCGTGGCGCCGATCTCGGAGGTGTAGTAGCCGAGCAACGTGAGCTCTTTCAGCGTGCGGAAGAACGGCACCACGTCCCGCTCGGGTGTCGTGACGAACGCCGCGCCGTCGAGCTGATCGAGCAGCGTGCGCTGCGTCTGTGTCGCGCACTGCAGGAAGGGGCGGCCGCAGCTGCGCTGCGCCCGTGCATCGAGGTCCGCGAGGCCGGACAGGAAGCGCTCCCGCTCCGGGGCCGGGTAGGACTCCGCGAGCATAGCGTCGATGAAGCGGTGCACGCCCACGGCGCGGGCGCCCGGCGTGTCGGTCTCGGGGAGGATGTGCTCGGCGACGGTGGCGACCAGCTCCGCCTGGGCCGGCGTGAGCGCGCGGGGCGCCCAGGCGCTGTCGGGGACCCGGCGCGCCTCGCACCCGGCGAGCACGCCGGCGATGGCAGGAGCGGCAAGGGCACCCCCGAGCAAGAGGGCCGCGCGCCGCAACGCCTCGCGCCGGTCGATCGCGTCATGCGCGTCATGCGCGTCGTTCGCGTCGTGCGCGTCGTTCGCGGGGTCCGTCATGATCGGGCGCCGGCCTTTGCGACCTTGCAAAACATGCGCCAGGCGTGCCATGTACCGAGTATGACCGTCCGCATCGGTATCCTCGGCGGAGGCAACATCAGCGACACGCACGCGCGCGCCGCACGGGAGACTCCGGGCGTCGAGCTCGTCGCGTATTGGGGGCGAGATCCGGAGAAGGCGTCAGGCATGGCCGCTCGCTACGGCGGGCGGGCCTACCGGGATCTCGACGGCTTCATGCGACACCGGCCGATGGACGCGGTGCTCGTGGGGACGCCGTCGGGCCTTCACGCCGAGCACGCGCGGGCCGCCGCACGGCAGGGGCTGCACGTGCTGGTGGAGAAGCCCCTCGACGTCACCACCGAGCACATCGACGCGCTGGTCGACGAGTGCGACCGCGCCGGCGTGAAGTTGGGCGTGATCTTTCAAGACCGCACCGCGCCTCACCTCGTCTGGCTCAAGAGTCTGCTCGCGACAGGCGCGCTCGGCAGCGCGATCCTGGTGTCGGCGCGCGTGAAGTGGCACCGGCCGCCGGAATACTACGCCGGCTCCGGGTGGCGCGGGAGGTGGGCGCTCGACGGCGGCGGAGCACTGATGAACCAGGCAATCCACTCTGTCGACCTGCTCTTGTGGCTGCTCGGGGACATCGCGCGTGTCTACGCCAGCACGCGCACCGCGCTCCACGACATCGAGGTGGAGGACACGGCGGTCGCGTGTCTCGAGTTCGCCGGCGGCGCCATCGGCACACTCGAGGCGGCGACATCGGCCTTCCCGGGATTCCCGCGGCGCGTCGAGCTCACGGGCTCGGAGGGAACCGTCCTCGTCGAGCACGACCGGGTCGTCTCCGTCCAGCTCCGGGCGCCGCCGCCGGACGCACCCCCTGCCGAAGCGGGAGGCACCAACGCCAGCGCTACGTCTCCCGTGGTGGCGAACGTCCGCGGGCACCGCCGGGTGCTCGAAGATTTCCTGTCCGCGATCCGCACGGGGGCGAGGCCGCTGTGTGACGGCCGCGAGGGACGCCGCAGCGTCGAGCTCGTGGAAGCGCTGTACCGGTCGGCGCGTACGGGAGCGGCGGTGAGCCTGAGCGCGGCCCGTCGCTGAGCGCCCGCAGCACCCGTGGCGTCGGCGCGACACCCCGTTCCCGACGATCCAACCTAGACGACCCGAGCAGCGATGCGTGATGCCGCTTGACGAAAGTTCCACTGCACACCTTGGCGACGGTTCTTGGGCTGCGTGACTAGCATCACGTGAGGGGCACGACGCTTGCGGAGGCACTCCAAAAACGGGGATTCCGCGCACTCGGAGGATCCGATGTGGAAGCGTCGCCGCCAAGCCGTCGGGGGGCGTCCATCGCTACCCCATCACGTCGTCGTGTCGGCGCCGGTCCGGTCCCTGCCGGCCGGGCGCCGTTCCACCCCCAGGCATCTCCCTCTGCTGTTACCGCTGTTCGTCGTCTTGCCTCTCCACGTCGGCCGCGCCCAAGACGGGACCACGACCGCGGGGCACGACGCAGGGACGATTTCGGGTGCAGTCACGGCCCAGGAGACTGGCGCCCCCCTAGCGGAGGCCCGTGTGACGATTGTGGGCACGGCACTCGGCGCCACCGCTGGGGTCGACGGCCGCTACACCATCGCCCTCGTGCCTCCCGGGACGTATCGGCTGCGGGCGCAACTGATCGGGCACGCGCCCGCCGAGCTCGCCGGCGTGGTCGTGGCAGCCGGGAATACGGCCACCGCGGACTTCCGGCTGCCGCTGCTCGCCATCTCGCTCTCGGAGGTCGTCGTCGTCGGCTACGGCACGCAGGCCCGCAAGGATGTGACGGGCTCCGTGACCTCGGTATCAGGCGGAGACGTGACGGCAGTTCCGAAGGCGAACGCCGTCGACGCCCTCAAGGGGCGCGTACCCGGCGTGGATATCCTCACCACCGGTAACAAGCCAGGCGACGGCATCAGCATCCGGGTCAGGGGCGAGCGCTCGCTGACCGCGTCCAACGATCCGCTCTACGTGCTCGACGGCATCCCGCTGTCCGGGGGGATCGGGGACCTGAACCCGAACGACATCGAGTCGATCGAGGTCTTGAAGGACGCATCGGCCACGGCGATCTACGGCTCGCGCGGCGCCAGCGGCGTGGTGCTCATCACCACCCGGCAGGGCAAGGCGGGGGTGACGAGCGTCAGCTACGACACGTATTTCGGCGTGCAGCAGGCGTCGCGGCGGATGCAGATGATGAACGGCCCGCAATTCGCCCAGTTCAAGCGGGAGGCCAGCCGGACGGTGGGAAAGTACCAGTGCCCGAGCGGCGTGGCGGCGTGCGACGCCGGCGATGCTGCGCTCTTGTGGCCGGTGGAGATTGCGTCGCTCAAAGCCGGTCAGTGGACGGATTGGCAAGATCTCGTGTTGCAGGAGGGGCAGCAGGTCAACAACGAGGTGCGGATCACCGGAGGCGACGACAAGAGCCGGTTCGCGCTCAGCGGGAGCAAGTTCGATCAGCGCGGAATCGTGAAGGGGCAGGACTTCACGCGCTGGTCGGCGCGACTCAATTTCGACCATCGGCTGAGCCCCCGCCTGCGAGTCGGCACCTCCACCAACGCGGTTCGCAGCGACCAGCGCCTCGGCAGAGGCGACGGGGTCTACAGCGAGGCGCTGGGCAACGACCCGCTCGGCATGCCGTTCGACAGCGCAGGAAACCTCATCTTCAAGCCCACCCCGGACGGGCAGCGTGTGAACCCGCTCTCCGACATCCAGAACCAGAAGGACAACCGGGCGCGCACCCGGGTGTTCGGTACGCTGTTCGCCGACTACAATCTGACCGAGTGGCTGACCTGGCGGGTGAACTTCGGCGCCGACCTGACGTTTTTCCGGCGGGGACAGTTCTGGGGTGCCCAGACGCAGGCGATGCAGGGAAGCGGCGCCAACGCGTCGCTGCAGCAAAATCGGACCGTCGCCTACACCCTTGACAACATTCTGACCATTCGGCGGAGCTTGGGCTCGGCTCAGCGGGTCGAGGCCACGCTGCTGTACAGCATCCAGCGGCAGCAGTTCGAAGATCAGGTCACGAGCGTGACCGGGCTGCCGTACGAGCAGCAGCAGTTCTACGACCTGGGGTCAGCCGGCCGCATCTTGAGCGTGGGCAGCAACCTGACCGATTGGAAACTCCAATCCTACATGGCCCGGGTCAATTACGCGCTCAAGGATCGCTATCTCCTGACGTTGACCAGTCGCCTGGACGGCTCCTCCCGTCTGGCTCCGGGACACAAGTATCAGCTGTTCCCCTCGGTTGCGGTGGCCTGGCGGCTCGCTGACGAGGACTTCATCCGTCGCACCAACCTCTTCTCCGATCTGAAGCTGCGGATTAGTTACGGGCAAACCGGCAATACGGCGATCGATCCCTATCAGACGGAAGGATCGCTGACGCGAACGATGTACTCGTTCGCTGACCAGCCGGCGGTAGGTTACCGGCCCGGCAGCCTCGTGAACCCGGATCTGACGTGGGAGCGGACTGGCCAGGTAGACGTGGGGCTGGAGTTCGGCCTGCTGAGCGGCCGGCTCAGCGGATCGGTGGACGTCTATCGGTCCTCCACGGACCACCTGCTGATGGCGCGGCAGCTCGCCGGCGCGAACGGCTACTCGAGCATTCTGCAGAACGTCGGGGCGACGCGGAACTACGGGGCCGAGGTGGCTCTCTCGACCGAGCTCCTCCGGAACTGGCATGGACTGGCGTGGACCACCCAGCTCAACTGGGCGATGAACCGCAATCGCATCGTCAGCTTGTACGGCGGCTACAAGGACGACGTGGGAAACCGCTGGTTTATCGGCTACCCCATCCAGGTCTACTACGACTACAAGTTCGCCGGCATCTGGCAGCTTCAGGATTCCATCGAGGCGAAGCGTTACGGGCGGAAGCCCGGGGACATTCGGATCGTCGACCAGAACGGCGACAGCAAGATCGACGCCAACGACCGGGTGATTCTCGGCACCGGGTTCCCCGACTGGACGGGAAGCCTGACCAGCCACTTCGACTGGAAGGGCCTGGACCTGTCGATCATGGCGGTCGCCCGTTGGGGCTTCATGGTGAACGACCAGTTCCGCAAGGACAACAACGTGCTGGCCGGCCGCTACAACAACCTCGCCGTGAACTACTGGACGCCGACCAACCCTTCGAACACCGATCCTCGTCCGAACGTCGATCAGGAATTCCCGCCGTTCAACAGCGCGTTGGGCTTCGAAGATGGGTCGTTCGTCCGCGTCCGTAGCATCACGCTGGGTTACACCGTGCCGGGCGCGCGGATCGGTCCGTTCCGCGGCCGCTCCCTGCGCGTCTACGCCACGGCGCTGGATCCGTTCCTGTTCACCGACTTTCAGGGCCTCGACCCTGAGTCACGCACCAGCGCCGGTGTGCCCGGCTACTGGACGGTGTTGACCGGCCTCACGGTAGGCTTTTAGACCGGCGGGAGGAGCCATGAGCAAGCGAACTGGCGTGGTGCTTGGCGCGGTGCTGCTGGCGGGCCTCGCCGGCTGCATGGACCTGAATGAAGACGTCATTTCCGGCTTGACGCCGGGAGCCTACGGCACGGAGGCCGCGTTCCAAGCGCTGGTCAACGCGTCGTACGAGCCGCTGCGCAGCTTCTGGGCGCAGGAACGGGGCTTCACGGTGACCGAGTTCGGGACGGACACCTACACCAAGGGCGCCGACGGGAGCTACAAATACATCAACGACTACACATCACAGCTGAACCCCACGGTGGACTACTTCAGCAACACCTGGGACGACTTCTATCGGGCGATCAACACCGCCAACTCGGCGATCGGCCAGGCGCCGGTCGTGCAGATGGACTCGAGCCTCAAAGCCCAACGGCTGGCCGAAGTGCGCTTTCTGCGCGCGCTCTATTACTTCGTCCTGGTCCAGATGTACGGGCCGCTGCCTCTGCAGCTGACAGCGACCACGACGCCGAGCACCGAGTTCACGCGCGTCCCGGTCGATACGGTCTATGAGCAGATCTTGAGCGACCTGCGCTACGCCGAAGCGAATCTGGGTTACGTGACGAAAGACTACGGGCGCGTGACCAAAGGGGCGGTGCAGCATCTGATGGCCAAGGTCTACTTGACGCGGCTCCGCGACACGAACGCCGTGGTCGACGAGGCCGCGAAACAGCAGGCCGGCGACTTCGCGAACGCCGCCGACTACGCGCTCCGGGTCATCAACTCCGGGCAATACCAGCTGCTGCCCCGGTTCGCCGACGTGTTCGCGTTCAACAACGAGCGGAACGCGGAGGTGATCTGGTCGGTCCAGTACACCATGGACCCGCTGACCACCGGCCCCGGCAACACAGGCCATCTGTACTTCCTGATGGAGTACGATGTCCTGCCCGGCATGTTACGCGACATCGCCAACGGCCGCCCGTTCAAGCGCTTCCGGCCCACGACGTTCCTGCTCGGCTTGTACGACCGCACCAAGGACGCGCGCTACGACGCCCAGTTCAAACGCGTGTGGTACGCCAACAACGTGACGACGATCCCGCGGGACGCGAGCGGCGCGCTCAAGTTCCAGCTCGGCGACACGGCGGTGTTCGTCTCGACCAGCGACGCGGATACCGTGCTGGCGAAGACCAAGCCGTACCGCGTGTACACGCCGAAGACGTACAGCAACCGGATTTTCCCGTCGCTGAACAAGTTCGAAGACCCCTTCCGGCTCAGCGTCAACGAGACGCGCGGCTCGCGGGACTACCTCCTCTTCCGGCTCGCGGAGACGTACTTGATCGCGGCCGAGGCCTTGATGCGTGACGGCCGGCCGGCAGAGGGGCTCCCCTACCTCAACGCCGTGCGCCGCCGTGCCGCCATCCCGGGGCACGAGGCCGAGATGGAGCGCACCGTAGACCAACTCACTCTGGACGAGATCCTGAACGAGCGGGCGCGGGAGCTGGCGGGCGAGACCTTGCGGTGGTTCGACCTGGTCCGCACTCACACGCTGCTGGCGCGTGTCAAGGCGTACAACCCCGACGCCAAGAACAACATCCAGCCGTTCCACGTGCTGCGCCCGATCCCGCAGAACCAGATCGACCGGACCACCACGCCCTTCCCGCAAAACCCGGGGTACTGAGGATGGCCGACGGGCCAGTGCCGCGTCGCGCCTTCCTGGCGACTACCGCCGCGGGCGTGGCGGGCGCCGCGCTCGACACCGCGCGCTTCGTCCCCCACTCGATCACGGGGTCCTCACCCCCTGACCCCCTCTCCCTCCGGGAGAGGGGGACCTCGGTCGAGACCCTGAACCTCGGCGTCGCGAGCTACTCACTGCGCAACTTCCCGCGTGACAAAGCCATCGCCATGGTGAAGGCGCTGGGCGCGCGCTACATCAACCTCAAGTCCGTGCACCTGCCGTTCGAGCTGTCGCCCGCGGAGCTGGCGGCGGCGCGCCAGGAGATCGAGGCGGCCGGGCTCGTCATCGTCGGCGGCGGTGTGATCACCTTCGAGCAGGACACCGACGCGGAGGTGGGCAAGTACTTCACGTACGCCAAGGCCGCCGGCATGCCGCTCATCACCGCCCACACGGACCCGCAGACCCTGCCGCGCATCGAGCGCTTCGCCAAGCAGTACGACATCGCGGTCGCCATCCACAACCACGGGCCGGAAGACAAGCGGTTCCCGTCCCCGTACGACGCGCTGAAGCACCTGAAGAACATGGACCGGCGGATGGGGCTGTGCATCGACATCGGGCACACCGTGCGCACCGGCACCGACGTCGTGCAGGCGGTAGCGGACGCCGGGCCGCGGCTGCTCGACATGCACGCGAAGGATTTGCGCGATTTGACGGCGAAGGGGAGCCAGTGCATTGTCGGCGAGGGAGCGATCCCGATCGCGGCAATCTTTCAGCAACTCGAGGCGATCGGCTATCGCGGTTATGTCAACCTCGAGTACGAAATCGACGCCGATGACCCGCTGCCGGGGATGAAGCAGTCGTTCGCCTACATGCGCGGCGCGGTCGCCGGGCTGTCCGCCGCCGGCCGCCGTCGCCCACACTCTTGACCCGAGGAGGGGAGATGTCCAAGAAGAAGACGCACATGCGCCGCCGCGAGTTCTTGAAGGTGGCCGCCGCCGCGCTCCCGGCGGCACGCTACGCCAGAATCCTCGGCGCCAACGACCGCGTGCGGGTCGGAATCGTCGGCTTCTCCGATCGCTTCCGCCAGGCCCTCCTCCCCGCGTTCGGCAAAGTCGGTAAGGAGCTCAACTTCGAGATCGTCGCCGTGTCCGACATCTGGAACCGGCGGCGCGACGAGGGGGTCGCCGGGATCGAGAAGGTGACGGGCGCCAAACCGCGGCCGTTCCGCAACAACGAGGAGATGTACGACGCGAAGGCGACCGACGCGGTGATGATCTCCACGCCGGACTTCCTGCACGCCTACCACGGTGTCGAGGCGATGCACGCGGGGCAGGACGCCTACATCGAGAAGCCGCTGGCGCACACCATGGAGATGGCGGTGGCCATCCGCGACGCTGTCAAGCAGTCGAACCGCGTCGTGCAGATCGGCACCCAGCGCCGCAGCGCCAAGAACTACCAGCTCGCCAACGAGTTCATCCGGTCCGGCAAGTTCGGCGACATCGTAATGGCGGAGATGACCTGGAACGTGAACCAGCCGGGACGCTGGCGCCGCCCGCAGCTCGTCGCCGCGATCAAGGAGCAGGACACTGACTGGAAGCGGTTCCTCGCCTATCTCCCCTACGAGCCGTGGGACCCGCGCAAGTACCTCGAGTATCGCCTGTTCTGGCCCTACTCGTCCGGCATCCCGGATCAGTGGATGGTGCACCAAATCGACACCGTGCACTGGTTCACCGACCTGCCGCGCCCCCGCAGCGTCGTCGCCAACGGCGGCGTCTACCTGTGGAAGGACGGGCGCAAGAACTGGGACACGGCGACGATCGTATTCGACTACGGGCCGCTCAACGACCCCACTAAGGGGTTCCAGGTGGTATACTCGTCGCGCATGACCAACTCGGCCGGCGGCACCAAGGAGCTGTACTACTCGAACGCCGGCATGCTGAACCTCGACACCAACGAGATCACGCCGACTGGCGGCCTGAACGAGAAGGCGGCGGCGGAGATGGAGATGAAGCCGAATCTGCTTCCGAACACGAAGCTCTCCGATCTGGCCCCGGCGGAGACGGCGGCGGACACCGGCGCCGACTCGTCCACCACCGCCAACGTGCGGAACTGGATGGAGTGTGTGCGCACGCGCAAAAAGCCCAACGCCGACATCGAGGCCGGCTACAACCACGCCGTGGCGCTGTGCATGACCGTCGCGGCGATGCACAGCGGCCGCAAGGTCATGTTCGACGACAACAAACGCGACATCGTGATGGGTTGACACATGCGCACGTCCTGGGTGCTCGTGGGACTGGGGCTACTCGCCCCAGGATCCTCACCCCCTGACCCCCTCCCCGTTCCGGGGAGGGGGGACGTCATGAGTTCCCCCTCTCCCGAAGGGAGAGGGGGACAGGGGGTGAGGACGTGGAGGCATGCTCAGGGGGCGCCCCGCGTCGACGTGGTGTCGCACGAGGACCAGCGCCGCGTCGACGTGCTGGTCGACGGGAAGCCCTTCACGGCGTACATCTACCCGACAACGACCACGCTCAAGAAGCCGACGCTCTACCCGCTGCGGACCGCGTCGGGAAAGCTGGTCACCCGCGGCTGGCCGCTCGAGCCCCGGCCGGGCGAGCGCGTGGACCACCCGCATCACGTCGGCCTGTGGTTCACGTACAGTGACGTGAACGGCCTCGACTTCTGGAACAACTCGGACGCGATCCCGGCGGCGCGCGCGCCCAAGATGGGCACGATCGTGCATCGCGCCGTGCGCCGCGCCGAGGGCGGCGCGGGTCAGGGGGTGCTCGAGGTGACGGCGGAATGGGTGGATCACGAGGGGAAAGCGCTGCTGCGCGAAGACACACGGTTTGTGTTCCGCGCCGCGGACGGCATGCGCGGCGTGGATCGGATCACGACCCTCACGGCGCTCGGCCAAGCCGTGACCTTCGCGGACGAGAAGGACGGGCTGCTCGGCATGCGGGTGGCCCGCGCGCTCGAGCAACCCTCCAAGACGGCGGAGGTGTTCACCGACGCGAACGGCCACGCGACCACCGTAGCGATGCTGAACAACGAAGGCGTCACCGGCCGCTACACGAGCTCGGAAGACCTCGAGGGGGACTCGGTGTGGGGCACGCGCGGCCGCTGGACGATGCTCACCGGCGTGGTTGACGGCGAGCCGGTCACGCTCGCCATCCTGGACCATCCCAAGAACGTCGGCTTCCCGACCTTTTGGCACGCGCGCGGCTACGGCCTGTTCGCGGCCAATCCACTGGGGCGGAAGGCGTTCACGAATGGGAAGGAGCAGCTGAACTTCCGGCTCGCGCCGGGGGAGTCGACCACGTTCCGCCACCGCGTCCTGATCCTGTCCGGGACCGCCACGCCACAGCAGATCGAGACCTACTACCGGGACTTCACGCGGTGACCGCAGCGCCCCAGGCGGTCAGAATCCACCCGGCCGATCACGTCGCGGTGGCGGTGCGGGCGCTCGCCGAGGGGTGCCAAGTCGTCGTCGACGGTGAGGCGCTACAGCTTGGCGAGGACGTTCCCTTGGGCCACAAGATCGCCGTGCGCTCGCTCGAGCCGGGTGAGCCGGTGGTGAAATACGGCTTCCCCATCGGCGAGGTCACGGCGCCCATCGCACGCGGCGCCTGGGTGCACACCCACAATCTCAAGACGTGCCTCGAAGGGGTCGTGGAGTACCGTTACGAGCCCGCGGGCGTAGGGGCGCGGCATGCCGCGCCCCTACCTGCACGGACCTTCATGGGCTACCGGCGACGCAACGGGCGGGTGGGCACGCGCAACGAGGTGTGGATCCTCAACACGGTGGGCTGCGTGAACCACGCGGCCGAGCAAATCGGGCGTGCGGCGGCGCAGCGATTCGCGGGCCAGGTCGACGGTGTCTACAGCTTCTCGCATCCCTACGGCTGCAGCCAACTCGGCGACGACCTCCGCCACACCCAGCGCGCTCTGGCCGGTCTGCTGCGCCATCCCAACGCGGGCGGCGTTTTGGTGCTCGGCCTGGGCTGCGAAAACAACCAGCTCGACGAGCTGCTGCGCCTCGCCGGCGACGTCGACCCGGCCCGGCTACGGTTCTTCAACTCGCAGGAGGTCTCCGACGAGGTGGAAGCGGGGCTCGCGAGCTTGACGGAACTGGTGGCGACGATGGAGCACGACGCGCGACAGCAGTGCCCGGCCTCCGATCTCGTCCTCGGCCACAAGTGCGGCGGCTCGGACGGCTTGAGCGGGATCACCGCCAACCCCCTCCTCGGGCGCATCGCCGACCGACTCACCGCCCTCGGCGGCAGCGTGATCCTTACCGAGGTGCCGGAGATGTTCGGCGCCGAGCAGCTCCTGATGAACCGCGCGGCCGACGCGGCGGTGTTCCGGGAGATCGTCGCCTTGATCAACGACTTCAAGGCGTACTTCCTGCGCCACGGACAGCCGATTTACGAGAACCCCTCGCCGGGCAACGTGGCGGGCGGCCTGACGACGTTGGAAGAGAAGGCGCTCGGTGCCATCCAGAAGGGCGGGCTGGCCACCGTGACCCGGGTACTGCGCTACGGCGAGCCGGCGGGGCCGCCCGGAGGGGGCCTGTCCCTCCTCGAGTCCCCGGGCAACGACGCGGTGTCGTCCACCGCGCTGGTCGCGAGCGGAGCGACGCTGTTGCTCTTCACCACCGGGCGCGGTACACCGCTCGGCTTCCCGGTGCCGACGCTCAAGATCTCGTCCAACAGCGCGATTGCGGCGAAGAAGCCGCACTGGATCGACCTGAACGCGGGGGCGCTGCTGGACGGCACCGCGACGATGGACCAGCTCGAGGAGGAGCTCTTCGCGCTGATCCTCGCTGTGGCCTCCGGACGCGAGCTCGCCAACAACGAGAAACACGGCTACCGTGAGATAGCGATTTGGAAGGAGGGGGTCACGCTGTGAAACACGATTCCATAAGTCGCCGCCGGGCGCTGCAACAAGTGGCGATCCTGTTGGGCGGCGCCATCTCCGCCCCAACGGTCGCGGGCGTCCTGAGCACGGCGACGCGCCGCGCGTGGGCGGCCGCGCCGACGTGGGCGCCGCGGACCCTGAGCCCAGCACAGCTGGAGCTCGTCGCCACTCTCGCCGAGCACATCATTCCGCAGACGGAGACACCCGGCGCTCGCGCGGCCGGGGTGCACCGCTTCGTCGATACGCTCCTTACCGACCACTACCCAGCCGCGGAGCGCGACCGGTTCCTGGCAGGGCTCGCCGGCGTGGACCGGAGCGCCCGATCCACACACGGCAAGGTCTTCGTGCAGTGCGCGCCCGAGCAGCGCATCGCGTTGCTCACCGAGCTGGACGCGCAAGCCTATGCGCCGGGCAGTGCGGCGGACGGATGGTTCTTCCGCCGCATGAAGGAGCTCACGCTGGTCGGCTATTACACATCGGAGATCGGCGCCATGCAGGAGCTGCACGTGAGCCCCTTCGGTGCATACCGCGGCGACATCCCCTATAGCTCCGTCGGAAGGGCCTGGGCATGATCACCTACGACGCCATCGTAATCGGGTCCGGCATCACGGGCGGCTGGGCCGCGAAGGAGCTGACGGAGAAGGGGCTCCAGACCCTGGTGATCGAGCGCGGGCGCAACGTCGAGCACCGCAAGGATTACATCACCGAGCACAAGCCCAGCTGGGAGTTCCCGTTGCGCAACGCGCGGCTGGCGGTGGGGACGCAAGGTGCCGAGGAATACCCGATCCAGGCGCGCACGGGCCAATTCCACGAATCGGTCAAGCACTTCTTCATGAAGGATCACCGCAATCCCTACGTCGAGGACACGCCGTTCACCTGGATTCAGGGTGACCAGGTCGGCGGGAAGTCGCTGATCTGGGGGCGGCAGGTGTACCGCTGGAGCGATCTCGATTTCGAGGCGAATCTGCGCGACGGCCATGGCGTCGATTGGCCGATCCGCTACGCCGACGTCGCACCGTGGTACAGCTACGTGGAGCGCTTCATCGGCGTGAGCGGGGAGAAGCTGGGCCTGCCGCAGCTCCCGGACGGCGAGTTCCAGCCGCCGATGGAGATGAACGCGGGCGAGAAGTTCGTGAAGGCGGGACTGGAGCGCGCCTTCCCCGACCGCCGGCTGACGATTGGCCGCGTGGCGATCCTCACCCAGGCCTTGAACGGCCGCCTGCCGTGTCACTACTGCGGCCCGTGCGAGCGGGGCTGCTCCACGGGGTCGTATTTCTCGAGCCAGGCCTCCACCCTCCCCGCCGCCCGGGCGACCGGGCGGCTCACCATCGTCCCCGACAGCGTGGTGCACTCGCTCATCTACGACGCGGCCAAGAACCGGGTCACGGGCGTCCGCGTCGTGGACACGACGACGAAGCAGACACGCGAGTACTCGGGCCGCCTGGTCTTCATGTGCGCTTCGACGCTCGGCACCGCCCGTGTGCTGCTCAACTCCAAGTCGCCCAGCTTCCCGAACGGCCTTGCCAACTCGAGCGGGGTGCTCGGGCGCTACCTGATGGACCACCACTTCCGGGTGGGCGCGAGCGGGGTGATCGAGGGGCTGCTGGACCACTACTACCAGGGCAACCGCCCCAACGGCATCTACGTCGCGCGGTTCCGCAACCTGGGCGACGAGGCGTCGCGCCGCAGCGACTACGTGCGTGGGTTCGGCTATCAGGGCGGCGCCAGTCGCCAGGGCTGGGCGCGCGGCGCCGGCGAGCCCGGGTTCGGCGTCGAGCTCAAACGCAAACTGCACGACCCCGGGCGCTGGTCGATGGGCATGACCGGGTTCGGCGAGTGCCTGCCGCGCGTCGACAACTACGTCGAGCTCGCCGACCAGACCGACGAGTTTGGGATCCCGGTGCTCCGCATTCACTGCACGTGGGGCGACAACGAGCTCGCCATGCGGAAGGACATGGCCGCGTCGGCGGCCGAAATGCTCGAGGCCGCGGGGGTCAAGGACGTGCGTACGAATGACGCCAATCGACAGGGCCGCCTCGGCGCCGAGCCGGGGCTGGGCATCCATGAGATGGGCACGGCCCGGATGGGACGCGACCCCAAGACCTCGGTCCTGAACGCGCACAACCAGGCGCACGATGTCCCCAACCTGTTCGTGACCGACGGCGCGTGCATGGCCAGCTCGTCGTGCGTCAATCCGTCCATCACCTACATGGCGCTCACCGCGCGCGCCTGCGACTACGCCGTGGCAGAGTCGAAGCGCGGCAACTTGTGAAGCCTTCGGAGTGCACATGATCAACCAGCGATGGTGGCTCCTCGCGCTCGCGGCCTGCGGCTCCGCGCTCGGCGCCCAAACGCGGCCCACTACTTTCCGCGCGACCGAAGCGCGGCCGAACCAGCTCACCGACGCCGAGCGCGTCGCCGGCTGGCGCCTCCTGTTCGACGGCCGTACGCTCGCCGGGTGGCGCGGCCTGGGCTACGACACCGTGCCCACGGCGCACTGGAAGACCGTGGACGGCACGATCAAGAAGATCGCGAGCGGCAAAGTGCCCCGGGTTCCGGACGGGCGGCCGCTGAACGGCGGCGACCTGATGACCGTGGAGACGTTCGGGGATTTCGAGCTGAGCTGGGAGTGGAAGGTCACGCCGGGCGCGAACAGCGGCGTCAAGTACAACGTCTCCGAGGAGCTGTCCGTGGCCCAGGGCGGGGCGCTGACCCCCGCGGCGGTCGCGCAGGGCAGCATCGCGCCGAATCACTCCGCGTTGGGGTTCGAGTACCAGATGCTGGATGACGATCGCCACCCCGACGGCCAGCTGCCGACGCACCGCGCCGGCGCGCTCTACGATCTCGTGGCGCCGAGCGGCGCGAAACACCTCCGCCCCGTCGGCGAGTGGAACCAGTCGCGGGTGGTGTTCCGCGGCAACCACGGCGAGCACTGGCTCAACGGCGAGAAGATCGTGGAGTTCGAGCTCGGCACGGCGCGCATGGACTCGGCGCTCGCGGCGAGCAAGTACCACGCCATCCCGGGCTTCGCGGAGCGGCGCAAGGGACACATCGTCTTGCAGGATCACGGGGACGAGGTCTATTTCCGCAGCATCAAAGTGAGGGTGCTATGAAACGCCGCAAATTCCTGAAGACGGCTTCCGCCGCGGGGCTCGGACTGGTCGCTCCGCGGGGGCTATCGTCCTTGGTGTCGCGGCCCAGCGAGCAGGTCGTCGTCGCGATCATGGGCTTGAACGGCCGCGGCGCGGTGCTGGGCCGTACCTTCGCCCGCACGCCCAACGCCCTCGTGGCCTACGTATGCGACGTGGACGCACAGGTGCTGGCCAAGGCGGTGACGCAGGTAGGTGAGGCGCAGGCCCGGGCGCCCAAAGGGTTGGGCGACTTCCGCCGGGCACTCGAGGACAAGAGCGTGGACGCGCTCGTCATTGCGGCGCCCGACCACTGGCATACGCCGGCCGCGCTCCTCGCCATGCAGGCCGGGAAGCACGTCTACGTCGAGAAGCCGTGCGGGCACAACGCGCGCGAAGGCGAGCTGCTCGTCGAGGCGCAGCGCAAGCACCAGCGCGTGGTGCAGATGGGGACGCAGCAGCGCTCCGCCCCCCGCTCCATCGAGGTCGTGCAGGCAATAAAGGAAGGGGCGATCGGGCAGCCCTACCTGGCGCGCGCCTGGTACGCCAACACGCGAGCCACAATCGGACGCGGGAAGCCCGCGCCCGTGCCCGCGAACCTCGACTACGAGCTGTGGCAAGGCCCGGCGCCGCACACCCCGTACCGCGACAACGTCATCCACTACAACTGGCACTGGTTCCGGCGCTGGGGCACGGGCGAGATCTGCAACAACGGCACCCACGAGATCGACGTCGCCCGCTGGGCCCTGGGCGTCGACTACCCGATCCGCGTCACGACGGTCGGCGGTCGCTATCACTTCGACGACGATTGGGAGTTCCCCGACACCCAGGAAGCCTGCTTCGAGTTCGCGGCGGGGAAGACCATCATCTGGCAGGGCCAAAGCTGCAACGGCCTGACCACGTACGGTCGCGAGCGCGGCACCGCCATCCTCGGCACCACGGGGAGCGTGGTCATGGACCGCGACGGCTATATCGTGTACGACGTCAAGGGCAAGGTCGTGAAGCAATCCGTCGCCGCGCAGCAGGGAGACGGTCTCAATACCCATGCCGACGACGACATGACCGTCCTGCACATCGCGAACTTTGTCGACGCGATCCGCACCGGCGCCGCGCTCCGTCAGCCGATCGCGGAAGGGGCCAAGAGCGTGCTGCTGGGCCACCTCGGCAACATCGCGCAATGGACGGGACGCGCGCTGCGCACCGACCCCGCGTCCGGGCGGATCACGGGCGACGCGGAGGCCATGAAGTTCTGGCAGCGGGAGTACGCCCCGGGTTGGGCGCCGGTCGTGTGAGTACCACCGTCGCAGATTCCGGCGCCCCCCCTCCCCTGCCGGTGACGCGGCTGCTCCACGAGGACCGCGGTTTCGATCCGGACCCGGCGATCCGGCGCGTCGCGCGGACGCTGTACGAGGAGACGCGCCGGCTCCCCATCATCGCGCCGCACGGGCATGTCGATCCGCGGCTCCTGGCGGAGAACGCGCCGTTCCCCGAGCCGACCTCGCTGATCGTTCAGCCCGACCACTACATCCTGCGCCTGCTGTACGCGCGCGGCATTTCGCTCGAGCGGCTGCTCCAGGGCGATCCGCGCAAGGTGTGGCAGCTGTTTGCCGAGCACTACTTCCTGTTTCACGGCACACCCACCGGCGCCTGGCTCGATCACGAGCTACATGAGGTGTTCGGGATCGGGGAGCGGCTGACGGGGGAGACGGCCGCTCGGATCTACGACGCGATCGTGGAGAAGCTCGCCAGCCCGGAGTTCCGGCCGCGTGCGCTGTTCGAGCGGTTCAACATCGAGGTGCTCGCCACCACCGACAAGGCGAGGGACCCGCTCGACTACCACCGCGCGATCCGGGCGTCGGGGTGGCAGGGACGGGTAATCCCGTGCTTCCGGCCCGACGCGGTTTTCAAGATCGCGGCGCGCGACTGGCCGGCGGAACTCGACGCGCTCGGCCGGGAGCACGGCGCACCGCTCGTCGACTACGGCGAGTTCGTTCACGCGCTCGAGGATCGCCGCCTCTTTTTCAAGCGGATGGGAGCCACCGCCACCGACCACGCCGTGCTGGAGCCGTACACCGGCTGGCTCTCCCCGGACGACGCCGAGGTGCTGTTTCAGCAGGCGCGTCAGGGGGAGGCGAGCCGGGCGGACGAACGACGCTTCGAGGGACACCTGCTCATGGAGATGGCGCGGATGTCCCTGGAAGACGGGCTGGTGATGCAGATCCACCCCGGCGCGTTCCGCAACCACAACCAGCCGCTGTTCGAGCGGTTCGGTCCCGACCGGGGCGGCGATATTCCCGTCGCTACCGAGTTCACGCGCAACCTGCGGCCGCTCCTGAACGCGTACGGCAACGATCCGCGATTCACGCTCGTGTTGTTCACCTTGGATGAATCCACGTACAGCCGGGAGCTGGCGCCGCTCGCGGGCCATTACCCCGCGGTGCGCCTCGGGCCTCCCTGGTGGTTCCACGACTCACTCGAGGGGATGCGGCGCTTCCGGGAGCGGACGACGGAGACGGCGAGCATCTACAAGACCGCCGGATTCAACGACGATACGCGAGCCTTCTGCTCGATCCCCGCCCGGCACGACCTGGCCCGTCGCGTGGACGCGAACTTCCTCGCGGGGCTCGTCGCCCGGCATGTCGTGGAGATGGACGATGCACACCGCATGGCGCGGGCGCTCGCGTACGACCTGGCGAAGGAGACCTACAAGCTCTGAGACCGGCCGTTGTTGTGGCGCACGCGCCACAGCGCTGTGCCGGCACAAACCAAAAGGCGCGCCACGGTGTCTAACTATGGCTCGGCTCCGCGCCCGCGTCCCTCCGCGAAAGGAGTTCCCATGCGCTTCCTCAATACGCGCCGGCACCGCATCGCCGCGGCCGTGCTCACGCTCGCCCTTCCCGGCGCCTGGCTCCTCGCCGGTGAGCGTCGCGGCACGGATGCGATCGTCGTGGCCCCTGTGAAGCGCGGGCAGTTCAGGGTGGTCGTCACGACGGCGGGCGAGCTGCGCGCGCGCCAATTCGTTCAGGTCACGGTGCCGCCCGGCGGGCAGCAGGCGGGCGTCTATCAGATGAAGATCTCCTCGATTGTCCCCGAAGGCACCGTCGTGAAGCAAGGGGACGTCGTCGCCGAGCTCGACCGGACCACCGTCGCTCCGAAGCTCCAGGAAGTGTCCCTCGCCTTGCAGAAGGCGGAGGCGCAGTACGAGCAAGCGATGCTGGACTCGACGCTCAACCTTTCCACGGCGCGAGAGAACATTCGGACCATGGAGCTCGGGCTCGAGGAAAAGCGGCTCGCCAAGGAGCAGTCCGTCTACGAGGCGCCGACCGTCAAGCGCCAGGCAGAGATCGACTTCGAGAAGGCCGAGCGCGCACTGGCGCAGGCCAAGGCAGACTACGAGACCAAGACCGAGCAGGCGCGGGCCAAAATGCGCGAAGTCGGTGCCGAGGTGTCGCGGCAGCGGGGGTTGCTCAAGGCGGTGCAGGATTTCATGGCCGGGTTCACCATCAAGGCACCGGGGCCCGGAATGGTGATCTATGCAAAGGAATGGAGCGGCAAGAAGCGAACGACGGGCTCTCAGGTAAACGTGTGGGATCCAGGGGTCGCCCAGCTGCCCGACCTCACCCACATGGAGTCCGTCACGTATGTTAACGAGATCGACGTCCGCAAAGTCGCCGTGGGACAGCCCGTGGCGATCACGCTGGACGCCGATCCCACCAAGCGTCTCACCGGCAAGGTGACGAGTGTCGCGAACGTAGGAGAGCAACGCCCCAACGCCGACGCGAAGGTCTTCGAAGTCAAGGTGGAGGTCGCGCAATCGGACTCCACGCTGCGCCCAGGCATGACCACCGGCAACGCGATCGAGACGCTCACGGTCGCGGACGCGCTGTTCGTGCCCCTCGAGGCGCTCGGCAGCGAAGGCGGGTTGTCGTTCGTGTATAAGCAGGCGGGCGGACGGGTCGTCAAGCAGGAGATCGTCACGGGCGCGGTCAACGACGACGAGGTAATCATCGTCCGCGGCCTCGGCGTGGACGATCGGGTGCTGCTGTCGCCGCCAGCGAACCACGAGCGCCTCACGCTCATGCGGTTGCCGGCTGGCGCCAGCGTGGCGACCGCGGTCGGCGACACCGGAAAGCAGGCGTCCGACAAGGATTGACGCCGTGCGCCTCGATCGCGCGACCCTGGCGCGGCTTCGCGCCGAGCTGGGTCCCCAGGCGAGCTTCACATTCCGCACGGCCGTCGAGGCGGTGCAACACAACAAGCTGCGTGCCTCCCTGACCTCGCTGGGCATCCTGTTCGGCGTCGCCTCCGTCATCGCCATGCTCGCCATCGGCAAAGGCGCCGAGCGCGAGATTCTCGAGCAGCTGCGCCTGCTCGGCTCCAACAACCTGGTGATCACTCCACTGGTGGCGCAGAAGGAAGGGCCGATCGAAGAGCGGTCGGAGAAGGAGGTGAAGAAGTTCTCACCGGGGCTCACCTACGCCGACGCGGAGGCGATCGCGCGGGTGATTCCGGCCGTCGATGTCGCCAGCGCCGAGATCGTGCTGAACACGACGATCACGCGCGAAGGGCGGCATCGCTCCGGCAAGGTCGTGGGCGTGGACACGACGTACTTCCGGCTGACGAACCTCGCGCTCGCGAGCGGGGATCAGTTCACGCCGCTGCAGGTGGAGCGCGGCCTGCCCGTCGCGATCATCGGGCTCGGCGTGCGGTCGCGATTCTTCACCACGGAGGATCCGATCGGCAAGCCGCTCAAGGTAGGCAACAACTGGGTCACCGTGATCGGGGTGCTGGCGGACCGGCGCGTCAGCACCCAGACCAGCCAGAAGCTCGGCATCCGCGACGTGGGCATGGACGTGTACGTTCCGGCGCGCACGCTACTGCTGCGCTTCCGAAATCGGGCCCAGCTGACCCAGCGCGACATCGAGGCCGCGGCGCGCAGCTTCAGCGTCGTCTCTTCCGACAGCGCCCCCGAGAGCGAAGAGGATCGGCGGGAGCGCCTCAATCGCAACCAGCTCGACCGCATCATCGTGCGGGTGAGCGACTCGAAGCTCGTCCCCTCCGTGGCGAGCGTCGTCCAGCGGATGCTCACGCGGCGCCACAACTCGGTCGTGGACTTCGAGATCACGGTGCCCGAGCTGCTGCTGAAGCAGGAGCAGCGCACCAGGACGATCTTCAACGTCGTGCTCGGCGCCATCGCGTCCATTTCCCTGGTCGTCGGCGGCATCGGAATCATGAACATCATGCTCGCGTCGGTACTGGAGCGCATCCGGGAGATCGGCGTGCGCCGCGCGGTCGGGGCCACGCGGCGGGACATCCTGCTGCAGTTTCTGAGCGAGGCGGTGCTCATCAGCGTCGTCGGCGGCGTGGCCGGGATTCTCGTCGGCGGCGGTCTCAGCGCCGCCATCCAGCGATTCGCGGGCATCCAGACGATTGTGTCCTACCTCTCGGTGGTAGTCGCCTTCGGCGTGTCGTTCACCGTGGGCCTCGCGTTCGGAATCATGCCGGCGCATCGCGCCGCGCGTCAGGATCCGGTAGTCTGCCTTCGCTACGAGTGACTCCCATGCACTCCTCACATCGCAGGGGCGCGGTGGCGGCGTGGCTCGCGCTGGTCGGCGCTCCACCGCTCTGCGCGCAGCAGCCGATCACGCTCCAGGAGGCCGTCGCCCTGGCGCAGCAACGGGGGCTCCAGGCCCAGGCGGCCAGAGCCGCGCGTGATGCCGCCCGCTACCGCAGCGGGGCGTTCACGGCCCGGCTCCTGCCGCAGCTGTCGCTCGGTGGGAGCGTGCCGACCTACAACCGATCCATCATCCCGGTGCTGCAGCCCGACGGCAGCACGCTGTTTCGCCCGCAGGACCAGACCAACGCAGCCCTGAGCCTCCGGTTGTCCCAGCGACTTCCGGTCACGGGCGGCGAGCTGCTCATCTCCTCGTCGCTGGCCCGCCTGACCGTGAGCGGCCCGCAGGCGATCGAGACATGGTCCTCGACGCCGATCTCCATCGGACTGCGGCAGGACATTCTGCGGCCGAACGTCGCGGCATGGGACCGCCGCGAGCAGACGGTGAGCGCGGAGCTCGCGGAGCGGCAGTATCGCGAGGCGCTGGAAGACATCGCCCTCGCGACGACCGACCTCTTCTTCGACAGCTACGCCGCACGCGTGGCGCTGGAGAACGCCGTCGTGAACGCCGCCGTGAACGACACGCTCTACACCCTGAACAGGGGTCGCTTCGAGGTCGGCAAGATCGGCGAGAACGACCTGTTGCAGAGCGAGCTGGCGCTGCTGCGGGCCCGAGCCGCGCTGGAGCGTGCGCGGCTCGAGGATGAGCGCGCCACGGCGGCGCTGCGCCTCGCGCTCAACCTCCCGCCGGGTACACCCCTCGAGATCGCCGTGCCCAGGACCGTGCCCGAGTTCGAGGCCGACACCGCGCGTGCCGTGGCGGAGGCCCTCGGGAACCGCGCGCTCATGAGCGACGCGGAGCTGCAGGACGTGCAGGCTCGGCGACGGGTGACCGAGGCCAAGCTGGGGGGAGGCTTCGGCGCGACCGTGCTGGCCGGCTATGGCTTCAACGCGACGGCGCCGACGGCGGGCCTCGCGTATCAGAACCTGCTCGAAGCCCGCCAGTTCACGGTCGCGGTGCAGGTGCCGCTGGTGCAGTGGGGCGCGCACAAGGGGGACGTGCAGGCCGCCGAGGCCGATCGCGAGCGCGTGGCAAGCCAGTCGCGGGCGGCGATCGATCTGGCGGCGCACGAGGCACATTTCGCGGCGTTGCAGTTGGCCCAGGCGCGCCGCAACGTGGTCCTGCTGGCCAAGGCCGACACCGTTGGCGCGAAGCGGTTCGAGGTGGCCTACAACCGGTACGTGATCGGACGCATCGCTATCGACAATCTGTACATCGCACAGACCGAAAAGGACCAGGCGCTCACAAACTTCGTGCAGGGGCTGCGCGGCTATTGGCAAGCGCACTACCGCCTGCGGCGCGTCACGCTGTTCGACTTCACGACTGGTCAGCCGATCCGGTGAAGAGAAGGCACCACCTGTGAAGGAGCGAGCGATGGATCGCCGCCTGTTCCTGGAGACGTCCACGGCCGTCGCGGGCAGTGCCGTGCTGGGCCGGGGCTCTGCGGACCGGAGGCGCCCGGATGCGCCGATGATCGGGATTCAGGTGGGGGCCGTGTCGTTCGTCGACGAAGGCACCAACACGGTGCTCGACGGCTTCCAGGAAATGGCGGCGATCAACACGCTGTTTCTCGCCACGTTCACCTACGGTCGCGGTATCGGCGGCCGGCAGCTGCGCGGCCAGCCGTTGCCGGATCACGGCAAACAGGAATACGACGACACTTTTCGCGGCGGCAACTTCGCGACGCCCCATCCACAGTACTACCGCCACACCAGCATCACGCCCGAGCGGGCACCCGACCATCCGGCATACGACCTCATCGCCGACGCGCTGCCCGCGGCACACCGCCGCGGGATGAAGGTGGTGTGCTGGTTCGAGGACGTATTCCGCCGCGACGTGCCTGGTTTCGACCAGGCGGCGGAGATCGACCTCCACGGCCAGCCCACGGGACTCGCCTGCCACCGCAATCCGAACACGCGCAACTTCTGGCTCGGGCTCGCCGAGGACTACCTGCGATCGTACGACGTGGACGGCTTGATGTGGGGGAGCGAGCGCCAGGGACCGCTCGACAACGCCCTCGGCGCGAGCCACGGCGGCTCGAGCGCGGGCGGCGTCATCGGCTGCTTCTGTCCTCACTGTCTCGACGCGGCGCGAACGGAGGGATCAATAGCGAGCGCGCGCGCGAAGGCTATCTCGCGCTCGAGCGCTGGGCCACGGCGCTGCGCGCCGGGCAGCGGCCCGCCGATGGCGCGTTCGTCACCTTTTGGCGCCTGCTGGTCAAGTATCCGGAGCTCCTCGCTTGGGAGCGCCTGTGGAACGAGGGACTCAACGATACCTACCGAGCGCTGCATGGGCTCGCCCAGCGCATCGACCCGGCCAAGGGCATCGGCTGGCACATCTGGCACAACAATTCGTTCTCGCCGTTGTACCGCGCGGAGCAGGATTACGCCGAGTTCAGCAAGTACTCGGACTTCCTGAAGGTCGTGATGTACAACAACTGCGGCGGCCCGCGGCTCGCGCAATACGTGAGAAACACCCACGCAACGCTGTTCGCCGACCTGACGCCCGAACAGACCCTGGACTTCATCTACGGGGTCCAGCAGTATCGCGAGCAGCCACTCGGGCGCATCGCGGAGACGGGCCTATCGGCCGACTACGTGCTCCGCGAGACGCGGCGCGCGGTGGCCGGCGCCGGACCGCGCCTCAAGATCTGGCCCGGCATCGACATCGACATTCCCACCGGCGCGAGTGAGAAGAAGACCCAGCCGGACGACGTCTATCGGGCGGTGCGAGCGGCATTCCAGGGAGGCGCCCACGGCGTCCTGCTATCGCGCAAGTATTCGGAGATGCGGCTCGCGAACCTCCGCGCCGCGGGGCGGGCGGTGCGCGAGCTGAAGCCGGCGTGACCCCCTTGCCCCTCCCCTACCACCCTTCGTAGCTTGCTTCAGCAGCATCACCACGAGACTCAAAGGACTCTTCTCTGATGATCCGCATCCGCGACGCCTCACTCACGCTCCGCTGCCGGGCCGCCCGGGAATTCCTGTACCGGGCCGGGCCCCTGATGGAGCGTCGTGGGCGTATTGCGTCCTCCGACGCCGCGGTGCGGCGCCGACGAGCCCCCTAGAAGTCTAGGATCCACTGCCGTGATCCGGCCTTCCGGGGTGCTCCAATGAACCCCGGGAGGCCGTTCTTGTTGTCCGGACACTCGAACACGGATCACGTGCATGCATACTGAGCGTCACAACCTCCAGAACCTTCACAACCTCCACAACCTCGACACCGAGATTGTGGCGCGCTACACCGACCAGCCGCCGCGGCTGCCGCCCGAGCTGCGCCGCCTGATCGAGGCGTCCTGGCAGGGCGCCCCGGTGCAGCTGTACGCGCTCGCGGACCTGGACCACGCCCTGCGACTGAGCCACGTGTGGGTCGCGCTTGGCCCCGGGCACCTGGCCCTGGCCCAGCCAGGGGAGCGCGGCGAGCAGTGGGAGATCGCGAGCGTCGAGCGCACCCGCATCCAGGCGGTGCGCGAGGCCCCCGGTCTCTCCGCCAGCACGCTCACGCTGCTCGGGCGCCCCGGCGACCCCCCACTGGCAGTGCTGCGCTACAGCCATCGCCAGCGACGGGCCTTCGAGAACCTGAAGTTCGTGCTGGAGGAGGCGCTCGAGGGGCGCAGCGTCACCGCTCCGGACGCGGACGAGGAGTACGCAGCGAGCGTGGCGCGGCCGATGCGTGACGCCCAGGCCCTCGTGGCCGGGCGCCGCGTGGCGGTGATCCGCCGGCTGCTCGGCTACCTCGCGCCGTACCGCAGGCAGCTCACGCTCGGGATGGCGGCGGCGACGCTGATCACGCTCGTAAGCCTGGTGCCGCCCTACCTCGCCGGGTATGTGATCGACCGCGTCGTCCGGCCGGCGCAGGAAGGCCGGTTGGACGTCGGCCGCGCCAGCGCGATCGCCTGGCTCGCCGTGGCGGCGATGGCGCTCGTGTACGTGGTCCGCCAGGCGGCGGCCGTGGTGCGCTTGCGGCTGATGTCCGTGCTGGGCGAGTGGGTCGCCCGCGATCTGCGCGCCGAGCTGTACGAGCACTTGCAGCGGCTCAGCCTCGCGTTCTTCTCGCGCAAGCGCACGGGGAGCCTGATCACGCGCGTGTCGGCGGACACCGACCGGCTGTGGGAGTTCCTGGCCTTCGGAGTGGTGGATGTGTCGCTGTCGCTCGTGATGCTGGCCGGCCTCGGGGCCGTCTTGGTGTCACTCGATTGGCGGCTCGGTCTGGTCATGATCATTCCCGTGCCGCTCTTCTGCTGGGCGATCTACCGCCACAGCGAGGCGCTCAACCGGGCGTTCCTGCGCGTGTGGCGCAAGTGGTCGCGGCTGACGGACGTGTTGTCCGACACGATGCCCGGCATCCGCGTCGTCAAGGCATTCAACCAGGAGGCCCGTGAGGTCGCGCGGTTCGACGGCCACAACGACGACGTGACGGACGAGATCAACCGCCTGCACGGCATGTGGACCACGTTCTGGCCGCTGCTGATGCTCGCAGTACACGCGACCACGCTCGGCGTGTGGGTGCTGGCCGTGCCGCGCCTGCTGGGCGGCGGGCCGGCGCTGTCGGCGGGAACGTTCGTCTCGTTCCTCCTGTACACGACGATGTTCGTCGGGCCGATCGAGGTCATCGGCCAAATGGCGCGCACCATGCAGCGGGCCACGACTTCGGCGCATCGCGTGTTCGAGGTCCTGGACACCGAGCCCGACGTCAGGGACGCGCCCCGCCCGGTGCGGCTCGAGCCGGTACGCGGGCGGGTCACATTCGAGAACGTGACGTTCGCCTACGACGGCGTTCGCCAGGTACTCCGGGGCGTGAGCTTCGACGCCGCGCCCGGAGAGTTGATCGGCCTGGTCGGCCCCTCGGGCGGCGGCAAGACGACGATCGTGAACCTGATCGCGCGCTTCTACGACGTCACGGGCGGCGCGATCTGCATCGACGGCGTGGACATCCGGCGGCTCGAGACCGGGCATTATCGGCGTCAGCTGGGCATGGTGCTGCAGGACCCGTATCTGTTTCACGGCACCGTGCTCGAGAACATCCGCTACGGCCTGCCCGAGGCGACGCTGGAGCAGGCCGTGGCGGCGGCGCGCGCGGCGAACGCGCACGACTTCATCTGCAAGCTCCAGCACGGCTATGACACCGTGGTGGGCGAGCGGGGGCATACGTTGTCGGGCGGTGAGCGGCAGCGGGTGTCGATCGCGCGCGCGATCCTCCACGACCCCCGTATCCTGATCCTGGACGAGGCGACGTCCAGCGTCGACACGGAGACGGAGCGGGAGATTCAGGAGGCGCTGGAGCGGTTGATCGCGGGACGCACGGTGTTCGCCATCGCTCACCGGCTCTCGACGCTGCGCAGAGCATCCCGCCTGTTCGTGATCGCGGACGGTCGGCTGGTGGAGAGTGGCACGCACGCCGAGCTGATGTCGAAGACGAACGGGAAGTATCGGCGGCTGTATGAGATGCAGGTGGAGCTGCAGTAGCCCGTAGCCGAGGCCGCGGCTCGGCACTGTCGCTGCAGCGACGTCAGTTCACTGACAGGTGCCGAGTCGCGGCTTGAGCCGCGCAACTGGATCGGAGGACGTATGGACCTCGCATTGTCAGGCCGAAGTCTCAGGAGCGGGGCTGCCGCCGGAGCCCTCACGCTCGAGCGTCGGGCCGACGGCCGGCTCTGGGCGGCCCGCGGCGAGGTCGAGCGCGCCGTCTGGGTGCGGCGCTGCTTTCCGTGGTCGGAGCCGGCGCGGTTCGTGTCGCTGCGCGACGACGAGGATCGGGAGTTCGCGCTGGTGCGCGACCCTGCCGAGCTCGATCCCGCCTCACGGCGCGTGCTCGAGGAGGCGATGGTGGCCGCGGGCTTCGTCTTCGAGATCACCCGGGTGATGGCCATCGAAGAGGAAGTCGAGATCCGGCACTGGCGGGTGGAGACCCGGCAGGGGACGCGCTCGTTTCAGACCCGGCTCGACGCCTGGCCGCGGCTGCTGCCGCACGGCGGCCTCTTGATCCGCGACGTGGCGGGGGACCTCTACCACCTCCCCGAGCCGGCGGCGCTCGACCATCAGAGCCGGGCTCTGCTGTGGGCGTTCGTGGACTGACGAAGTGATGCGGGGGGACCCTCGGTCCCCATCCTGAAGGATGGGCACGGCGCGGCACAACGCTGAAGCGTGGTGTGCTTCAGCACAGTGCCTGCCGAGCCCACGCTTTAGCGTGGGGACCCGGCAGACCACGAGGCCCGCAGTCCGCGCTGCCGCCCGGTCGCGTCCGGGATCTCCTCGAGCCGCACGACCGGCCGCTCGTAGCCGGCGACCACTACCGAGGTCCGCCAGGCACCGATCGGCCGTCGGACCTCGACGCTGGTCGTGTCGCCGATCCGCAAGCCGGCCACCATCGATCGGAAGTCCGCCACGGTCGCGACCGCCCCCCCGTTCAGCGCCACGAGGCGATCGCCGGTGTGCAAGCCTGCCCTACCCCACGCGCCCGCCGGGTTGGTGATCACGAGGCTGAGCGCGCTCTCCGCCGGCGGCTGCCACGCGTACAGCCGGAGATCTGCCGTGGGCTGCCCGTCGCGGCCCAGCGCAGGAGTCCAGGAGACGCGGGTGCGCAATCCAATCAGTCGCAGATACTGGTCGAAATCGATCGGCTTCGCTCCGCGCACGTGCGTCTCGAAGAAGGCGTGAACGTTGCAGCCGCATACGTCCCTAGCCGTCCGCTCGATGTCCCGCCCGGTGAAGCCCCGCGCCCCCGAGAAACGCTCCAGCATCGCACGCATGACGTCGTCGATCGAGCGAGCGCCGCTCGTCGCGTCCCGCACGATCAGGTCGAGCATCGTGCCGAGCAATTCGCCCTGCAGGTGGGTGCTGGCGCTGTAATCGCCCAGTGAGCCCGGCGGCGCGCCGTAGGCGAGCACGCTGACGCTCTCGGGCGAGAAGCGGGAGTTTCCCGGGCTCGCGAGGTAGCGGCCGATGAGCCCCTCGACGTGGGCGACACGGCTCGAGTCGAGCGTCGGGAGCCCGGCGCGCCGGAGCAGCAGGTCGGCGTACAACATTGTCAGCCCTTCGCTCCACCACAGGCCGCGGCTGCGGCGCGGCGGCCGATAAGCCACGTCGCCGTACTCGGCGGGGTGGATGCGCATCAGGTTCCAGGTGTGGAAGTACTCGTGCGCGGTTTCCGCGAGCAGCGCACTGGGATCGCGCGCGAGCTCCGCGCTGGGCATTCCGAGCGTGACCGAGTTACAGTGCTCGAGCGCGCCGCGGGCGCCGTCCTGGAGGAGAAACGAGTAGTCGCGATAGGGCGCCCGCCCGAACAGCGCAACCGCCTGGCGCGCGAGGCGCTCGATCGCGTCCACGAGCGCCGTCGTGTCCCACGGCGCCCCGTCGGGCAGCGGCCAGTACACCACGCGGTGCGGCACGCCATCTACGGCGAACGGCCAGCTCCGCAGCCGTCCCAGGAGCAGCGGCGAGTCCACCAGGACGCCGACGCCGGGCGCGAAGAACGTGTGCGGATCGAGGGTCGGCTCGAGCCCGGTCGCGATCTGCCACTCAGGAGGCAGCTCGAGCGTCACGTGCGACGGCGCCAGCGTGGCGCCGACCACGTACAGGAACGAGTGCGGCCCGCCAACCAACCCACCGGTGGGAGTGAGGAACGGACGCCACGCGGCGCGGGGGGACTCGGCCGGCGGGAGGTGGATCCGGTAGCGCACCACCGCTTCGCCACCCGGCGCCACCACGCGCCACAGGGCGCTGTCTTCGCGAGCCACCGCTGCCGCGCGGCCCGGTGTCTCGACCCGCAGCCCCTCGACGAAGCGCCAGTAGCGGTCGTCGTATTCCGGATGCGCGACCATCGCGAGGCGGAACGTGTCGGGGACGTTGCGAAGGCGCAGCTCGACCTCGAACCCCGCGAGGTCACGCGGGTCGACGCGCAGCGTGTATTCCACCACCGGCTGCGAGCGCGCGAAGCGGATTTCGACGGCATCGGCGGGATCGCGCAGCGGGTGCTGCGCCAGCGCGGTGGCGCCCGGCACCCAAAGGGCCAGGAGCGTGAAGCAGGCTATCGCAGGCTTGGGCATGGCGTGACTCGGTGAGTGCGGACCGGTGCCTAGGGAACATGCGTAGGATGCCGGCGAGCAGCGCTGGGTTTAGCTCAGGCTCCGTGGTGGAGCCGGCGTAGGAACGTCTCGGGATCGTTGAGGAACGCCCGGGTCAGCGCCACATGATCCAGGTCGTCGTACGCGACCGGCTCGATGGGGACGCGGTCGAAGCTGTAGATGCTCGCCCCGGGGAACGCCAGCAGCATAGGCGAGTGGGTCGCGATGATGAATTGCGCGTCGCGCTCGATCAGGTCGAGCAGGATCGCGAGCAGCCCGAGCTGGTTTTGCGGCGACAGCGGCGCCTCGGGCTCGTCCAGGAGGTAGAGGCCGCCGGGGACGAACCGCCCCTGGAACAGATTCAGGAACGCCTGCCCGTGCGAGCGCGCGTCGGGATCGCGCCCGTAGCGGCGCTCCATGTCGCTGAGCGACGCCCGCACCGGACCGGCCGCGAGGCCTTTCGCCACCGCCGACCGGTCCTGATACTGCTCGTCGAGCTCCAGCAGGCGCTGCTCGAATTCCTCCCGCTCGCTGGCGAGCCGTCGCTGAAATCCGAAGAAGTCCTCGGCGCGCAGGAAGAAGCCCCGGTGGGTGCGCTTCGACCAGGTCAGGCGCAACGCCGCCGCGAGCCGCCGCTGCGCCTCGAGCGTGCCGTCCCGTGTGACCTCCGTCGCCCCCACCGTGGGGAGGCTCGCCGCCGCCGCGATCCCCTCGAGCAGCGTGGACTTCCCCGAGCCGTTCTCGCCCACGAAACAGGTCACGCGCGCCGACAGATCGAGCCGCGGCAAGGTGCACGCGCGCCGACAGATCGAGCCGCGGCAAGGTGCGGATCGCGGGCACGGAGAAGGGGAACGCCGCCTCGTCGCCGGCGGGCGACGCCTGCTTTAAACTGACCGCGAGGAGGTGGGGCACGCCGTCTATTGATGGCGCGGCCCGCGCGAGGAGTCAACCGTGCAGGCGGAGTGTCGCAGCGCGGGGTACAATGTGTGGTGCACATGCCCGCGGGCCGGATCGCCTTACTCGCAACGCTCGCCGCATTCCCCGCCCCCGCGGTGGGCCAAGCCGCCGCAGGCGACTCGGTCGTCTACCGCCTCTCACCCGCCAGCCGGCTGGACGTCAAGACGGGCAAGGCCGGGCTGTTCGGCTTCGCGGGCCACGAGCATCTGATCCGCGCCCGGGGATTCTCCGGCCGGGTCGTGTATTTCCCCGC